>Ga0326727_10001978_pt1 | contig 72743 bp, 57 predicted proteins | sample MB2enrmetagenome_FD_207643 | JGI IMG/M metagenome (GOLD analysis project Ga0326727, IMG submission 207643) | Lab enriched peat soil microbial communities from McLean, Ithaca, NY, United States - MB29MY | ecosystem: Environmental > Terrestrial > Soil > Wetlands > Peat | place: USA: New York... | reverse complement strand
AGACAACTGTTGGGACAAAATAATTGGAAATCGTGTCCGCAAGCCGTTGAATCGGAGGTTTTACCCCTTGGGCATCTTCCACCATTTTAATGATCCCGGAAAGTACCGTATCTTTACCGGTTTTAGTCGTTTTTACTTTAATACTGCCCGAGCGATTGATCGTCGCACCGATCACGGGATCTCCTACGCCCTTGTCGACGGGAAGGGATTCCCCAGTAAGCATGGCCTCATCTAGGCTGGCTTGTCCTTCAATAATCTCGCCGTCGACCGGTATCCTTTCTCCGGATTTAATCATGACAATATCTCCGATTTTCAGATCCGAGGCGGCTACTTCCTTCTCCTCACCATTCACTAGCAAGCGCGCTTTATCGGCCTGCAGCTCTAACAATCGTTTTAAGGCCTGACCGGCTCGCCCTTTCGCTTTAACCTCAAGGTATTTCCCGAAACGCACAAAGGTAATCAACAAAGCAGAGGTGTCAAAGAAATTTGGACCTGCGAAAAAAAGAGTCGGCCAGAACATATGCAAAGTCGTCATCAAACTATACCCGTAAGAGGCGGTAATCCCCAAGGCAACTAAGACATCCATGTTGGCCGAACGATTCTTCAAAGCGTGGTATGCTCCGCGATAAAATGTCCAACCCGCCGTAAACTGCACAATGGTTGCCAAAGCAAGGATCAGATACATCACAGGCCTGGTCATAGGAAGATACATGAGCGGCATAACAGGCAAAGCTAAAACCGCACTGAAAATGAGCCAATTGCGCTGTCTGAGCGCCAGCTGATCGTCTTGATTGTCGTCCTTATTTTCGAAAGGAACATACCCAGCCTCCCGCACTTGCGCGAAGATTTCTCTCATATTAACAAGACTTGGATCAAACTCCACAGAAACCGTTTCATTAGCAAAGTTAACCGCAGCGTTTTGTACTCCCCGGGTCCCCTTGAGCTTTCTCTCGATCGCCAGAGCACAATTAGCACAGGTCATTCCGCCAACTTTAAATTGTTGCTTTCCGACGTCTTCACTTTGGGCTGCATACCCCAGATCCTTGATCTTGGCCAGAAGGGCTTCTTCCTTCACTAGGTTAGGGTCCATTTCCACCGTTAGTCTTTCTGAAGCAAAATTGACGGCAACCGTTTTAACCCCCGGCATCTTTTGAAGACCCTTTTCAATAGTTAAAGCACAATTCGCACAAGTCATACCGATAATTTTAAACTGCTGTTTTTGCTCTTCTGCTTTAGCCAGATCCGATTTGTTCGAAATAATACCAGCAGCTATCGCCACTGCTTCTCCCGGCTGCTCTCGATTGTCGATGATTTCCGCCGACTTTTCTTGTTCCACTTGCGTATCCACCGGATTTTCCAGCGAATAGCCGGCTTCCTCAATTTCTCGGCGAATATCAGCCAGCTTGACCATATCCGGATTCCAAACAAAGGTCGCCTTAGAATCATCTAAGGACACTTGAACGTGTTCCACACTCGGAAATTTTTCTAAAATTTTAGTGACTTGGTTGACACAGTGCTGGCAGCTCATTCCATAAACCGGAATTTCTTTTTCCTCACGGATCGCTTGTTTCGTCATATTTTCCCTCCCTGAGCGAGGCACTTTCAAAATGTTAAAAAGACCGCCTTTATCGAATCATCCGAAAGATGGTTTTCAGGACCTCATCGACAACCTGTTCATCTCCGTTCTGGAGTTGTTCTTTGACGCAGGATTTCAGATGTTTTTCTAAGAGCAATCGAGAGGCTCCATCTAAAGCCGATTGAGCGGAAGAGATCTGATTTAAAACATCATCACAGTACACATGACGTTCAATCATCCCTTTAATCCCCCGTATTTGTCCTTCAATGCGATTCATCCGCGTCACAAGTTCTTTAATCGTTTTATCGTCATGGTGGCTCGTTCGTTCTCTTTGATTCTCACCATCACTCGGGCAGAGCGAACATGAATGGACCTGCTCTTCTTCCGATTTCATCTCATCACCTCGCTATGATTTAAATAGTATACCCCCCTATGCTATAAGTCAAGGAATACTATTTTGAATCATGGCCCTGCCTGATCTCGTACATCGTATCCCGTATCAAGTCCTGAGATGTTTAAGCTCAGCAGCCCTGATCGTCGCGGCCTTATTCAATTCTCCAGATTTCTCTTGATAGTGACTTAAACAGAAATAGGGTGAAAGATTCAGGTTTTTAATCCTATCTTTCGCCCTATTTCTGCTCTTATTGTGTCCAATCAAAGGCCACCGTCATACTGCAATCTTGATATCCGCACCGATTACTCCCATAATTTTTCCGGCTTGATCGTTAATTGGCAGGGAGACCGTTAGACAGGGCGCATTTGTTATGGCGGAAATATAAACGGTTGACACGTATTTCTCGCCATTCATGGCGCGTTTGAACCACTCTCGAACTTTGGCATTGGCAATTTGCGCGGGTGGATTTGAATAGATAAAATCGCCGTTACTGTTATTTAGCCATACAGCCTCCATAAAATCATTCTCACTCAGGACTCTATCCAAGAAGGTTTTACATTGCGTTTGAGAGTTAAATTCCAACTCCGCTGATTTCTTATTTAGAACTTGGAGAGCATCATTAGCCAGGCTTTGAAGAGCTTGTTGATTTTCGTCCATCAAATTGCTTTCAGACGTAATCAAGCCTGACAGCCCCTTCTCGGCATCGGTCAGATTCTGGGCCAGGCTCTCAAGATCGACCAAGTTTCCGTTTTGCTTGGCAATAGCTAAGGAAATGTCCGCAAACCTGTTATTAGCCTGTTGGAAGCTTTGTTCTACCACGTCAACCTGACGACCTATATCTACAGCATATTCATATTGTTTCCCGGCGACTTGTAAACTTTCTTGCATAAGCTCCTGTACCATTCCCTGAGATTCACTGATTAAGGTTAACCCCGTTTCCACACTCCGGGAAAGATCGGCACAATTTTGAACGTAACCCCGATTGCGCTTCATAGTTTCTGTGATAGTTCTTATTTCCTGAGTCATTTTCATAACCAAACCACTTATTTCTGAAACAGCAAGTTTACTATTCTCGGATAGGGTTCGAACCTCTTGAGCCACGATGCCAAAACCGGCACCATGTTCCCCTGCGCGAGCAGCTTCAATCGAGGCATTAAGGGCCAATAGCTGGGTTTGATTAGCGATAGTATCTACTGCATCTAAAGAACCGCTGATTGCTCGGAATGTCTCCTGAAATTGGTTGATCGATGCCACAGCATCCAGCGTAGAATCCTCAACCTGTTTCACTCCAGTGACTATATCCATGATTTGGGTTAAACCTGAGTTGATATTTTTTTCTGACTCTAAGCTTGCCTTCTGGACATTTTGGGAAATGTTATTCGAACTTTCCAACGTAGCGACAAGTTCCTTAAGACTCGCTATAGCATTGGCTAAGCTCTTTTGACTGCGATCATTGACTTGGATCATATCCTGAGCCTCTGCGGACAGTTGACGGGCGAATGTGTTGCTTTCACTTAAAGTGAAGGAGAGCTGTTGCGAGGAGGCAGAGATTTGACCGGCCGCTACCTGGATTGCAAAATTGTTCTTACGCAATTTCTGCTTGAAACTTTTTAAAAGCGGCATTGAGTATTTAGAAAATTGGTCGTCAGCATTACCGGAGAAGTCAGGCATCTCCTTTCCGCTTTGCAGGGCAGTGATAAGCTGTTGCAACTGAATCGTGAGCTGTTGCTCCCGATGCTGAGTCCAAAATAACATCAGTATAAAAAACAGGAGGAACACTAAAATACGCGCCCACCATAACGGAATAAATTTTGATTCAAAATATATTATTGTAATGAACGCCATTAATATTGACTTATATAGCTTCATTAAGCTGACCTCCTCTGAATTAAAGTGGTATTTTGTTACACGTTGGAAATGGGATTCAAGCATTCAGAAACCCTAAGCAATCAGGTCACCCTAAAAAAGACCCCTCAAAAATGAGAGGCCTCATCGCCAATTAACAGTTTGCGAAAACTACTTGTCTTATAGCTTACTATATTACCGTAATCAAGACAATGTTTTTTTTGTTGTATTTTCTGTTATTGCGGAGTGGAATACCGCTGCACACGAGTTGCATTGATAACGGCCAATAAGGCTACACCGACATCGGCAAAAACCGCCTCCCACATATTGGCCATGCCCAAGATTCCCAATAAAATAAATCCCAGTTTTATCCCCAAGGCAAAAGCAATGTTTTGCCAAATGATCTTCTTTGTAAAACGGGCAAGATCCATCACCGTCAATAGTTTAGTCGGTTGATCTTCCATGAAGACCACATCAGCCGCTTCGATGGCCGCATCCGCCCCTAAGCCGCCCATCGCGATCCCCACGTCTGCCCGGGTCAAGACAGGGGCATCATTAATCCCGTCCCCAACAAAGATAACCTTCCCTTTGCGGTTCTTTTCAGCCATGAGCTTTTCCAACCAAACCACCTTGTCCCGGGGGAGCAGATCCGCATGGTATTCGGTAACCCCTAATTCTTCTGCCACACTTTTGCTGGCCCCGGGCAGGTCTCCGGTTAACATAACAACCTTTATCCCGGCCTTACCTAAAGCTGCAATCGTTTCCCTCGCGCCGTGCTTAATGCGATCCGCAATGAGAATTGATCCGGCATATTGCCCGGAAACCCCCACATGCACCAGCGTTCCGCCTTGTCCCTGATCATCCTCTTCAGGAACCGGAATACCTGCTTGCTGTAAAAGGGCGGCCTTTCCAACGAAAACGTCTTGTCCCTTGATCTTGGCTCGGATGCCTCTGCCGCTTATTTCTTCATAATCTTCAAGTATCCCCGCTTCAGGGGATGAAGCATAGTTTTGAAGAATGGATTTGGCAATTGGATGATTGGAGTGAGTCTCTGCTGTTGCAGCAATTTGCATCAGAGCCTCCGGACTAAATCCTTTTGCCGGACGAAGTTTTACCACCTCAAAAACCCCTTGAGTCAGCGTCCCGGTCTTGTCAAAAACAACCGTCCTCACCTGGGTCAGAGCTTCAAGAAAGTTGGCTCCTTTGACAAGGATACCGTGCCGGGAAGCTCCGCCGATCCCGCCAAAATACCCCAAAGGAACTGAGATCACCAAGGCACAGGGACAGGAAATTACAAGAATAGTTAAAGCACGGTATAGCCAAGGGCTGAACATTCCGCCGCCAAGAAGCGGAGGTAAAATCGCAATTCCCAAGGCTGTCAACACCACTCCGGGCGTGTAGTAACGAGAAAACTTGGTAATGAAATTTTCAGTTCGTGCCTTATGGGCGCTCGCATTTTCCACAAGGTCAAGGATTTTTTGTACGGATGACTCAGCATAGGAGCGCGTCACACAAACCGTGAGCACACCGCTGGAATTTATCATTCCGGACAATACAACATCGCCAACCCCGACCTTCCGCGGGACCGCCTCTCCGGTCAAAGCAGAAGTATCCACGTAGGAAGATCCCTTTAGCACTTCTCCATCCAGCGGAACCCGCTCCCCGGGTTGCACCAAGATATGCTGTCCGACTTGGACATCTTCCGGTTCGACCTTCAGAACATCTAATAAATGGATCAGATTGGCATAATCCGGTCGAATGCTCATTAAAGCTCGAATTGAGTGCCGCGAACGGTTAACTGCCAAGTCTTGAATATACTCTCCAATGGTAAAAAAGAGCATAACCCCAACCGCTTCCGGTAACTGATGTATGCCAATTGCCCCAAACGTAGCCAGGGCCATCAGAAAATTCTCATCAAACAGCGCCCCTCTGAACATATTGCGCATAGCCATATAGAGCACTTCATAACCGACTAAACAATAGGCAGTTAGATAAATCGTGTATTCCAAAACCCAGGAGGGATTTGGCCAAACCGCTGTCAATCCTAACCCCAAAGCAAATAACATACCGGCAACGATCATCCGCAATCTTTTCCAGTAATGGTTTTGTGAGTTTGCTTGCTGATCTAAAGCCTTGCTTTCCCTCGGATTCACTGGGTTTAGCTTGACGCCCGGTTCAATTCTATCCACAATACCTTGCGCAAGATCAAAAGCTGCTGAAGGCAAAAAAACAGTTTGGGTGGCAAAGTTAAGAGTCGTTTGTCCGATCATTTCTTCAGCACAAAAGGCCTTCTCTATTTTTAAAGCACAATTCAGACAGTGCAAACCAACTAAGCGATACTTGATTCGCTCCGGAGTAGGATTTTCCCGGTCATTGTCAGGATGATTGATTGTCTCTTGTTGATTACACTTCAGGTTTTTCGGTAGGATCGTTTGTTCAAGATTTGTTGTCACACCCATTCTTTTCTCCTCCAACTATATTGATGACCGCCCTTCCGAAATGTGTTCGATCCCTCCACGATAAAGTGCTAAAACATGATCGTCATCTAAAGAATAATAAACCAGCTTCCCTTCTCGACGATATTTCACAAGGTGGTTGCTCCGAAGAACACGCAATTGATGGGAGGTGGCAGATTGGCTTAATTCCAAAAGTTCAGCCAGATCACACACACAGAATTCACTTTTCGCCAGGGCATCCATAATCCGAATCCGGGTGGGATCTCCAAGAGTTTTAAATAACTCTGCTAATTTATTAACCTGCTCCTCCGGAATGAGGCTTTTCTCAACCGCTTTGATTAAATCCCTATGGATACACAAGGTCTCGCAGACAGGACTATCCGACGTTTCCCCACTGGATCCCAGCGTATTGTCATTTTCCAGGCCATCTGTCTTGTCGATCATCACATGTCGCCCCTCATATATGATTATATGTTCATATGTAATTATACCAACTACTCTTAACTTTATCAATCTATTTTTCATCACCATTCTCCAAAAAAGCATAGCTTGTTCAACAGTTTCCGATTCTTGTGGTGGAATGAACTACAAGATTGATCCAACAAGTGGGTATGAGAATGGACATCTTTAATATAGGCATAACGGAAATGAGTGATGGAGCAGCAGGGCAACAGACACAAAAAAAGTGTGACTCTCTTGGTTCAGCAGAGAATCACACCAGCTATCAATATCTCGATCCGTTAATTGGTCAGGTCCTGTTTACGACGGTTATACTCCTCGGTATCAATTTCTCCTTGGGCATACCGTTCACGCAGAACCAATAGAGCCGGATCATTTTGCTTCTGAATCTCTCGGACTTTTTTGCCATGACGTTTCATGATCAGAACGACAAGGACAACGATGATAATCAGGAAGATTAAGTGGCAAGCGAAGGGAATCAATCCAAACCAGCCGTTATGTCCATAAGCCATGAAACCCGAGTTAAATCCGCGCATTGCATTTCCGCCACCGCGGATTAGGTTTCCACTGCCATGCATCATTATTTATTCCCCCTATTCTAAAGTTTTTTTGCGTTCGTTGTATTCTTCGGAGCTAATCTCCCCTCGAGCATAACGTATTCGAACTATGTCGAGTGCATCTTGGTGAGAACTTACTAATTTATGAGAAGGGCAGCCATTCCGCTTACAATGAAAAAAGACACCAATACAAAGCAAAACCAGTAGAAAACCAAACATATATAACATCCTTTCTTACCCGATCTATTTTGTCGCTTTATTCTTTTTGACCTGAATTCAGTATACAGCTATATTAAGAAAAACTGGTGAATAAGTTGTGATTTTCACGTGAAGATTTGTTAAAGTATTCTAAGATTGACAATCTTCACAACTCACGTATGATTAGATACAGAATGAAATGCAGCGAATCTAACCAAAGATAACTAGAGGAAAGGACGAGGTACCCACGATGAAAGTCAAGATCTTCAGTTCTCCGGACGCTCGAATCTTAGATAAAGAAATCAATCAATGGCTGGAGGATAACAGCTGGCTTAAAGTGGTCAACATCACTCAAAGTACAGGAACTGCAACCGTTATCTCCATTTGGTACAATGAGCCCAATGTTCCGATTCTTGGCTAAGGCCTTTAATCTCATATTTATTTCAAGAAATTACCCTTACTTCAAAGTCATTCCGGTTAATCGGTACCGTAGGGCAATTTATAAATTGCCCTACAGCTTATACTTTCTGATTAAATTAAAACATAAAAGGACCGCGGCTGGGCCTGAGGCCACTGAAAAACTTTATCTCCGAGAAAATCAGCACCATATATAGTGCTGATTTTCTATGCTACCTACTATATATGGTGGTTTTGAATACCATATCAGCAGATTTTCGGAGATTTTCAGTGGCCTCGCTGGGCCTCGGTCCTTTTACAACAAGAAATCACCCTCACTACAAATACCTGCCAATTAATAGACCGTGAGGCAATTCAGGGATAAGAATGTCGCTTCCGACTTGTTCCTCTAAGCGGCATATTCGGCATAAACATAACTGTAACTGCCCTGGTAGATAATTTTATACCAGTCGCCGGAAACCCCTACCACCTCTACGACTGAACCATACGGCAGCACTCCCAGAATATTGCCGGTTAAGTCAGCCCCATCGCGGACGTTAAGGCCTATTTGTGCAATGACTTTAACTGATTTTTGTACAGCAGTTTCAGTTGCCGATTGAACATATTGCGCATAGACATAATAGGTATTTCCATCATAGACAATCTTTTTCCAGGCGCCGGAAGTATCCAGCAGATCAACCACGGTGCCACGTGGAATTGAACCAGCAACATCAAATTCAAGACCCGGACCTGTTCTGAGATTTAGCCAAGGAGCAGTAACTTGAAGCTTGGAGTTTGCTGCTTCATTTGCTGCGGCTTGTTGGTCGGAATTAGTCAAAACAGTCACTTTAACCGTATCGGATTGAATGCGGTTGTCAGTTGCTGCAGTCACAGTTTTTTGCTCTTTAGCCGCCTCACTAAAGACATCCCGCACCAGCATCCCGGTATCTTGTTTCTCAATAATCGCCGGATCATTAAACCCCGTAAACATATCGCCGCCGGTAGCCATAAAATCGTTCGTAGCCACGGTATAGGTTTGCGTCAATTCAAGTGGAGTTCCATCAGCCTGCCTCATGGAAGTAACGCGGTTCATGGTCGGCTTAGTCGGATCATAGGTAAACGACAAACCCGCAACTTGAATGCCCTTACCGCCATCTTGTACCGCATCCTCGAGGACAACTTTGATTTGAGCACCGGTCATCTTCATGGTATAAATCGTGTCGTCAAAGGGCATAAGTGCCCAAATATCCCCCGCTTTGATGTCCCCCCGGAGAAGATCACACCTTAATCCACCATTATTGGTAAAAGCAAAGCTCGTTTGCGCAGCATCTTTCGTGGCCTGACTGGCCCAGTTACCTAGACTGGAATCGCCGTAAGGTGTAGTGCTTTGGGTCCGGGTCAGATCAACGACTGCCTCGCCAAGGACTTCATTTAAGGTAGGTCCGACAGCTTGGGTCGCCTTATCAACAATTGCTTGAATATCGGGATCAACGGCCGGAGTTTGAGCTTTATACAGGGGAACATCGTCCTGATAGCTCATATCCCCGGTGCTGACGGTCCCATCCGCATTCAGGGTTACCTTTAGATCGATATACCCTTTGCCGTAGGCATTGGCAACTCCGACAGGAATACCGTTAACCTTGGTTGTTACAACCGTATGGGTATGCCCGCCAAAGATCGCATCGACCCCGGATAGTTGTTTGGCCAATTCAATCAGATTGCCGCTTACGGCCCCGCTTTTGTCGGTATATGCCCCCATATGGGCCAAAACGACAACAATCTGGGCGCCTTGACTCTTCAAATCCTTGGCCAATTGGTTAACGATCGGAACCGGATCTTTAAAATCTACATTCTTGATCAGAGCCGGCAAAATCGAGGTGGCAAATTCCTTATCGTCGACAACACCGATTACGCCAATCTTTACTCCATCTTTTTCCAACATGACATCCGGTTTGATGTAGCTTACCGGTTCTCCGGTTGTCTTGTCATAGACATTAGCCGCCACGACAGGAATATCTGTCCCTTTAAGGACAGCGTTTTGCGGGTCGATAACCGTGTCGATCCCCCAGTCATACTCATGATTTCCTAAAGCCATGGCATCGAAGCCGATGTTCTTCATCAGCTCAGTGATCGGCTGGCCTTTTAGAATATTGGACAGAGCGGAGCCTTGAAACATGTCACCGCCGGACAGAATGACACTGTCCGGGTTCGACGCCTTGATAGCCTTGATTTGCTTAGCCAGCGTGGCGGCAATCGGCTGGGTGCTGCCGACCGGATTGAGCGTTCCGTGCAAATCCGTTACTTCAATGAAATCAAAGGTCTTAGCCGAGGCAGCAAGTGCCGTTTGCGGCACGCCGGCTAAGATGCTCAGGACCATAGCCGTCAAGATCAAGATGCTTGCTGCTTTGTTTTTGAGATTGCTCAGTTTGCTTTCCAACAACATTCTGATTTCTCCTTCCCGGTTTCTTTTCCCCATCCTTTTGGGGGTGTGAAGTTAAGGGTAGTCTTCTGTACCAAGTCTAAAGTCTCTCTTTCACTCATCCCTGAACATAAACTTACACTTCTACTAATAGAAGTAATAATCCTGCAATTCGATAAGAAATCAGTTCTGATTCATGACAAATTAAAGCTGCACCCGACGACAGATAAGTAAGTCATTTAGCCCCCACGAATACAATTCCTATCCTTAAAGGTCAATTGCTATAATTTGCAGAAAAAAAAAGCCCTTCATGTTTTGTAAACATGAAGGGCTTTTCGGTTAATCAGGGTCGGAGCTAAAACTTCCCGGATTTGAAAATTGAGATGAACAGCCACAAGAACATGAGCGTAGCTACTGTAAAGCCTACCTCAATAATTGGAATATGCCAAAGTACAATGGGCTGGTGATTCAAGGCCGAAGCAATTATAATTCCCGCCATAACGATACTAAACGAAAGCAAAACAATGCTAAAGGAAAGCTGGTTCGTGATGCGGTCCAACTTCCTCAGAAATATATCCAGTTCCGGGACACTAATTTCCAAGCGAATTCGACCGCGCAACAAATCTCGCATTAAATCCTTCATTTGTTTGGGGAGATCCACCAAAAGATCGCCGTAATCCGTAAGATTATGCCATACCCTTCCGGCAATCGTACTTGGACGGTAGCGTTCCTTGAGCAGTCGGCGGCCAAAGGGTTCCGCCATATCCATAATACTCAGTTGAGGATCGAGTTTTTCCACAATTCCTTCCAGAATCAGCAAGGACTTCGCTACCATAGTAAAGTCTGAGGGAATGCGTATGTGATGTTGAAAGGCAACCACAAAAAGGTCACTGATCGCCTCGCCTAGACTGATGCGACTCATGGGCACATCCATGTACTTTTCTCTTAATTCATCCACATCGTTGCTCAGCAGCGGCAGATTGACCTCATCCGGAATAATCCCGATCCGCAAGATCGCTTTAATCATACTCTCCGTACTTTGGCGCATCATAGCGATGATCAGAGAAGCAAAATTGTTTTTCATGTCTAACGTAAGCCTTCCGACCATGCCAAAGTCGATAAAGGAAATCACGCCGCTGTTCAAAAGAAAGATGTTCCCCGGATGAGGGTCAGCGTGGAAAAAACCTTCGATCAGCATCTGATGGAAGAGCGCCTGAACAAGTTTTTCGGCCAGAGCTTTTTTGTCATAGCCCTTTTTTTCGATTTCCTCAAACTGATTAAGTTTCTGGCCGTCAACAAACTCCATCGTGAGCACTGTGCGAGTGGAATAGTCCCAATAAATCGCAGGAATGTGGATCATTGGGTCATTCAGGAACTGCTTAGCGATTTTTTCGGCATTCCTGGCTTCAATAGAATAATCGAGCTCATGGCGCAGCGACTTCGCAAACTCTTCAACAACCTCTCGTAATTGAAGACGTTCCATCCGTTCCATCCGGCGTTCCGCCAACGTGGCCAAGTCCAGAAGAATTTCCAGGTCGGTTTCAATCATTGCCTTGATTTGAGGGCGCTGCACCTTTACCGCAACCACTTCTCCCGTCCGTAACTGGGCGCGATGAACCTGACCAATAGAAGCTGCCGCGATCACTCTCTCCTCAAAAAAAGAAAAGACCTCCCCTATAGGGGAGCCCAGTTCCTCTTCAATGATCCTAGCGACTTCTGCATAAGAAAAGGAAGGGACGTTGTCTTGTAATTTTTCCAATTCCTTAAGGATATCTTCCGGAATGATGTCGGCACGAGTACTGGCGATCTGTCCGATTTTAACATAAGTCGGACCGAGTTCCTCAATCACCTGGCGTATTCGCTCACCAACCGTCAGCGGATCAATTTCCTCAGTATCAGTGAAAAGCCGCTTAGGCAGGGAAAGCATATGTAAAAGTCCAATCTCTTCGACGAAGAAACCAAATCCGTGGCGCGCCAGGACCTTAGCTACATCTCGATACCGTTTAATATGGCGTATCCTTTTTCCAAACATAAAAAAGCGTCCCCTTTATTCGTGGTTCGTGGTTCGTGGTTCGTGGTTCGTGGTTCGTGGTTCGCAGATCGTGGTTCGCAGTTCGGAGATCAAACCGCGAACATTGATCGCATCACACTCATCGGACAGCTGATCACTCGATAGTTTTAGCCAAAACTTTAGCTGCTTAAGGCACCGGGTAAGTCCTCTAATTTTCACGTCCACCCAAGAGAGACCTGAACTTCATTCAGGCCTCTCTCGTTATTCACCTTACTTACTTGTTTTCTAACTCTTGAATACGCTGTTCCAAACGCTCCAGATCAGCTTTTGTCGGTATATTCAGTTCTTTAAGAAGTTTTTCCAATTGATCATGGATACGGGTATTCATTTCTTTCTTCTCTGCTTCCCCTTTTTCGAACAATTCCCGAATCAGATCTTTAGATTCCCCGGCAGAAACTTCCCCTTTTTTTACCAACTCATCAACCAGCTTCTCAATCTGTTCCTTACTGACCACCGCTAATCCCAAACCAAAAGCCAATCCTTTGTTAATCAGATCTTTCATTGATAATCTCCCCCTTTGTTTATTCTGTTCACCAGAAAATTACTGTTGCCTAATTATACCTCATTAAGGAGTCGACGCATCCAACTATTCTAGGCTTCACTGTAATTATTTACAAAAAGAGTTCAACTTATCTATACTTTACCTTGTTTGTGCAGAATACCTTCCATTTGATTGACAAGCTGATCAAAATTCTGGCCCACCACAGAGAAGCATTGTCATCGACCTCGAAGTCACTGCCATAATATTTAATAATCAGATCTTTCCAGATTCCATTTAACCCATCGGCTGATAAGGCTTCCCCTTTTTCAACCCGATCATGAATCGATTTTTCAAATTCCGCATACATAACCTGGGTAAAAAATGTACCGCGGATATGTCAGATTTCGTCTTCGCATAGACATAGAGTTTATCCATCTTCCTGTCGATTTCATCACTCAGTTCAAGACATTTTAAGAGGGCCTCGGCATCCTTTAAGGTCCCTTTGAGCTTAGAGATCCGGGGAATATAATCATCTTTTATCTTGGTACACTCGGCATCCCACGCTGTTTCATCAGCATAAATATCCTCCAGTTTCCATTGATACTGTTCCTCAATGTTGCTGCGGCTCTTAAGTCCTACCGCTGGGACAGTATCCGTATCTGCATAACAATTAGAACCCGTTACCAGGGTAAGTCCCAAAACAACAATGATACTCGCCGCGATTGCCTTACCCCGAAACTTCTCCTTACACCAGATAAAAATCCATCCCCTTAAATTTGTCTCTGGATTAACCAACGAACCAATCCTGAGATCTCTTTCCATTATTTTACCATAGTTTCTCTCTAATTTTATAACAGACTTTATATTTCCTTTTCCTTAATTTATTGAGTTGGAAAATGCAAAGAGCAAACGAGTTTACTTCCCGGTGAGTAAACTCGTTTGCTTAGTTGATCCCACTTATCTTTCCGTTGAAGAGCTCTGAGGGCTTCTCCGCCGCCTCTTTTATAAAACTAAACGCACAACATGTTCTTGTCCATCGTCGATCAAACTTATATACGACTGAGGAGGTTCTATCTCCCGTCCATCAAGTTCCAGCCTGCTTCCACCTGTGCTCATATGCAAAGGATTTTGAACCTGAATCTGATAGGTTGTCTCATTATATTGATAGGTCATTGAATACTCTCCCCAGGCTTTAGGAATACAAGGTTTCAAATACAAGCGTTGCCCTCGCCGCTGTAAGCCTAAAATCCACTCCACTCCCGCTTGATACATCCAGCCGGCCGCCCCGGTGTACCAGGTCCAGCCTCCTCGGCCGATATTCGGTTCCGTTGAGTAAACATCGGCAGCTATGACATAGGGCTCTACTTTGTAGCGCATGACTTCGCTTGGCGTCAGGGCATGATTAATCGGGTTAAGCATTTGGAAGAGTTCCCAGGCCTTATCTCCTTCTCCCAATTTCGCCCAAGCAATAATACTCCAGATTACACCGTGAGTATACTGGCCGCCATTTTCACGCACCCCCGGAGGATAACCTTGGATATAACCCGGACTAGGTTCCGTATTCTCAAAAGGAGGGGTTAAGAGGCGTACTAAGGAATACTCTCGGTTCACCAATTCTCGGTCCAGCGCCAACATAGCCAATCGGGCCTTGTCCAAAGGTGCCGCTCCCGAAATCACGGACCAGGCTTGAGCAATCGCATCAATCTGACATTCCTGATTTTCTACCGAACCGAGCGGCTGCCCATTATCAAAGTAGGCTCTGCGATACCACTGTCCGTCCCAGGCCTTTTCATTGAGATTTCCGGCTAACTCTTCGGCAATTTGCCGATAGCGCAAGGCAATTTTCTGATCCTTCCTGCGCTCAAACAGTTCAGCAAACCCAACGAGGATCGTATATAAGAACCAGCCTAACCAGACGCTTTCCCCTTTCCCTTCACGCCCGACTCTGTTCATCCCATCGTTCCAATCGCCCGTCCCCATTAAGGGCAAACCATGGGAACCAAAATGCAACGAACGTTCGATTGCTCTCAGGCAATGTTCCAAAAGAGAGGCTCGTTCCTTCGAGACCTTGGTTTCGGAATAGCGCTCATCTTCATCGGGCCCTAATGGAAGATCTTCGAGAAACTGCACTTCCTGAACCAGAATTTCCTCGTCCTCAGTAAGTTCCAGATAGCGCAGTACGCTATAAGGCAACCATAATAAATCATCCGAGAACTTCGTGCGAATCCCGCGTTTAGTCTCTTCGTGCCACCAGTGTTGAACATCCCCCTCGATAAATTGATGCGCAGCATGGCGCAAGATTTGCTCTTTGGTCAGTTCAGGGACAACATTCAAGAGGGCTAAACTATCCTGCAGCTGATCTCTAAATCCATAAGCTCCTCCCGCCTGATAAAACGCAGATCTGGCCCACATCCGGCAACTCAAGGTTTGATATAACAACCAGCCATTGAGCATCAGATCCATGCTCTTGTCCGAAGTAGCAACCTGCACGCCCTTGACTAACAGACCCCAGAAGTCCTGAACCTCCTGAAACTTTTCAGTCACTGTTTGCGGTTTGACATAGCTGGCTGTGAGTTCAGTCACTTCCCCGGCTATCCGGGTTTGACCAAGCAGCACTACGATCTGCTTCTCTTCTCCAGGCTCCAGAGTAAGCGTCACTTGAATTGCCCCGCAGGCATTCATCATCCCACTGGAATTTGACAAAGCAGTTCTGAAAAGCGCTGCGGGCTTTTTCAAGGAGCCATGACGCCCGAGAAATTCCATGCGGTCCCCAGTCCATGTTCGGGAAGGTTCTTCTCCCAGGGTTTGAGCCCAAAGGAAAGCTTTCCGATCCGGGAATACCTCCTGATAAGTGTTGCGAGCTAATAAGGCCCCCGAATCTTCATCAAGTTCGGTTACGATAAACGGAGCATTAACTTCTCGTTGTACCCCCAAAACCCACTCCACATAGTACGTCAGCGAGAGCTTGCGAACCTCTTGGTCCAGATTCTTTAAAGTAACCTGCCAAACCTTGAGAGAATCATTCAATGGAACAAACACTAAACCTGCTTGAGCAATTCCATGACTGGTATGCTCAAAGCGACTATACCCCCACCCGTGATAGATAGCATAGGGCTCCTCCTCATGGATCGGGAAACAGGTCAGCGACCAGAAGTCACCGCTGAGTTCATCCCGGATATAGCATACTTCCCCGGGAAAATCCATAACAGGGTCATTGTTCCACGGTGTCAGTTTATTCTCCCGACTGTTTTCTGCCCAGGTATACCCTGCGCCTGATTCCGAAACCTGGGTCCCAAACGACGGATTGGCTATGATATTTGACCAAGGAACCGGAGTTAACTTATTGTCATTAAGGTAGATAGCGTACTCATGACCTCCGGCCACAAAGCCGCCTAAGCCATTAAAGAACGCCATGTCCCGAGCATAGTCGGGAGGATTAACCCGCTCAGGAGTCCAAACGGCTTCAATAGGAACGATGTCCGGCGGCAAATTGCTCTCCACTTTAGGTGCGGTCAGTTGTTTAGCCAAGTTTCCTCCATCCGCTTTCAAGGAAATACGTGCTACCGTGGAAAACAAGATTTTGTCCTCCTCCGGCATAATATTAGAGGAGCGAATAAAGACTCCGCCGGGTCGATCCAGAAAATCACGGTCCGAGCTGGCAAACACTAAGTGACGCAAGGCCTCCGTGAGCGGCTGTTCGTAACTTCCCGCAAAATCGTTGAGAATCAGCAGGTCAACTTTAAGTCCTCGCATGCGCCAATATTCATGAGCTAACAGAACAGAACTGACTAAATCCAGATTCTCTACTTCTGAGACATGGACGAGTACCAGCGGGATGTCTCCGGAGATACCGTAGTTCCATAAAGCGGATTGTCCCCTGCGGTTGTGCATAATATTTTGCGCCCGCATCGCCCGCAAAGGGTTAAAATAGAAAATCTGAGAAAGCATCCACTGATAGATATCCGCTTGCCGCGTGGTGAGGTTCAAGTACCTCAGTTCAATTCTGCTTCTGGTCCAGGCTAATTCCAAAGTGTGTTCTATTTGCAGCGGAGAAGACAGATGCTGAACCATCGTCAACACCGCCTCCTTCGTCTCGGCCACGCCCGTTACAAAGGTAAGCCGAACTTTCTTACCCGGAGGAACCTCGACCCGTCTTCTCAGCGCAATAATTGGGTCAAGGACAGAACCCAGCGTTCCCGAGAGTCGTTGGTTATCGGCCACCGCCTTCGGACGATCAAAGAATTGACCCCGCCCAAGAAAGCGGGCCCGATCGGTCTCATACTCTAAAGGCCCCAAGACCTTCCCTTCAACATTGACGGCATGAGCCAGCCAGGGAAAATGTTCTTCAGGGGTCCGTCCCCGACGATGAGCCAACAAAGCTTCCGGTTGATTGGAAAACTCCGTATGGACAAAAAGTTTATTAAAGGCAGGATGAGCATCATCAGCCGCCTGAGGCGCTAAAATAATCTCGGAATAACTCGTCACCTCCAGAACATGCGCTGTTTCCCCTTGATTTGTAAAGGTAATCCGACGAATTTCCGCATCCCATTCCGGGGAAACCGAAACTTCTGTGAGGGTGTGAATATCACCGTTCGTTCGAGTATACGTCACCTTCTCCAACGAGAAATTCATCTCATCGCCGGCAGACTGGTCATGACAGGGTTGGTAGGTCGCCGACCAGAGCTTATGTTCCGTAAGATCGTTAATATAGAAGAAATTCCCCCACGGATCTTTTGCCGGATTCTCACGCCAGCGCGATACAGCCAGCTCTCCAAAGCGGCTGAATCCACTGCCACTACTTGTCAGCATCACCACATAGCGACCATTCGAGAGAATTCTGGCTTCAGGCATCGGCGTATCTGCGGCGTAGAAGTGACGTTCAAATTCGTGCTCCTCCTCCTTGGCCCGCGGGAATTTTGTCGCTGTCCAATTCCAGCGTTTCAAGACCACGGGTTTCTGAGAAATTCGTTCCTGCAGGAGCAGTTCGATGGCCTGAATGCGCGGGTCCGCATGAAACCGACTACTCAAGGAACGATCCAGCAGTAAATGGCCCAAGGCCACTAAACTCATCCCCTGATGATGAGCCATGAAGCTTTTAATCGCCACGTTTTGCTCGGTTTCCGGTAAGCGTTCTTTGGTAAAATCCAGAGCTTCATAAAAGCCGTAATCTCCTCTCGCACCCAATTTTTCGAGGGCGTTCAGGTTAGAATAGGCTGCAGGAAAATCGATCAAAGAAGCTAACACAGTGGCATAGGGAGCAATAACCCGTTCATACCCTAACCCACGTTTAAGTCCTAAAAACGGTACCCCAAAAGCCTGATACTGATAATTCATCTGAAAGTCAAAGGCATAAAACCCGGACTCGGAAATCCCCCAAGGTAATCCCAGGTTGGTCGCATAAGAAATGTGTTTTTTCACAATAGACTTATACGTTTCGTCCCAGAGAGTGTCTCTATAGCAGTTCATCAAAAGTAACGGCATCAGATATTCGAACATCGTCCCGGTCCAGGATAATAGAGCGGTATCCCGTCCCAGCTTAGTTAAGGTGCGCCCTAAAGCAAACCAGTGTTCCAACGGAAGCTGGCCGAGCGCAATCGCCATAAAGCTGGCCTGTCGAGCTTCGGAAGCCATCAAATCGTAGTATGAATTATCCCGCTGTTGACTGGAAACATTAAATCCGATGGCCATGAACCGGATTTTTTCATCATATAATGGTCGGAAATCCGGTTCTATAGCCAACTTTTCTAAGCGATTTTGTAAGGTTTCTATCCTTGCCAAACATTTTTCAAGGGCAGACAAACCTCTTTGCAGAGCTTCTCTCCACTGCAGCACAAACTCCCCGGTCATTTCTCCACTAACTTGCAAACATTTTCTGCTGGCCGCAATAATCTCCGGTATGGTTCGGACGCCCTCCCAGAGTGACCCTAATCCTGCCCCACCTTCCAGGGTACCGGCAACTTCCGAGCTTCCTGAGTCAGCGTTTACTTGTCTTTCCGGCGGTTCAATCAACTCAAGACAAGGGATCAATTCCTTCAGTTCCTGGAGCGCCAGCTTCACTCTTTCTTGGATTAAGAGTGGAAAATGCTCGACCTTCGCCTCTGCCAGCAGTCGATACCACCAGACACAGCTTATCGTCTGTTCTTGTCTGACAGCTTCCAATTGTTGTTTCCACAACCTTAGTTCTGAGCAAACCTCATCGCCGCTCGTACAGGCGGTCAACGGAACACCCAAGTCGTTTGGTCTTAAGTCAACACATATCCTGCAGCCTTCATGCTCTTCTTTGTTAATCCGATCCAGCATTCCAAGGATCGTCGCTTGATCGACAAGAGAGTTACTTCCCCATTCCTTAATCCCTTGTTTGGCCGTTAACAGGTAAGCCACCAGATTACCGCTATCCACAGTAGATACATAGAGCGGCAAAAGCGGTTCGAGCGAACAGGTATCATACCAGTTATAAAAGTGACCCTGCCACCGCTGCATCTTCTCCAAGGAATCTAAGGCATGTTCCAGCCGATCCATTAACTCTGTTGTTGTTAAATAACCAAGATCACGGGCCACCAAGGTCGATCCAAAGAGCAAGCCGATATTCGTCGGAGAGGTCCGATGAGCAATCCCTTTTGGCGGATCAACCTGCAAATTATCCGGCGGCAGCCAATTGTCCTCTTTCTTTACGACGTTCTCAAAGAATCGCCAGGTATCATAGGCCAAGGCACGCACGTAATTTCGCTCGTCCGCAATCATTTCCGACTTTTTATCAAGTTGCGGTTTACTGAGCCAGTAGGCCAGAAAGGGACCGAACATCCATATTAGACCAATTCCAAGACCCAGATCAGCCAGATCTCGCTCGGAACCTAGGGCACCAATTAAAATAAGAGCAACAAAGAAGTACCCTTTTCTTAAGCGAGTAATGAAAACACCAATTGTTTGGGGGATCTGTCGTTCGACATCAGCAGCCGTAACCCACTCTAACAAATGCTTCTTGGAGATCAACAAGCGATAGAGTGTTCGAATAATGGCATCCAGCAGGATCGCGCTATTGAACGGCAGCATGACAGCATTAACGGCAATTTGGACCAGAACACCTAATAAATTTCGCCATCTCCACTGCCACTTCAGCCTTTGTTTAAAACTATTCAGCGAATGAATGAAGAAGGGAATTGCCATAGTTGAAGCGACAATTGCTAACCAACCCATTTTCCGGCCCGGCAAACCGAAAATACTGGCCACCGTTAAGCCTAATAGAACGGGCCCAAGCAAACTGCGCCGCAAGTTGTCCAACATCTGCCAACGAGTAATGATCGGCAGATCAACCCAAAGACGCGTCCCTCTTCGGTTCCGTACCTTTGGAGAAAACCAGCGCAAGAGTTGCCAGTCCCCGCGTACCCAGCGATGCATACGCTGGAGGAAAGAATAGTAATTAGAAGGAAAATCGTCCATTAACTCAATATCTGTGACAAGACCGGCTCGTAAAAATCCGCCCTCTAATAAATCATGACTCAAAACAGTGTTATCCGGGAAACGCTGACTAAGAAGTTTGTCGAAAACCGCTAAATCATAAATACCTTTCCCGGTAAAGATTCCATGCCCGAATAAATCCTGATAGGGGTCGGAAATTGCGAAGGTATAGGGATCGATCCCTGTCGCCCCTGCAAACCAATACGCCAGGCGCGAACGATACAAACTCTCATGTCTGACCAGGATTCGCGGCTGCAACAAGCCATAACCACGGACTACCCGAGTCTGATCCGCGTTAAGCAACGGGATATTCAGAGGGTGCGCCATCGTCCCAATCAAATGCCGGGCAGCATCCCTGGGTAATTCTGTGTCGGAATCCAGCGTGATGACATACCGTATTTTAGGAAAGATGACGGCATCCCCCAGGATATCTGTAAAAGTGGTCGTCTGGTCCCCCAGCAGCAGCGCATTAAATTCAGTCAACTTCCCTCGTTTACGCTCCCAGCCCATCCAAGCCCCTTCTTTAGGATTCCAGCAACGCTTGCGTACCAGAAGATAAAAGGTGGAACCCTCTTGGCAAGGATATTTCCGATTTAGATCCTCTAACAATTGACGTGCCGTCAGTAGTATCTGGGCATCTTGGGGTAACGTTTCCGCAGAAGCATCTCGGAAATCTCCCAAAATCGCGAAATGGATCTGCGGATCCTGATTGGCTAAGTGATGGACCTCAAGATGGTGCAATAACGTCCTAACGTCGGCTTCACTTGACAAGAAGGTAGGGACAACCACCATGGTTGCCGCCTCAGGAGTCACTCCCTCTTTAAACTCCAACCTCAGTAAAGGTTTGGGCGGAAAGCAACGCTGAATAAGAGAATTAACGATGCTGAGACTCCACTCACTTGCCGGGACTAATAACACCAGGCTCAAAGCCGCACTCTCCCAGATATTGAGAATAGAGAGCCCTCCCACAACTTTCCAAAAAAGAGCTAAGGTGAGCACTGCCAAGATCATGACCGAACTCAGGAACATAAAATTCGGATGCCGCTTTAAGCGCAGCAATGGATAATACCAAACTTTATGACTGGCTTGCAAGGCCGTGTAGAGTTCATCTTTGCCTTGATCGATAAGATAATAACCGACATGTTTTTCAGGAACTTGATCACCGGGGAGCTTGGGCAAAACTTTACTCGCTAAAGCAACCGCTGTCTGAGCAACTAAGCATTCCTGCACTTTCAGAGTCTTGGCTATATGCTCAAGCGCATGTCTCAATTGATCCCGACTGGCGAAATCCATTAAAGGATAAATCCGACTGGGATCACTCTCCAAGATTCGTTCTACCGTACTTAAAGATTCAAACTGTTCCTCCCATTTCCAACGGGATACATCGCGCAAACTGCTGATAAGATTGCCGGCAGTCACCCGATAATTTGCTTGGAGTTGGTGTTCGTGCCCCATTAACTTCTCAATGCCATCGGCTTGCAAGCCGGTTTTCTGTTCGATCCATTGGCGAATCGAAATACCCTCTTCTCCATAGTCCCGGAGCCTGCCAATAATATAAACCACTAAGACCGTGGGAAGAACATTCAGATCGCTCGTAGTATGATCAATCTCAGCTCTGAGTTTCTCAGGGTCCGCGAGATGAGGCACCCACTTTTGAAATAACTCTTCAGCTTGCTTGCGAGCCTTATGACGTTCATGTACCTCTTCAAAAAGATCGCCAAGTTCTTCTAATAAAGTAATTCGTAAAAATAAGGGAATTGACCAAAGTTCGCCCATCGTCAGTGTCGAGATTTCTTGGAAAGCTCTAATGTATTGAGTAAGCAATGGTAAGCTTGCCTGTCCAAACATATTCTCCAGAAAATTTTGTAAGATGACGGAAATGCGGGTTTGCGAAGATTTGGCATCCCATTTAGGTAATCGCCGATAGTAAGATGGTGAAAGATTCTTTTCGACAGTAAAGTGCTGTTCTTTAAATAAATCAACATGATCCATCAACCATTCGATCGCAGGCAACAACGGAAATCCCGAGTTCTCGTCCAGCTCAAATTCATGACTATAGGCTTCAAGTTGTTTGACAATTTTTCTTAATTTTCGGAATGGCGTAGTTCCCCAGCTGTGATAAACTGTGATATTTTCAAGAGCAAGGGTATGGGCTCGTTGTTTAAGTTCTTCAGAATTTAGTACGGTCTGTTCCAGCACTTCATCATCACCTTATTTCGAATTCTTTTCCTAGCCGCTAAGGACGCTTCTCGCGCCAGGGAAACTGTTTCATCCGAGTCTAATAACTTGCTCAAATTCCATTATACTCTATACTTTAGCTAAATTATTGCTTTATCCCTCTATATATCTGGTAGGTAATATAATAAAATTTTATGTTGCTCTGGCCAGGTTGTTGAATTCCAGCTCACGCGAAAGATCAGACCCTCCCCAAAATGTGTGAAAAATCTTTAAATAAACTAAAAATACAATAAGATGAGACTAGTCCCCCGTAGACTACCTCACCTTATTTTTAATACTGTTTATGTTTTTCCGTTACAGTTTACCGATTTTTTTAATTCTTAACCGAGTCTTGTCAAACGTTCTCATTCTCTAACAAGCAATTAATTTCCAAACCTAAAGCCAACCTCTTCAGTCTTCAAGGCATAACTCTCCCTTTAACTATTAAATGTCTATATTACGATTAGTGTTCGCTGATTATAGACTTGAAACACTCATAGAATTTGGAGAAGTCCTCAGCATCCTAATAAACTGTTGAGCTAAGATCGGATCGAATTGACTGCCTTCCCCGCGCTCGATCTCCAGCAAGGCCTCCTCCATGGAGCGGCCCCGATGATACGTTCTGTCTAAAGTCATGGCAGAATAGGCATCAACTATTGCCACTATGCGTCCAATTAACGATATTTCCTCCCCTTTTTTTCCTTTAGGATATCCTTTTCCATCCCAACGTTCATGGTGCTCAAAAACCGCGGAGGCCACTACAGTACTCTGTTCCACCCACCGCCCAATCAAATCAAATCCCAGCAATGGATGTTGAGTCATCAAACTGTACTCGGCTGATTCTAAGCGCCCCGGTTTTTTCAAAATACGATCGGGTATTACAAGCTTGCCAATATCATGAAGCATTCCAGCTCGCCACAACTCTGATTTTTCCGTATCTAAACTCAAATAATCGGCGAATTGCAGCAAATAATCGGCTACCGATTTGGAATGAATGCTCGAATAGACATCTTTAGAGCTCAAGGTTTCATATAGACTCCGACGCAAATCAGATTGAATATCAACGCCATAGGGAATTCCGTGTTTCTCCCTGAGCAATTCTAACGATTTTTCCCCTTCCTCCAAGGGGATATTATGCTGCATTTTGCGTCGTTCCGCAGCTTGAATCAACTCATGCACCGTCTGTCCGTCCTCAGGGTAATTGGCCCAGCCATAACTGGCATAGATAGGTAAAACGTTATCCATGTATTCATAATGAAGTCCCGTTTGAGCTTGTCGAAAAAGCTTCACCCAATAGGGACCGTCCTGAGACTCCGGAAGAATAAATAGAAGCTCGTCTGCCCCAAACCGCCCAAGAATCCACTCCTTATTGGCGATTTTAGCACAGAAAGCCACAAATACTTTAAGCACTGCGTCCCCGACATTGGGACCAAAATGTTGATTTAACGCTCGGTAATTATGGAGGTCTGATAAAAGAATAAACAGGCCCTCTTTTTGTTCAAGGCGTGCATGCAAGCTGTTCAAGACGTAATCCCGATTGTACAAGTCTGTCAGGCGATCCCGCTCATATTGGTTCTGCAAGCGGGATTGGATCTCCACCGATTGATTATTCAGGAGGATTAAGCCTTTAGAAAACCAGCCCGCCGAAAGGGTAGCACAAAAATTGGCCAGACTAAAAATCGTATAGTCCCACGGCAGCTTTAAGTGAAGCAACATGATGGCCGCTGAAAGGAACACTAACTCTCCCACTTGAAGATATACGCCCCCCATCACCATTACGGCGTACTGAAGCGTTAAAGTCAGTAAATCGTCCCCCCCAATCGCGAACTGCGTCCAAACGCACACCCCTAAAGGACATGCCGCCAGAATCAGACGCCACACCCTACCTCTATCAGAGATCCAGGCCCACCCTCCAAAAGTTAACCATAAGCCACAAAAGGCCAAAATATATCGATGCAGTCTCTGGATCTCCGGAAAATTAGATCCCATAAAAATAAAACTAATGGTCAATAAAGATACATAACAGGCCATTACCAAGTTAAGCTTATCGTTAGTCAAAATGCCTACCAAAAATCGTAAGCTCTCCCCTTGCGCTTGAAGGTCTGAATACTGATCCTTTTTTGTAAACAGTAACGGAGTCGAGTTGAGAATCTTTGCTTTTAGTTTGCTTAATAACTCCATTATCTTCTACCTCTTACTCTTCAATCCTTTGCCTATCTTAATTTTTTCATTTATTTTACCTTACCAGTTATTCTATGACTTCTTATTCTACCTTCATTTAAATAATCCTCTTTTCATTTATAGTCCTCTTCCGTTAATCTTCGATCATTTCTTCTATGAAATAACATTGGGCATTTCAGGGGAGTTATAGGAGAATTATAGAACAGTCACTAAACCCCTTTGAACTTGCCATTCCGCTTTTTTTCAGCATACTTTGTTTTTTCGATGAATTGTATGGATCATTGGTAGGAACATCTTAATTGCTAGCAATTTTCCTATAAGCAAAATACGAATAAGCTATTGGTACAATTGAGATTACTGCCAGAATAATTATGAAACCGATCCCGTTTAATGTTCCTGTAAAAGCAAGCAATATATTTAGGATGCCGCCAATAACCCATAACGGAGCAGCCAGTCTGTGCGTTTTCCTCCATACTTCTTCATTAGCCAATGTCCAAGGTGTCCTTATTCCCACAAAATAATTATGCTTAATTCTCCCCATCACATTTCCTAATAAAATGAAGAGCAATGAGATCATAATCTGAATAAAAATCGGTTTGTTGACAACAACCCCAGTAGCTATCAACAGTGTCATTACTTGTATCCCAAGGAAAAAGACAATTAATAAGTACTTCAAGAATTGATACGTGGACTTAAAATTAGCATAATTCTTCTTTTTGGGATCGATATTAGGTAATACAAGAAACATTAAATACATTCCCAGATTTATTGCCGGAAGTCCGAACGCTCCAAACAATTTACTTCCATACCCGTCTATTTGACCGCTTGCATTCCAATGTACAGGTACTCTGTCTGGAAGTGATGGATAATAATATGCTCCCAGTACAAAACCTAAAAGTATCAAAATTATAATCAGCCAGTCATTTTTCATGATATTACTTATCTTTTGCATCTTCAAGACCTCCTTTATTAATGTGGGCTGCATTAAAAAACCACTTGACCACTTCTTGGAATACGGTTGTGTTCAGCGAATAGTAAATATATTGCCCCTTGCGTTCATCGGTTACCAACAAGGCCTGTTTTAAGATATTAAGATGATGGGAGATGCTGGGCTTAGACATGTCAAATTGTTCAGCGATTTCTCCGGCTGTTAAATCTTGTTCTTTCAGCAATAAAATGATTTTTCGCCGTGTTGGGTCTGCGAGAGCTTTAAACGGTAAATTAAGCAACGAGTGACCCCCTATATTTAGATATTTCGTCAAATGTCTAAATATTTTTTATTAGATTATACATCATTAAAGAATAAAAACAATAGTCCCAACGGAAAAATCGATAGATACTCCCACCCGATCACAAACGTGTCCTATTCTTTGGTCAAATGCGCAGGGATTTGTGACTATTTGCGACATTTTCTCTAACCAGCATATATTAAACTGTAATATCTAGGGAAGATGATTTTTGTCAACAGACGTCTGTACATAATGTTTCGAGTAAGGCTGCTTTTATAATGAAAGGGGGTAGCTACGACAAGGTCCTGCTCGTATGCAATACAAAAACACGAAAGATGAGGATATCATGAGAATACTTAAAATTAGCAATGTACATAAATTCCTTATCGGTCTAATGACAATGGATATTTTTGTGTTGTAGTAGTCTGGTACAAGCAGCACAAGACGGAGATTATATTTACACAGTAACCGATGGCAAAGCCCAAATTATGAACTACACTGGGCCCGGAGGAGTTATTACAACGGTGAATCGTGGACAATGGACGGCTCAGCCAGTAAGAAGGAAACAGACTGTAACTGGTGAATGGTTGGAAGTAGAGATTCTGTTTAAAATATGATTTTATGTAAGCTCCAATTTTGCGATTACCTATAATTATAAGTGGAGCTAATTGTTGATGGCGAGTTATTGAGGGGGTATACGCATCAGATAACCCCCTGATGGGGAAGAGTAGAAAGATTCAATTCCTTATAGGCTGGCTACAGGCTATGATGCTAGCCAATGGGGCATGGTTGGTAGCCGAGTTTCAACTCCTCATAGGCAGGCTACAGGCCATGGTAGAGTGGCCTTGTTGATCAAGATCTATTACGTTTCAATTCCGAGACCGGACGTCTTCTTTACTGTTCAATACGTTTTTGAGCGAAAATATATACCTCGTCATCAGCTCTTGCGGAAACCACAATAATCTTCATGATGTTGTTTTCCCGCACGACCTTGTACACTACCCGTAAACCAAGCTTTAACAGCTTGATCTTACAGTAACCTGCTAGGTTCGTCCCGCTTTTATTGCTCAGGGGTTTTCCGTAGCCACCTTCGGCTTGGGGCAGTGGGTTGACTGCAACTTTATTGATGGATTTCACCACCTGCAAACGCTGTGAGTGGTCAAGTAGCTTAATATCCTCTAATGAATCTTTTAAATATTCTACTTTCCACATGCTATTCGAGTTCCACTTCTATATCTTTTAGATCTGCTTCACTAATGCCCAGTTCCTGCATGGCTTGTTCCGTCGGAATAAAATCCTCTTCCTTGGCGTTTTCCAGGCGTTTCTCAGCTTCCACAAGCAAACGGTAATTTTCGATTGTTTCAAGCATTTGTTCATAAGCTTCGGGTGTGAGTAGTACACAGGTAGGAGTGTTGTTTTTAAGCACGATTTTGAAGCCGGTTTCACGGACTTCCTCAAAAATTTTATTGGCTTCGCCTTTGTTGAAACGGGAAATTGGCACAAGAGAATTCATTGCTCCGCTGATAGAGCTAGGGTTTAGCATAACAGCAACCCTCCTATATAGTTCTTATTGTTATTTTATGGTATATCAATAAATTTGTCAATATATATATATCTATATAATACTTAGGTAAAATGTGGATGACGGGCAACGGTCACTGCTTGAGCATAACTAGCTACCATGCTGTTCGCCATGTAAACGATTTACTTTATTCCAGATTTTCGTAGTTTTTTCATGGGATGTATTGATTCATCTCAAGAGATACTTCCAAAAGACTACTGATATTTTAGTAGCGAAGGGGATCTTGTTTCATTCTCCCTATATTGAGACTTCCTCAAAGTTAAGTATAGTCAAAAATAATAATTATTTAGGTTCAATTGTTGGAAAAACAAGACCCATTAATGCCGTAGAGAATCTTAAGTACCGATCTCACCTTAACTGAAGAAGAAATCATCCGGATCTATAAGATGAGATGGGATATTATCCAACTAATCGCATAATCCCCCTTATCTAAGTAATTATTATTATCTAAGTAATTATAGAATTAGCTTTTATTTCATGCCATTTTTCCTTCAGATACAGCTTTTTAGTTGAATAACCTTGTCGATACAAACGAAAAACCCGTCATCTCATTCAAAACTCCACGTTTCGTTTATTTAGCTATCTGCAAAATTCCCAACAACAAAGAGCCCCTGTGTCCTCGTACACCAATCAGGGCTCCTAATGAAGCGGCTCATCAATATCCTTATTATCCGCACAAGCTCTTTTCCACTTCCTGCATCAACACATCCGCTGGAAAATATCGTCCCGGGCATTCTGTTTCAACCCTAGGTACGTCCCGATGCAGTTCCACATCCTCTACCTTCAGCTTATAAACTGTCAAAAGCTGAACTACTTTATTGACCAACCCGCTGAGTTGAGCCTCGGGGACCTCAGCCTCACTGAAATTCCCCACCAGACAAACTCCGATTCCAATAGAATTGCGGTGACCAAAGTTACAATGTGCTCCCGGTCGGTTTAAAGGGCGTCCGTTTTCACAGCTGCCATCCGGCATGATCACGAAATGATAGCCTATATCGCTCCAGCCTTCGGTTTTATGCCATTCTCGAATTATGGCCGCGTCAACCGGAACAGTTTTGCCTGAGCGATGCACTTCCGTCGGACTTGCCGAATGGTGAATCACGATCTTTTGCCAATCCGTCACCCTTTTCTCCTTACGCTTTAAGACCGCAACAGCTTTGGCAAGTTCCGAGATGCTTGCAGAAAGTTTATCCAACTTTTCTTCGATTCTCACTAACAAAAATACCGTTACGACGATCGGAAAACCTAAATTACCCACGAGTTTCAACATCTCTTCCATGCAATCTCCTCCCTTTCAGAGTTGACCATTACAAATGATCAAAGCCGATGTGCTTCTTTCAAGCTTATTCTATCCGGGGAAGGAGAGGAGGCTCTAAACCGCCTCCTTCTCCGGAGTTATTTGCTGACTTAGTTTCAAAACTTGAAGTTCGAAGTTCGAAACTTGAAATTCTAACCCCTAACCTCAACCTTTAACCTCTAACCTACCTCTAACTCAACCTCTAACCTCGTACCTCGCCATATTACTGTGGATCATATAGGTCGTCGGTTGTTGTATCGACGATTTTTACATCTCGTTTGGATACAAGGGCACCGCCGGACGTTAGAAAAATATCTTTGGCGATGATTTGATCCATGACGGCTTCGATTTGAGCTGCCGTTAAATCTGCTTTCGGTTCCGGCAAGGTAATACTCACCGCACTGCCTAAGGCACTGTTGAACGTCATGCGCAACACTTTCTTGCTGACACTGGCCATTCTTTTCCTTCCTTCCTTTTAGCTGAAATACCGCTCCAATATTACTGCTACTCCGCCAAATCAACACGGTTATCCCGTCTCACGCTGATTAAGGGGTAACTCTGAAGTCCATAAAGGGCTTTAGCTACATCGAAAACATCCTGATCGGCAGCATTGGATCTTACATTCTGAATACTGCGCTGACGAAGTATGGGCGAACCGGCTGGAGTTAAGCCTGTCTGAATACTTACAACCAGCACAGTGTCTTTAGCACTGGCAATCACGGCCATCTTATTCACCTCCTTTCATTATCAACAAACGTCCCCGAAACCAAAAGCAGCCGGCTCCTGCCAACTGCTTTTGAGAAAAGGTATGCACTGATCTCCAGGGCAGGTAAAGATCGTGCGAACCGTTCCCTGCCCGAGAACGTTTGTTCTTATCTCAGTATATTTGATAGGGGTTATTATTGTCAATAACTTACAGAATGATTAGTTATGATATCCCACCAACACCTCTATACCCAAAGCTACTCGATCAAATCACCCCAGTAACCCCCGACGATCTCAGCAATCCTTCTGGCCCAGGCAGGACTCATCTGACGTTTGCCACGTTCCAGATCACTGATGATATTGGCTGAAATACCAGTCTTTTCAGCCAATTCCTTTTGAGTTCCAATGCCAGCCTTAAGTCGTGCGCTTCTAATTTTTTGACCCATATAAATCACTGGACTTCTTCTACTCAAGCCCTCATCTCCTCAAAAATTTCAAATCTTCAACCCTTTAATGATTTACTTAACGGCCCACATAGGAACGTAAATTCTCAAATTCAACGAAACCTTCTTTAATTAATAGCGGAGACTTGTAGGAGATACTAATAACAATGAGCGTCACTCCAATGCTGACGCTCACCTCTTCGCATAATTTTAACCTAATACCTTAATGTCAAGTGACTCAAGCTCTGCCGCTGCGCTTTCCATAGTTAAAGTTAGCCATTTTTCAACTTTTTCTAGTACAGACTATGTAATTAGTGGACAAAGTGTTACCTGAAGCAAAGGGAAAGAGTACGTTTCAGACAATCAGTAACACAAGGGACCGGTTCCTTTGTTTCTCTAACCGAAACAAGAACCGATCCCCTTGTTTACCTTTAAAGTGCCTTAGGGCAACACACTTACAGTTTGAACATTGTGACACTGCCTTGAAAATCTGTTGCCATTTGAGCTAGAGAAGTAGCCGCCTTACGGATTTCTTCCATAGACGCACTCTGTTCTTCTGCCCCTGCCGCCACACTTTCCAGGCTGCCGGCAATTTCTTTAGGAATATTAGCGACCTCCATGATTGAGGAAACGATTGTATCCGTACTAACTCCAACCTTCTCGACTACGTCAGCGACGGCCTGAGCCTGTTTTGAAAAGTCGGTAACTCCCTGCAAGATATCTTGGAACGCTCCGCCCGCCGAGTTAACCATGGTAATCCCATCCTGGACTGCAACAGTTCCATCGTTCATCGTCTTAACTGCCTTCGTGGTTTCCTTTTGAATCTCGCCAACCAACTCACTGATTTTTCCGGCTGCTTCACTCGACTGTTCAGCAAGTTTTCGAACTTCGTCTGCAACAACCGCAAAGCCTCTGCCCTGTTCCCCGGCCCGTGCTGCTTCAATCGCTGCATTCAAAGCAAGGAGATTCGTTTGCGCAGCAATGTTGGTTATTAGGGCTACTATTTCGCCGATTTCCCCGGATTTTATACCCAGGCTATTCACAACATCCGCCGCCTCTGCCACCTTACTACTAATCGCCTGCATCTCGTCAACGGCTTTTTTCACAACGTTGTTCCCCGTTGCCGCCTTTTCGGCTGTGGTGACGGAACCGGCCGTAACCAGATGGATATCCTGAGTGATCGAATGCATATGTTCCGAAACTAATTGGGCAGAGCTTGCCGTATCATCAACGCTGGTAAGTTTTTGTCGAACTCCATTGGATACTTCCTGAATGGAAAGAACAATCTGATCTGTAGTCCTGCTCCCCTCATCGGCACTAGCCGTCAACTCTTCTGCTGAAGAGGCCAAGTGCTGTGAACTATAGACGATCCCCTCGATAATTCCTTTGAAATTTTTTATCATTGCGTTAAGATTTTCCGTCATCTGTCCGAACTCATCTTTGGATCGAACCACAATACTTCTGCTAAGATCACCTTGTACAATAGCTGTCGCAAACTGGTTGACCAGCGTGATATTGGTTACTATATAGCGGCTATACAGCATCAGTACCGTTCCTACGACGACAATTGCCAAGACAAAGACCAAAATCATTCGATACAACAAAGCATATAATGGAGCAAACAAGTCGGTCTCCGATACGTCAATGGCCAGCGTCCAGCCGAATCCCGGCACTGGCGCATAATAAACCCGTCTTAATCCTCCGCGGGAGTAGGTGAACATTCCCTCTTGGCCATTAAACATAACTTTAGCTGCTTCACTCAAGCTCTTATTAGGATCTTCAGTAATTTTACCCTTCATTATTTTAGCTTGGTCTGGATTAGAAAGATACTGCCCATCCTTACTCAAAAGGAAGATATCCGCTTTAAAGTTTAAGTGAATATCACTAATCAGTTTTTGCAAGGTGATAAAATCAAGATCCCCTGTAACGACGCCTGCGAACTTCCCTTGATCATCATAAAAGGGGGCAGTGTTTGTCAGCATCGTAACCTTCGTTGTGTCATCGTAATAAGGATCTGTCCAAACACTTTTTTGTTTTGTATTTTTGCCGATCTTATACCAATCCTGGTTGGGATAGTCATATTTTTCATTAGCATATTCCTCTGTAAAGACTACTTTATCTTTGTCTTTGTAAGCGTACGGCCCAAAATATTTTAAATCACTCTTATAGATAAACGGATCATACCACACTCCGGCTCCAAAGGTTACATTACTCGCTGCCACCGTTTTCTCGAGTAAACTGGTATACTGGGCAGTATTCAAACTGGTGCCGGAAGATTCTACTACACTCACTAAACCTTGTACTAAAGTGCTATGTTCTGACAGTTGCTTTTCTATATCGTTGATTGTTCCACCTAACTTAGCTGACATCTTATTTTGGATTTCATTGTTGAGCAGTGCTTCTGAATACTTGTAGCTAATTGCTGTCATAACCACTAAAGTCAGCACTATTAAAGGTAAAATAGTGACTAATGTTTTGCCACGAACACTTGAAATACTGAGTAATCTTTTAAACACAACATCAACTCCTTTAATGAACTTTGAAAATTATAAGACCTCTTTAACCCTTTCCAGATCATTATTAATTTTTCCATTACAAACTTCATGTATTTCGCTTCCCAGACTAATAAGGCCTCAACTGTGTCATGATATTCTTTAGAATACCATAACACTGTTAGGCCACTGCTAAGGAATTGTAAGGACTTCGTTAAAATTTTGCAAAATACCGCAAAATATTTTGCCTGGTTTGCCCTATTTCTTGAATTTTAAATTGAATTTTTTATTTCTGCCTCCTGAATTTTGGGTATTTAGAAATAAGGGCGTTAGGATACCTGCCGCGCTGCCAGTATCGTCTGAGATATTTATAAACGGTTGGAACTGATATCAGATATTTTTCTGTAGCTTCAACAATAATTGGACCGCGTTTTTTCTTTAGAAATATATCCGGCTCACTAATTCTCGACAAGACAAATTGCACAACGCCCCATCTCTGATTACGAATTGTTATTTCTTTTTCACTTAATTCAGTATCCTGAACGATTTTGCCATAAGGGTCCTCCGTATGGATCTCAAGTTCGCCACGCTTGATATTGTCTTTGATGTCCGAAATCTTAAACTTGCGTGGGAAACCTTTATCCATTGCTATATCAATACAAAAAGCTATAAGGTTACCTTCGTCTATCCATAAGATCCTTTCAATTCGACTATTTTCGCCCTTCCATTTCAGAAGTTTGTTAATTAACGGCTCTTCTTTCATACCGTTTTTCCTCGCTTCCAAGTTCAAATTGATTCATCATTGAGAAGGAAATAGTTCAATACTACTCAAAATCACATTCTGGAAAATAATAAAACCGCCATTTATTGCTTTTACTATAACAATAATTGACGGCTCATATTATAGGACTTTATTCCCGTTTTTAGATCTTTAATGCCTATTTTGAGGAGCTCCCAAAATTAATATTTTTTCAATAACTATTATCCCATGCTAAATCGTTTGACCTCAGCTTTAATAGATGACATTTTTATCATACGTATACCCGGCAAAATTCAGAAAATGAGCGACTCTGGTTTTGGGATTTAAGTCAACACCCTGCAACACCTCTTCCTTAAAAACGTTGTAACCTGTTCGGTCAACGATATACCCGACATGTTCTTTGGGAAGCGAACGATCGATATGCCGATCAATATAGTTATAAAGATTAGCACATAGTTTCAAAACCACTTCACGTTCCGCCCATTCCAGGAACCCCGCAGCCAGGCGGGGATTCTTCTTTCCGGTCCTGCCCATAATCACAACTCGGTAATATTGTCCTCCGCGAGTCCAAGCAGCGGTCGGGCATTTTAGAACACATTCTCCACAGCCAAGGCAACGCGAGTCATCTTTTTTGACCTTGTTATTTACAAACGAAAGGGCTCCTGTCGAAACCTTGTGGCAATTTTTCACACAGGCTTGACAGCCAATACAACGTCGAGCGTCATAAATAGGCTCAACTTGACCAAGGATTCCGATATCCTGCAGATGGGCCTTAATGCAGTCGTTGGGACAACCGGTGACAGCAATTTTGACATGGGGATTATTGGGATAGATTGTTCTCTCGATCTCCTTAGCTAAGGCTGTGGTATCAAAAACTGCATTTGCACAAACCTTATTGCCGATACAGGCTACGACATTGCGGGTTCCCGCCGAAGGATAACCCATAGAGGGGGCATCGATTTCCACACCGGCCTTAACCTCCAGCTCTTCAATGAGCGGCGAGAGCAGTGCATTGATTTCCTCCATGTGTTCAAAGGGGATACCAGGTATTTCAAAGCCTTGCCGTGTGGTCAGATGTAGCTTGCCATTGCCGAAACGTTCGGAGATCTCCTGGATGAGAGGGAGTAATTCCACGGGCAAATGCCCACCCGGTACCCGGATACGCAGGCAAGTCAGATTCCTATCTTTCGTTATACGCCAACCGTTTTTCATTATTTTTTTGGTATTAATATCCAACATAGTTTCCTCACTCCTTAATCCAAGAGATTTTGAGCCTTGACAAAATAAATACCGGTCCTTCCAGACAGACATAGGTTTCATCGATCTTACAATGCCCACACTTGCCAAGGCCACAGGACATCTTGCGTTCAAAAGAAACCCAAATATTTTCTCTCGCTATGCCCCTGCGTAAGAATTCCTGAGCTGTGTATTTCATCATGACCGGTGGCCCGACGATAACGACGCGGGCATCGGCGAGAGCAGGTATCTGTAGATTAGGAACCAGGCTTGTGATTAGCCCAACCTTACTGGGCCAGGAATTCGGTTTAGCCTGTAACCGGACAACCGCATCTGTTTCCGGATCGCTTACTGTGTCGACGGTTACTTCCACTCTAAACGCCTGCGCCCATTTATCCAGGTCCGGTTTAAATAAGATATCAGCGGGAGTTTTAAAACCGCAGAGGATATCAAACTCCTTCAAGAGTCCTTGATTGGCATAGAAGTAATTGATGACACTTTTAACCGGGGCCAGCCCGGTACCACCTGCCGCAATGATTAAGTGTTTATGCTGAAAATCTTCAAGGGGGAACCCCTGCCCATACGGTCCGCGCAGATAAAGGTAATCTCCCTTGGCCAGGCGGTCTATGCCCTCAGTAACTTTGCCAACTTTACGGATGGTCATTTCCAGATAATCATCCCCGAAATCACTGATTGAGATCGGACACTCACCAACTCTGGGAATGGAAACTTCCATAAATTGGCCGCAAGCTGGTTTAACTGGGCACTCTAAACGATACGTCCAATCAATCTCTGTCTGTTTTAACTTTTCTAAAATCTTAGCCCGAAAAGGCAGGTAATTGTTTTCAGCCACGTTTATCCACCTCTTCTTCACCCAATCGGTTGACACACTGAGCAAACGAGATATATTCCGGACAAGCATTGTCGCACCGTCCGCACCCGACGCACATCTGAACGCCAAATCGCTTTTTGAAATCGGAAATCTTGTGTAATACCTTAAAGCGCAGGCGTTCGCCGTTATTTCTGCGAAAACTGTGCCCGCCGGCCAGGTCTGTAAACCCATCGATCTGACAACTGGCCCAAACTCGCCGTCGTTCTCCACAGTTGGGATTATCCTCATAGAAAATGTCCTGCATGGTAAAACAACTACAGCTTGGACAGACGACATTACAGCGCCCACAAGCAATACAGCGCGAACCATACTCTTCCCAAATAGGATTTCCCATTTCGTACTCCAGACTTAGGCTCTGCGGAACACTTACCATCTGTCTGTTTTTCTCTACAAATTGCGGAGTAACCTCAAGTTGCTCACCGTAGAGCGAAAATAGGCCATCAATATCCTCTATAACATTGCTGAGATAAAAACCCTCCTCGTAACGCAGAGATGCGCTGTAATTCTCAGTCTTATTGGTCCCCATACTGACACAGAAACAACTGTCAAAGCTCTTTTGGCAATCCATAACCAGGAATTTCACTTTATTTCTTAGTCGTTCATAGTAGTAGTCGGGAGAGGGCCCATTTTCCAACATGATTTTGTCCAGACGGTCTACGGCATGGATATCGCAAGCACGAAGCAAGACTAGAATTCCTTTTTCGTCGACTGCGGGCTCTCGATAGCCATTTTCATGGAAATAAAACAGCGTCTGAGTCACCGGATAGAAGGTTTCCTTGGGGGAAAAGTACGATTTGTGCGTAAAAACGACTTCTTCGATAGCAGAAATTTCGTCGTATCCAACCAAATCCGTATCAGAGAACTTCCCTTTACCTTTCAAGAGAATCGGTGCATAAATTCGATACTTTTTCTTTAAACTATCGAGAAGCTTATTAAACACTTCGGGAGTATATTTATATCCCATTTTCAAGACCCCTTTTCCTTATTCCATATTGGCGACTTCAGAATAACACAGTAAGCTGTTGACAGGTGTGATTAGTGTCACATAAACTTGCCCATTAGCTTGAACTAAAATTAGGCCGAGTTGTACCATTCCGTACATATTACAGTACAGACGACAATTAGCTCTCCAAGCGGCTACTTCCGTTTTAGGAGAGCTAATTTCTGAGATACTGAATTCATGTTTAATACTGACCGGTTATCCCGGGAAGAAGGATAATGAAAGGATAATGATTGGTAAGCAGCGAAATCAACCTAACGGTCCGAGATCTCCAAAATCTACACAGTTGGATTCATAAACGCGCTGCCCATTCGCGCTCGTCATCAAGCCAGGTGATATTTCATACCAATGTTTCACTCCCATTAACTTCACTGCTTTCATCAGCATTCACGGGAAGAGTGACGATAAATGTGGTCCCTTTTCCTTCCTCCGAATTGACCTCAATCGAACCATGGTGCTTATTAACAATAATGTCATGGGCTATGGCCAGACCTTGTCCTGTGCCCTTACCTACTTCTTTAGTGGTAAAGAAATGATCAAAGATCCTGGGGATTATCGAGCGAGGTATCCCTTTTCCGGTATCACTGAAGGTTATATAAATATTTGGTTCTTTGTACTCGGTTTGAATCTTGATCATTCCTCTGGAAGTCGTCCCGTTGTCCACCAGTTCCTTAATCGCATGGGAAGAATTAATAATCATATTGAGCACAACTTGGTTAATCTGGTCTATAACACAATAAACGAGAGGCAAGTTCGGGTCAAATTGAGTCTCCAGATCGGCGACATATTTCCATTCGTTTTTCGAGATGATGGCAGTCCCTTCGATGGCTTTGTTGATATTGGCAAATGATTTGCCTTGTTTTCCGGGATGCGAAAATTCCTTCATCGCTGAGATCAGAATTCTCACTCGGTTGATGCCCTCCAGGGATTGCTCGATAGCTTTGGGGATTTCACCTTCCAAATAATCCAAGTCAATTTCCTTAGCCTTATCTTTCAGTTCATTGAGTCTGAGCATAAATTCATTGCTGTTCTCATCTTGCGCAATTGTTTCAAAGTTCTTCAAGATTTCCAGGATATTCTGGAAAGCATCGTTTAAAAATATTGTATTATCACCGATATACTGCATAGGAGTATTTATTTCATGGGCTATTCCGGCGGCCAGCTGTCCAATCGATTCCATTTTTTGCGACAGCATTAACTGAGCTTCAAATTTTTTCTGTTCGGTGATATCGAGGCCCAAGAAAACATAACCCCAGTACTTTCCACTGCTATCCTCGATCGGGTTGATATGCAGGCTGAGCAAACCGTCACTTCCATCAGTTCTATTGTAATGCAAATTTTCCAATTGGACTGCCTTCTGGCTTTCTTGGCAAATAGTCAACTGATTTAGGACCTCGTCCCATTCCCATTTTATTCCACATCCAAACAAATCTTTGCCTAAGACTTCCGCTGAGCTTATGCCAAACGTTTTTTCAGCTGCGAGATTCCATTGGTTGATTCGATCATTGGGAGACACTCCGATTAAAATCGATGAAATTGAACCCAGCAAATGATTAATCTGGGCATGGGCCTCCCGCAGAGCTTCCTCAGCCAGTTTACTCTCCGTGATATCCCTGATGATTCCTTGAAAGGTAATTTCTCCACTTTCGTTTATTCTCAGATTTGAAGTCATTAAAGTGTAGAGAAACGTGCCGTCTTTTTTCTTGAAAGTGATTGCATAATCTTGGACAAAACCTTTTTTCTCCAATTCAGTGATTAGTCCTAACCGATCCGGAGGGTGAGCGTAAAGTTTTTTGGCGTTCATGGTGATTAATTCACTCCATGAATAACCGAACAAGTCCAGGCCTGCCCGATTTATGTTGAGAAAGACACCCTCTTTAGAGGTAATAAAAATCGCGTCTTGAGACGCTTCAAAAATTGAACGGTATTTCTCCTCAGCTTGTTTATGTTTGGAGATGTCCCGAATAACGCTCAAGAGCACGTATTCATCACCGACCAAGGCGCCCTGAGAATTCACTTCCGCCGGAAAGGAACTGCCGTCTTTTCGATAGTGGATGGTCTCGAATAGTATTCCCTTGTTACTGGCAAGGTCAAGTTGTTCGGCAATTTGAGTATTCATATGTTGCTGGCGGATAACCCGAATGTTCATAGAGGTCAGTTCTTCATAACTGTAGCCGTAAGCAGCAACTGCTGACTGATTTGCTTCGAATATTTGACCATCCGGACGCATGAATAAGATAATGTCCCGCGCATAGTCGGAAAGAATTTGATACTTCTTGAGTGTTTCTGCCGATCGTTTAATGGTTTCTTCCATACGATTAGAATAGATCACATTTTTAATACTTTGCCCCAGTCGGACCGGCGATAGGGTTGATTTAGAAATATAATCCGAAGCACCGGCCTTCATCATATCAACGGCGATTTGCTCATCGCCTTGACCGGTAAGGACCACGACAGGGACTGTTATCTTTAGATTTTTTATTTCCTGCAGTACTACGAACCCATTGCCGTCAGGGAGTAGGTAATCGAGGACAATGCAATCAAAAAAATGTTTACTCAGTTGCTCGATGCCCGAAGCAATATCATAGCTTTCTGTGATTTCCGCTTGGATACCGGTTACTTCAAGTGCCTTGCGAAGATACACCCCATAAAGCTTACTGTCGTCTATTATCAAGATCTGCATATTAGGTTTCATTGAAAGAGATCCCCCCCTCCATTTAGAATTTTCTCCATGGTTTAAGGTTGCGTAGGCCGCCACACTTCTTCTCTATTCAGATGGGCTTTAATACGCGGATCGGTTCGGCAACCCGACCTAAGCGTGAGAAGACAAGTAAGCGCAACTTTAAGATTTCAGTAATTTCCTGACCTTTCGTTAACAATATTATGCCGCAATTATCTTTGATATCGTCTGCTAAAAGCATACCGTTGACTAGATCACCAATCTTAACTGCATTGACAACAAAACCGGTGGCTACACTAAGTGCTTCCGCATCTAAAGCTGCAAAGATATCCGGATCGTAGAAATCCGGATTCTTAAGCATTTCTTCAACAGCCTTTGCCGGAGGTATACCTTTAGCCGTTAAGGTATCAAAATCTAAAACAATCTTTAAGATCCGTCCGATCAGGGGTATATCCTTGCCCTTTTTATTATTGAAAGGAAATCCTTGGCCGTTAAATTGTTTAAATTGATAAAGAACTCCCTCTGAAATACCTTCTAACCGCGGGATATTACTTAACAAGTTCCTTCCGGTCTGAGCATGGGTAAGAAATATTTGGGTTTCTTCATCCGTCAGCTGTTTATCCTCATTCTTTTTCTTTAAGATTTCCAGAGGAATCGTTGTACACCCAATTTGAGAAAGCATCACTGCCAGCTCAACTTCCCAGGAATTTTCAATTTTCAACCGGGCGGCAATAGCATTAGCCATTGTCCTTAATCTGGAAGCCTGACTAAAAATACGCGGGTTGAGAGCATTGCTAATATCGAGCAGTAACTTTACGCTCCCTTTTAATGTTTTCTCCAGCAATTCCCGTTCGGACATGACTAAGCGATACTGTTCCATAGCAGTATTCAATACTTTAATCAATTGATCCGTCGGACAAGGCTTGTTCAAAAAACGGAAGATATTCCCTTCATTGATTGCCTGAATGGATACCTCCAGATCTGCTTGCCCTGACAGCATGATGCGAATTGTATCGGGTGTCAATTCTTTAGCGTAAGCAAGAAATTGAATACCGTCCATTTTGGGCATCCGATAGTCTGTAACAATGACTGCAAAAGGACCCTCCTCTTTTAAAATCTGTAAGCCATCTGCTCCGTTATCTGAGGTTGAAACCTTGAAATTGCTCCTCAGCGTCCTAGTATAGGCTTGGAGAATATTCAAATCATCATCTACCAATAGTACTTTATTGTTCATCGTTGACCTCCATTTTGCAGGTTTCCAAACAAAGCCTTAACCATTCCGGTAATTTTGCCTGGAGAGCGGTCGCCGCAAGGTAATCATTATCCAGTCGTTCTGACCCTTCCGAACTGTCACAATCAGACCCAATTAGACTTTCGGCTACATGTAAAGCCGTCAGGGCCATATTAGGACCGCCCTCTAACAGGGAAGGATGATGATGAAAGGCTACCGTTTCCACAAAATGATCAGGTAAACCCCAAATGCCCAAGAGATAGGCGCCAACCTCTGCATGAGATGTGCCAAGCAGCTCGTATTCCTGGGTTATTTGTTCTTTACTCTCAAACCCTTTTTTAGATGATAAGACAATACTGTGGTATTGTGGAACCTGAGCCAGGATCAGTAAGCCCAAGTCATGCAACAGACCAATAAAGAAGGCATCGCCTGCCTGTTCCTTGGTATGCGGCTCTAAACTCAAAATCTTACGAGCTAAGTTAGCAACCTTCAAACTGTGATTCCAAATTTCTTTCAAAGAGAAACCATTGACTCCTTTAATATTTTCATCTCCGGAAAACAAGTTCACGTAAAGAACTAAGGCCTGAATATTATTAAGACCCAAAAGATTCACAGCCTGACGAGGATTTTTGATATGATTAGGCAGATTAAAAAAAGCCGAATTTACAAGCTGTAATATCCTGGCAGACATGGTCAGATCCTGAGCAATTATTTCACTGATGGTTTCCATGGAAGGATTATCCGATTGAATTTCCTGCAATAAACGAGTATAGAGCGTGGGCACGCTCGGCAATTTCACGATCCCGTTAACAATTTTGGCAATATCATCGTTTTTTAGGAGCTTCTGAAGTTGGTACGCTCTGTCAACCGTATGTTTCAAGGTCTCAGCATCACAGGGCTTCAACAAAAACTGATGCGTCGGGACCACTGAACGCAGAATTCTCTGCTGATCGGAATCCCCGGAAAGCATAATTCGAATGACATGGGGAAAACGTTTCCAAACTTGGACCATAAGTTCAGCGCCATCCATCCCCGGCATGAGCATATCTGATATGATTACTTCTATTGGATACTGTTCAAGGATATTAAGAGCACTTTGACCATCTTCAACGAAGAACATCTCCCATTCGTCGCGTAATGACCACAACATTCTCTTTAAGCCTTGCAACAATAACGGTTCATCATCGACAAAAAGAACGTGTTTTTTCACCTGTCACCCCTCACTCCTGACTACAAACCCTGTCCTGATTTTCGGCCACTCTAGTCCCTTTGTAAAAGATAGTATTCTAGGTACATTGGCAACTTCCTGCAGAATTAATCCATTTTCGGTGAATTACTCAAACTTATTAAAAAGGTGGAGAAATTTAATGCTTTGTGAGCTTCTGATCAAGAACGGTTTAATTATCGATGGTTCAGGGAACTCTGGATTTTATGGTAATCTGGCTGTAAGGGCTGGGAAGATTGTCGCGGTTGGCAAAATTGAATGTGCAGCAGAAAGAGTTATCGATGCTACAGGCTTAATTATATGTCCCGGTTTCATCGACCCTCATGTGCACGCAGAACTTACAGTATTAGGGAGCGGCATGTTCGAGGAATTTTTGCGGCAAGGGGTTACCACTACGATTAATGGGAACTGTGGTCATTCCATTATCCCTTCTGCTTCTGACACTATCTACGAGTATATGTCTGGAAAAGGGCTGATTTCCTTGAGAGAAAAGGAAAGTTATCGACGGCTCGTACCTGCCTGGACTGATTTCTCAGGCTATCTCGACATTCTTAAAGCCAAAGGGACTAACGTCAACATGGGATTCCTATTAGGGCACGGCACTTTAAGGTGGAGTGTCATGGGCGACTCTAAGCATAGAAAACCGACCGTTGAGCAGAAGAAGAAAATAAGCTATCTGACTGAACAGGGCCTGGAACAGGGAGCTTTGGGAATATCTACCGGCTTAGCCTATGCTCCAAGCAAATATGCCGATACTGATGAGCTAATCCAACTAGCTAAAGTAGCCAAAAAATATGATGGCATCTATACCTCCCATATCCGCTATCAGATTGGTACCCTAGCAGCCGTTAAGGAAGCCATCAGTATCGGTGAAACCGTCGGTATCAGAGTTCAAGTGTCTCATCTGACACCAACCGTTCCTGAAGCATTTGCTGAAATCCTGGCTGCCAGGGCAAGGGGCGTGGAAATTGCCGTCGATACTATCCCCAAGACGAGCGGTCACTTCAAAAGAAAAGATAGATTTCTTCAGTTTATAGCTTCAGCATCATCCCAACCCTTAGACTTCGTCCTAAATAACTCACCGGAAACCTTCCAAACTCCCGAGGCCAGACGAAGACTATTAAAAAAAATCAGATTTCAAGACAGACTTATGGTCTTTAATACGGATAATCCTCAAATGGACAATCGAACCTTGAAAGAAATTGCCGCCGAGAGCAAAGTAGACGTTGGGGACCTACTCCTCCATCTTTGCGAAAATGGGAGCGACAAACTAACTTTCTGTCAGGGTGGACTTAACCGCTGGGATTTTCCGGGCTTGCCTTACAGCGATAGTCTTGCTAACAATCCGCTTGTCATGGTCGGATCCGATAAGGTATTTGGGGATTTCAACGAGCCATCGGACTGGTACGAATTATTTCGAAACGGAGCTTTTCCAATATTTTTTGGCTTGTGCCGACAAAAAGGCATGAAATTAGAAGAGATTATCCGAAGGATAACCTCTCTACCGGCACAGCAGTTTAGATTAAACGACCGGGGCCTACTGGCGAAGGAGAAAGCAGCAGACATAACTATAATTGATATCGACAATTATTCTTATCCCTCAAACTCGGAAATCAATTATAGAAATCCTTTTACTATGACCAAAGGTGTCAAGTACACAATTGTTAATGGTCAAATAGCCTTAGATGATGGAAAACCAAGCGATATTAAGGCTGGTCAATTACTATCGAGATCTGGCCAACGATTATAACTGACTCTTCCTATTATTTTCCCACTCTGTTTCGTCCATTATTTTTGGCGAAATACAACGACTCATCAGCTCTTTTAATCAGGGATTGCTGATCATCCTCCGGCGTCAAACTGGCCACCCCAAAACTGGCCGTCTTCCGCTTGACGATGGAAAAGTTAAATTCCTCAACCCTTTGCCTGAGTTTTTCTGCCGCGAGATAAACACTCGCCGAATCGGTTTCCGGGCAGAGGATAATAAACTCCTCTCCTCCCCAACGTCCCACGGAATCAGCATTTCTCGTATTCTCTTGAAGAACATTTACCACTTCTTTAAGAATCAAATCCCCGGTTTGATGTCCGTGCTGATCATTAACTGCTTTGAAATGGTCAACGTCAATCATTATAATGGAAAAGGCTCTTTTATAACGTCTGGCCCGGTCCACTTCTGCCCGCATTAATTCATCGATCTTTAAGCGGTTATACACCTGGGTCAGATGATCCGTCGTCGATACTCTTTCCAGTTCTCTGTTTTTCAGGGCTAATTGAGCATGGGCCTCCGCTAACCTGTTTTGAGTTTCCTTTAGTTCCGATATATTAACAGCAATGGCATACTTGACTGTGCTGCCATTCGGCCAAGTAATTGCTTTTTCATGCAACTGATACCAATTATCATCGACAGGGTTAAAACAATTCGAGACAATCATCTTGTTATTGGGTTTACCCTTCTCGTCGATCAATTCCTGGTTTTTACAGAAGAAACAGGGCTTCGGCTCACCGTAAATATTCCTATAACATTTGCGCCCTACTAAGTTTCCCCGTTGTTTAATCATTTGTTTATTCATATATAAAATGGTCAAGGAATCAAGATCAGCCAGGTAAATATTGTAAGGAATGACATCAAACAGGGCCTTAAACAAATCACCTTCAGTCAATTTTCATCACCATATTTTTCATAAATTTCTTCGATATTAGCTTTCAGCTTTTCCGCCTGCAAAGGCTTCAGGAGATAACCTTTGGCCCCGGACTCGATGGCATCCAATACCATGGCCTCTTGGCCATGTGAAGTAACCATCATGATCAGCGCACCGGGGTTTTCTTGCAGAATTCTTTTAGTTGCTTCGATTCCGTTCATATCGGGCATCGTAATATCCATTGTAACCATGTCCGGCTTATGTTTGGCAAATTGTTTGATGGCCTCCTCACCGGTCTTGGCAGAGGCAACCATATTATGCCCTATTACAGTTAACATCTGCGCAATTTTCTTGGTCGTGAGTTGGGAATCATCCACAACTAGGATATTGAGACTCCTCATGAGTTTCGTTACCTCCCTATTTTTTCATTAGTCGCTTGCGAAGTGGCTCTCCGGGTGTGATACAAAAAATAGCCATTGTTCCTGACTCTGTTACTAATTCTGCTGTAAAAAATTCATGATTTTTATAGCGGGCAATACTCTTTGCTCCATTGACAATGACCGGGGTCGATAAAGCAAAGGCCCGGCCGTTTTGTTGAAACTCCGCCAAAATATTCCCGAGAATAATATTAATCATATCCCCGGCCGTTTCTTCGATATATTGATCCACTTCGCTTTCCTCAATCTCCAGTCCCTGAGAATATTTGTTAAAGATCTCATTAATGAGTTCTCTGTCATAAGTAAAAGCTAAAGTCATTTTCGAATCATCTTCTACGGTAATAATTGAGGTTAACTCCTTGAGTTCCAACTTCTGAACATCTGTCAGATCATAATTTTCAGACCCGACAATAATAGAAGCCTCGTCGGCTAAAAAGAGGACTGTTCTCCGCACTACAGCCTCCATAAACTTTTCGGCGGCTAACTTAGATTGCAGGATATTCCCAGTGCCGGTTTTATCACTCATACGCACCAATCCTTTCTCCATAGGAAAAGAGAGATTGTCCCTTGCTTATTTTCCCGCAAGCAATTAAGGAGTATCTCACATTTGCCAGTTGTTACTTTCGATTAATAAGTTAAATTTTCCTGCTATTACAGGCAAATAATAGTAGAGAAAACAAGAATCAGAAAACACAGGGAACAGGCACGTCGTTCCTGACAATCAGCATTTCAGTCTACGATTTCGCGTAAATAAAGGGAGTTCTCTTTGCTTAAGTCGAAAGTATCGCCATTAGAGAAACCAATTATTGGTCTGGTTAAATTGGTATTGTCAATAACATAACCAACTCTATTATCCGATACCATGACCTTACAGCCAACAGGGTAAGGGGCAATTCGATTGGAAAATGCTTTATAGATTTCAGGATCAATAAAATTGCCGGTTATTTGTTGGAGAAAGTCTAAACTTTCTTTGATCGGCCAACGTTTTCTATAGGGTCTTTCGCTGGTTATGGCATCATAAATATCAGCAATTGCGACAATTTTAGCAAATTGATGAATTGTATCCGACGTTCTCCCACCCGGGTAACCGGTACCATCTAATTTTTCGTGGTGCTGCAGAATGATTGCTCGGGATGTAGGTTCGATGTCCAACTGCAATTTTGATTTCCTATATCCAATTTCAGGGTGTTTCTTAATTAAGTCAAATTCCTCGGCAGTCAGTTTGCCTACTTTATTTAAAATCTCTACCGGAATGGAGGCCTTCCCTATATCGTGAAGCATAGCACCTATGCCAATATTTTTAAGCTTTATATAATCACAGCCGATTGCCATACCGGTAACGATCGAAAGAATTGCAACGTTTACAGAATGAGCATAAGTAAAATCATCATGAGTTTTTAAATCGATAATACCTATAAAGTTTTTGCTGTTTTTGGCTAGATCATCAATCATAGCTTTTACTATATTGTCAAGAATAAGCACAAACTTTTCTTTCGATTGGATTTGGTCTTTCAATGATGTATAAATATGTTCCAAGGACTGGATCGCTTCTGCCCGCAGATGCGGATCAATAATATCATTACATACAACATCATGATTGTCTTCAATAAATACCATGGTTATATTGTGTAGTTTCATTCTATTTATCAGATCATCTGTCAATTTTGTGCCCTGTTTAATCATCAGTCTTCCGTTTTCACCAAAGAATGTTTTGGCAATTATTTCTCCCGGCTTTATCTGATCGACATTTACACTATGCAAGGAAACATCACTCCTTTATTCCACAAGACAGGCTCATCATCCGGTATCTTTAAGCATTAAATTATCTCCCAAATTCTTCAACCCTCAATCAAGCGTTCCAAATATTTCGAGTAATGGGCCAAGCGCTCTTTTGGCCGTAGCTGAATTAGACTAACATTTGTATCTTCAATGTCTTCGACCTCCGGTCCATGACTCGGATGAAGGGCAAGGACCCTGATGGTCTTCGACATCCCGACTGAATCATTGACAAACTTCAGGGAGTTAGAATAGTTTTGCAAAGTATTCATATTTTTGGGGCGGGTCTCATCCTCCACCCTATCATTGTTCCAGATGTTTAACCGTTTCCGGTATTTGGCATCGACAATGATCGATCCTGAATAAACGTCTTGATTAAAAACATCAATCCGTATATCCGGTTTATAATTTGTTCCTTCCATATAGAGGATGCGATTGCTCCTCAAAGCACCGCGCTTTGCTCGGGCCATTTTCTCATTGAACAGCACAGAAAGACGAATCGTCCCCTTCACCATTTCCACTAAAGTTTCGTCTTGAAGCACCGGAAAAACAAACTCCAGGCCTGCCCGGTGAGAATCATCATAGATCCAACCGGAAACAGGGGCATACCCTACCTGCTCCAAGGCTATAATTGTTTTAATGTAACACCAGTATTCGTATAAAACATCGGTCCGCTTCCATTGTACCTTAAAATTATGACATGAGGGCATCTGAAACTCCTGGGCCCTGAGTTGCTTCCACCACGCGAAAACTTTCTTGTAGCGCCAATCCCGTTGAATCTTAAGGGAAAAGTGATTTGAGGTACTCAGCGGCTTGAGCCCTTTAAACACTGGATTCTCAATATATTTTCGGACATGAAAAATTCCTTTTTGCATTTCCCGCTCCATCGCTTCAAGGCTTAAAATTTTGGCCTTCAAGGCCCGTACCTCGTGGCCTGTCGATTTTTGTAAGACTGCAAAAGGAGCTCTCATCTCAATCGCCCGATATTCTTCGGTAATCGTACACCTAATGGCCCGCAATACGAACTCCAGTTGGGAAGAAATATAATGGAGGAAACCCAGAACCATCCGATTTTCAAGGGTATCCGAAGTAAAATGATCAATGACCCCCAAGATAACTTCCGGCTGAGTTACACTTTTAGCAGCCACGTTAGCCCGTTGCCCTTGAACCGATAACAGCCAGTGGTAGGACTTGGCATCCTGCTTGCAGTTCACGTTGCCTCTTACTTCTCGGTACTGCCGCTCCAAATGTTGATCCGGACGACGTGCCAAATCCCCAATGGTTATCCCCAGTTCCTTAACCATGTGATTCAGAAGCACAAACTCTGCCAACACTTTGGGGGGGAGTAAACCCTTCTCCTCATAAAGTTTAACTCCATGACTTGTCCGAGTTTGGTCATAGGCGAGACCCTGAACTATTTCGTTAAGCTCGGTACGCATCACATCAAGCTGATCTTCAGTAATATTATTGGGCCTGACTCGAAGAGTGGCCTCCAGGACATCGTTAGCTTCCCCTTTACGTTTCACGAAGACCATATAATCCGCAGGAATCAGCGGATAATCTTCATTGGCATCACTATAGAGAGAAAAACGTTGCGTTCCCGGCCTTAAACAGGGAATCCCCTCCTCATCGAGATGAAGCTTTAAGGAATCATACCCATCCAAACCATCAATATACAGACAATCATCCTCTTGGGTCGAAGTGAAGGATACATACAAATTTTCTCGTTCAAACACCTCGATAATACAGTCTTGGGTAACCGAACGTAAAATCTCCTGTCTGCCTATGAAAAAGACTACTGAAATTCCTTGCTCCTCAGGATGCATAGCCATGATCCAAAAGCTCCTTTGCCTTTTTATGGCATATTTCTCGTGAATAGCTGAACGTCGAAACAGCCTGATGTTTTTCAAACAACTGCAGGATATGACTTGTTGCTTGTTCACGCTCTGCATATTTACCAAAGAGCTGTTCCAGATCGCACTCCGGACCTTTAAACTTAGTTAAGATCCGTTGCACCAATTGTAAATCAAACGCTTTACCCCGATCGAGGAGTCTTCGACCATCTACATTACAAGGAATGTTTTTTAAATATGAACCGATTTGGCGAATAATTCGATATCCCACAACCCTGTCTTTGTCAATTTTACGTAACGCTGAGTTTAATTCATCCAAAAAATCAATTTCGAAATCGGTCAAACCAATCTCGGTCGGTGAATTATTACACCAGGAAGAGAATACCTGGCCGGGAACAGGTGAGAGCTGAGCACGTTCTTCGGAAGGTTTTCCGGACGATTTTTCTTCAAACATCCCCTTCCAGGCGTGCAATGACTCGTAAATTTTGAGTCTGATAACATTGGCACGGTCGAGAACCTTATCACTAAATTGGAACGAAGATTCATCAATGTTTACTGTTCCCACAAAAAACACATTGTTGCCGATCGGAACTCGCGGCGAATACTCGTGTCGGTTATACACCTCAGGTGCGAGTTTCTCACTGTATAAGGTTAGGTAGCGATCCTCTGATAGCTCCAAAATACTCAGGAATTGACTAAAGTAATGTTCTACCCGAGCAAGGTTCATCTCATCAAAACAGATGAGATAGAGTTTGTCTTTATTATCTTCTTTGGACGCTTCAATGAGCAAATCGACAAGTCCTGTTTCTGACGGCCGATAAACTTTATGAATCGCATCGTAAAAACCAATTAAGTCGGCATCGTCATTCCAGTGTGGTCGAACCGGAATAAATAAGAACTGTTTGCGTTCCTCACCCGCTTCATCCACTCCGGAGAGACCTAAAGCACGAGCATAATTAATGACCAGCTGAGACTTTCCAACTCCTGACATTCCCGCCAGAACCACTAAGGCCCCGGTCTTAATAGCGATGTGAAAATTCACGAGGTCTTCCATATCATAGACCAGCTGATTTGATAAGGCCACCTGATTCAAATCGTAAATAAACGTTTGTTCTCCACTATCCACTACCTCTTGTGCTTCAAAATCTGCTGCCTCATTTTTTTGTTCTTCAGAAGTTCGAGTCCTCTCATATGTACTTACATCCCCTACCCTAGGGGCTGCTATATCCGAAGTTACCTCAGACTCAATATTAACTGTCGTGGGGTTGACTAACTGCAAGCGGCTTACAGAGACTTGAGCCGCTTGGGAAGCTACACCAAACCTCTTGATAAATTCAGTAGCCGGAAAAGGTTCACCAAAGAGCAAATGGTTGCTAATTTCATTTAAATCCTCATCAAGTAAAAACGCTAAGTTACCACGTCTTAAGATTTTACTTTCGGGAATTTCTGCCGGAACACAGGTCACTTCTTCGCCTTCCGGACAATAAATGCGCCAATGTTGCCTAAGCTCTCCTAACCATCCGGACTTGCAGCCAAAAAAATGGTCCTGGAACCCAATGATTAACGGAGGATCTTCCGGATATTGATAAGACAAAAAATCTATAGAAGGAAGCTTCTCATAAAGGATCCTTTGAACGCGCTCAGCCGGTACGTCTTTGGCAATAATGGGAATCGGTGTGAATTGTGACGTGTAGGGGTTAAAGGTAATCGGCGTATCATGAAAGTAAACATTCTTACCGTTAAAATAGACTCTCTGCGTGTCTTTCTTAACTGCTTCCACTGTAAAAGAAAGCAGTTGACTTTTAAAAAACTCTCTGGCCCGTGATTTTCGGCTCTCATTAATCTCGTACTGTCGAAAATGAGAGGTTGTCACCAATTCGTCCGGAAATCCAGCCAACATCAAGTCTTTGCCCCAGATTGTAATTTGGCGTCTTCCATCTAAAGCCTTGTGCATGCTATCGGGCAAGATGGAGATCATATCAACCTGTAACCGCAAAGATTGCGAATTTATATCCACATCGATACTTTCAATGACAGGTTTTCCTATAATAACTGAATTCCAAATCCTGCTGTCTCTAATCATAACAACACTCCCACTATATATTCAAGAGTTCATTGCACGGGATATTCCAATACTTTGCTATATCTCGAATTTCATCAAGTTTTTTAATCTTTTTGTCATTCATTTTATAGAGTACTATTTCACAGGTAGACATTCTACGCCGGGGACGATTCCAATCAATTTCCATAGCCCAAATTGGAATGATACCCAAAGCGTTGAGCCTATTATCTACTTCGTTATCCCGTTCTGCAAAAATCAAAGCTTTTCTCCCCTGATATGAAGCAAGGTCGATTTCAGCGTTTGCTTCGCCCTTAACTTTCTGAAGTTCTCTGCGTTGTGGCAGTTCCTTTGGTCTTGGAGGAAGCAAGGACTTTCTCTGTTCTAATTTCTGTTTCAGAGCCTCAAGCTCTTTTTCTTTTTCGTCTCGTTCTCCTTCAAGCTCTCTTACTCTATTGCGATATTTTCCGGTTTCTTCTTTCTCTCTGACCCATTGAGATTTTAACGCTGCCATATCGATTTTAAGCTTTTCTAATTGTCCCTTTGTTCTTAGCCCATCCGCAATGGCTTTCCGCAACTTATTTTCCAAGGTCCTTATCCTCTTCTGGAGTTCTCTGGGGTCCTCTGTTATCTGTTCTTCTAAAGGCGTCTTGAAACCATAAGTAGCTTCTATCGTCTCTGCGGCCCCTTTTGTTACTCCTGTTTCTGCTTCATCATTTCCTTCTGCCGTCTTTGCTACAACTCTTGCTTCCACCGTCTCTGCTGCCGCTATTTCTTCCACTGTCTCTGCTGCATCTCTTGCTTCCACCGTCTCTGCTGCATCTCTTACTTCCACCATCTCTGCTGCATCTCTTGCTTCCACCGTCTCTGCTGCATCTCTTACTTCCACCATCTCTGCTGCATCTCTTACTTCTACCATCATTGCTGCATCTCTTACTTCCACCATCATTGCTGCATCTCTTACTTCCACCATCATTGCTGCATCTCTTACTTCCACCATCATTGCTGCATCTTTTGCTTCCACCGTCTCTGCTGCATCTTTTGCTTCTATCATTTCTTCTGCCTCTCTAGCTGCTGCTATCATCTCTGTTGCCTCTTCAATTTCTATAGTCTCTGCTGCCGCTTTAGCCTCCAACATAACTTCAGCCTCTCTAGCATCCATTGTCTCTTCTGCTACTCTAGTTTCTATAGTCTCTTTTTCTTTCCTTGCTTCTAACTCAGTTGTGATCCCAACGACCATTGCAACAGCATCTTCTTTGTCTAGTTCTTTACTTTTCTCAGCTTGACAATATAATTCTTCTCCCTTGGCCTTAATCTCCGAATCGGAACTCAGCGTGAACATATATCCAATTTTAGAAAGATATTCCGGTGGAACATCGGTAGCTGAAAACATCATACTTGCCTCCTTAGTGAATATTTCTAACTCCTTTCTTAGCTGCCAGTTAATTTCTTGCCAAACCTTGACTATGCCCTCCGTCTTTCCTTTTGGAGGGGATAAAATCTCCTGAATAATATCGCTCTTTGATAGCCTTATTCTTCGTTTTAATTTCTTTGCCAATTCCCTTAGAACATCTTCTGATAGTCCATTCAGAATCCGCTCAGGGTCGTATTGAATACTGTCCATAATAATCCCTCCCTTAAATTAAGGTTTGTATAAAATTTCTTCATTTACTCTCTAATTCCTTCCTAATATTAAAAATATCTGGAAATTAACTGGAACTCTTTCTGCTCTCAAGACATAGAATGTATCGTAATTAATTGATAATGGTTATCTTTTCCATAACAAAGGAGGACTTGATATGTGTGGAATCGTTGGCTTGGTAGGTTGGAAGCATGATCTGACTCTTCAAAAAGAAGTTTTAATCCAGATGACTCAAACGCTTATACCCCGGGGACCGGATGCCGAAGGATATTGGCTCTCCCCTCGTGCCGCTTTTGGACACCGCCGACTGGTTGTTGTTGACCCTCAAGGAGGTTGTCAACCGATGGTTCGCCAGCGTGGTGAGCATACGTTTGCCCTTATCTATAATGGCGAACTCTATAATACGCCCGAGATCCGCCAAGAACTTGTGAGCCGTGGCTACTATTTTGAAGGGCATTCGGATACGGAAGCAGTACTTCTCTCTTACTTAGAATGGGGACCCTCCTGCATTGAGCGTTTAAACGGAATCTTTGCCTTTGGCATCTGGGACAGTCAAGAACAGCGGTTGTTTGTTGGACGTGATCGCCTCGGAGTTAAGCCACTCTTTTACTGCGAGCAGCCCGGTGCCCTTGTTTTCGCTTCTGAACTTAAAGCTTTATTGAAGCACCCGGATATCTCCCCCATTATTGGAAAGGAAGGCTTAGCAGAGGTCTTCCTAGTCGGCCCGGCACGAACTCCGGGAGTCGGTGTATATGAAGGAATTTCCGAACTGAAACCTGGTCATATTCTTATATATTCTGCAAATGGTCTACAAATTCGCAGGTATTGGGCACTTCCTAATAATGTCCATGAAGATGATCTGGAGACGACAACCGCAAAGATCCGCGACCTTTTCCTCGACACCGTCCAACGACAACTGGTTTCTGATGTACCAATCGGAACTTTACTCTCCGGAGGACTCGATTCAAGCGCTATTACAGCCATTGCTGCACAGTCCTTTAGCCAAGCTGGAAAAGGACCCCTGCCGACCTTCTCGGTAGATTACACGGATAATGACCTCTATTTTCAGGCCAATGACTTTCAACCCGGTGCAGACGGACCGTGGATTGAACGAATGTCCCTGGCCTTTGGAACCCAACATACCAATATTACTTTTGATACCCCTGAACTTGTTGAAACACTGAAAGCAGCCACTCTTGCTCGCGACCTTCCCGGAATGGCTGATGTCGATGCTTCTTTGTTGCTCTTTTCTCGGGAAATAAAGAAAAAGATCACGGTTGGTTTATCAGGTGAATGTGCCGATGAAGTGTTCGGCGGATACCCTTGGTTTCACCGTCAAAATGCCCTCGAAGCACAAACCTTTCCCTGGGCTCTGCATGTAGAAAACCGTTTGCAGGTGCTTTCCCCCGAACTCTTGGAACATCTTCAGCCCCAAGACTACTTGTCGGGACGCTATGAGGAAGCTCTTGCCGAAATCCCCAAGCTTCCGGGTTCTCTCTCGGTTCTTCACCAAGGCAGTAGAACAATCTCTGACAACAATCTTCAACGTGAAGCCCGAATCCGCGAGATCTCTTACTTAACTATAACCCGTTTCATGCCCACCCTTCTTGATCGCAAAGACCGCATGACTATGGCTACCGGACTTGAGGTACGGGTTCCCTTCTGTGACCATCGCTTAGTCGAATACGCCTGGAACATCCCCTGGGATATGAAAGCCCTTGAAGGCCGAGAGAAAGGTTTACTCAGACGCGCCCTCACCGGAGTCTTACCCGACGATGTACTTTGGCGACGCAAAAGTCCCTATCCCAAAACTCATCATCCTAGTTACCTATCTGCTGTCCGCACCTGGCTCAGCGAAATCATCGCAGACAAAGCCTCCCCACTTCTGCCCTTCCTTAATCTCCCTGCCCTTCAGGATCTCATGAAACTTTCAGATACTCTACCTTCCGGACGACCATGGTTTGGGCAATTAATGGACATTCCCCAGCTTTTTGCCTACCTTGTTCAAGTAAATTATTGGCTGCTGGAAAATAAAATTAGTTTTCGTTAGGAACAGTTTTTCCGACCCAAGACGGCCTGTGAGCAACTGCTTGCAGGCCACTTCAAATCATCTTCCCACTTTCTGGAGATTGGCTCACAGTCCATCCTATTAATAAATAGCAATTCAGTTCAGCGGCAACAAAACCGTCTTAATTCTTATCCATCTTTCTTGGCAGAACCCTCTCGCAAGATCTTCAGAACACTTTCATCCTCTTCTTTTCCTATAATATGCTTCATCATGTACTCAAAGCCGGCGGATGGAATCAGAACATCCACGCGCAGAGATTCAATATTGAACTCCTGATCTCCCAAACTATCCCCTTGCTCCTCCACTGGAGGCTCGGAGTGATTAAGCCTCATCGGCAAGGTGTCGGATTTTTCTTCCTGAACCTCAGAATGGACAGCTTGTTTAATCGCAGCAATAACGGTTTCATCTTGTTCTACCCCGATCACGGTCTGTAATAAGTAATCCCAAGGCAACTTATGGGCAGTGGGTGTAACTTCTTTGTAATCTGCCGAACCGACATTTTCCGCTTCGGATTCAGCTGGGTGCACTTCGGCAAATAAATCCTCCAATGAGAATGTTTCAATTTCTTCAAGCTCAGGCTCCAGATCATCCTCTTCAGGCTCCGGTTCATCCTCCGAAGAATGAGCGTCAGAGGCTTCCGCTCTATTTTCATGCAATAATACTTGTCTCAAGCTTGCTTTTATAAAGGTACTTCTCTTCTCCGGTTCTATTTGTTGTAAGGCTTGCCAAAGATTCGCCTCAGTTTCATCAAAATATAAAGGAATGAAGAAAGATTGAGAAAGGGTCATGCCGGCGTGTTCTCTTTCTTCGTAATATTGTTGACTAAGGTTGCTGCCATAATCCTAAATCCCGTGGCGTTTCCAAATTGTGGATCTTCGATCAGAACCTTATTTTCTAATTGTATCTGCTCAAAAACCATTTCCCCGACTTTTCCGGCAACGAGAACTGTGTGTAATTTACCCAACATTGGTTTTAAGGCTTTCTTCACTTCCCGAGAAATATCCGTCCCTAACTGGGTAAGCATACTTTTCATAATCGGATTGAGGTTAATCGCCCCATTATTCCAGGGATACAATCCGCCATTAACCCGAAAAATTTTATCTAGTTCTTTATCATCCGTTTCAATTGGATTTTCGTGACTACTCGTCATTTCCTTTAGCTTTTCCGCCACTCCAATATAAGCCCATTTCAATCCCTTTTCGATACTGAAGGAATTTGGCGGATCGAGCATAACACCATCATAAAAGGTAGCAATATCTGTAGTTCTAAACCCCGGATCAATAACCACGACATATCCACTAAAAAGTTTGGGGCTTGTCGGTATCCCATATTCATTAAGAGTCTCCTTAATAAATACACCATAACTTTGCGGCAGAACTCGAGATCGCAGTATGTTAAGTTGCCGTTTCATCCCTTCCATAGGACCGGAACGAAACTCCACCGAAAAAGACCCCTTTAGCTCTGCCTCATACTTGTCCCTTAAGCTGGCATAATATTTCACGGGTACACCCGTTCCTAGATAAACATTTGCTCTGGAGGTGTGTTGGGCCAGAGCCAGAGCAACCACAAGTAAAGCCGTAGCCTCTTCATCCGAAGATTTATCTTCATCCCAACAATAATGTGCTTCGTTGGGATTCAAACTTTCTGCCAAGCTCCCCATAAAATAATGTCGCTCCGCGCCCGTGGAATTGTTGGTCACAATCACGTCCAAAGAGGCAATCTGTGTCTCTATGATCGATCCCTTACTAATTAAAGCATTTCCCAAAGTAGAGAAGATCCGCTCATTTCCTTTACAAATTACGGCTGGAAATAAGACTTTCGTTTCTCCCGTGTCCAGTTTTATCGCTCCGAATCCCGGATCAGCTCCAGCTACGATAATATCGTTCTCAAACAAACTCATTCCTCCTCAAAATTCTATCCACACAAGGATAAACCGGAAATAGCTTCTAATACATACCATTATATACGAAGGAAACACGCTTGTAAAAATGAACCTGCACTTGAGATTAGAAAAGCGTTATGATATGCTAAAGAAAAATACTATCATTATAGGTGCCCTTAGGGGAGAATAGGGAAGTTCGGCTAAACCGACGCGGACCCACCACTGTATTCGATGAGCACCGTCAACCACTGGCGCACTGCTGGGAAGGTTACGGAATGACGATGATTCGATAAGCCAGGAGACCTGCCTAAAATGTTAAACGTCTTCCTACAACGTGGGGAGCGGCGGTGATGACGGTAAAGTCCCGACCACAGAGTTGTTTGTGGTCGGGACTTCAACTTTTCCTGTAGAATATTACAAAATGAGAGGGGAAAAATCATGGAAAATTTAACAGAAGCCAAACTATATTCCCGACTTCAAGAACTCATAGCGAGGATTTCAGACCTTGATGAGAAGGCTATGTCTAAGATCCAGGAGCGCTTAGATTCTCTTACCAAACCACAGGGAAGCCTGGGTCAATTGGAGTATTTTGCCAAACAGTTGGGCGGCATTCAACGAACCTCGAACCCTAAAATCTCTAAGAAAGCCGTGCTCTTAATGGCCGGAGATCATGGAGTCGTTGAAGAAGGGGTTAGTGCTTTTCCCCAGGAAGTCACCCCTCAAATGGCCTATAATATCATGAATGGCGGCGCTGGCATCAATGTTCTGGCCCGCCAAGCGAATGCGGAGGTTTTTTTAACCGATGTCGGTGTTGCCTTCCCTTTAGATGGCAATATTAATCACCGCCGGGTTGCCAATGGTACCCAAAACATGACTAAAGGCCCTGCCATGACCCGACAAGAAGCCTTACAAGCTCTGATGGTCGGAGCGGACGTTGCCGATGAAAAGATCCACGGGGGATATGACCTTTTTGCCACCGGTGAACTCGGAATCGGCAATACCACTCCCAGTTCGGCTATTGTCGCCCTCCTAACCGATTCCTCCATCGAAGATGTCGTCGGCCGAGGAACCGGAATCGATGATGCCGGATTAATCAAAAAACGCCAAGCTATTGAAAAAGCTTTTGCTGTAAATCAGCCGGATTCTACGGACGCTCTCGACGTTCTTACCAAAGTAGGGGGCTTAGAGATCGCCGCCATCGCCGGCAGTATCCTTCAATCCGCTGCCAGCCGTGTTCCCATCGTAATTGACGGATTTATCTCGACTGCCGGAGCGCTCATTGCCGCGAAGCTGGCCCCGAAAAGCATCGCCTTTATGATTCCTTCCCACGGCTCAGTAGAAATAGGACACCGCAGAGCCTTGGCTAAACTGGGCCTTGATCCGGTACTTAATTTGAATATGCGACTTGGGGAAGGGACCGGCGCAGCCTTAACTTTTTATCTTGTCGAAGCTGCCCTTCATATTCTCGAAAAAATGGCAACCTTTGCTGATGCCGGAGTCAGCGAACAGTTAACCTAATCCCCCAAGACAACTCAAGATCCGAAAAACAAGGAGAGTAGTGAATGTGATCCCTCAATTTACATTAGTCACAGGCGGGGCCCGCAGTGGCAAAAGCCGCTTTGCCGAACTTCTTGCCGCTCATGATCAACGTCCCGTCATTTATATTGCTACCGCTCAAATCTGGGACGAAGAAATGGCCCTGCGGGTAAAAAAGCACCGGCAACAACGCCCCTCTACTTGGCGGCTCATCGAAGAACCGCGAAACATTGGTGAGATCTTGATTGAACTCAAAGACGAGGATGTGGTTATTCTTCTCGATTGCGTCACCCTCTGGCTTACTAATCTTCTTTTAGCCGGACAAGCAGAACAAGCGCAACGAGCTGCGCCTACCGACCCCAGCCTTAATGGAGAGGAATTCCCGCTTAGCCTACAAAAGGACAATCACATCTACAGTCAAGTAGAACCGCAAATATTGGCTATGGTTGAAGATGTTGCCCGACTTGCCCGGGAAGTTAAACCAGCGGTGATCTTTGTAACCAATGAAGTCGGTCAAGGCATTGTGCCCGAAAACCCCTTATCCCGAGCTTACCGGGATTTAGCCGGACGAAGCAATCAAATCCTGGCTCACAAAGCTGATCAGGTTTATATGGTCGTGGCAGGTTTCCCCATGGAGATTAAACACTCCGGCGAGAAGCTGCTTGCTTCCCTACTCAAGGAGTGAATTATTTTGCGTGGATTTCTCATCGCCCTAACCTTTCTGACTCGACTCCCCTTACCTGCGCCTAAAGTAGAAATCACCTCGGAGGAATTCACACGAAGCTATCGCTATTATCCTTTAGTCGGACTTGTTATCGGACTGTTCCTCTGGCTTTTAGCGAAAGTTTTGATTCTCTATTTTCCTCCTTTGGTTTTAGGAGCTCTTCTCTTGGTCGCTGAACTAATCCTCACCGGAGGACTCCATATCGATGGATTCATGGATAGTATGGATGGGTTACTATCCGCCCGAAGTCCGGAACGAATCTTGGAAATTATGAAGGACAGCCGAGTCGGGGCTCATGCCTCCATGGCCCTCTGCGGGCTATTGTTCCTCAAATTCACTCTGTTTGCCAGCCTGACTCCCACTCAGTATTCCATCCTCCTGGTTATGCCCATGCTCTCTCGTTGGGTATTCCAAATTGGGGTTATCGGGTTTCCCTATGCTCGCGCTCAAGGACTTGGCAAAGGGATTCATGATACCAGCCGCTGGCTCCCGTTTCTCGTCAGCGGCGGCGTAGTCTTAGGGATTTCCTTTTTTCTTGTCGGTTTGGCTGGACTTATTACCTTTGGCGTATGCGTCATCGCTGTAACTCTTTGGGCATATAAAATCTCCGCCCTCTTAGGTGGATTAACCGGCGACCTGTATGGGGCAATTATTGAACTTTCAGAGGTCATCTGTTTATTGGCGGCTTTCCCTTTTCTCCGTTAAACAGCTTGGTTTACGCTTCCTTAGTTTTTAAGAAAGACCGAGTAGCCTCGGTCTTTCTTAATTCTTGGTTTATAATTATGGTTTGAGCAATTACTCTCGTATTGCCCGAGCCAGTCTTTGAATGCCCTCATCAATGACCTCGGGTGTTGAACAGGAATAATTCAAGCGCGCCTCAGCGGTCAGGCGCCCGTCCGGGTAAAATACTGAACCCGGTACAAAGAGTACATTTTGATGAATGGTTTTTTGTAATAATTCGAAACTATTTCCTATTTTCTTGAAGCGAGCCCAGAGAAAAAGCCCTCCGGAGGGAACAATCATCTCCACCTCATCTCCAAGATGTTTGTCGATGGCTTGAACCATGGCATTCCGGCGTTCCCTATACAGGGTACACAATTTCAGGATATGCTCAGGAAGAAGCCCTTCCTTTAAAAACTCAAGCACAGCTCGTTGGGTGAGGCTATTGCTGTGTAAGTCCACACCTTCTTTAGTTTTGCAAAGATGGTTCAAGATATCGGGGTTCGCGACAACATAGCCCACTCTCAAGCCCGGAGCGAGAATTTTAGAAAAAGTGCCCAAATATATTACGTTTTCTCCCAGTTCAATTAAATCAGGTATTGCTTCTCCCTCAAAACGCAAATTGCCATAAGGGTTATCTTCAATGACCAATAAATCATAGGCTTGCGCCACACGAAGCAGTTCTCTTCTTCGTTCCGGCCCCATAATCTTTCCCGATGGGTTCTGATAGTTGGGAATGAGGTACATAAACTTTGGCGTCACTTGCTTGAGGATCTTTTCCAATTCATCCGGAATAATTCCCTGGGCGTCACAGGGGATCAGCAGCATTCGAGCTCGAAAGGATTGAAAGGCCTGAATTGCGCCCAGATAGGTGGGAGTCTCCACCAAAATAACATCCCCGGGATCAAGAAAGGTTTGCGCCAATAAACTTAATCCCTGCTGACTGCCCGTTGTCACAACAATCTCTTCTATCGTAACCTGCTGACCTTTTCTTTTATGTTGCTGTGCCAGCCACTCTCTTAAGGGCGGATATCCTGAAGTTTGAGCATATTGCAAGGCAAGTTTCCCTTGCTCTTCAAAGACACGTTGAAAACAACTCTGTAACACTTGATCCGGAAAAAGTTCCAGCGCCGGTAATCCTCCGGCAAAAGAAATCATACTGGGGTTTTGAGCCGCCTTTAATATTTCTCCGATAAAACTTTCTCCCGACGCTTCCATCCAACTGGCGTATTGCAATTATAACCACTTCCCCTCATTTTTAAGCTTACCATGCACAATTAACTTTTTCACTAAAAATATGTCAAAATTCTTTTTTATTTTCATTTTAAATAATTTCAGCTTCCCATTAAATAATTTCAGCTTCACACAAAAAAAGACGCATCCAAATGAATGACGTCAAGAATCCTTTCTAAAATGAGTTTAGAGATTTAAAATAACCGGTTTCTATTCTCCAAGTTAATGTACAATTTCGAGCTTTTAGAGTACACTAAAAGATATGAACTTAATAATACAAATCATCTCTAACCCTAGAGGAGATAACTGTCCAGACTCATATAGCTAGGAGGGTGAATCCATTGAGTTTGTCAGAACATGTCGAGGACATCTTAAACCATGAGGAATATAAACAGTTGGCTTTATTTACTCATCATCGACCATTTACTACACTGGAGCATTCTCTCCGTGTTGCTCAGATAGCCTATAACTGGTCTATACGCCTTGAACGCAGACTCCATTTGGATACTCAAGCAATCACCCGTGGGGCCCTCCTTCATGATTTTTTCTTCTATGACTGGCATAACATGAAACCGGAGGGAGCAAGATGGCAGGGTTTTCGCCATCCTCTTATCGCCTGTCAAAATGCTGAACGTTGTTTCCTGCTAAATGAAAAGGAAAAGGACATTATTTTAAGCCATATGTGGCCACTCACCTTGCGCAGGCCTCGGAGCCGGGAAGCTTTTCTCGTGATGATGGCCGATAAAATGGCCTCAATTCAGGAATTTCGCTTTAAGTTCAAACGAAATCTTCCACCCTCTGAACGATACACTACTCTTCGCTTGATAAAACACCAGTAAACTTCATCAGCTTTTGGAAAATAGATATAAACAGCCAAAATAGCGGCATGCTTTTACATTACAGCATGCCGCTTCATTTTTTAACTAAGGCCAAAATAGATGAGTAAACCCTTAGATATACGAATTTTCCGTAACAATATGCCCTTTACCATTTTGCTTTCCAACATAAAGCCGATGATCGGAAACCTTATAAAGGGTTTCATAGTCTTTAGCTTCTGTAGGAAACTCCGCTACACCAATACTTACGCCTAAACCATACTTTTCTAAATCCAAGTTATTCTTCAATCGCTCCATAAGTCTCAGCGCATCCGAACCCAACCTTAGATCTGTTAAAATGACTGCAAACTCGTCTCCGCCGGTGCGAGCGACAATATCCTCCTGCCGGACGGATCTTTGAAGATTTTGCGCCAAATGGCGTAATGCCTGATCCCCCATCGGATGGCCTTGGGTATCATTAAGGTTTTTAAAACCATCCAAATCAAGCAATAGAAAAAGGAACGCTGTTCCACGCCTGAGGGTACCAGCCATTTCGCCAAGAATTCGCTGCTCAAATCCTTGACGATTCAAGATGCCGGTCAAGCGATCTGTCGTCGCCAGATACTTAAGTTCTTGCCTTTGCCGAATTGTCTCCAAGGCCATACTTAACATGCGTACAAACGCCGAGAGTATCTCCTGGATCTGTTCAAGGTCACGGGTCTTGGAGTCGATCAGCCAAAGTTCCCCAACCACCCCACAATAGGTTGAGATCGGCTGAATCAGGATCTTCTTAACCAGGTGAGGTATATCTTTATGTTCATCCTCTTTAAGAACCCTCAAAGTGGGGGCTTCATTAGGAACATAACCCAAGGGATGGTTTTTCTGTTTATCTTTTTGAATCCATTCTTTCCAAACGGATTCAAACTGTTTAAGCCGGCCAAAAGGTGCACGTAACTCCCATACACCCTCTTCTTCCATATGAAAAAAACCAGCCTCTAAATAGAGGAGTTCCATGGCCATTTCTCCGGCCTCAGCTAATAATTGAACTTCAGACACTGCCTTGACCAGAATCTCTGTTCCTCGAAGGAGCAAAGACAAAGCCTGTTCCCGATCAAGAGCCGCCAAACGCAACTGTTGCTCATAAACATTAGAGGAAATCAACGGAATCAGTTGTTCCAACCAATAGATGCCTGCCTTATCGAAGGATGCCGGATCATCGCTGAATAGCGTAAGCACCCCAAGTAATTGACCGAAATGGATGAGCGGGACGCATAGAATCCGACGCACCCCAAATTCCCGGAGAATTTCGCTCCAAGCGGAAAAACAATTAAGCCCCTCAGAACCAATAATCCTAGACTCATTGCCGGCATCATCGATTTCATGAAGCATCATTTGTGGCCCAGCAAAAGCCTTTCCTTCTACTACACCTTCTACAAAGATGTGGAAGTCCGTAGGAAGGACATCCGGTAAAACCTTTTGTTGAATCTCAGTGCGGGCACTGATGGCCAGAGATTGAAATTGTTTATCTTGCCATAACCAAATACCGGCAATTGTGGAGTTGAAAAATTCAAGCCCTCGCTTGGTTAAAACTCTTAATGCGCCTTCTAAATCTTCCTCGTGATTAATTTCCTGAAGAAGTCCAATTATATCTTCAGGTTTCAGGCGGTTATGGTAAGATTGGAGCGGCATGGGCTTAATCACCCTTTCATTCTCGTGTCAATTATTGTTAGCAATATTTTATCATAAACTTCAGAAAGAATAACTATAAAGTGACCTTTAAAATATATTTTTCGTCAAGAAGATCCACAGAATCCTCCAAACAAAGAGCTTGCAAGCCGGCTATTGCCTTAAATTAGAAAAAGGTTACTTCTTTTATATTCTACTCTAGTCAATTCCGTCACTAATCATAAGGGCACCAATTATTCCATATTAAGATAATGACCTATCATGAGGTCATGGAATATGTTACGATACATACTAAAAATACCCTACTACCATTTTAGGGAGGTTGATCTTTGAAGAAAAAATACTTTTCCTTCTTGACGTTGTTAATATCTCTCACTTTTGTGATTTTACTTTATCCTGAACTCCAGCATCCAGCTACTTTACATGCGTTTGTCACACAGTGGGGACCCCTTAGTATTTTTGTCGATCTATTTATCATAACGCTGCTGATGCTTTTTCCGGTGGTCCCGTTCGTCTTGATTGCCGGGGCCAACACTATTCTTTACGGGTGGGTCGGCGGCTTTTTGCTCTCTCTGGCCGGAAGCTTGACCGGTGCCTCTTTAGGTTTCTGGTTAGCCCGTACGCTGGGACAAACCTGGGCACAGCCCAAAGTGACTAAGCTTGGTAAATGGGGTACTCTCCTCCGGGGAAACAGCTTTACCGTTGTGCTGCTCTCGCGTCTGATTCCGATCCTGCCCTCTGCCGCAGTGAATTATGCCTCCGGCCTATCCTTGATGACCTTTCCATCCTTCATCTTAGCCACACTGTTCGGAAAACTTCCCATGATTGTCTGGGAATCTTGGGTTGGACATGATTTATGGCACATCTCCCATCATCCGGGGCGGCTGGTGATAGCCTTAATCAGCGGTGTTCTCCTCTTTGGGTCAGTAGGACTCTATTGGTATTTTTCCAAGAAATTCCCGAAAACACTCTAATTTCGAACAGCTTTTAAGTGTGACTCCGCCGTTGCCGGGCACGTCCGCTACGTCACCTGATTATTTGTCCTCTCCACGAGCAATTTTAGCAACTTCTAAAGCATCTTCCTGATAAATATTCGAAAGCAACCACCGCTCGTCCTGCCAAACGAACTCCCAAAATTCTGTATAATAAAGCCTGTGGCTGTTATCACCGGATATTTGCTGTCCGGAAGCATCAACGGTATAATCAATTAAACTTGCTGAAATCATAGCTATAAAATGTTGAGCCTGCTCATCCAAATGACTATAGATAAATTCAATATCTCCTGTATCCAGCACGGGTTCTTTGATCATATTGCGTTCACCGCGTGTTTTCATCCCTTGAAGATCTGTTCGGTACTTATTGCCCAAAGTTGCTGTTAAATATTCGTTTGCTGCCGAAAGGTCTTGACGACTCCAAGCATCTTGCAACCAAAAGAAGACCTGACGGACTCGCCCGATCAGGAAATCCCGATCCCAACGCGGAAAAGTTTCTGAAAAATAGCGCATGTTTTCGCGCGTAAATTCGATTGCCTTGCCAAAACGCCGGAGATTATCAGCATTCGTGATAGGTCGGCCATTTAGATCCACCGGCCTCCCACCGGAAGAATCGTCTAAGTCTCCGTTTCCCAAACCGCGACCTCTGCCCGAGCTGCTTTGGCCTCCCGGACGTGAAGAGCGCAGAGCTTTGTAGATAAGGTAAAGGATAACTATTAAGAATAGGAAACCGAAAAAGCCCCCAAACCCCGATCCTCCAGAAGAGGTCCCCCCAAAGAAAAAGAACGGCATCGAAAAAAGACCACCATGCCCTCCAGAGGCTCCTCCCGAAAGTCCTCCCCCTGAGAAAGACCCACCAACGGAACTTCTTCCGGCACTTCCTCCCAGACTTCCCCCCACTCCCCCGCCCCCGCGGGCCAAAGCTAAGGGAACTTGGCTCGCAAAGAGCAGAAGAGTTGTGGTAGCAATCTTAATTCTTGTTTTTTGCATCATCCCATCCATCCCCTTATCCTTAACCATCTCTTGTTAGGATTTACATCCCCGCGCTGAACGATTGGTCAGACATCTTACGAAAATTACTCCTTTTCCAACCCTACTTTAAGTCCAGCCTTAAGTTTAGCCAATTCATCTTCAACCTCTGAACTGGCTTTATTTTTTTCCAATTCAGCAAACTGATCCTCAATAGTGTTGGCATTAACCGTTGTACGGGAAGCCTTGGCTTCCGCCTCTAAGCGTTGAACCCGTTCTTTCATTCGATCAATATCAGATAAGGGATCATGCGTGGAAAGCCCGGAAATTGCTTCATTAGCATTCTTCATGGTTTGTGCTCGACGTTGGCGCATGATAAGGTTATTCCGTTCCAACTTGGCCTTTTCTAGCTTTTCCGTAAGGATGCGGAGATTCTCCTGAAGGTCGTCAACAGCCTTGGCCTGATCCACAAGCTGAGCCTCATAATCTAGTTTACTGGCTTCTGCCTGTTTTTTATAGGTCAGAGCGGTTCGCGCTAAATCATCCTTACCTTGTTGTACGGCCAGCGTTGCTTGCCCGGTACGCAGTTCAATTTCCTTATCCAAATCCACAATACGCTCTTCAAGTTGAATCTTATCTGCTACAGCGCGGTTAACTTGTATTTGGAAGTTACGAACTTCCTCCATTGCGCGCTCCACATAGAGATTTAACATTTTCTCAGGGTCTTCAGACTTATTCACCATGTCCATAATATTTGCTTGTAGCAGATCTTTCACTTTGCTAAACAACCCCATAAATTTCACTCCTTTTGTTTTATGAATATCACCTTTAGGTTCACTTCAGTAGGCATTATTTGCAGTTCGTCTTGAAGTCAAGGTAGCACTTACTCTTAGTTTATCCTTTTTTCGATCCTTTGCAATCTTTACATATTCTCCCCTCTCCAGGAAAATTCCTTTAATGCAGAAGTATTCTCTTTTAGATGTGGGACTTATGAAAATTGGATAACCGGCAAGAATTGTGGAATTCTAAATAAGAAACACAACTGGGAGGTCTCCATGAGCTCAACTTGGCAATACATTAAAAAGGGCAACACTTCATCATTGTATGCGGCAATCGGCAACCTCTTCCTAGTCATTCTGAAAGGAATTGCCGCCTCGGCCAGTGGTAGCGGCGCAATGTTTGCAGAAGCTATGCACACTGGCGCCGACACTGTCAACCAAATCTTTGTCTTTATTGGCAGCATTCTTGCGGAACGAAAAGCAACCCCCCATTTTCCGACCGGCTTTGGACGTCTGATCAATGTGTTCTGCATGGGAGCCGTAATCGTTGTTACCATCATGGCCTATGAAACAGTCCTCGAAGGAATTCATTTGATCCAACATCCGACCTTCATTGCAAATCTAACGCTCACTATCTTTAGCCTCGGCACCTCCATGACCATTGACGGGTACGTCTTAGTGAAGGCTATGCGTGAAATTGCGAGAGAAACCCATGTCTTAGGCAAAGGTTTGGGGTTAATCTCAATAGCTATTAAAAACGTGAGCCACGCCTCTCCTCCAACCCGACTCGTCTTCTACGAAGACCTTGTGGCCACATCCGGAGCAATCCTGGCCCTGGTTGCTATACTTATAACCCGCTTTACACCGATCAAAGCCTTGGACGGATTCGCTGCAATCGTCATCGGATTTATGATGGGCGGGGTTGCCTTTCGAGTTGGATATGACAATATGGTCGGGCTCATCGGTGTTTCTGCTCCTAAGGAAGTCGAAGACAAAGTTTCGCAAATAATATTCTCCGACCCCGAAGTAACGGATATTAATAAAATGCGCATCCTCCAAGAGGGGAGATTCTATCATGTTGAAAGCTATATTGAACTTCGCCCCGGATTAACCTTAGCTAAGGCTGACAACATCAAATACAGGATTCGGGATCAACTCTTGGCTTATGAGGATGTTACAGATGTCACCCTGGGGATTATTGAGGATAACGGTGTAAAGGATTGGCGACCAACTGAAAATACTCCCCCCTAAGCTGGGCACCAACCATTAAACATCCCTCAACACCTTATCGTAACAATTGAAGGGTTCTTCCTTACCCGAGAAAATTATTTCACCGATAAAGTTGTAACCGCATTTTAAAAATAGGGCCCTCATTTTATCATTGATTGAGTTCGTATCCGCCTTCAGATAACGACAACACTTCGCCTGTGCTAAGTCCTCTGCAAATTTCAAGAGTTCCTTGCCAATCCCTCTTCCTCGGTACATAGGATCGACGGACATTCTGTGGATAACCATTGCTTCCTCCTGTAAAGACCAATTAAGTCCCCGATATTCCTCAGGCTCAACTTTATTAACACAAACAGAAGCAACCAGCTTGCTATCTCTCAGCAAAACATACAAATCACCTTGGATAATATCGCTGATAAAGTCCTTTGCCTGAGGATAATTTTCATCCCATTGATAATTATTATAAGAATGCATTTCTACAATAATTGCCCTTATAATATTCATTACTTCCTCGACGTCCTCTAATACCGCTTTTCTGATCATAGAATAAATCTCCTTTATCTATCATAACGAATCTGGATACTTCTGATTTCGCCACTATCTCAATGACTATCGCTAGACCCCTCTGAGCCATGCCTATTATATACCATTATTAACCAAGATATAAAGAGCCAAATTAGTCTTTTAGCTCTTCACTTCACATAGATTTTGTTGTAATATATTGGAAGATGCAAGGCATTTTACTCTTGCATCTGCAATTTCACAACAGGAAAACTTGTTATTATGTTGAAATTGAAGGAAAAATTTAGCATTTATAAGATATATACTCTGATTTTTGAAAAGGATTTCTGTAATTTATATAGAAGGTGGTAAATATGAGTAAAGAAGAGATAGTCAAAATCTGCGACAATTTGATCGACCAATTAACAGTTCTCAAAGGGTTTATTCAATTGAATAAACTGAATAATAAAATTGACCACTCAATTATTATTTTTCAACAAATTGAAGTTTTGGAAAAAATAATCAACGAATTAGTTGGACAATTACTGACACTCGATCAATGGCAATAGTGTATTCTGCGACAAGGAGGTGAGTTTTTTGAGTAATTATATTTTGGTGGTTGATGATAACTATGGCATACGTCGACTATTACATGAGTTTTTAACTCAAGAAGGTTTCTCTGTTAAAGAAGCACCTGATGGATTAAAAGCTCTACAACTTGTTCTGGAGGAAAAACCCAGGCTAGTATTACTTGACATGCGAATGCCTGGATTAAGCGGTATGAACACCTTAGCTAAAATAAGAGATTTAGCACCAGAAACAATAGTTATAACAATGAGTGCTTATATTGATGCCAAAGATATTAATGAAGCAGTCCTGGATGGACGAATTAAACACTTTATTTTTAAACCGTTTGATCTGGTAGAAGTACGTGTTCTAATAAAGGACTTATTAAACAATCTATATAAAGTATCCAATCATTAATCAAAAAATAATTTGAGGAACTTTAATTGCTAAAGAGACACTAAAAGGTGTCTCTTTTTCATGAGGTTGTTTAAATACACAGTTCTTCTTCTTTCCAGGTATCATGACATATATTGACTCTTGTATTTATGTTAAAAAGTAGTAAAATTGTTATATTGTATAAATTAAGAGAGAAGATGGTAGTATTATATTTATCTCTTAGGAGAGACTTTACGACCATTATCAATCACTAGAAAGTGGGTAAAATATGAACAAAGAGCATATCTTCAATATTTGTGATAATCTAAATGACCAGCTGACCGTACTTAAAGGATTCATCCAATTAAGTAAGATGAACAATAAAATTGATCATTCGATTTTCATCTTACAAGAAGTGGACAATCTCGAGAGAACAATTAATAAACTAGTTAAACAGTTACTGGGTATGGAATAATCTTTAATGTTCTTTATCCGGTTCAATATATCCTTTTCCTGCATTAAAAAACCTTCAAGCACAGCGTATAAAAAACGATGACCACTAAGCAAGTTTGGCTTAGTGATCATTTATAGTCTCAAGCAAATTACCAGACAAAGGGTATAAGTCGATATCGGACTTTCTTCTTATAATCTTCATACCCTTCCAACTCATTGACTAACATTCTTTCTTCACCGATTATTCTGACGATCATCAGAATAATTCCTATTATCCCTATTATTAGGCCATAGATCGAACCTAACATCAGCGGTGCACCTACAAGCATAAATGAATTGCCAAGATACATAGGATGTCTCACGAAGCCATAAACGCCAGTGGAAATTACTTGTTGTTTTCGTTCAGTCTGAATCCTGACCATAGCTGAGGCGAAAGTATTCGTAGCCACTGATTGAAATAAGAAATATAATGCCGGCAACAAGGCCACTCCTCCTGCAACTTTTAACCCAATAGGAAAATGGGACCAAGCATACCTTTTGGCATCTAATGGCATAATGATAACCCACACGACAAGCGATAGATAAGCAAAGGATTGATAATATTTATCCCATCCTTTTTGGTTGTCAGAACCAGGCATTTTCGACCGTTCTGCCAATAATTCCGGGTCATATATTGACAAATAAATACCGATTGATAAAGTCATCCCCAGCCAAAAGATAATAAAGAGCCAACCTTCTAGCCAAAACCAATCACCGGCAAGCAAAAGAATTACTACTACAAACAGTACACTAGTAATTGTAGAAGCGAAGATTTGACTAACCTTAAATTTGCCTTTTCGATTTGACATAAGAAAATCCTCCTGCAATTCAATTCCAACGGCGTTTCTTGTCATGTTTTCCATAACATCTCAATCGTTAATTTTGAGATTAAAAATAGAGTTAACTTGCCGCTTGGATATCTCAAGTTGGATAGCTCAAGGTAAGTCCTACACACGAATCATAGATATTCCTTCTTATAAAGATTTTTCTTGAGCAAATCTATATATTCATCAAATTCTTTGTGTAAAGAGTCAAGATCAAGCCCTGCTTTACTTGCTGATTGATTTACATATCCTTCAGCTAACAAGACAAGCATTTTCAAAACAAGCTGAGGATCAATACCATCTTTAAATTTTGAAGCATCCATATTCTCAAAAGCAATTTTTTTCCTAAAACCTTCACCTTTTGCAAGAATGTCTTTAATATCCGTTTTCACTTCGTCATCACTTTCAAAATACATACTGTTCAAAAAAGAAAGTATGGCAAGGTGTTTCTTCATAACCGAAATTTTAATATCCGTGGCAAGCTTAATTCTGTCAAAGAAATCAGTTACCCCGGTATCAAAGTTTTCATTGATTTCCTTCATTAAAATGTTCCCGCACAAATCAATCAAATAAAGATACAAAGCTTTTTTTGTACCAAAGTAATGAAATATCATTGCTTTGGAAATTCCGGCAGCCGTAGCAATGTCACTTACAGATGTTTTCTTATATCCGTTAGTACTAAAGGATAATAACGCAGCATCAATGATTACAGTTTGTTTTTCTGAAGCCAAGCTCGAAAATTTTTCCACATTACTCACCCCACAAATTTGATTAACCGAATCGGTTGAAGCAAGTATATCACGCTTAACCAATACGGTCAATTGTTTAGTCGGAAAGCACAGGCCTCTGGAATAATCCTTGCGACCTATCCGGCAGTAGGTTCTCGTATTCGTATTACTCCCATTGGAAACATCCCTAAGATAGGTTTATAATAGAGGTAAAATCAGGCAAGATTTCAAGGAGGGTATTTTATTGAGCACTGTAGCGATAATGGAAGCAAACTATGAAGACTGTCATGTAGCTATCAAAAAGATATTCAAGCTGTTCCCATTAGACTTAGCAGGAAAAAAAGTAGTCATAAAACCAAACGTCCTGCGGAGTGCAACACCTGAAGAGGGTGTAACCACACACCCCGCAGTATTAAAGGCCGTTGTGAATGAAGTGGTCAAGCGCCGTCCAGCATCACTCATCGTGGGCGATAACCCTGGTGTTTTTTCCTACGGCATGAACGAAAAAGCCTTTAAGGACACAGGTCTAATGGAGGCAGCCGGTATATATTACCGTAACCTAGGCGCGGAAACTGTAGCGCTGAACATTAATTCATCCTATATAGAGCATGCCCTGATATCCCGAGCAATTCTCGATGCCGACGTATATATCAGTGTACCAAAGTTTAAAACTCATGGTCTCACTGGATTATCCTGTGCTATTAAAAACAATTTTGGCCTTTTAGCCGGTGCCCTTAAGGCAGAGACCCATAAAAGAGCCGGCAACCCCTTTAACTTTGCCGAAGCAATGGTGGAAGTCTTTGCCATCAGGATCCCCGATCTGGTAATTGTGGATGGTGTACTGGCTATGGAGGGTAACGGTCCAGCCTCTAAAGATTTAATTAACCTCGGTAAGATAATGGCTGGAGATGATCCGGTGGCAGTAGACACCGTGGTGGCACATATGATGGGCTTTCCTGACTTGCCCCGCACTATTGAGTTGGCAGCAGCCAAAGGATACGGTATCAGCGAACTTTCAAGGGTAAATATCATCGGAGAACTTGGAGTCATCCCAGGATTTAAACTTCCGCAAATGGATTCGCGCTCTTTAACTAACGTAATCACCACGATGAATTCTATAACAGCGGTTAGGCCCTGGGTAGATAAAGAATTGTGTAGTCTTTGTGAAACCTGTATAGAGCACTGTCCAAACGGGGCACTGACTATGGACGAATACCCGGTAGTTAACCCTGAACTGTGCATCACTTGTTTTTGCTGCCAGGAACTTTGCCCGCAAAAGGCTATCGAATTAAAATAAATATTTAATTACTTTTACTTTGACCGACCTTAAAGAGGCTGCCGACGACATGATTCACATCGCAGTAATTATTGTCCATCATAATTATCGGATTAATCTTTAGAGGATCAGGCCTACCTTCTGTCAGGCAATGTTCATTTGCGTATACAGCAACTATCTCTCCCAAAAACATCTCAAAATCAAATATTGGGATTGTTTGAATTACTTTACACAGATAATTAAGGGGACATTCGCTAATCATTGGTGCTTTTCCAAGATCATCATAAAATGAGGTAAAAACATTCGACTTGTCTGTCGTTTTACCCGATACGATACCGCAATAATCTGTCTTCTGAACTAAATCTGCAGAGGGGATATTAACACTGAAAAATCCATTTTTCTTAACACCCGAAGTTGTATAGTGAGTGCTTTTCAGCGAAATATAAAGAACAGGGTTCATACTTACAACTCCATATGCCCCAAGAGTGGCGTAATTTGCTTTATTATTAACATCGGCACCTACTAGCACTGTTGGAAAGGGGCCAAAAGGTCTATTCTGAAGTTTAATTTTTTCCATGATTCTACCTCCAAGTATTAAATTTTGCAGCTGCCTTGAAATAATATCAGAGATATTAAGAAAAGAATAGACTATTTCTTTCTGGTGAATTATATTATAGCTAAAGTATGCCCATATATAAGTAAACATATCGTTTTAAGGAGAAACTACCAAAGCCGAGCTTCCCCAAATCAGGAAGACCGGCTTTTTCATATATTTACGTTTAGCAGTTCCCCCATAGTATGATTTTGCGTTATTTAAGCATAGACCGAGTTTCAACAATACGCTTGAACTCTATACCATCTACTTTTCATTAATATATGCTCCAATGGGCGATAGTTTAACCGTAAGGCTTTTTGTTAGCGTAGCATCATCTCAAAGGTTAAAATATATCAAAGAAACTAAAAGAAATGGAATGGTTAGGAGAGATATGGAATGAGTTCTTTGGTTCTCGGTTTTCAGGAAATAAAAAAAACACAGCTTTTGCTCGTTGGCGGAAAAGGGTTGAATTTAGGGGAATTATCAAAAATTCAAGGAATACAAGTACCAGAAGGATTTTGTGTTACAACAGTGGGATATCAAAAAGCCCTCATACATAACGAAACGTTTCAAGCATTGTTGGATCAACTAACACTGCTAAAAGTAGAGGATCGAGATCAAATTGGTAAAATCAGCAGGAAGATTCGACAAATCATTATTGGAGTAGGAATTCCTTCTGATGTTGTGAAGGCAGTTATTCACTATCTCTCCCAATTTGGCGATGAACATGCTTATGCAGTGCGTTCTAGTACAGTATTTCAGAAGTTCTTTCCTCATCTTCTGGTTTACCACTTGGCTAAAGCAAAGGAAATTTGCTCTGTTAGCATGGTAAGCATCTCCGATAGTGTACCTAAAAAGGGAGTCCGTTCCC
>Ga0326727_10001977_pt1 | contig 72773 bp, 64 predicted proteins | sample MB2enrmetagenome_FD_207643 | JGI IMG/M metagenome (GOLD analysis project Ga0326727, IMG submission 207643) | Lab enriched peat soil microbial communities from McLean, Ithaca, NY, United States - MB29MY | ecosystem: Environmental > Terrestrial > Soil > Wetlands > Peat | place: USA: New York... | reverse complement strand
GCACCTGCTGGACATCATGGACGCGACGATCAGCACGGCGCGCGCGGAGAAGTCGCAGTTTGCGCCGCGCATTCACACCATTCAGATTCCGACGGACAAGATCCGCGACCTGATCGGGCCGGGCGGCAAGGTGATCCGCGGGATCATTGACGCGACCGGGGTGAAGATCGATGTGGACGATACGGGCCGCGTCAATGTGGCATCGAGCGACGCGGACGGACTGGCTGCGGCGATCCAGATGATCTCCGACATTACGGCCGTGCCTGAGATCGGCAAGACGTACCTGGGCAAGGTGGTGCGGCTCGCTGAGTTTGGCGCGTTCGTCGAGATATTCCCGGGAACGGACGGACTGCTGCACGTCTCGGAGATTGCGGAGCATCGCGTCAAGGAGGTGAAGGACGAGCTGCGCGAAGGCGATCAGATTCTGGTGAAGGTGCTCTCCATCGAGGGCAACCGGATCAAGCTGTCGCGCAAGGCCGTGCTGCGCGAGCAGCGGGCGAAGCTGGGATTGCCTGAAGTCGGCGAGGATGGCGGGCAGGGCGGCGGACACGGTGGCAGACAGAGCCACGTTGCAGCGGCGGCCTATGCTGCGCCCGTGGAGGACGAGGACGAGGAGGTGCTGGTTGAGGGCGGCGAGGAGTTTCCCGTCGAGGACGGCGAGGACGAGGACGATGCGCCGGATGACGAGCCGAACTTCAACCGCGCCGATGGCGTTCCGGCTCCGGCGGGCAACGCAGGCGGACGTGGGCCTGGCGGGCCTGGCGGAGGGCGCGGGCCGGGCGGGGGCGGCGATCGCAGGCCCGGCGGACGACGCCGGCGCGGCGGACGGCGGCCTGGTGGCGGCGGCGGATCGCAGGGCGGCGGCGGAAATCGCTAACACCTGGCCGTCACGAGGGAACGTGGCGGATGCGATGCAGGTGGAACAACGGCGAGGCCCGATTCACTGCGGGCTTCGCCGTTGTGTTTGCGGGGTGCATTCGCGGCAAGGAATCGAGAATGGTGCGTGGCGGAGATTTTGCTTACGCGGTTTACGGTGGGCGAAGTACACTTTCTGTAAATGGCTGCTTCGATGTATATCGTGGTGGAGGGCGAAGACCCGGGGTTCGACATCTTCGTCAACGGGCGGGCGCTGGCCCGGCATGAGGACGCACTGGAGCGGCTGGCGCTGAAACTGGGGGTGAGGCCGCTGATCGAGTTTTTTTCGGCGGACGAGAACTCGATGGCGCTGCTGATCGAGGAGGGCGGGGGGAATCCCGAGCTGATGCGGCGACTGCCTCCGCCGCAGTGGTACTTCGCCGACGATGGACTGGCCACGGTGCTGGCGCTGGTGGCGGAGTTGCAGGGCGATCTGCAGCAGCTTGGGACGGAGGGGCCGCAGGTGCTGGCTGAACTGCTGGAGTACGCGTGCGTGCTGGATCGGACAGTGAAGGCGGGGCTGCGGTGGCACCTGGCCGTGAGCTGGCGGTAGGGCGAAAGGCTTAACACCGATTAACACCGATCGGACCGATTTTCAAATACAAATGCGGGATTCTTCGCTCTGCTCAGAATGACAGCAAGAACAAGCAAAAACCAAAACAACCACAGGTCCTTCGACTGCGTTCGGCGCAGAGTGCGCGCCAAACTGCGCTCAGGATGACAGTGGAGGTGGGGCAGCACCCACCTATCGAGCTACGAACGCGATGAATGGGGCACTCGCACTCACGTTACAGGAGCGTCTCCAACGTCTCCACGGCGGTCTGGACGCAGCGCTTGCAGGTTTTGTTAAGGAGGTCGTTCTCTTTGTATGCTAGCTGGCCCTCCGGGGTGTTGAGGTCGCAGCCCTGCAAGAGCGTGCGGCAGACGCAGGAGCCATGCTCAGCTTCAAAGAGAGAGATGAGCTCGCGCACGTCGTTGTAGGTTTTCTCGGTGCGCGTCTTATCCTGGCCCTCGCCGCGTCCGTGGCCGAGGCCAAGGGCGAGGATGCCGCCGGTGACCGCTCCGCAGATCTCCTGCTTGCGCGCCATGCCGCCGCCGAGGCCGCAGGAGAGTTTGAGGGCGGTGTTGCGGTCGAGACCGAGATCGTCGCAGAAGGAGTAGAGGACAGCCTGCGCGCAGTTGTATCCGGAGAGAAACTTTTCGACCGCGACATCGCTTCTTGCACTCATGGAGTTCACTCCTTATTTTTTGCTGAAGACGTCGCCCATGCGGCGGATCTGGGCACCGACGTTGCGGAGCTTTTCTTCGAAGTGCTCGTAGCCGCGGTCGAGGTGGTAGACGCGGTCGAGGATGGTTTCGCCGTCGGCGACGAGGGCTGCGAGGACGAGCGAGGCGCTGGCGCGCAGGTCGGAGCACATGACGGCGGCGGACTCGAGCGGGGTGCGACCGCGAACGGTGGCGGTGCGTCCCTCGACGGTGATGTTGGCGCCCATGCGGTTGAGCTCCTGGACGTGCATGAAGCGGTTCTCAAAGATGTTTTCGGTGACGGTGGTGGTGCCTTCGATCTGCGTGGCGAGGGCCGTGAACTGGGCCTGCATGTCTGTGGGGAAGCCGGGATATTCCTCGGTGGAGATGCTGGTGGATTTGAGCGAGCCGCCGGAGCGGACGCGGATGTGGTCGTTGCCGACATTGAGGCGGACGCCGCAGGCTTCGAGCTTGGCGATGAGCGCGCCGAGGTGGGCGGGGTTGCAGCAATCGACGTTGAGGTCGCCGCCGGTGATGGCCCCGGCGATGAGGAAGGTTCCGGCTTCGATGCGGTCGGGATTGATGCGATGGCGCGCGCCATGCAGCTTGGCGACGCCGTGGACGTTGATGGTGGAGGTGCCTGCGCCTTTAATCTTTGCGCCCATGGCGTTGAGCAGGGCGGCGAGGTCGGAGACTTCGGGCTCGCGGGCGCAGTTCTCGAAGAGGGAGTCGCCGTCGGCGAGGGTTGCGGCCATGAGGAGGTCTTCGGTGCCGGTGACGGTGATCTTGTCGAAGACGATGTGCGCGCCGTGGAGGCGGTTGGCGCGGGCTTCGAGGTAGCCGTGGTCCTGGGTGATGGTGGCGCCCATGGCTTCGAGGCCCTTGATGTGCAGGTCGATGGGACGGCCGCCGATGGCGCATCCGCCGGGCATGGCGACGCGGGCGACGCCGATGCGGGCGATGAGCGGGCCAAGGACGAGCGAGCTGGCACGCATGGTCTTGACGATCTCGTATTTGGCGACGGGGTCGGAGAGGACGGCGCAACGGATGCGGGTGCGGTGCTGGGCGCGGCCGTAGCCAAGATCGACTTCGGCCCCCATGGCGGAGAGCAGGCGGCGCTCGGTCTCGATGTCGCGGACCTGGGGAATGTTCTCCAGGATGAGCTCGTCCTCGGTGAGGATGGCGGCGGCCATGCATGGGAGGGCGGAGTTCTTTGCGCCGGAGACTTTGATGGTGCCGAGGAGGGGATTGCCTCCGCGAACGACGAACTTGTCCATGGAGATAGTTTAAGGTATTCAAGGGCCTGCCGGGAGTGTTGCTGTGTGCATCCTTCGTTTCGAACCTCATCCAGTACTCTCCTTGAAGCTCATCCGGTACTCTGTAGACGGCAGACTCATCGAGTGCGGCTGGGGCTTGTTGCGGTGACTCGGGCGACTCAAGGAAGCGTTATGCTGATTGCATTGGCAGCGTTTGATCCCGCGCATGAAGTTTGGACACGGCTTGGAACGACTCTGGTCGCGGCGTTTCTGGCGTCGCTGGTGGAGTGCGTGGAGGCGCTGACGGTGGTGTTGGCGGTGGGTAGCGTGCGCGGCTGGTCGAGCACGTTGGCAGGATGCGCGGCGGCGATCGGCACGCTGTCGGCTATCGGTGCGGCGCTTGGGCCGGCACTGACGCGGATTCCGCTGCATCTGGTTCAGGTGGTGGTTGGGGCGATGATTCTGCTGTTTGGGCTGCGCTGGCTGCGCAAGGCAATTCTGCGCTCCGCAGGGCTGATTGCGCTGCACGACGAGCAGGCGGCCTTTGCGAAGAATGCCGCTGCGCTGCGCGGGGCAAAGGGTGTGGGGGGCGACGGCGTTTGGGATAAGCTCGCGTTTGCCGCGGCGTTCAACATTACGATGCTGGAAGGCACAGAGGTTGTGTTCATCGTGATTGCACTGGGCGCGGGCGGAAGCGGACTGCTACTGCCTGCCTCGCTGGGCGCGGCGGCGGCGCTGGCGGTGGTGACGGCGCTGGGAGTTGCGCTGCATCGTCCGCTGGCTCGCGTGCCGGAGAATACGCTGAAGTTTGTTGTCGGCGTACTGCTCTCCGGCTTCGGGACGTTCTGGGTGGGCGAGGGCGCTGGGGTCGCGTGGGCGGGAGACGACCTGGCAATTCCATGCCTGATGGCGGCGTATCTGGGCCTGGCGCTCTGCCTTGTGCCGATCTGCCGAGGCCGCGCGCGCACGGTCGCGTGCTCTGTCGAAGGAGAGGAATAACGATGCGCTGGATTAAGTCTGTTGTTCGCGAGGTCTTCGGATTATTTGTGGACGACGGCAGCTTCGCCATTGCCATACTGGCCTGGCTTGTCGTGGTTGTTGTAGCGCTGCCACGCGCTGGTGCGGCTGCACGCTGGGCTGGGCCGGCTCTGTTCGCGGGACTGGCGGCGGTCCTAGTCGAGAGCGTTCTGCGCTCGTCGCGTCACCGCACGAAATAGAGATACAGAGACGCGTGGAGCTTTTGCTTTTTGCGACTACTTGCGGCGGTAGATGTCGAAGTTGGGGAGGGCGCGGACGAGGGTGAAGCCGGGCTGGAGCGCGCGGAGGAGATCGGGGAGATCGGGCGAGGGCGGGCCGGTGAGCTGGAGGTTGCTGCTGACGATGAGCCAGCGGACGTTGCGCGCGCTGGATTGGTCGAGAATTTGCTGCGGGGTGTAGGGGTTGGTGGCGGGGTCGAAGAGAAGGACGGGGAACTGCGGCGCGCGGCCGGTGGCGAAGTAGAAGGGCGTGTCGCCGGGGATGAGGAGGATTGCGTCGTTGGAAGGAATGTCGGCGTTGGTGACGCGGACGAGCTGTTCAAAGGCGGGAATCCAGGGGCCGGGGGTGGTGAGGCCGCGGAGTTCGGGGAGGGTGGCGCGGGCGAGCGGGCCGTCGAGATGGATGTAGCTGAGGCGCTCGTGGCTGGTGGCGTAGAGGCCGCCGCAGAGGAGGAGAGTGGCGGAGATGACGATGGCGAGCGGGCGGGCGATGGTGGGGACCTGGGTGAGAAGCGCGGCGATGAGAAGCATGAGGAGAGGCCAGATGGCGTAGGTGGATCCCCAGAGCTGCTGAGAGAGGAATGCGCCGTGGATGGTGGCGAGAAGGATGAGGGGAAGGAGCAGGGTGAGGCCTGGCTTCGAGAGCAAAAGGCTGGGGTGAAGATTGTAGAGGGCGAGAGCGGCGGCAAGGACCAGGAGGTGAGGCCAGAGGGAGAGGAGCTGGCCGGCGCGGTCGGAGGGATCGCTGGTGAGGGCGAGGAAGACGACGGTCCATAGGAAGGGCGCGGCGAGGAGGAGGAAGGCGGTGATCGATCGGGCTTGACTCCCACCCATTCCGCAGAGAACGCGGAATGGATGGGGTACCCGGAGTCTTACTTCCCACCCATCGCGATGAGGCTGCGATGGATGGGGCACCCGATTGTCGCGGCGGAGGAGGACGCGGGCGATGATGGCGGCGGGGAGGGTCCAGAGGAGCGCGGTCTGGCGGTAGATGTCGAGGATGAGGGGGATGCCGGGAAGACGGCGCTGGGCGGCGAAGAGGATGGTCCAGATGAAGTAGTTGTGCAGGCCGACGGTGGCGTGGATGAGGAGCAGGGCGGCGGCGAGCGCGGTGGTTGCGCCGGTGAGGAGCCAGAGCTGCGGGGCGAGGCTGGCGCGTTGCAGTCGGCGGGCGATGGCGAGCGTTGCGACGGCGGCGAGGGTGGTGAAGAGGAAGGGAAGGCCGATGTTCTGCTTGAAGAAGAGCGGGAGGACGCAGGCTGCACCGGCGAGAGCGTTGCGGGGCGCGGAGTAGTTGGCGCGCTGGAGGAGGATGAGGGCGAGGAGGACGGCGAGGATGCAGTCGCTGTCGTAGATGGGGTGGGGGTAAACGCCGTAGATGCCGAGGAAGATAAGCGGAGCGGCGAGGAGCTTGGCGATAAGGGAGCGGTTTGCGAGTGGCTTGAGTTGACGGAGGAGGATGCGCCATGTGAGGAGGGTTGCGAGGCCGGATTCGAGGGAGGTGCAGAGGATGTGCGGGAGGTAGACGCGGCCGAAGATGCGGATGATTGCGGCGTGGAGGAGGAAGGTGAGCGGCGCGTGGGCGAAGGGGAAGTCGCGGTAGGGGAGCTGGTGGAGCGAGATGCGGAAGCTGGTGTCGAGCAGGTAGCTGAGGTCCCAAAGGACGGCGACGCGGGCGTTCTGCCAGAGGGTGAAGGCGGCGGTGGCGAGGAAGAGCGTGGCGGCGGTGAGGGTGTCGCGGAGGTGCCAGAAATGGACTCGCTTGCCCATGACACCGCTTTTATCCGTTGGCGCTGTCCAATAGCTCATCTAGAGTGCTTTCGCCGGTCCAGACAGCTGCGTGCCAGTGGCGGGTTCGCGCAGCTTCGACGTTCTCAATCTTATCGTCAAGGAAAAAGATTTCATTTGGAATCAGGCCGGTTCGACGTTCTATCTCGGCGAAAAATTCAGGAGCGGGCTTTACCCAGCCGAGGTCAGCCGCATAGTGAATGGCATCGAATTGGTCTTGGAGGCCAAGCTTTCGCCAAAGAAAATCCGCTCGCTCATGTTCTTGAACCGTGGCCAGGTGAAGTTTGAGGCCGCGGCGCTTTGCCTGGGCAAGTTGCTGGAGCAGGTCAGCGTTCAAGTGAGCATCGTTCTGGAACCAATAGTCGATGAGTTGATCGCAGTTAAGATGAGGTGCAATCACTTGTAGCACGGGTCCGAGACGGTCACGGAGTGCCGCGCGCCCTTGAACGATCTCACCAAAGTGCGGCGCGAAGAAGTTTGCTTGCATGCTTTCGCGAGTCAGGCCCAGGTCCCGCTCCAAATTGACGGACCAACCGTGCGGGTGGGGATGAATCACGATGACTCCATCCACGTCGATCATCAGCGCTTTGATCGTCGTCACAGGGTATACCTGGCCCGAAACCTTCTGGGATTTGACGGCATCCCATTTTCGGAGAGTTCATACCTGAACTACAGTTCGAGGCGGGAGTCGTCGATGGCGAGGCGGACGTTGCCGTCGGACTTGGCGAGGCGGCGTACGGCCTCCATCTTGTCCACGCCTGCCTTGAGCATGACGACGGCGATGGGGATGGACTTGCCGGCGGACTTGATGGTGCGGATGGCGGAGTCGCGGTCGATGTTGCAGACGCGCATGAGGACGCGGATGCCGCGCTCTACGAGCTTGGCGTTCTTCATGTGGACGTTGACCATGAGGTTGTCGTAGACGTAGCCCAGGCGGGTCATGGCGCCGGTAGTGATCATGTTGCAGACCATCTTCTGGGCGGTTGCGGACTTCATGCGGGTGGAACCGGAGACGACCTCGGGGCCGACCTCGACGACGATGGTGGTATCGGAGACCTCGGCGAGCGGGGTGTTGGTGTTGCATGTGATGGCGGCGGTGATGGCCCCCCGGGCGCGCGCGTACTCCACCGCGCCGAGGACGTAGGGAGTGCTGCCAGAGGCGGAGACGCCGAGGACGATGTCTTTGCGGGTGGGACGGCGGCGGGCGATGTCGCGCTGGCCCAGCTCGGGCGAGTCCTCGTTGACGTCGGATGCGGAGGCGAGGGCCTTGGGGCCGCCGGCCATGATGTATTGCACCTGCGCGGGCAGGGTGGAGTAGCTGGGCGGACACTCGGATGCGTCGAGCGCGGCGATGCGTCCGCTGGAGCCTGCGCCGACGTAGATGAGCCGGCCGCCATCGCGCAGCGCGCGGGCGACGATGTCGATGACAATGGCGATCTCGGGGAGGGCCCTGCGGACCGCGGAGGCGACCTTGGCGTCTTCATGGTTGATGATGCGGGCGATCTCCAGCGCCGACTTGGTATCGAGGCCCTCGGACGCGATGTTGGAGGTTTCAGTGGTGAGGTCGTGGGGGCCATCCACGACCTGCATGTGAGGTTTGGGCGTGTCCGTCTGTTCCATCATGGTGAGTGTTGCCATAGGTTACTGCCGCCGTGGTGTGAATTGGTCTGACTGATGGCCGGGTACCAGACGCGAAGCGAAATGCGCCGGTTCTTCCATTACCTATTATACGGTTGAGAGCGTCCAAATGTCCCAGTGCGAAGCGGAATGAAGACGATTTTTCCCGGGGGTTGCCGCATCGCCTGGAGCCGCGCGCAGGAGGGGATCGACGGGAAGACGCCGGCGGCCGGGACTGGGACTGGGGCCGAAGAGTGTTGGAACGGTGAGTCCCAAGGGCGGGGCTGCTACGTCTAACGAATGAGAGAGACAAAGGTGCGAGGAGAGAGCGTGGGCGACGAAGAACGGATAAGGGCCGAGAGGCCAGTGAAGGCGCAGGCCGGGGGGGAAGGGAACGACGGAGGTTCCCGCTGGTCTGCCGGCTGGCACTCGTGGCTGCGCGACCTAGTGGTGTCGGTTGCTGTGTCGGCGTTCATCATTGTCTTTCTGTACCAGCCGGTGCGGGTGGAGGGGACCAGCATGTTGCCGGTGCTGGAAGACCAGGACCGGCTGTTCATCAACAAGATTGCGTATCGCGTGGGCGAGATCCACGCGGGGGACGTGGTGGTCTTCCAGTATCCGCGCGACCACGCGAAGAGCTACATCAAGCGGGTGATCGCGCTGCCGGGAGACAGGATCCGGATCGACCAGGGGCACGTGATTGTGAACGGCAAGCTTCTGATGGAGCCGTATCTACAGGGCCGATTCGCCGACGACCGTTCGCAGCCGGAGATGGTGCTGCCGCCCGGCGAATACTTCGTGATGGGCGACCACAGGTCAATCTCCAGCGACAGCCGCGACTTTGGGCCGGTGGACCGCGGGCTGATCTACGGCAAGGCGGTCTTCGTCTACTGGCCGATGGAGCAGGTTGGCGTGGTGCGGTAATACAGGGAACAGGGATCAGGGGACAGGTTGGGGACACTGTTCCCATGACTTCGGCTCAGCGAAGATTCGGTGTGGCCGCGTGGGGACGATTCGGCATCTTATGGAATGCTGGCCTGAATTGGGCGAAGCAGGATTGGGGATGCAGATGAAGCTTCATGTGAGACGTTGGTTGCTTGGATTGGCGATGTTGTTTGTGCTTGCCGGCGTTTATACGCCGCCGCAGGCGGATGCGCAGATTGGCGTGGTGCGGTAGAGCAGGGTGAATGTAAAGCCAGAACTGGTGAGCGAAGATGAGTGCAGAAGAGAAACGCCCATGCCGGAGACCGGTATGGGCGCTTTATTTGCTGCGGGCAACAGGCGCGATTAAGCGCTCATCGACCTGGGAAAGGGCGTAGCCATCTTGAGCGAGGCGCGCTGCATGACCTCGAGTTCTGCTGGTGCAAGGAGTTCGGGCGGCATTCCGCCGATCGCGACGAAGCCTGGGTTGTCGCCCAGGACCTGCGAGATCTGGTTCCAGCGCAGGAAGGGCGAGGTGGTGGGCAGAACGATGAGGCGGCGCTTTGGCTCAGGCAGGGCGAAGTAAGCGGCCCAGGTGGCGAGAACCAGGCAGATGACGACGCCGTTGACCAGGTTGTAGGCCGTATGCATGCTGGGGTTCAGTGCCAGCCATGCAGACTGCACCAGATCGTTGGTGGCCAACACGCCGAGGCCGAGGCTGACTCCGAAGATGCGGCTGCCGTAGTTGAGGCCCATGGGAAGGATGGCGAAGCAGACGAAGACCAGGAGGCAGAGGGTGAGGATGCTCTGGGTGCGCTGCAACTGCGAGATGGCGGCGATGAGGTACTTTGTGCGCGTCATCTCCGGTGCGAAGGCCGAACCGAGAGCTACAACGACGGAGATGGATGCGGCCCAGCGGAAGACCATCATGCCGAGCTGCTGCAGACCCTTGAGCGGAGCCATGGCAAGCCGGTAGACGCTGTAAACGACGATGAGCGCAAGGATCGACTCGACCGCAAAGCTGATCCAGTAGGTGTAAAAATAAAGTTGATATGCAGCATGTGTTCCCAGAGGTTTGCCGAAGCGCATAATGCACATGCAGGCGCTGCTGGAGAAGGCCCGCACGGCGAGAAACGCGCCAAGCGACCAGTAATCCTTCCACTGCTTTTTGGCCAGGATTGCGCACAGAGCCGCGAGGCAAAATGCAACTTCAAGCCAACCGAGCAATGAGAGAAACGGCATTGAGGTCACGCGCAGACACCCCCGGACAAGTAGAGGATACCTCATCCAGGGGGAGCGTCAACAGCTATTTCAGCTATTTCGAGACACTTTGGTTACCGATGGTAACCATTAATCGAAGATGCCGCAGCCGTCGGGGTCGTCCGGGGGGCAGGTCGGAACTGGCACGGCGCTCGTCTTTGAGATGTTGACTGTCGTCTTGGCGGAGGAGGCCTTCGCGGAGGTGGTGGCGATTGCGCCGGTTAGGGCGAGGGCGATGACGAGAGTGCGGACGATAATTTTCATGGGGTGGCTCCCTTTCGGTTACTCTAAGTATTCGGAACGAAAATTTTTTGCTGGACAAATCCAACAAAATGATCATAAGATGTAACCTGCTATAAGTCTAGTAAAATCAATTACATAACAGCATATAAAACACGTAAGGTTACGAAGGTAACCTTTTCTGTGGATTATTCTTGGTCTTGTTGGGATTCTGCTTGTATTTCAAGCAGATGCGCCCGAGTGCGATCGGGCAGCGACTGAGAGTGGCATCGGCATCTGTGACTGCCGACACAACCTCTGTTCCCGCCGGTGGTTTTAAGCAGGACGAAGTCGCCTCCGTTTCCCGCTGGAAGGTATCTTGCCGGGTAGTAAATCGCGGGGCGGCGGGTGGATGGCGTTGACGAAGGTCTTCCGTGGATCGGTTGTTGCGGCGGCGGGCGTCGATGATTGCTAACGCTTGTAGGTGCCCATCCACTGGGACTGGGCGAGGATGTGCGGCGCCATGGCGCGCTCCAGTTCGCCGCGGCTGGCGCCGGGCTTAAGGTCGAGGCGGACATTGAGGGCGTAGAGCCGGAAGAAGTAGCGGTGGGGATGGCCCGGAGGCGGACACGGGCCGCCATAGCCGATGCGGCGGAAGTCGTTGAGGCCCTGGCGGGCGCCGTTGTCGAGGAGTTCGACCTTGGGCGCGTTCTCCGCCAGGAGCGAGGCGCGTGCAGGAATGTTCCAGAGGATCCAATGGGTCCAGGTTCCGGCGGGGGCGTCGGGATCGTCGGCGATGAGGGCGAGGGACTGCGCTGAGGCGGGAACCTCGGACCAGGCGAGCGCGGGCGAGAGGTCGGCGCCATCGCAGGTGTAGCGCGCGGCGATTGGGCCGCCGTTGGGGAATGCGGGTGAGCTGATAGTGAAGGACATGGGGCGACCTCCTTGCAGTTCGTAGCTGGCCGGATTGGGGCGGGGCGCGGCGATGCGGCTGCGCGAACACATGCGCAGGGCGATGAATGGGACGAGCAGCACGGCGACGATGAGGACCAGCGGGGTGTGTCGGCGCTTCGGCATGGTGCGACTCCGGCGGAGAGAATAGTAGCACCGAGGGGGATATGTGCACTCTCGTGTACGAAAAAAGTCTAAAGTCTTCACAACAGGGATGTTAAGTCTGGACTTTTTTGGATAGGTCTGGACTTGGTCTGGACTTGCGGGCCAAAGTATTGATTGCATTGGAGATAATTGTAAAATATCTGGAATCATGTGCTTAGCTGATGCTTGCGGTGGCATCTAGTGGATGCGGACGCAGCAGGCAATTTTCCCCCTACATTAATGATAGCGGATTGAGCATAACTACTATGCCAAGTATTTTTGATTATTTTTGGCGTGGAAGGGGTTTGGTTTGTGTTGGTTGAAGATTTTGAGGCGGAACGAGGGGCTTGACAGGAAAACAGGGGTCGGTGGTCAGGGGTCTGTGGTCAGAGAAGGACAGGCAACGGCAAAGGCCCAGGGCTGTATCGACATATAGTCCGACAAGACGAATCAATTGATCGAAGGCTATAGCGCGGGCCTTCAGCCCGCAGAGGATTGGTTGGAATGCTCACCTAGGGCTTCGCCCTAGGCTAAATATAGGACGGGCCGTTGGCCCTTGCCAGACAACGGCAAGAACAACAGCAAAACAACAACGGCAGATACGATCTATATGTCGATACGGCCTAGGGCTGAAGCCCTGCGCTTTCGTGGGGCGATGATTCGCAGGGCTAAAGCCCTGCGCTCCCTCCGAAATGCAGACGCAACGGCAAGGGCGGATACGGAGATTCTGGCTTCCACCCCAGCCAGCAAGCTGGCCGGGGACCCCGGCTCTTCGCCAGAATGACGAGCAAAAAAACAACAGCAGATTCCTCCGCTGCGCTGCGGAATGACAAACAAAAGGGTGCTGCGGAATGACAAACAGAGGAGCCGGGGATTTGTGGGAGAAAGGGGCGGAGGGTTGAGGTTGGATGGAGTTCATCGGGGTTCCTTCGACAAGCTCAGGACAGGCTCTTCGACTGCGTTTGGCGCAGAGTGCGCGCCAAACTCCGCTCAGGATGACAGCTAAAACAGGCAACGACGAAATGCGGGGGTCCCTCCACTACGCTGCGCTCCGGTCGGGATGACGGGGAATTGGGGGTGGGGATGGAGCGGGGGCGGTTTTGAGGGGGGAGATTGGGCGGGAGGGGTTCGCGAGCGAATGCCCCCACCCATGCGCGATAGGACCGCGCATGAATGGGGCACCCAAAATGATTTTGTGGGTGGGCCACCCGCCATTGTTGGCGTTGGAAAACTTAGGGCGGGCCACCCGCCCAAATGATTTTGTGGTGGGCACACAGCTAACACAGCTCAGATTTCGGAAATAAAGCTCTTGGGATACGCAAGGCGGAGGCGAATGGAGTCTTCTGCTCCGATTACTCCGAACCTAATCAATTTTCCAGTTTCTTTGGATTTGTTGACCGCATAGGTTTGCATTTGTTCCATAACGTCTTCGCTGATTTGGCCCTCGAATTGGATGATAAAGACCTCTGCAGTCGAACTAAAAAGCCTAGGGATTTGGTTGGCCTTCTTGCCGAGTTTGTCGATGGTTAGCGGAGGAGCTGTGGCTATGCCTTTGAGCGCAATCGCCGCTCTGTACCTCTTTCCACCGATCGTAATGTGGTCGGTATAAAGGTCATTTTTCTCGCCTCCCCAATCGGTAAATACACCTTGGTCACCAAGTATGCGTGCGATGCCGTACTTGAATACACTTTCTCGCAGACGCTTCGGTGAGACCCCGTGCGCTTTGGCGGCGGTTATTCGTCGAACTCTCGCAAAACTATCGATTGAATCTACAGTAATGTGATCGACTCGAATTTGCTTCGGCGTCTTGACATGCACCGTGACGCTCACCTTTCCACTTTTCGTGTCGGTGACGATCTTTAGCCGTTTCGGGTTTCTTGCCAGCCGTAGAATGCTGTCGCGGTACGCGACGAGGTCTTTCTGCTTGGAAAACAGTTTTCTGCCATCAACCTTTTGCTCAGCGATGTAGCCTTCGTGTGCCATTGGTGTGGCTAATTGGAGAACTCTGACTTGTGTGAGCTTTGTACGACTGGCAATAGCTTCTGCACTCTTCGGCTTGTTGCCCCCGCGATAGATGCAATCGAATATCTTTTGCCGTCCGCCGGATTTGCTGAGGTACTTGCTTATCTCCTCACGCTTATTAGCGTCAACAATCCTAGCTGGTAGTGTCATTGCGTTGCCGTCCTGGGCGCAGAATTTTCAATTGGTTGTTAACCCATTGATTACGCTTTCCTACATACTTTGCGATCTGGTCAACTCCGATTCCCTGATGGCGCAGGTCGGCGATGAGCAGTTTCTCAAGGAGTTCGTTTGTCCTTTGACTTTCGTTCTCTGGCCTTTCCATCTTTCGCTCCTTTGGGAAGAGGCTTTAACATTTCGTTGATTGTGCTTTTTCTTTTTCCTAGGTAGGCGGCGATGGCGTCCTGAGTGCAACCCGCCATGTGCATTTGGAACAGCAACGACTTGAATTCAATGCTTGTTTCGATGGTCTCTGCGGACTGCTTCATTTTGCTCCCTTCTTCTTCATCCGCACTTTTCTCTGTGCAATTGCGTTTGCCGATGAGCCAGTCAGATCCGCGATGTCCATATTTGCAAACCCTGCACGCAAAAGTATTTCGACTTGCGCGTCAGTTGAGAGGCCTCTCAGTGAGACCAGCAGTAATGCTCGGAGCGTCATTTCAAGCGATATCTTTGATTCATCCGACATCTTCCTTGCCTCCTTCGGATTTTAAGTTGAGTTTTTTCTCTTTCCTCAATACAGATAGGGCAACGTTCACGGTATTTGAGGTCGTTCCAATAAGCTCCGCAATGTCGTTTGGGCCCATACCGGCAATCGACAAGAGCTTGATCTGTTCCCGCTGACGTTTTCCGTTGACGAGGCCAATCGCAACTAAGCGTGTTAGTATATCGATCTTTTTGCCGTCTTTGGACTCATCATTTGGCATTTCTTATCACCTTCTTTCTGTTTTTGAGGGAAGCCGATACGTAATTTGCCTCTCTTCCCACGATTCTTCCGATGTCGGCGGGCGCGAGTCCACAGTCCGACAAAAGTCCTATCTGGTCAGTGATCGACGGTACATGTTTCTGGTCTATCAACATGCACAGGAGATGTGCGATTAAGTCCAGTCGCCTCTGTATGGGTTCCAGTTCATTTTTTTCTATTGCCATGCTAAGTATTATACTCTCATAAATCTATTAAAGCAATCAGTTTGCTATAATTACATTAGGCAATAGTGGAAGTGATAGAAAAGTTTACATTTAGAGCCTCCTAAACTTAATCGTACTTCTCCCGTGCGTGTTCGCGGAAAAGAGAAAAGCCCCGCAATTTAGCGGAGCTTTTCTGGTACTGCAACGTCAGACTTGTACCAACTACTCTTCGGGGGACTTTTTGTTGCGGGGGCGGAGTTTGAGGCGGATGGGGGCGCCGATGAAGCCGAAGGCGGCGCGGATCTGGTTGGCGAGGAAGCGCTCGAAGGCGAAGTGGAGGGGGACGTCGCGGTCGGTGAAGAGGACGAAGGTGGGCGGGGCGACGGCGGCCTGGGTCATATAGTAGATGCGGACGCGGCGGTTGATGGGGACCGAGGCGCGCTGGAAGTCGACGGTGGCGAGGAAGCGGTTCATCTGGCCGGTGGTGACGCGCTTGCGGCGCTCGCGGGCGACGAGTTCGACCTTGCGGAAGAGCTCCTGGATGCCGAGGCCGGTGGTGGCGGAGACGAAGACGAGTGGGGCGTAGTCGAGGAACTTGAGGTGGGAACGGACTTGGGCTTCGTAGAGCTTCTGCGAGGCGGGAGGTGGGTTCGTGCGCGCATTAACCGCAGGTCCCTCGACTCCCACTTCGACTCGCTTCGCTCGCTCAGTGTCCGCTCGGGATGACAGTTTATTGGAGACGAGGTCCCACTTGTTGACGACGAGGATGACGGAGCGGCCGGACTCGTGGGCGTAGCCGCCGATGTTGGCGTCGAGGGCGGAGACGCCTTCGGTGGCGTCGAGGACGAGGAGGCTGACGTCGGCGGCCTCGAGGTGCTTGCGGGCCATGATGACAGAGAGCTTTTCGGCCATGAGACGGGTCTTGCCCTTGCGACGGATTCCGGCGGTGTCTACGAAACGGAAGTCGTGCGAGCCGCGGGTGACGACCTCGTCGACTGCGTCGCGGGTGGTGCCGGCGATGGGCGAGACGATGGCGCGCGCGCTGCCGGTGAGGGCGTTGAGCAGCGTGGATTTGCCGACGTTGGGACGGCCGATGATGGCGATCCTGGTCTCGTGCTCGACGAAGGCTCCGTGGGAGCGGAGACGGCGGGGAGGGTCGATGGCGTCATCCCACCCATCGCTAGCCACCCCAGCGAGCAAAGACCGCTCGCTGGGGACCCCGGTCGTCGCGATGGATGGGGCACCCGGGAGGGCGGCGAAGACGGCGTCGAGGAGGTCGCCGATGCCGGCGCCGTGCTCGGCGGAGATGGCGAGGACGTTGCGGAAGCCGAGGAGGCGGAAGTTTTCGGCGGCGGGAGCGAGGGCGGCGGTGTCGATTTTGTTGACGGCGAGGAAGACGGGCTTGCCGCCGCGCAGGAGGAGGCGGGCGAGAGCGATGTCGGGCGAGGCGAGCTCGGTGCGGCCGTCGACGACCATGATGATGACGGCGGCTTCGGCGAGTGCGGTGCGGGCCTGGCGGAAGATTTCGGCGGGGATGAGTTCGGGCGAGTCGGGGACGATGCCGCCGGTGTCGACCAGGCGGGCGGCGGCGGATTGCCACTCGATGAGGCCGTAGATGCGGTCGCGGGTGATGCCGGGCTCGTCGCCAACGATGGAGCGGCGCGAGCCGGTGAGGCGATTGAAGAGCGTGGACTTGCCGACGTTGGGGCGACCGCAGATGGCGATGAGAGGGAGCGCGCGGGAGGCGGCGGAGTCGGCGGCGAGGTCGAGCTGGGCGGCGAGGATTTCGGCGTCGCGCCAGGCACGGGTCTCGGTGGGGGATTCGGGGGCGGTTGTTGGTTGAGGACGGGCGGTGCGGGGCTTGGGAGCGGAAGATTTTGGGGTGATGGGCTTATGGGATTCGCGCTCGGGGGAGCGGGTGGGGGTGCGCTTCTTTTTGGCGAGGGTGGCGCGATGGGTGGAGAGAGCTTTGCGCTTGCGGGGGGCTGCCTTACCAGTTACCGCTCCGGTGGTGGGCGTGGTGCGCGGGGCGCGGCCCTGCTTTGGGCGGGTGGATGCCTGACGATGCTTCTTGCCGAGGCGTTTTCGGTCGTCGCGTTGCGCCATGGTGAGTGCCTTCCCGGAGACGCGATGCGCCTAAGGACATTATAGGGAGGGGGCGGGAAGGCGAGCGATGAGACGGGCTCTGAGCTACGCTGCTTGTTTGCGGTACATGGGTGGTTTTACTGCGGGGCGTTTCGACTTGCTTGGGCTCGGCTTGCGTGGGCGGAGTTTGGGTGCGTCGATGACGGCCAAGGACGAGCCTTCGACCTTTTGCAGGTAGGAGACGAGGTCGAAGAAGTTGGTGATGGTGGGGTTTCCCTTGGGGCCGAGCATCTGCATCAGGGTCTTGGAGGAACGTCCGACGGCTTCGCCCAGCGCGACGAAGCCCACCGTTCCGTTGATGTACTTGCGCAGGACGGATTTTCCTGTCTCGACGTCGCCGGAGACAACAGCGCCGACCGCCTCGCGCAGATAGGCCCGGCGGTACTCGGCGCTGTTTTGAAGGTCTGCGCGAACGGTTTCGTTGAAGTCCTTTGTTGTTCCCATCTCAGCTCCGTTTCCCTTGCTTGTATTGCTTCCAAAGCGTCTTTGCCAGGGCAATGTCGGACGGTTGCCTCTGCTTGGTTCCACCGGCGAGCAGAATGACCAGCGTCTCGCCATCCATGCCGCAGTAGATGCGATAGCCAGGGCCGAAGTCCAGGCGCAACTCCGCGACGCCGGCGCCAACGCTCTTCATGGCCGATGTGTTGCCGCGTTCCAGTCGATCCAGAGCCACGTCGATGCGTGCGCGCGTTGTGGGGTCCAACTTTGCACGCCACGCGCCGAAGTGATTGCGTCCGGCGTTGTCGATGTACTCGCGGACCCGGATCATGATTCAATAGTAAAATATATTATACCGTTAGGCAAGACATCTTTTCGGAAGGGAGATGTGGGTGCGCGGCAAAAAGCTGACCTCAGCGGCTAAAGCCGAGTTGTAAAGGGAACGCATACGGCACGGCTGAAGCCGTGCCCTTAAGCAAGACAAGACAAATGCGGGGATTCTTCGCTGCGCTCAGAATGACGAACAAAGGCGAAATACGGGGATTCTTCGCTGCGCTCAGAATGACAAACACGAACAGGCAAGGGCAGAGGTCTGTGGCAGAAAGGGGTGGGCGGTTGTGGGAGCGCGAGCCTCGTCGGGGTCCTTCGACTCGCTGTGCACGCTCAGGATGACAAACAAAGAAAAGGCAAGAGCAAAAGGCGGTCGTTCGCTGCCGCGACGATAACCACTCATCGCGTGAAACAAAGACGCGATGAATGGGGCACCCGACATAATGCTGACCTCAGCGGCTAAAGCCGCGACGCAACAGGCGCACTTACGGCACGGCTGAAGCCGCGCCCTTAAGCAAGACAAGACAACGACGGAGATTCTGACTTCGCCAGAATGACGAACAAGGGCGAAATACGGGGATTCTTCGCTGCGCTCAGAATGACAAACATACGTGGTGATGCTCATGAATCGTAGCGCGTACGCGACGTGTCTTGCGACGATATACTTGGGGGGTGGAGAAGACTTTCTATATCGAGACGTTTGGCTGCCAGATGAATGCCCATGACTCGGAGAAGGTCATAGGGACGCTGGAGCATGAGGGGTACATGCGGGTGGAGGATGAGGCCGATGCGGGGCTGATCCTGTACAACACCTGCTCGATCCGGGACAAGGCGGAGCAGAAGGTCTTCCACCGGCTGAATGAGTACAAGCGGCTGCAGGGCGAGGGGAAACGGTTCGCCGTGCTGGGGTGCGTGGCGCAGCAGGAGGGCGAGCGGATATTTGAGCGCGCGCCGTATGTGCAGATTGTGTCGGGGTCGGCGAGCTATCGAAAGCTGCCGGAGATGCTGGCGCGGCTGGAGGCGGGCGAGCGGAGGATTACGGGGCTGGACGACCGCGAGACCGAGGAGACCTTCGATACGGAGTTTACCGCGCGAACGAATCCGCATCGCGGGTATATCACGATTGTGGAGGGGTGCGACAAGTTCTGCGCCTACTGCGTGGTGCCGTATACGCGGGGGAAGGAGCGTTCGCGGAGTTCGGCATCGGTGATGGATGAGGCCCGGCGGATGGTGGATGCGGGGTACACGGAGATCCAGTTGCTGGGGCAGAATGTGAACTCCTACCGCGATCCGAGCGGAAGGATGACGTTTGCGGAGCTGCTGGCGGCAGTGGGCGGCGTGGCGGGGATTCGGCGGGTGCGGTTTATGACGAGCCATCCGAGGGACTTTACGCGGGAGATTGTGGCGGCCATCGACGCAGTGCCCGCGCTGTGCGATCATGTGCATCTGCCGGTGCAGTCGGGGGCGAACCGGGTGCTGGCGGCGATGGCGCGGGAGTATACGCGGGAGTGGTACCTGGAACGGATTGCGTGGATCAAGGCGGCGCGGCGGGAGATCAGCATGACGAGCGACATTATTGTCGGGTTCCCAGGGGAGACGGAGGCGGATCTGGAGGAGACGGCGACGCTGCTGGAAGAGGTGCAGTACGACGCGGTGTTCTGTTTTAAATACTCTGCCCGGCCGAATACTCCTGCGATTGCGATGAAGGACTCGATCCCGGAGGAGGAGAAGTCGCGGCGGCTGCAGGTGATTTTGGAGCGGCAGAGGGAGATTCAGCGGATGAGCTACCGGCGGCACATGGGCGAGGTGATGGAGGTGATGGTGGAGGGGCACAACGCGGCGCGGGGGCAGGCGGTGGGACGCAGCTCGCAGAACAAGACGGTGAACTTTACGGTGAGGCAGGCGATCCTTCCGGCGGTGGGGAGCTATCCAATGGTGAGGATTACCGAGACGTTTCCCAATAGTCTGGCGGGCGAGGCTGTGGCGGGATGAGGGGGGGCATTGCATTCCCTCAGGGGCTAAAGCCCCCAGTCCACATGCGATTTACGGCACGGCTGAAGCCGTGCCCTTAAGCAAAACAAGAGCGATTCCGCCGGTTGAAGTGAGATATTCCGGCAGATACTAAGGAGGGTGGGCATGAAGATTGCGAGCGAACGCGGGGAACCGGCGGCGACGGCGACGGCCGAGGTGGAGATGCAGATCCGCGGGCTGATGATCGATCCGCTGACCAATATGCCGGTGGTGGTGCTGAAGGACGTGGCGAGCGACGCGGTGCTGCCGATCTGGGTGGGAATCTTCGAGGCCAATGCGATTGCGCTGGAGCTGGAGAAGACGGCGATGCCGCGACCGATGACGCATGACCTGCTGCGCAACATGGCGCAAGGGCTGAATGCGGTGGTGCGGAAGGTGGTGGTGAGCGAGCTGAGGGACGATACGTTCCTGGCGGTGATCTGGATGGAGCAGGACGGGGAGACGGTGGCGATCGACGCGCGGCCGTCGGATGCGATTGCGCTGGCGCTGCGGTGGGACTGCCCCGTCTACGCAAGCCGGGCGGTGCTGGAGAACGCGAAACAGATTGCCGAAGGACCGCAGAATGCGAGCGGGGAAGAGATGCGGCGCTGGCTGGAGAACCTGAACGACGACGACATGGGGCGGTACAAGATGTAGGTGCGGTTGTGAGTGGTGAGTGCGACTTTCTGCTGGGGTAGCATATCGCGCTACGAACGAAATACAGAGATTCTGGCTTCGCCAGAATGACGACGTTACTTTCCTGCACCGGACTTGTGAAAAAACTCTAGGCTGTATCGACATATAGTTCAACAAGACGTATCAATCGAATGAAGGTTATAGCGCGGGCTTTCAGCCCGCAAAGGATTGGTTGGGACGCGTACCTGGGGCTTCGCCCCAGGCTAAATATAGGACGGGCCGTTGGCCCTTGCCAGACAACGGCAAGAACAACAACGACAGATACGATCTATATGTCGATACGGCCTAGTCCAGCTCGGTGGGGTCTGGAGGGCAGCCGGTGAGGGAGTGGAGGAGTGCGTCCCACTGGTCGCCGTAGCGGTCCCATCCGCCGAGGTGGTGGACGCGGGCGACGGCTGCGGCGGAGATCTGCGCGCGGAGGGCGGGGTCGTCGGCGAGCTGCTGGAGGCGGTTGGCGAGGGCGATGGGGTCGCGCGGCTCGACGATAAAGCCTGCCTCGTTATCTGCGAATAGATGTTCGGCCCCGGTGGCGCTGCTGGCGATGACTGGGCATCCGCAGGCCATGGCCTGGGCCATGACCATGCCGAAGCCCTCTTCGATGCTGGGCAGGACCAGAACGTGGCTGGCGCTCATTCGGCGGGCCAACTGGGGCTGGGGGACCGATCCGGTAAAGGTCACATTCGCGGTGGGGAGGGTGGCGAGGAGCGGGCGGAGATCGTCCAGCACGTCGCCGGCGAGGGTGAGATGTTTGCGCGGATGGCGCAGGCGGGCAAAGGCTTCGAGGAGGTAGGGGATTCCTTTGCGCAGGCTGACCTGGCCGGCGAAGAGGACTTCAAAGGAATCGGTGGGGGGCGGTTCGGTTGGGGCGAACTTGTCGAGGCGAACGCCGTATGGGATGACGTGGACTTTTTCCGGAGCGATGCCCATGGCGAGGAATGAGCGGCGGGCGACGTTGCAGCCAACGGTGATGGCGTCGGCGAGGGTGTAGATTGCCTCTTCGCGGCGCAGGATGTGGGCGGGTGGAGGGGTGTAGGGGAGATGCCAGCGGCGATGCTCCCCGGCGATGACTTCAAACTGGAAGCGCTGGTGGGTTGAGCCGCGGTCGCAGATGAATTTGCCGCCGCGCGACTGGACCAGCGGGCCGGTGGTGAGGCCGGCGCCGGAGATGGCGACGAGCGCGTCGCAGGGCTCGATGCGGCGGCGGAGCCATGCGTCGAAGCTGTCGGAGACCCACTGGTTGAAGCGGCCTTCCAGCGCGACGGGGTAGAAGCCGGTGCGGCGCAACAGGGTGTCGGTGGTGTGGACGAGGGGGAAGGTGCGTACAAGCTCGCGGGGCAGGCCCTCGCGCCTGAGGCGCGCCCAGGGCCAGGTGGAGTAGATGCGGCGCAGATGGTTGCGGCGGTGTAGCTGATGCGCGAGCTCGAAGTGGTGGTAGACGCCGAAGACGGCCTGAGTGATCTGCATGGATACCTGATTCATCAGATGCTAGAGCATTTCCCAAATGTGGTGCTGTGTTTAGCCTCGAACAAAATACGGGGATTCTTCGCTGCGCTCAGAATGACAAATCATTATTCCTCTTCAGCAATGAGGAAGATAGCCTATGGAGCCCAGGCGCAGAGACGCGCGACCTGGCTGGCCCACTCGTCTTCGGTGGGGAGGTGGGGTTGCGGGACGGCGTGGTGGCGGCCATCGAGGACGCCGTCGATGGCGGAGGCGAGCGCGGCGGCCATCTTCTCCGGGCCTCCGGTGAGGACGGTGGCCCAGGGGGTTTCGAGGAGGATGTCGGAGACACCAGAGTCTCGGTGGAGCAGGACGGGGATGCCTCGCTGGAGGGACTCGATGGCGGGGATTCCGTATCCCTGGACGGCGGGCATGAGGAAGAGATGGGCCTGATCGTAGAGGGCCTGGAGGCCGGAGTCGGGGACGAAGCCGTGGAAGTGGACGCGGTCGCCGAGGCCGAGCTGGGCGGCGAGTTCGCGGAGCGGGGCAAGCTGCGGACCGCTGCCAGCAATATCGAATTGCCAGTCTGTCCACTGAGAGAGAGGCGGGGTGGTGGCTTCCAGCTCGGCGAGGGCGCGGAGGAGCCAGTCGATGCGTTTGTTTGCTTCGATGCGGCAGACCGAGAGCAGGCGGAGCGGGCCGCCGGGCGGGATGGGGCGAATGCGGAAGAGGCTATCGGACGTGGTGAGGCCGCCCATGCGCGCGATGGTGGCTTCGACGTGGAAGTCGCGGCGGCACTCGGCGCGGAGGAACTGGCTGGTGACAATGGTGTTGCCACCGCTGCGAAGGCCGTGGGCAATGATGCGGTTGGAGACGGCGATGCGCAGGCAGCCTGGGAGGGTGCGCGTGGCGGCGTCGCTGAAGAGCGAGGGCGTGTCGTGCATGAGGGTGTGGAAGCCGCGCAGACCGGCGAGCGTGACGTGCAGCGCGGCCTGATAGCCGGAGGCGAGAGGATGGGGCGAGTTGGCGGGGAGGGACCTGAAGTAGCGGCGGAGGGCGCGGATGCGGCGGCGCACGCCGGTGGCACTGAGAACAACGATGGGGAGCGGGTGGGTGGCGAACTGCGCGAGGTTGCAGTGGTCGGCGTAGGTGACGACGTGGCAGGGAAGATTGCGTTGATGCAGCCAGCGGGCGAGGGCGAGGACGCTCCGCTCCGCACCGCCGAACTGCTCAATCTCGGTGATGAGAATGGGGCGGGAGCCGACGGTGGGCGTGGTCTCGGTCATGGGTCAGCGGAGAGCGAGAGCGTCGAGCGAGGTGAAGAATTCGGGGAAGGAGACGGCGGCGGCCTCGGCGCCGAGGATTTCGGTGTCGCCGGTGGCGCGCAGGGCGGCGATGGCGAAGGCCATGGCGATGCGGTGGTCGGAGCCGGAGTCGATGGTTGCGCCGTGGAGGGTCTGGTTGCCGGGGACATCGAGGCCGTCGGGGTTCTCGGTGAAAGTGGCGCCCATGGCGCGGAGATTTTTGGCGACGAGCGCGATGCGGTCGGACTCCTTGACGCGAAGTTCCTGGGCGTCGCGGAGGATGATGCCGTTAGCGGTGTAGGGGGCGATGGCGGCGAGGACGGGAAGCTCGTCGATGAGCTGCGCGGTGAGGGGGCCGCTGATGAGGAAGGGGGTGGTGGACGGCGCGGCAGGGGCGCGATTGACCTGGATGGTGCCGATGAGCTCGCCGTGGCGATCTTCGACGGTGAGGATTTTGATGCGGCCGCCGAGAGCGGCGATGACGTCGAGCAGAGCGGCGCGGGTGGGGTTCATGCCAAGCGAGTCGAGGACGAGGTTGGAGTCGGGGAAGAGAAGAGCGGCGCAGAGGAAGAATGCGGCGGAGGAGATGTCTCCGGGGACGGTGGCGTCGATGGCGTGGAGACGCTGGCCGCCGGGGATGGAGAGGCGGGCGGGCTGGTTGAGGCCGTGGGCGAACGTGCGGGTGAAGGTGGCGCCGAAGGCGAGCAGGGCGTGCTCGGTGTGGTCGCGGGTGAGGATGGATTCGGTGAGGCTGGTGACTCCTTCGGCCTGCAGGCCGGCGAAGAGGACGGCGGTCTTGACCTGGGCGGAGGGGATGGGGGCGGTGAAGTCGATGGCGTTGAGAGGAGTGCCGTGGATGGTCATGGGCGCGTGTCCATCCACCAGATCAATTTTTGCTCCCATGTGGCTGAGGGGATTGCGGATGCGATCCATTGGACGGAGGGTGAGGGAGGGGTCGCCGACGAGGGTGAAGGTGTGGGGGTGGGAGGCGATGAGGCCGGACAACATGCGCATGGTGGAGCCGGAGTTGCCGCAGTCGAGCGGGGCGGCGGGCTGGCGGAAGGCGCCGGCGACGCCAGTGATTTCGATGGTGCCGTCTGGGTTGCGGAGGACGCGAGCGCCGAGGGCTTCCATGCAGGCGAGCGAGGAGTGGGGGTCGGCCCCGGTGGAGAAGTTGGCGAGGCGGGTGGTGCCTTCGGCGAGGCCGGCGAGCATGGCGTAGCGATGCGAGATGGACTTGTCGCCGGGAACGGTGAGGGAGCCTTGCAGGGAGCGGGCGAGACGGATGATCTGGGTGGACATGCGCTAACAGTGTAGCGCGGGGAAGCGGGGGCACGGCGGTTGGGGAAGGCCCGGGGCTAAAGCCCTCCCTTCGATTGGCCGCAATTCGTGGGGCTGAAGAGGATGCTGAAAAAGTCGATGTATCGCCTTAAACCTGCCCTCAGCGGCTAAAGCCGTATTGCAGATAAAGCATTTTACGGCACGGGTGAACCCGTGCCCTTAAGCAAAACGGAGTTTTTCAGCATCCTCTGAAGCCCCACGCTCCCTCCGAAGAACAAGGGAAAATACAACGACGGAGATTCTGGCCTTCGACTTCGCTCAGGCCAGAATGACGATCAGGAACGGGCAAAGGCGAAATGCGGGGATTCTTCCCCTTCACTCCGTTCAGGGTCAGAATGACAATTCAGGCAATGCTTCGCTCAGAATGACAAACAAAAGAAGAAACCCCACCCATGCCGCGATGAGACCGCGTCATGAATGGGGCACCCAATGCATCGTACGGACGAAAAACCCCAGGTCTCAAAATCGAGACCTGGGGCACCCGGCACCCGGCTATTCGGGCACTTGCTTGAGTGCGTCAAGGGCATCGATTTGACGTTGATAGCAGAGGGATTTCTTCCAGTTCAGCCAGACTGCCCATGGGCAAAGAAGGAGGAGCGAGGCTGTCATCGCATAACCGAGATAACCCATTGGATGTCTTGGGTAGCGAACAATAAGCCAGATATCACAAACGAGAAGCCCGGGAAGCAGGGCCATGAGGCGCGACCAGAACCATACGCCTCGATGAAAGTTCCGTTGACGCACGAGTTCGACCCTGTAGAAATCCACGGAGCCGGCTTTTCCCAACGCCGCCGCCGTCGTGCCAGATACTTTTCTGCTGTTCCGGTCGAGCCAGATTTGGCCTGCAAGAAATCCCATAGCAAGGATGACGAGAAGGAGCCCGATTTTTAGTGTTGCCGGCGCAGGCATTGCAAGAATGACGAATGTAAATATGGCGATCTCACCAAGGCAAATGACGTACACGATGGAGTCGCGCATCTTGAGCTGCTTGTTCAATTGCTTCATCTTCTGTCGCAGTTCATCGGGCGACATCTGGAATGGCGCAACTGTTTGGCCCTGCCAAAGGCTGCACAACTGGTCGTGAGGGTTATGGTTGGCCATGACTTCCTCCATTGCGAAAGCGCTCGGCGAGAATCGCCTTGACGCGGTGAATTTTTGTTGCCACGTAGCCGGAAGAGATGCCGGTCACTTCTGCGATGAAAGCGGCATCCATGCCTTCGAGATAGAGAAGAATCACCTGCCTGTCGAGCGGATTCAGGCGTTGAATCAACGCGAAGAGCCGCTCCAGCAGGAGGCTTCGATCGAGCGAACGATTGGCATCGTCTTTGGCGGCAATTCCACCCTGTTCTTCGATCTCTTCAAGGCTGACGAGCGTGTTCGACTTTGCCCTGCGGCTGCGCAGGATGTGCGAGGCCGCCGTATTATGCGCCACGCGATAGACCCAGGTCCGCAGCGAACAGCGGGCATCGAAGCCGGCAAAGCTGCGCCACAAGGCGAGGTGAATCTCCTGGAGCAGGTCGCGGCGATCTTCCGAATTCGCCTCATAGGCCCGCGCGAGACGGTCGAGTGCGGGGCCGTGCGCCAGTACCGCGTCCTGGTACAGGTCGTCAGATGATTTGTCCGGGACGAGCATCGTTCGGATTCTCTCCTGGATAAGGTAGTCGTTGACAGTGAGAATATCTGACACATTCTCAAAAAAAGAATTCGGAGAGGATGAGGAGTTGGGGTCAGGGAAGGCCCGGGGCTAAAGCCCTTCCTTCGATTGGCCGCTATTCGTGGGGCTGAAGAGGGTGCTGAAAAAGTCGATGTATCGCCTTAAACCTGCCCTCAGCGGCTAAAGCCGTATTGCAGATAAAGCATCTTACGGCACGGCTGAAGCCGTGCCCTTAAGCAAGGCGGAGTTTTTCAGCACCCTCTGAAGCCCCACGCTCCCTCCGAAGAACAAGGGCAGAGACAACGACGGAGATTCTGGCCTTCGACTTCGCTCAGGCCAGAATGACGAGCAGGAACAAGCAAAGGCGAATGCGGGGATTCTTCCCCTTCACTCCGTTCAGGGTCAGAATGACAAACAAAAAGACAGAAGCAGATTCCTCCGCTACGCTGCGGAATGACAAACAAAAAACTGCAAGGGCGGAAGTATGTGGGAGAAAGGTTCGGACGGCAACGGTTGGAGGGAGTTCATCGGGGTTCTTCGCGCTCGAAAGACGCGCTCAGAATGACAAACAAAAAAGGAACCCCACCCATGCCGCGATGAGACCGCGTCATGAATGGGGCACCCGGCGTTCAGGATGACGACTTAAAACTTAATTCCACAACCTTGATCCTGTTCAGGTGTGGAGGATGATCCTGTTCAGGTGCGGAGGATGAAGGCGTAGGCGTAGGGGTTGGGGGCCTTGTCGGGGAGGTTGAGGGTGAGGCCGGTGGCGTCCTGGGTGAAGGTGAGCTGGCCGGCGCCGATGAGGTCGACGCGCTGGATGGGCTTCGGGAGGGCGGACGCGCCGCGGGCGAGCGTCTTGATGAGGAGCTTGCCGTTGGCGGGCCAGACGAAGGCGAAGGCGTAGACCGTGTCTCCCTTGCGGGTGAAGCGGATGTCTTCGGAGGTGTAGGCGCGCTGGGTCTTCTCGTTGAAGCGGCCGGTGACGACGTCGGGGGGGCCCTCGCCGAAGACGACGAAGGGACGGGTGCCGTAGATGGCCTCGCCGTGCTTGGGAATCCAGGTGGCGATGGCCTCGAGGAAGGCGCGCTCGTCGGCGTCGATGGTGCCGTCGCCCTTGACCGGGATGTTGAGCATGAGGTTGCCGTTCTTGCTGACGATGTCGATCAGGCTATGGATGACGGAGATGGGCGTCTTGTAGCGGTGGTTGGTGAAGAGGGAGATGTCGTAGTGCCAGTTGCCGATGCAGGTGTCGGTCTGCCAGGGGTTGGGCTGGATGCCGTTGGTCTTGCCGCGCTCGATGTCGAGGGTGAATGCGCCGACGTGGTCGGGCTTCTGGTCCTTGCCGGTGAGGACGACATCCACCTTTCCCTTGTCGCGGACGCTGGAGTTGTAGTAGTGGGCGGCGATGTCGAGGCCGAACTGGCCGAGGGGAAGCTCGCTGTCGTCGAAGTAGAGGAGGTCGGGCTTGTAGCTGTCGACCAGGTCCTGGCAGCGCAGGAACCAGTTGTAGGCAAACTGGGGGTTCATGGGCGGGATGATCTCGCCGAAGCGGGCGTCGTTGGCGGCGTGGAACTTGTTGGCGTCGGCGATGGTGGTGATGCCGTCGGGCATGACCTCGTTGCGTCCGGTGTAGAGCTCCTGCGGGTCGAAGCCCTCCCACCACTTGCCCTTGCCGTCGGCCTGGGTGAGCGTGTAGGCGTCGTAGCGGACGCCTGCCATCGGGCCTTCGGGGTCGTAGTCGTAGGCGACCTGGAGCCAGTTCCATGCGTGGGAGGAGTGGTTGGTGACGGCGAAGCGCAGGCCGTGCTGGCGGGCGAGACGGCCGTAGATGCCGACGATGTCCTTCCTGGGGCCGAGTTTGACGGAGTTCCAGTTGTGGAAGCGGGAGTTGTAGGCGTCGAAGTTGTCGTGGTGGTTGGCCAGGGCGGTGAAGTACTTTGCGCCGGCGGCGGCGTAGAGGTTCATCAGCTCTTCGGGCTTCCAGTTCTCGGCCTTCCACATATTGTCGAGTTCCATGAAGCCGAATTTGGAGGGGTGGCCGTAGGTCTTGACGTGGAAGAGGTTCTGGCGGCTGCCCTGGATGTACATGTTGCGGGCGTACCAGTCTCCCTGCTCGGGAACACACTGGGCGGACCAGTGGTTCCATATGCCGAACTTGGCGTCGCGGAACCAGTCGGGCGTGGTGCATGCGACGAGCGACTCCCATGTGGGCTTGAATGGGCCGGGAGCGATGTGGACCTGCGCTTCAAGAGCGGCGACGGGGTCGGCCTGGGCGAGAAGACGGCGGGCGGAGAAGCGGGAGGCGAGGGCCGCGGCGGGCGCGGCGGCGAGGGCGGATTGAAGGAGACGGCGACGAGTAAACCGGGTTGTGGACATGCCGGGAATCATAGACTCAGGGCGTGGGCGGAGGCAAGAAGCAGGGTTGACCGTTCTCGTGCTTCCTTGATCGCTTCGCGATCAAGGAAGCACGATCTTCAAAATGAGCACGCTATACGGCATCCATTCGACTTCGCTCAGGACAGGCTCTGAAGCCGTTCCCTTCCGATCAAACTGTATTACTTGGTCAGGAGGCGTTGGGGGTGGGTGCGGAGGGGGACTTGGCGGCGAGTTCGGCGAGGATTTTGACGCTGGCGGAGGCGCCGATGCGGGAGGCCCCGGCGTGCAGCATGGCGGTGGCGTCGGCCAGTGAACGGATACCGCCGGAGGCCTTGACGCCGGCGCGGGAACCGGCGACCGAGCGCATGAGGGCGATGTCGTCGGCGGTGGCCCCGCCGGTGGAGAAGCCGGTGGAGGTTTTGATGAAGTCGGCCCCGGCGGCCAGCGAGAGCTCGGAGGCGCGGAGTTTTTCCTCGAAGGTGAGCAGGCAGGTTTCGAGGATGACCTTGACGATGGCGCCGCTGGCGTGGGCGAGCTCGACGATAGCTCGGATCTCTTTTTTGATGGCGTCGTAGTCCTGCTTGGTGGCGGACTTGAGCAGGCCGATGTTGAGGACCATGTCGAGGTCGTGCGCGCCGATCTTGAGGACGCGGGCGGCCTCGTCGCGCTTGCTGGCGGCGAGCGACGCGCCCAGCGGAAAGCCGATGACGACGCCGACGGGGATGGAGGTCCCGGCGAGGGTTTCGACGGCGCAGGCGACCCAGGCGGGGTTGACCATGGCGCAGGCGAAGCGGTGTTCGGCGGCCTCGTGGCAGAGACGGATGACCTGGGCGCGGGAGGCCTCGGGCTTGAGCAGGGTGTGGTCGAGCACGGCGGCCAGCGCGGCAGGGGAGGAAAGAGCGCGCGCGGCGAAGGAGGCGGCGTCGAAGGGCGCGGGGACGGCGATCTTGAGGCTTGGAGTGGTGGAGGTTGAAGCGCTGCTCATGAAGCTCCTTGGGGGATGGATGGGGACTCGCCCGCACTGTTCTATCACAGGCCGGTTGCAATTGGCGAAATGCCATGCCATGGCCGATGTGTTTGGAGTAATATCTGGCCTCGCAGGAACCATATTCTGCGTTGCTGCCAGATTTGGCGTTGCTACGACGGGCCGGACGGCAGCTTTTTCTGGAGGGTGACGATGAACATTTTGACGAAGCGGATTGGCAGCGCACTTTTGATGGGAGTATTGCCTCTGCTTGTTGCGTGCCAGCGGCACAGCAAGGGTGAGCGCTTTACCCTGATTGCGACCAACATCAAGCATCCCTACTGGCAGTCGGCGTGGGCGGGGTTTGCAAAGGCCGCGGACGAGTATGGGGTCTCGGCCGATATGCGCGGGCCCGATGGGTTCGATCCGCAGGCCGAGGTGACTGAATTTCGGGCGGCGGTGGCGCTGAAGCCATCGGGGATTCTGGTGCAGGTGGGCAATGAGGCGTTGATGCGGCCGGAGATCGATGCGGCGGTGGCGGCGGGGATTCCGGTGATTACGATCGACTCGGATGCGCCGGCGAGCCACCGGCTGTTCTTTATCGGGACGAACAACCTGCAGGCGGGGCGGTTGGGAGGAGCACATGTGGCTGCGCAGTTGAAGGGCAAGGGCAATGTGGTCTTCTTTACGATCGCGGGGCAGCCGAACCTGGAGGAGCGGCTGAAGGGCTATAAGGATGCGCTGGCAGGCTATCCGGGGATCAAGGTGGCGGACGTGTTCGACATGAAGGGCGACTCAGGCCTGGCCATGGACCAGACAAGGCAGTACCTGGCGAGGACGGGGCCGGCGAAGATCGATGCGGTGGTCTGCCTGGAGTCCACGTCGGGAAAGGACGTCGGCGAGGCCTTCAAGCGGGCAGGAGCAGGGGCTGCGGGAACCCTGCTGGTGGCAATGGATGTGGACGCGGCCACGTTGGACCTGGTGAAGGATGGGACGATCGACTCAACGATCTCGCAGAAGCCTTACACCATGGCGTTGCTGGGACTGAAGGCGCTGGACGATGTGTATCACTATCCGGTGAAGCCGCTGGCGCAGGACTACGCGCTAGAACCGTACGCACAGTTTCCGGCGTTCATCGATACCGGGGTGACGCTGGTGGACAAGAACAATGTGGATGCGATGCTGAAGAATGAGAGCGGGACGGCTGGCGGGAGTCAGTAGGGGGGATTGCCGGGCTGCAAGAGGAGGGTGGAAGAGATGAGCGCACTGACGGTGAGTTCTGCGTACACGGCGTTGCTGGCGCGGGTGCCTCCGCGCGTGATCCGGACGGAGGAGCAAAACGAGTATTTTATTGCGGCTCTGTATGAACTGGAAAAGCGGGCCGCGCGGTGGAACAAGGCCGAGGCAGAGATGGCCGACCTGTTGACGCTGCTGATTGAAGACTATGAGGAGAAGAACTACCGGCTGCCGAAGGCGTCGCCGCTGGAGGTGATCGCGTTCCTGATGGACCAGCATGGGCTGAAGCAGAAGGACCTGGCGGATGTCTTCGGGACGAAGAGCATTGTGTCGGAGGTGATGAACGGCAAGCGGGAGCTGAACAAGGCGCAGATTCGGCGGTTGAGTGAGAGGTTCAAGGTGTCGCCGGAGTTGTTCTTCTGAGGCCCAGCAATCTCAGTGGGTGGGGTCGGAGGGGAAGAGGCGGATGTCGGGGACGTTGCGGTAGATTTCGGAGAAGTCCATGCCGTATCCGATGACGAACTGGTTGGGAATCTGGAAGCCGACGTAGTCGGCCTCGATGGGGACGAGGCGTCGGCTGGGCTTGTCGAGGCAGGTGGCGATCTTGAGCGAGGCGGGCCGGTGCTGGAGCATGAGGCCGCGCAGATAGCTGAGGGTGAGGCCGGTGTCGAGGATGTCCTCGACCAGGATGACGTGGCGGTTCTCGATGGGGTTGTCGATGTCCTTGATGAGGCGGACGGCGCCGGAGGAGACGCGGGCGCGGCCGTAGCTGGAGACGGCGACGAAGTCGAATGTGTTGTCGATGGTGATGGCGCGAGCCAGGTCGGAGAGGAAGATGGCCGCGCCCTTAAGCACGCCAACCAGCACGATGGGCTGGCCGGTGGGCTGGCCGATGTAGTCGGCGGTGATCTGGCGGCCCATGGCGGCGACGCGATCGGCGATCTGGGCGGAGGAGAAGAGGACGTCCATCCCGGAGGCGGGGGGAAAGACGGCGGGAGCGGCGGGAAGGACAAAGCTGGGCGGCATGAAGACAGGGTAGCGTATGCGCGGGGAATGGTCGAGCGCGGTTATTTTCTCGGGGGCAGGTTAGTTCGATAAATCGACTTTCTTGCGCTTCCTTGATTGCTTCGCAATCAAGGAAGCGCAGTCTTTAAAGAGGTGCAATCATCGGCACGCGTAAACGCGTGCCCTTCCGTTCGTGACGAAACGAGAATGTCGTGGTTGCGTGAACGCGTGCCCTTCCGTTCGTGACGAAACGAGAATGTCGTGGATGCGTGAACGCGTGCCCTTCCGTTCGTGACGAAACGAGAATGTCGTGGTTGCGTGAACGCGTGCCCTTCCAATCAAGTTGCATCGCCAATCCGGGGCAGATCGGCTGGGCAGATATACTTTGAGAGGAAGCGAGGACTATGTATCCCTATCTGCCTGCGATTGGACCGTTCCACCTGCCGTTCCACCTGCTGAACCTGACCATGGGGCCGTGGCAGGCGGGGACCTTCGGGCTGCTGCTGTGGCTGGCGGCGGTGGCGGCGACGATTGTGCTGTACAAGAACTTTGCGCGCAATGGCGTGGACGCGGACGCGATCAACGTGGTGGCGGTGGTGGTGGCGGCGGGCGTGGTTGGCGCGAAGACGTGGCACGAATTGCAGAACGTGCGCGAGCTGCACTACGCGCTGCGCGCGATCGGCGCGCCGGGGTGGCACCGTCCGATGCAGATTGCGCTGGGATTTCTGGGCTGGTTCCGCGACGGGTTTGCGTGGTTTGGCGGAATGCTGGCTGCCATTGCGGTGCTGATGGGACTGGGACACGGGACGCGCTTCAAGGGGCCCGGCTGGCGGTCCATCGTCGATCCTGGGCCGGTGTTGGGCGCGCGGCTGGGAGCGGTGCGGATGCTGGACCTGGCTGCTCCGGCGGCGGCGCTGGGCTACGGCGTGGGGCGCATCGGATGCCTGCTGGCGGGCGATGGCGACTACGGCATCAACACCACGCTGCCGTGGGGCGTGCATATGGCGAAGAATGCGCTGGTGCCGCCGACTCCGCCGACGGCGCTGGTGCAGCCGACGCCGATCTATGAGCTGCTGTTCTCGCTGGCGGTCTTCTGGCTGCTGTGGCAGTTGGGCAAGCGGGCGCGGCCGGTGGGCTGGTTGACCGGAGTCTATCTGGCGCTGAGCGGGGCGGGGCGGTTCGCGGTGGAGTTTGTGCGCATCAACCCGAAGCTCTACTTCCACCACACGATGAGCAACGCGCAGGTGGCCGCGGCGGCGAGCGCGATTGTGGGGCTGGCGGCGATCGCGGCGGCGCAGAAGATGCGGGTGCCGTGGACGCCGGAGCCGACCGTGAAGCCGGAGAGATGATGCAAATCAGGGGTGGGGCGCAGGGGCGGTCGTGCGCTGCCTCGGTGTCAGGCTGGCGTCTCGCCGAAGAGGGTGCTGGGGAGCGGGATGGAGATGCTGGCGGCGAGCAGCAGCAGTAGCGCAAGGCACTTGAAGACGGCGTGCAGCGTAAGCAGCGGTTCGGTGGCCACGATCCAGGCGCAGGGCAGAAGGAAGCAGAGGACCTTTGCCATGGACATTGGCGTCCTGCCCTGGGCAACGTCCTCCAGCAGGAAGATGAGGAAGAAGCCCATGGGGACCAGAAGCAGAATCAAGGAGTAGTCGCCGGAGACGAAGGGAAGGACCAGGGTGATGCAGGCCAGGGCGAAGACCTGGTTCAACACCGGCTTGTTCCATACCCTCCAGAGCACGACCAGAGCGATGAGCGCGGCCAGCGGCAGGTACACCTTGTATAGCGTCCAGGCGAGCGGATCGTTGGGATGCATCCAGGATTCCAGGTAGGAGAAGTGGAGTCCGCGATTGCGCACCACACGGGCGATGGTTTTCATGGACTGGAAGAGAGAATGGTCTCCGGTCATCTCGGCCATGGGGCGAAACGATACGACATAATCCGTGAAAAAACCGCTCTTGCCGGTGATGTGGTGCCAGGCGCGCAGCGGATTGCGGTCGATGACCAGCAGGGAGGCCAGGGTGACGGCGGCGGCGGAGACGAGTCCAAGGACTGCCTCGCGGTATCTGCGGTGGCGCGCCATGAGGGCAAGCCAGAGCAACGGATAGGGCTTGATGCAGGAGGCAATGCCGAAGGCCACGGCCGCGCCGGGATATTGCCGTCGCGCGAAAAACGTTGCTCCCAGACAGATGGCGATCCACATCAGGCCTTCGATATTGCCGCGCATGACAACCTGCAGAGTGCCCCAGCCGAAGAGGCCGGTGGCGAAGATGGCGGCGCCCATATACCATCGGGAGCTCTCCAATCGCCGCACCCTTCGCCAGAGCAGGGTGCAGGCCACGAGCACTGCGCCAAGCACCGTCGCCAGCAGCACCACCAAGGCATAAGGAGCGCACACCTGCAGCAGGAAGAGGTAGATCACCACTCCGAAGGGTGGATAGTTTTTGGGAAACAACGTGCCGTTGAGATTATCGAAGTTGGCCAGACGCGGGTCTTTCCAAATCTGGTGTTTGCCGGAGAAGAGCAGCAGGTCTCCGAATCGCTGCGCACGGTCGCCGAGGGGAAAGAGATGGCCGGGAGTGTTCCTGTGCAACGCGAACCAAGTCCAGACAGTAAAGTCCATCGCGATGCAGAGCAGCAGATAGAGCAGGACCGCTGACTGAACACGTCGACGGTCGGATTTCATGTCCAAGGGCAGCACCTCATCGATGCAATGCACGTCGCGGGGGCAAGCAGCACAACCTTCGGGAAAGGCAATTGCGTTGCATCAGAATACACGAGGGAAGCGTTGACTCTGCTCGGGTAAGATGGTCGGAAGGCATGACCAGTGAGGAGTGAAGTGGTGGTTGAGGGGCTGAGCGTGAGTTGGCGGGAGGGGAGGACGATGGTGCGGCTGCTGCGCGCGCTGGCGGCGGCGACGCTGGTTGGGGCCTATGTCTACATGGTTGTGCATACCCTCCGCTGGCCGCTGATGCAGGATGCGCAGGTGATGCACTATGTCAATTTTCTGACAGACCATGGCTTTGCTCCGTACCGCGAGATCGGCGACATGAACATGCCGGGCGCGTATTGGATGGAGCGCTTCGGCATGGTGGTCTTCGGCGCGGGCGACCTGGGGTTTCGCGTCTACGATCTTTTTCTGATGGTAGCGATGACGCTGGCGATGATTGCGATCGCGTGGCCGTACGATTGGCTGGCCGGTCTGTTCGCGGGGGTGCTGTTCGCCATGATCCATGCGGCGGACGGACCCAAGGGCGCGGGGCAGCGCGACGCGGTGATGGCGGTGCTGATGGTGGTTGGGCTCGCCTTCCTGCTGCAAGCCGTGCGCAGGCGGACGGCGGCGTGGATGGCACTGGGCGGGTTCTTCCTCGGCATGGCGACTGCGGTGAAGCCCACCATTGCGCCGCTTGGGTTGGTGCTGCTGCTGCTGGCCGCGCTGGTGGTGCGGAAGCGGGGTGACGGCGCGGGGCGATACGTGGCCTATGGCGTGCTGGGCGGCGCCGTGCCGGCGGCGCTCTTTTTCGGCTTCCTGCTGCACTATCGCGCGCTGGACGCCTTTATCTATATGAACCGCGCGATCACAGCCTACTACGCTCATCTGAACCGCATGGGCTTCATCAGCCTGCTGCGCGAGTGCATGCCGCGACCGATGCGGCTGCTGGTCCCGTTTGGCCTGGCCGCCGTCGCGTTGAACCCCGACCGCAGGAACTGGGAGCGCTGGGCGCTGGCGGCGGGAGTCGCGTTCGGGGCCTTCAGCTACTTCGTGCAAGGGAAGGGATATTACTACCAGCGCTATCCCCTGATCGCCATGACATTGCTGTGGTTTTCCGTGGAGCTGAGCATTGCGGCGCGGCGAAGGGGACTGGCACGCGCGATCGGGACCGCCGGCCTGGCGATCGGCATCTTCATCCTGGTTCCGCTGTTCGCCGCGCGCGCACGGACGGTCTTCTATTCCAACATCTTCACCGAGACGCTGGAGGCCGACCTCCAGAAGATTGGCGTGAACCGGCTGCAGCGCGACGTGCAGTGCCTGGACATGGTGGATGGCTGCATGAACGCGCTGTACCACCTGAAGATCGTGCAGCAGACAGGAAGGACGGGAGACAACCTGCTCTTCCCGCCGGACCCTTTTTTTCCCGTGGTGCAGCAGGATCGTCAGGCGTTCTGGGACGCTCTTGTGGCCCGCCCGCCGGACGTCTTTGTCATCAGCGACGAGCAGTTCATGGATGCTGCGTCGTTCGACAAGCTGGAGCGCTGGCCGCGGTTTGCGCGGTATCTTGCGGAGCACTACGATCTTTACCGCGCGCGCAGCTTTCCGATTACGGTGGCCTACCGGATTTATGTACGCAAAGGCAGCTTCGCGGACAAGCCTGGGTTGTAGGGTGGTTGGAGTGGGGCGGTCTGTCGCGATGGCCCATCCATGATTGATTGCGGTGTGGACCCCACCCGTGACGATAATGCCGTCACGAATGGGGCACCCGGCAACCGACGCTACAGACAAAATGCGGGGATTCTTCCCCATCCCCTTCGCCTGCGCTCAGGGGCCGGGTCAGAATGACAAACGTAAAGGTGGGGCGGGAAGGAATTGCGTGAAAAACCACTTGACATAGAGAACTCTATAATGCAGAGTTGTTCATGGAGGGACGAGACGATGGCAGAGTTCGAGCAGGAAGGCGGGACGACGCGCGACGAGCTGGTGCAGCGGGTCGAGCTGATGGAACGGCTGATTGCCGAGGGGCGGCAATATACGGGCCGGAACTCGTGGATCTTTGTGTTGTGGGGGCTGGTGGACCTGACGGCGTGGGCGTGGCAGAACTATTCTCCGCACATTGGCGGAAGGTGGGCGTGGCCGATCTGCCTGGCGGCTGGCGTGGTCCTGACATTCGTAGGCAAGATGATGCAGAAGAGCGATAAGGGTTACAGCCGGAGCGGCGTGTGCAGCCGCGTGATGGCGGTGTGGGGCATGATGGGGCTGGCGATGGGGATCTATGTTGCGAGTGCAATGTGGACGCACTTCGATTGGCAGTTCTCGTACATTGCGGGATTGCTGATGATGCTTGGCATGGCGCATGCCATCAGCGCGATGCTTCTGCGCTGGCGGATGCAGGGCTTGGTGGCTGCCGTCTATTGGGCAGGCGGAGTGGCTATCTTTGTCTGCAATTCATGGAGGGCGACGAATGCCATCATGCTGTTCGAGATGGGCGTCGTAATGATCCTGTTCGGTCTATATGCGATGAGGAAAGAGCCAAACGGCAGTGGATGTAAAGGAGAACGTGCATGACCAACATGGAGCGGGAAGACGGAACGACTCGGGACGATCTAGTGCAGCGGGTGGCGCTGATGGAGGCGATGATCGCGGAGGGGCGGCAGACCACCGTGCGCTTTGGCTGGATCTTTTTATTGTGGGGGTTGATCGATCTGGTTGGCGTCGGCTGGGGCGAGCTGCAACCTGATTTCAGGTGGGTTTGGCCAATTACGATTTCCGCGGGCTTCGTCCTGCAGTTCATCATTTTTGCGCTGCGCCGGAAGGGCGGCTACCGCTGCGGCGGAAGCATGCGCGGGCGGAGCGTGGCCGCGGTGTGGAGGATGATGGGGCTGACGGTGCTGCTGTATGTGGTTGCCGCAATCGTGCAGCACAAGGCGGGACAGATCTCCTACATCGCGGCGATCCTGATGTTCGTCGGCATGGCGCACGCCATCAGCGCGGTGATTCTGCGCTGGTGGGCGCAGGGGCTGGTGGCGGGTGTGTGGCTGGCAGGAGGGGTCGCTACTTTCTTCGTGCCGAGATCGTATGTGCTGGGCGTTTTTATTGCAGAGATGTGCCTGGGAATGGTTCTGTTCGGGCTGTACGCGATGTGGCTGGAGAGACGCATGAGTAGCGAAGTGCAAGGAGAACGAGCATGACAAATATGGAGCGGGAAGGCGGAGTGACGCGCGAGGAGCTGGTGCAGCGCGTGGCGTTGATGGAGGAGATGATCGCGGAGGGACGGCAGTCGACCGCGCGCTATGGGTGGATGTTTGTGCTGTGGGGGCTGACGTACTTTGCGGCGATTGCGTGGACCATGACCCTGCCGTACACGGAGTGGGCGTGGCCAGCGTGCATCGCCGCGTGCAGCGTGGTCTTCGGCATTGTGCGGACGCGACAACCGCGCGCCGGAGGAAAGATCGACAATCTGCGCAGGCACAGTCTGGATGCAGTGTGGCAGGTGATCGGCGGGGGGATCATTTTGTATCTGATCGCCGTGATTGCGAGCGGCCACGGCAAGGAGACGGGCTACCTTGCCTCTGTCCTGTTCTTTAATGGGCTGGCGAACGGAGTGAGCGCGCGGATTCTGCGCTGGTGGCCGCAGGGTGCGGCAGCGGCGATCTGGTGGGGATGCGGCACGGCAATGCTGATTTTCACCACGCGGGCGGAGGGGATTGCGCTGTTTGTGACGGCGACGTTCTGCGGGATGATTCTGTTCGGGCTGTACGCGATGTGGCTGGAGCGGCGTGACGCGGGGATGGTGCAGGCCCATGCCTGAGCTGCCGGAACTCGATCCCGTGGTGCATGGAAAGCTGCGTCTGGCGGTGCTGTCGCTGCTGGTGGGCGTGGAGGAGGCCGACTTCACATGGCTGCGCGACAAGACCGGATCGACCGACGGGAACCTGGGCGCGCAGATGCTGAAGCTGGAGGAGGCGGGGTATGTGGCGATGCAGAAGCGGTTCGCGGGACGCAAGCCGCAGACGCTGTATCGCATGACGCCGGCGGGACGCAAGGCGCTGGCGAAGTATGTGTCGGCGCTGAAGCGATTGCTGGGCGCGGCGTTGTGAAGATTTGTTTAGTGGCGGATTGAAACTGGGAGGAAAGATGAAGATGCGAAATCGATTTGTAGTTATGTTGATGGCAGGCGCGCTGATTGCGACGGGTGCGGCTTTTGGGCAGACGGGTGCGGCGACGCAGGCAGCAACGACCGCTGCGGCTGCCGCGACGGCTGCGAGCAGCTTGACGTTCGACGCGGCGTCGGTGCGGCCGTCCCCCGCGCCGGACCAGACGACGATGCAGGCCGGCCTGATAGCAGGCAGGCAGCCGAACTGGGTGCGCGTGGATGGGACGCGAGCGACGTTCAACTACGAGTCGCTGAATGACCTGATTGCCTACGCCTACAAGTTGAGGCCGTATGAGATCAACGGGCCGGAGTGGCTGGTTACCGACCGGTTCGACATTGCGGCGAGGCTGCCGGACGGAACGACCAAAGACGATGTGCCCGAGATGCTGCGTGCGCTGCTGGTGGAGCGATTCAAGCTGGCGACGCATCGTGAGATGCAGGAGCAGCCGGTGCTGGGGTTGGTGGTTGCGAAGAGCGGGCCAAAGCTGAAAGAGTCTACCGCAACGCCCGAAGCGATTGACGAGAACGCGCCGCTGCAGCCGGGTGAATCGAGGATGAACACTCCGAACGGGCCGATGCGCCTGATGAAGAATGCGGACGGATCGACGACCTACAACATGGGGGCGCGAGGAACCTTTACGCTGAAGTTCGACAACGAGACACGGTCGATGCACATGGAGGCAAGCACGATCACGATGAAGGGCTTCGCCGTAATGATGAACACGCTGGGCGGCGGAGGGGGCCGACAGATTGTGGACATGACCGGACTGAGGGGCATGTATCAGGCGGCCGTGGACTTTTCGCTGATGGACCTTCTGTCGAGTCTGAGCGCCCAGGGCATCGATATTCCGAGGCGTCCTGGGGGCGGTTCGTCCGGCACAGAGGCGACCGATCCGGAGGGCGGGGCGACCGTTGCCGCGGCGCTGGAGAAGCTTGGACTAAAGCTGGAGAAGAGCAGAGCGAAGGTCGACCGGCTGGTGGTGGACCACGTGGAGAAGAGTCCAACGGAGAACTGAGGGCGTGCCATTATGATGGTGCGCCGCGCGTCGTGGAGCGGCAGAACTGGCTGGGCTGAAAAGCTGACCTCAGGGGCTAAAGCCCTCATGCTTATTGGGGCACTTACGGCACGGCTGAAGCCGTGCCCTTAAGCAAGACAAATGCGGGGATTCTTCCCCTTCGACTTCGCTCAGGGGCAGAATGACAACAACCGATTGCAACTTCACGGCTGAAGCCGCGCCCTTTCAAAACACTATTGACGCAACCAGTTCTAGGCTGAGGGGTCCTTGGGGAGGAGAGCGCGCTGGACGCGGCTGTGCTTCTTTCCGTAGGTGAAGTAGACGATGAGGCCGAGGATGAGCCAGACGATCAGACGCGTCCAGTTCATCCATCCCAACTTGACCATCATGTAGCCATTGAAGAGGACGCCGAGGATGGGCACCACGGGAACCCAGGGAGTGCGGAAGGGACGCGCCTTGGCGGGGTCGGTGCGGCGCAGGACGAGGATGGAGATGCAGACGATGACAAAGGCAAGCAGGGTTCCGATGTTGACCATCTTGCCGATATCGTCGATGGGGGTGAGCGCGCCGACGATGCCGGCGAGCGTGCCGACGAGGAAGGTATTTTTGAACGGCGTGCGGAAGCGGGGATGGACTTCGGCGAAGGGCCTGCGGGGCAGGAGGCCGTCGTTGGCCATGGCGTAGAGGACGCGGGTCTGGCCGAGGAGCATGACGAGCATGACGCTGGTGAGGCCGGCCAGCGCGCCCATGGTGATGATGTTGCTGGCCCAGGGAAGTCCGCGGTCGAGGAAGGCGCGCGCGATGGGGGCCTCGATGTTGACCTGCTGCCAGGGAACCATTCCGGTGAGCACGGCGGCGACGCCGATGTAGAGCACGGTGCAGATGACCAGCGAAAGAATGATGCCGATGGGCAGATCGCGCTGCGGGTTCTTGGCCTCCTGCGCGGTCGTCGATACCGCGTCGAAGCCGATGTAGGCGAAGAAGATGTAGGCCGCGCCCGCGCCGATGCCGGAGAATCCGTAGGGCGCGAAGGTGTGCCACGAGGTGCCCCAGTTTGCCGGATGGACATAGTGCGAGCCCAGGCCGAGCACCAGAAGCACCACCGCGACCTTGAGGGCTACGATGCCGGTGTTGAACTTTGCCGACTCCTGAATGCCGATGGCCAGCACGGTGGTGACGGCCAGGGCGATGAGGAACGCGGGGAGGTTGATGCCGATCTCGTGGCCGAAGAGGACGGGCGCGGCGAGCACGACGTGGGCCTGCGCCATCATGGCGGCGGTGGGCGCGGCCTTGAGGAGGCCGAGCTGTGCAATGTACTCCTGCGTGCCTGGGATGAGGGAGGGATAGCTGACAGCCATCCCCTGACGGCTGACTGTTTCGACCGCCTTGCCGAGCGCGGTCCAGTGGTCGTAGGCAAGCCAGAGGGGGAATTTGATGTGAAAGATGTCGAGCAGCTCGACGAAGTAGTTGGACCAGCCGGAGCTGACGGTGCTGGCGCCCATGGCGTACTCCAGCGTAAGGTCCCAGCCGATGATCCAGGCGATCAGCTCGCCCAGTGTGGCGTATGCGTAGGTGTAGGCCGAGCCGGCAAGCGGAATCATGGCGGCGAACTCCGCGTAGCAGAGACCGGCGAAGGCGCAGCCCAGGCCGCTGAGAACGAAGGAGAGCATGAGGCCGGGACCGGCGTAGTGCGCGCCCAGGCCCGCCATGACGAAGATGCCCGCGCCAATGACCGCGCCGATGCCCAGCGCGGTGAGTTGGAAGGGGCCAAGCGACCGCTTCAGCGTTCCCACGCCGGTGGCGCTGGCCTCGGCCGTCAGCACGTCCATCGATTTTTTGGCAAACAGATTCGCCATGCGGTCTTCGAGCCCCCTGGTTCTACATTAAGGGAGGTCCGAACAAGAGTTCGAGTTTCCCTCGGGGGCTAAAGCCCCGTTGATGTTGCGGCCCATACGGCGGGACTAAAGTCCCGCCCTTTCAAAACAAATCCTGCGCCCCTCAAAACAAATCTAGTGTCCCCTCAAACCGAGTCCTGCTCTGGAACTGAAGACCGGCCCAGACGCTTCCACAGCAGATAGACGGGTATCCCAAGCAGCACGAGGACGAGTCCGGGCCATGTGTACTGGGGTTTGTAACGCAAGAGTACAACACAGATCCACGCTGCCATCAGGATATAGAGTGCGGGGAGAATTGGGTAGCCGAAGGCGCGGTACGGGCGCGGCGCGTCGGGCTGGGTGCGGCGCAGAACGAAGAGGCCGGCGATGGTGAGGATGTAGAAGACAAGCACGGCGAAGATAACGTAGTCCAAAAGTTGGCCGTAGCTGCCGGAGAGACAGAGCAGGCAGGTCCACGCCCACTGCACCCAGAGGGAGTTGACTGGAACGCCACTGCGCGGGCTGAGCTTGCCGACGGATTGAAAGAAGAGGCCGTCGCGGGACATTGCGTAGTAGACGCGCGCGCCGGCCAGCAGCATGCCATTGACACAGCCGAAGGTGGAGACGAGGATTGCGGCGGCCATCAGCTTGGCTCCGATTGCGCCGAATGCCGATTCCATAACGGCCGTGGCGACGCGATCCTGGGTGGCGAACTGGATGCCGCGACCTGCGAGGGTGGAGGCAGTGGGCGAGCCAGCCATGGGAAGAACACTGAGGTAGACGAAGTTGCAGAAGATGTAGAGAAGCAGCACGACGCCAGTGCCGATGGCGAGGCTGAGGGGGAGATTGCGCTTCGGGTCGCGAATCTCACCGGCGGTGAAGGTGACGTTGTTCCAGGCGTCGGCGCTGAAGAGGCTGCCGACCTGCACGACTGCGACTACGGTTAGGAGGCCGACGAATGCGGTTGGGCCGCCGACACCGACCTGCACCGCGTGATGCGTGTGCCAGCCCGCGCCTGCCCAGAAGTTGTGCCAGCCTGCGCCGAAGTTTGCGGCGATGGCTGCGGAGTTTTTTGCGACTAGGCCGACGAGGACGACGGCGGCGAGAGCGAGGACTTTGGCCGAGGTGAAGACGTTCTGCACCGACGCGCCGAGCTTGATGCCAAAGGTGTTGAGCAGGGTGAGCAGGGTGATGATGGCGATGGCGGCGAGGTTCGCGGTGTTGAGGCCGATGTCCATGTTGCCCAGGACCATGGGGCCGATGGGAATTGCCGGGACGTGCGCGATGTGCCAGAGCCAGTGGCTGGCGCTGACGGAGGGAAAGAAGACGCCGAGGAACTTGCCGAAGGCGACGCCGACCGCGGCGATGGTCCCGGTCTGGATGACGAGGAAGAGCGTCCAGCCGTAGAGGAAGCCGCAGAGCGGGCCGAGCGACTCGCGCAGGTAGACGTACTGCCCGCCTGCGCGTGGCATCATGGCGGCCAGCTCGCCGTAGCTGAGCGCGCCGATGATGGTCATCACCGCCGTCACCAGCCACGCGGCGATCAGCAGCGCGGGCGAGCCGACGGTGCGGCTCATGTCTGCGGAGACGATGAAGATGCCGGAGCCGATCATCGAGCCCATCACGATGGCGGTCGCAGAGAACAGCCCCATGCCGCGCACAAAGTGCGGAGCTGCGGCGAGGTCGGTCTGGTCGTTGGTAGAGATCATTTGAGGGCGTCTACTGCGAGCCGGCGGAATCGATTGAATAGGCGATCACTGGTTCGTTAGTGAAGTCGGTGAGCTTGGGCGGGGCGCTCTGTTTATCTGCGACGGCCGGATTCAGCAGCCAACTGTAGGTGCCTTTGAACGGGTAGCCCGCGGTGGGCGCAACCTCAAGTTGCCCGTAGGCCTTGCCCTCTCCGCGCAGGGACATGTAGCTGTTGGCGTCGATGCGGCCTTTCAGCTTCACTCTGGCCTCGGCGATGGTGTCTTTGCCGAGGATGATTCCATCGCGCGTCCTGAAGGTGTGGCCGGGCTGGATGGAGTACTCGACCCAGCCCGCGACGCACGGGCCACCGGGCTTGACCAGCACGCGGATGGTTACGGCGTCCTGTTGCCAGACGTGAGCGGGCCCATTCTGCGAAGATTCTTTGCCATAGGTGGCGCGGAGTTTTTCGCAGGTGTCGCCGGGCTTCATGTCGGGTACTCTTTGCGCGGCAGCGGTACATGCGATGAGGAAGACGGCGGCAATGGCAGATGTCTTCATGCGGATACCTCGGAGGAATAGACTTTTGTTTTGCCTGAGCGATTCACGTTCCCTCAGTTCTACCGCAGACGAGCGAGAAAGTCGCGCGCGAGCTGAGCGGGGCTTTCGTTGGGGGCGAAGAGAGCGGAGATTACGGCGATGGAGTCCGCGCCGGCATCGGTGATGCTGCGCGCGTTGGCGCGGGTGACGCCGCCGATGGCGACCAGCGGCTTGCGGGTGAGCGCGCGGGCGCGGCGGACGCCTTCGAGACCGACGACGGGATCGGGATTGAGCTTGGTGGCGGTGGTAAAGACGGGGCCGATGGCGATGTAGTCCGCGCAGGATTGGTTGGCGATGCGTACCTGCTCTTCGGTGTGGGTGGAGACGCCGACGATGCGACCGGGGCCGACGATGCGGCGAGCGTCTTCGGGGGAGAGATCGCCCTGGCCGACGTGGACGCCGTCGAAGTTGGCGAGAACGGCGAGGTCGGCGCGGTCATTGAGGATGAGACGGCAGGGACTGGAGGCGAATGCTTTGCGGAGGACTGCACAGGCGCGCAGAATCTCCTGCGGCGAGCCATTTTTATCGCGGTATTGGAGCAGAGTGACGCCGGCGGTGCGGAGTTCGCTGGCAACGGCGGCGAGCGAGAGGTTGTGCGCGGCGAGGAGTTCCGCATCGAGGATTGGGTAGAGGCGCGGTAGTATCATAGGCAATGCTCCAACCTCGACGAATGAAACTTATGAGGAGGCTTGATGTTTGAAATCGTAAACGCATTGCGTCATGAAGAGCGAGATAACTGGCTGCGGCAACAGAGATGGGGCAAACTGCCTTTTGTGCTCTTACGGACACTCTCCATGGGCGGGTTCATATTCATACTCGTTATATGGAGTCCTTCGGTCATTTTCAGCGCTCCGCCCTTCGGAAAGGGAGTGAGTGTATTAATTGCCTGCGTGTCCCTCTTGATCGGCTACTTGTTGAGCAAAGCACTGTGGCGTAAGGGACTCAGGATCACGAGTACGACGAATTAATTAGAACGAGTGTTTGTCCTTCCCTCGGCGGCTAAAGCCGCAGCCCAAGCGCAGCATATACGGCACGGCTAAAGCCGTGCCCTTAAGCAAAACAGCGCGATTCTGTCAAACGAAGTAAGCAACCACGAAATGCACTCCAGTAAGTGAGGGCGACCTATGCTGAAGACTATCGCAACAGTAGACGGATTATTAAACAGGCTTCGGGATCGCTGGCCACTGGTCTTCATTCCGGTATGTGGGTTGATGACAGTGGCGGTTGCGCTGATAGTTTATGCCCTCACCGTAGCCCTGGTACCACACTGGCGCCCCAAGGGGAGCATTTCAAGTCTCATTTTCGTCGCTTCCGTCACCGGCTTGTCCGTTGGGGCGATTCAATGGTGGAAAAGTCGCCAAGGATATTGATTAACCGGCTCGGCGAAGCGGACTAACCCTCAACCCTGGCGGGCGAAGAAGCGCTCCATGAATTTGGTGTCGAACTGGCCGGCGCGGAAGTCGGGGTCGTCGAAGATGCGCTGGTGGAGGGGGATGGAGGTGTGGATTCCCTGAATCACAAACTGGCTTAGGGCGCGCTGCATCTTGGCGATGGCTTCTTGGCGATTGGCGCCCTGACAGATGAGCTTGGCGATGAGCGAGTCGTAGTAGGGCGGGACGACGCCCTCGGCGTACTGCGCGGTGTCGACGCGGACGCCGTTGCCGCCGGGCAGGTTGAAGGCGGTGATGGTTCCGGCGCTGGGGGTGAATTTCTCGGGATGCTCGGCGTTGATGCGGCACTCGATGGCGTGGCCGGAGATGGCTACGGGGCCGGGGACAATATCCGAGAGGCGATCGCCGGCGGCGATGCGGACCTGGGCCTTGACGAGGTCGATGCCGGTGACCATCTCGGTGACGCAGTGCTCGACCTGAATGCGGGTGTTCATCTCGATGAAGTAGAGCCTGCCGTCCTCGTCCATGAGGAACTCGACGGTCCCGGCGTTCCAGTATCCGACGTCCTTCATGCAGCGCTGGATGGTCTGGCCCATCTCGGCGCGCAGCTTGGGCGAGACCATGAGGCTGGGGGCCTCCTCGATGAGCTTCTGGTGGCGGCGCTGGATGGAGCACTCGCGCTCGCCCAGGCTGAGGACGTTGCCGTGCTCGTCGGCGAGAATCTGGAACTCGATGTGGCGGGGGCGCTCGATGAATTTTTCGAGGTAGAGGTCGCCGTTGCCGAAGGCGCCCGCGGCCTCGCCGGAGGCCTGCTGAAAGAGCGCGGGCAGCTCTTCGGCGGAGCGCACGATGCGCATTCCGCGTCCACCGCCGCCGGCGGCCGCCTTGAGCATGACGGGGTAGCCGATGGAGCGGGCGCACTCCAGGGCCTCGGACTCGCCGGCGAGCACGCCGTCGGAGCCGGGGAGGATGGGGACCTTCGCCTTCTTCATAGTCTGGCGCGCGGTGCATTTTTCGCCCATGAGGCGGGTGACCTCGGGCGGCGGGCCGATGAACTTGATGTTGGAGGCGCGGCAGACCTCGGCGAAGTTGGCGTTCTCGCTGAGCAGGCCATAGCCGGGATGGATGGCGTCGACGTCGGCGATCTCGGCGGCGGAGATGACGGCGGGGACGTTGAGGTAGCTCTCGGCGGCGCGGGGCGGCCCGATGCAGATGGCCTCGTCGGCGAACTTGACATGCAGGTTGTGCCGGTCCGCCTCGCTGTATACGGCGACGGTGCGGATGTCCATCTCGCGGCAGGCGGAGACCACCCGCAGCGCGATCTCACCACGATTTGCGATCAAAATCTTATGAAACATTTTCCGCCTTTGAGTGACTTACAACATCGCCGTCCCGGTTGCGCTCGCGCAATCTGATTCGCAGCAGAACGACGAAGAATAAGAGATCAAGTAGAAATGCAGGAATCAGCAAGAAAATTCGGGTCGATCTCCAATCCATGCCGATCATCGTCCCTAGGACCAACAGCAACACGATGAGACTAAGCAAAGGTGTTCTCAAGAAATGCTTCATACTCTCTCCTCGGTTACACCATATTGCAAACTCTGATTTTTATCGTGGGCGGATGGCGAAGAGGGGCTGGCCGAACTCGACCGGCTGGCCGCTGACGGCGATGCGCCGGACGATCTCGCCGGCGACATCGCACTCGATCTCGTTCATCAGCTTCATGGCCTCGACGATGCAGAGCACCTGGCCGACGTCGACCTGGTCGCCGACCTTGACGAAGGGGGGCGCGCCGGGCGAGGGCGACTCGTAAAAGGTGCCCACGATGGGCGACGTGACCTGGTGCAGCTTCTCGGAGTCCGCAGCGGCGGGCTGCTCCCCCAGGCTGGGGACGCTGCCGGTTGCGCTTGCGGCCAGTTGCCTCGCCTGTGCCAGATCGGCCGCGCTTGCTCCGGCGGCGCCGGCAAACTTGATGCGCACCTTCAGGTCCGTGCGTTCCATGTCGAACTCGGCGATGCCGTTTTCCTTCAGGAAATCGACCAGTTCGCGCAACTCTTTCAGCTTATTGCTGTCCATCGTTCCTCTTCCTCGCGCGCCATGCGCCTTTGCATTCCCGTTCCCTGTCCTCACAACTCGATCCATGCCTTGGGGCTTGGAGTGAGCATCTCGCAGCCGGAGCGTGTGACCAGCACCGTGTCTTCGATGCGCACGCCGAACTTTCCCGGCATGTAAATGCCAGGTTCAATTGTAACGATCATTCCGGCTTTGAGCTTCTCCGTTCTCTTTGCGGCGAGGCGCGGCTCCTCGTGGATCTCCAGGCCGAGGCTGTGGCCGGTGGAGTGGGTGAACCAGTCGGCGAGGCCGGCGCGGCGGAGCACGGAGCGGGCTGCCTCGTCCACATCGCCAGTGACGACGCCCGCGCGGATGGCGGCGACGCCGGCCTCCTGCGCCTCGAGCACGGCGTCGTAGGCGGTGCGCTCGGCGGCCCGGGCGGGGCCGATGTGGATGGTGCGGGTCATGTCGGAGCAGTAGCCATCGAGGAGGACGCCGAAGTCCAGCGTGACGAATCCGCGGCGGGGAAGTTTGGCAAGGGTTGCGTGGCCATGGGGCAGGGCAGAGCGCTGGCCGCTGGCAATGATGGTCTCGAAGGACATTCCCTCGGCACCGGCGAGGCGCGCCGCGTGCTCCAGTTCAGCGGCGACTGCCATCTCCGTCATGCCCGGCTGGATGAAGGTGAGGATGCGGTCGAAGAGACGACAGCCGAGGGCGGCGGCGGCGCGCAGGCTGGCGATCTCATCGGCGTCCTTGACCTGGCGCAGTTTGGCTACCAGCGGGCCTACAGCGATGAAGAGGGAGCGGCGCAGCTTGCCGGGGACGGCCTTGCGCATGGTGGCCAAGGCGGCGACGGTGGTCTGCGTCCGGTCGAAGCCGCAGCGCCTGACGCGGGCGGCGGCGATCCACTCGCAGGCCTCGGTGAGCGGGGGCCGGGTGGCGATCACCACCTCGGTGCCCACCGCCTCGGCATTGGCCTGGGCGATGTAGCGGCCATCGGTAAAGAGAACCGCGCGAATTGGCGAACGCGACGGCCGCGCCCGATGACCCGCCGCGCAGAGCAGCACAAGCGCAGCACTCGACCCGGTAAAGCCGCACAGCCAGCGCACATCCGGGAGGTGAGTCACCAGCAGCGCGTCTACCCCCGCCGCCCGCGCCGCGCCCGCCGCTCTCTTCTTCCTCGCATTCAAGCCCATCCGTTCAATTCTACCCAACCCGACGCGTTTGTCATTTCCGAAGGGACCTAAATGAACCACAGTTTGGCTGTTTGCCGTTCTCGCGTCCCTTGATTGCAATGCGATCAAGGGACGCGAGTCTTTAAAATGAGCGCGCCTTTTGGCACGGCTAAAGCCGTGCCCTTCCGATTCAATCAACACTGAAACACTGATTCCGACCTGCTATGCGGCATCCATTCGACTTTGCTCAGGACAGGCTCAGAAGCCGTGCCCTTCCGATTAAATCAACACTGAAACACTGATTCCGACCTGCCACAATGCATTGAAAGCGCGAAACCGGCTATCATGCAGTATGACCGGATTCGTCGCCGATCCTCCGCATGCAGAGCAGAAGACGCTGCTTAGCCGGCGCAACTTTCTGCTCGGCTCCGCTGCCGCTGCCGGCGGCCTGGCGCTCTACTCCGGCGAGATTGCCCGCCACGAGATCAGCATCGTCGCGCGCGACGTGGCGCTGACGCGGCTGCCCGGCGCATTTCATGGCTATCGCATCGCGCAGATCAGCGACATCCACTTCGACGAGTACACCGAGCCCGCGTTTGTGCGCCGCGTGGTCGCAGAGGTGAACCAGCTTGCGCCCGATCTGGTGCTGATGACCGGCGACTACATCAGCAATACCCCGCGGGGACACGACTTTGCCTACGGCGCCATCTATCGCTGCGCCGATCTGCTGCGCGAGTTGACCTGCCCGCTGCGCTTCGCCGCGATGGGAAACCACGACTCCATTCTGGGCGCGCCCAACATCCGCGAGGCGCTTGCGACCGCGTCCATCCCGCTGCTGGTCAACCAACACGTCGCCATCGAGCGCGCTGGCGAGCGGCTGTGGCTGTCGGCCATCGCCGACGCCCTAAGCAATGTGCCGGACCTGGGCGCCGCAATTCCCGCCAACCCCGACGGCCCCGTCCTGCTGCTGTGCCATGCCCCCGATTACGCCGACTACGTGCTGGCCCACCCGCGCGGGGCGCTGGTCGACCTGATGCTGGCGGGCCACTCGCACGGGGGCCAGGTCCGGCTGCCGATTGTCGGAGCGCTGCATCGCGTGGATGGCGGCAAAAAATACATCCAGGGGCACTTCCGGCTGGGCAAGATGCAGCTTTATGTGAACCGCGGAATTGGCACGGTGGGGCTGCCGTTCCGGCTGAACTGCCCGCCGGAGATCACGTTGTTTACGCTGAAGAGTGCGTAGGTTCGAGGTGCGAGGTCTTTCCGCGTACCTTGAACCTCTTGCGCCTTACCGCGCGCGGCCGGCGGGCTTCTTTTCGCGGGGCATGACGGAGTAGGCCGATGGGGCCTTGGCAGAGCTCATGCGGACCATCCAGGCGTCGAGCAGGCTGCGCTTGAAGCGCCAGCGATTGCCCAGCCTGAAGGCCGGGATGAAGCCCTCCGAGGCATAGCGGTAGAGCGTGTCGCCGCTGATGCCTAAATAGTCCGACGCCTGGCGGATATCCATCACCTCGCGCATCATCTGCTGGACTGCACCCGCCATGGAAGAACGCTCCCTGAGACTCGAAGTCCCTGAATGATGAAGATGCCGGAAACCCGAAGATACCGGGACAAAGGCCTGACAAAACCGGCATTTCCTTTTGTATTCCCAAACCGTCTTCGAGGCAACAGGATTCCGACTGCTCATCCAGGGGTGCATGTTTTTGCTACTAACTGATTGATAAACAAGAAGGAGGCTGCTCGTTGAATTTGTGCGCCTGCTGGACTGCGGCGATCGATCAAGCGCGTCCTCCAGCGGCGATCGCCAGTGGAACTCGAGTCGCAAGTTAGCTAACTTCATCTCCAGCGCCACTCACATCTGCCGCGAAGCAGCCGATACAGGCTTCAGACGGTTGCCGAAGAGGAGTGTGATGGGCAGGGTCGACATCCTATTGCCAAGCTGGCAGCGCGCAGACACGGCGGCGACACTCTCCGCGCCTGGGTTTAAGCCGCCCAAGCCTCGCTCTGGCAGACGATGGGCGCAAGCGCCTGCGGCATGGCTAATAGCGCCTGCGGCATGGCTATCCAGAATGCTCCACACCCTGGCGAAGACGTTGAGCCGAGGCAGAGAGGCGGTGCAGCAGCAGACGAAGCTGCTCGAAGTCTATGCCGGCGTGGCCACCGTGGCCGGGCAGATGGCCGAAGACAGCCAGCGCATTCACACCGCGTCGAACCAGTTGGCGACCCAGAATAAGGCGCTCAGCGACAGTGTCTGGGCTTCGAACCGCGCAGGCGACGAAATTTTGCAGATTGCCACCGAGACCGGAGCAGCCTGCGAGCAGTCCAGCGTCAAGATCGCGCAGGCGCGTGGCCTTCTCGAGACCTGCCACAGCGCCTTTGAAGACAGGACGCGCCTTATCGACAATCTAATTGCCAGCGTGGAGCAGAGCCATGCTGGATTCCGCGAGGTCGACGCCAGCGTCGAGGAGGTGGAGCGCCTCCTGGTCATCATTCAGGAGATGAGCAAGCAGACGAACCTGCTGGCCTTGAATGCGGCGATTGAAGCGGCACGCGCGGGCCAGTACGGCGTGGGCTTCAACGTAGTGGCAAGCGAGATGCGCCTGCTTGCGGACAAAACAGGGACCGCTTCGAAACAGATTCGAAGCATCACCGAACGGATGCGCGCTTCCACGGGCGCAGCCTCAGCTTCGATCCAACTCGTCTCCGAGACCAGCGCCCTGAGCCGGGAACAGGGCGAAAGGGCTTCGCAGGATCTTAACGGCTGCATCGCCGTGATGAACGATGCGGAGAGGACCGCCGGTAGCCTGGCGGTCGCCGCGCGACGCCAGACCGATGCCATTAAACAGATCAATCAAAATGCGGAGAAGACAAGGTCCTTTGGCCGGGATTGCACCTGGGGCGCCGATATCGCGGCGGAGACGAGCATCCCTGGCTGCAGGATGGCAGCAGACTTGTGCGATCGACTGGCGAGCCTCGGCGCTGAGATTGCCTCCGCAGACGAATTGGACAAGCTGGAGCTTGCGGGCCAAAGCGCGGCTCTTGAGCACAAAGCGGAGGCGTGCAGGAATATTGTCGGGCTGAATGAACTCGAGCGCATGCGGCCCAGCATCGAGCAGGCCCTCCAGGCCCTGCGCAACGACTGCATGCGCCTGGGAGCGCCGTCGCGGAGAGGGCGGATGCACCGCGCAAGGATCATGCCTGAACTCTGTTTCGGCGAGCACAGCCTCAACCTCCAGAACGAACAGGTCGACTCCGTGTACAGATCTACCGGATTCACCGCGACCCTGTATGTCATGGCGGAAGAAGAGGATGGCAGCCGCTCCTTTTATCGCGTGGCGTCCAGCCTCAGGTTGATGGACGGCGGCCGTTCCGTCGGATCCCAGCTAAATCCGGGGAGCAACGTTATGCACCGGCTGCTCCGTGCCGAGCCGACGTACGACTACGCGTACCCCCTCGCCCGCCGCCATGTGGCCGCCTATCAGCCGATCATGGATGCGCAGGGTGAAGTGATCGGCGCCTTCTACGTCGGCTGGGAGGTAAACACCGGGAACAGCCAGACACCGAACGGAAGAGTGGATGACCCTCCGTCCGTAGAGAACAACGCGGGAGCGAATTGGTGGTAAGGCTATCGGGATCCTCGCCTGTCGGATCTCCGGTGCGGCTGGAAAGATACATCGCAATCCACGCCGCACGTCTTTCCTTGCCACTTACAACTGTTCTTGATTACTTTGCCGGTTGGAGGCCGCGGATGACGGCGAAGATATCCTCGCCCACGGTGCGCGTCTGGGCGATTGCGTCGGCGATTGCGATGTCGCAGATATTGGTCCCCTTGAGCACCGCCATGCGGCCGAACTTGCCTTCATGCACCATGTCGATGGCGGCGATGCCATAGCGCGTGGCCAACATGCGGTCGTACGCCGTGGGAGTTCCTCCGCGCTGGGTGTGGCCGAGGTTGACCGAGCGCGTCTCGTAGCCGGTGCGCTTCTCGATCTCCTCGGCCAGGACCTGCCCGATGCCGCTGAGGCGGGCGTGGCCGAAGGAGTCCAGCTTGTCGCCGACCGTGATCTGGCCCTCGACGTGGGGCAACTTCGCGCCCTCGGCGACGACCACGATGCCGAAGCGCTTGCCGCACTCCCAGCGCGCGCGCAGAAGGCGCACGACGTCGTCCATGTCGATGGGCTTCTCCGGCGTCAGGATGACGTCGGCTCCGCCCGCGATGCCGGCGGTGACGGCGATCCATCCCGCGTCGCGGCCCATGACCTCGACCACCTGCACACGGCTATGCGCCTCGGTGGTGGAGTGCAGGCGGTCGACCGCCTCGGTGGCAATCATCACGGCGGTGTCGAAGCCGAAGCAGGCGTCGGTGCCGCTGAGGTCGTTGTCGATGGTCTTGGGTACGCTGACGACGTTCACGCCGCGCTCGGCCAGCTCGACGGAGATGGACTGCGTATCGTCTCCGCCCATGGCGATCAACGCGTCCAGCTTCTCGTCCTGGATCACCTTGAAGCAGCGCTCGAAGCCTCCGGGAATCTTCTTCACGTTGGTGCGCGAAGAGCGCAGGATGGTGCCGCCGCGGTGCAGCATCCCGCTCATGGTCTTCATGCTGAGCGGCATGGTGTGGTCGTCCAGCACGCCGCGCCAGCCCTCCATGAAGCCGATGAACTCATCCCCGTAGTGCAGTACGCCCTTGTGCACCACCGCACGGATCACAGCATTCAGGCCAGGACAGTCCCCGCCCCCGGTCAGCATCCCAATGCGCATCGCAAGAACCTCTCCATTGAAAAAAATTCAATCAATCAAATCATACTGCAAGCGCCGCTTCTCTCCGGTGCGCGATGTCACAGGACCGATGGGCCATGGCGGACGTATTCCGTCCCGGCTCAACATCAAAGTAAGTTTGAAGGCGGCGGTAATCGTCGTGGTTTGGGTGAAAAGCTGACCTCAGGGGCTAAAGCCCCATTAATATTGCTGCACTTACGGCACGGGTAAACCCGTGCCCTTAAGCAATACAGGGTATTTCCGCAGCCGGTGAAACGGTGTCTTTAAGCAAAAACGGGAATTTCCCGCAGCCGGTGAAGCCGATGAGCGAATCTTTCCCCGGCTGCAAACGGCGATTGTGAATGGAAGGGATGAAATGGATGGTGAGAGCGCTGGGACTCGAACCCAGGACCAACGCCTTAAAAGGGCGATGCTCTACCAACTGAGCTACGCTCTCAACCTTTAGGTTCAATAGCTTACAGAATGGCCTCTTCCCGTTCTCCACTTAAACGCATTTGTTGAGTGGGGAAGGTGGGGCCAAGCCATGGAATTAAGATAGCAGATCAGATAAACCAGGGCGAGCGAAGAGCAGGAGCAGGCAATCAATAGCAGCCATCGAAACGCGAATGCCTGATAGACCTTCAGTTTAGCGCACCGAGGATGTTCTGTGAGGTTGTGTCGGAATGGCCGCGCGGCTACCCATGTCGGACGGCGGGGTGTAGTATCTTCCGCATGAATTCCATAAACCGTCGTGAACTTTGTGTTGCTCTCTCCAGCTTTGCAGCGCTCGCCGTGGCCGCCGGCGAGGGGCAGTCTCCAGCGCAGGCCCAGGACAGGATGGCCATCCCTCCCCCTCCAGGATCGCCGGGCGATCGGGTGCTCTCCACGCAGCGGTCCTTCCGCTTCGACGAACTTCCCGTGGTGAAGAACGCGAACGGCGAGACCCGCGCCGTGACCCGCGGCGTACTGCCGACCGGCGAGGCGGTCGAGCTGCATGAGACGACGCTGCTGCCTGGGCACATGCCTCATCCGGCGCACAAGCACCGGCACTCGGAGTTCATGCTGGTCCGCGAGGGCACGATGGAGTTCGACAACGATGGCAAGCCGGAGCGGGTTGGGCCGGGCGGAGTGATGTTTGCCGCGTCCAACGTGATGCATGGGCTGAAGAACGTCGGCGAGACGACGGCCAACTACTTCGTCATCGCCATCGGGCGCGATCGCGATACGGGTCTACAGCCGGTGTAGTGTCGCGGTCGAACCCAGCACGGCACGGAATCGCCCGGTTATTCGACCACAAACATTATTTTTGGTCTTGCAATATGCATCGGGAGCGGAACGCCGCTGTCGCGCGGGCGCTCCCGTGAAGAACCTGTCCCATAGTGCCTCCTTCCATCCCCTGGAAAAGGATGCACCATCAAATGCCGGGACTGAACACCGATGGGACTGACAGGAGAGCGGCTTGCGTATGAAAGCAATCTGCGTGCCGTTGGCGAGGGACCGATGGAGAAATGCGGACCGAATTCCTTGCCGCGGATTGCAAAAATCCAGGAGATAACAGCTAAGTGAATGAGAAAAAAGACTTATTGAATGACACTAAAGTTGCAGGGAGGACTGATTGACTTGGCATAAAGACGAACGTAGGCTTGAAGCATAACTTGCAAGAGTACGCATAAGTGCAATCGATGGAATCGAGTACGCCACGCAGCCTGGCGGTGATCGAGATCGTGCAGCGGGACTGTACCCCGGTCCCGGAGTCATAGTAATTCGCACGGCTGGCGACGATTGCGATGCGTCTGAGAACTAGAGCATTTTCACCGATGGTGTAGAGTGTTGCGCCTCGAACAAAATGCGGGGATTCTTCCCCTTCCCCTTCGGCTGCGCTCAGGGTCAGGGTCAGAATGACAATTCATTTACCTCTACACCAATCGTGAAAGTGATTTAAACATACAGAGCAATCAATCCATCTTGCCGCCGGCTGGCGGCGATGCCGATGCGGCAGAGGGCCAAACCGGAGCAGCAATGGACTCAAGCGGCCGAGAAGCGGGCGACGAGGAGGCGGTAGCGGGAACGCCGGAGGATGTGGCCGTACTTTACCTGTGGGCGAACCTGCAGGGCGCGAAGTACCGCGACTTCTCGGCCTCTCGCCGGGAGTACCGCGCGCAGGTGCGGTACCGCGCCGCCCAGGCGATGCGGGAGCGTGAGTTGCGGGCGCAGGCGGCGGCGGAGGTGGCGGCCGAGGCGGCGCAACGCGCGGAGTTGGCCGCAATGGCCACGGCCCAGTTGCAGGACGCAGGCGACAACCGGGTGTTGCGAGTGCAGTCGCTGCAAAATGCCGAGGAGGCCGCGCGCATGGCGTACGGCGAACGGATAGAAGCCGCGCGCCGGGCCGAGGCTGCGGCCCATGCCGTGGCCGTCGTGCTGCGCGAGGAGCGCGAGATCGCCGAGGCCCAGGCGTCGGCCAGGCGCCAGGCACTGCGTTACGCGGAGTCCGAGGCGCGGCGGCGTCGACTGGCGGGGCCTCAGCCACACGATCCGATGGGTGGGGCGAGTACGGCCTGGAGCGCGGTGCCGGCCCCGGAGATCAACGGCGAGGCTGCGCACGAACCAGAACCGGACCGCGCGGCGATGGTCGACCGAACGATGGAAAGTGAGACTGTGCGCCGCGCGACGATGGCCGACCGAACGATGGAAAGTGAGACTGTGCGCCGCGCGACGATGGACCGTGAGACGTTGGACGGCGTGCGCGAGCTTGTGCTTTCGGAAGAGTTGCAGCCATCCAGCGCGGAGGTTGAGGGCACGGAATCCGTTGGCGCGATTTCCGTTGGGACCGATGCTGTGGGCGCCGATGCCGATGCCGAACCGACGGGACCGGCGTGGCTCTATGCTTCGCAGGGCCCGCCACCGACGCGGCTGTTGCAGGCGAACTCGCAGGTCCCCAGGGGGGACGCACCAGCAGGCAAGGGATACAAGAGGGAGGCGCCTGAGGGGGAGACGCTGCAGGACTCGCGGGAGCGGGTTGCGGCGCGCTGGTCTGCGCTGAAGGAGGTCTTCGAGCAGGCCGTGCCGGAGCTGCCCGCGATGCCCCCGGCGAGGCCGGTCGACGGGCGGATGCCGCTGCTGGCGGTATTTTCGCTGGCCGGAGGCGTGGGCAAGACCAGCCTTACGGCGACGCTGGGGCGGGCACTCGCCTCGCAAGGGGAGAAGGTGGTGCTGACCGACACGACCTCGCGCGGCCTGCTCCCGTTTTACTTTGGGGAGCGCGAGCTTCGCCCCGGGGAGGTGCGCACCTTCCAGCCGCCGGCGGGGAGCCCCGGCGCGCCGGTCTCGCTGGTGATCTTCGACGCCGCGAGCATGGGTGGAGACGAGCAGCATCAGAAGACGCTGACCAATGAGATCCTGCGCATTGGCCAGGGCAACCAGCGCCTTGTGCTGGACCTCTCATCGGGATCGAGCTGGCTGGTGCGGCGCATGGTGGAGCTGCATCCCGTCGTGCTTGTGCCGGTGACCGGCGACATGAACTCGGTGATCAGCCTGCACGCGGTGGAGAGGGTCTTCCAGTCCATTGCGGACCGCGACGGCCGGCCCCTGCTGCCCTATTATGTGCTGAACCAGTTCGAACCATCGCTTCCCCTGCACCTGGATGTACGCGAAGTGCTGCGCCGCCAGCTTGGAGACCGCCTTCTGCGTCTTGTGATTCGGCGCTCGCAGGCGGTGAGCGAGGCGCTGGCCGAGGGGATGACGGTGGTGGATTACGCTCCGGAGGCGCCGGTCTCGCAGGATTACATGGATGTCGCCTCGTGGCTGCGCAGCGTCTCCCCGCCGGCGAATGCGGAATTGTCCAACCAGCAATGGAGTCAACGATGACGCGCTCGCTATTGTGGAGAGAGTTCGAGTCGGCGGACAGCATTCAGATGCGTGTGCTGCGCTTCTCGGTGCTGGCGGGCGGGGCGCTCTTCTTCTGCTTTACCGGAGCGCTCTCTCTCAACTGGCCGCAGCAGTTGATTCTGGCCGTGATGACGATCCTGCTTGCGGTATGGATGGACCGCGGCTCGAGTTCGTATCCGGTGACCCTGACGCTGATGCTGCTCTCCCTCTACTCGACGTTTCGCTACGGTTTCTGGCGCATCTCCACGGTGCTTGCATTCTTCCGCAATCCGGGCACGCACTGGACCGCTCTGGACGCGTTCTTCGTGTGGATGCTCCTGCTGGCGGAGTGCTATGCCTTCGCGGTGCTTGTGCTGGGGTATATGCAGATGCTGTGGCCGCTGGGGCGCAAGCCGGTGCCGCTGCCCGACGACCTGGAGCAATGGCCCGCGGTGGACGTGCTGATCCCGACCCTCAACGAGCCGCTGAGCGTGGTGCGCTTCACGGCGCTGGCGGCGATGAATATCGACTGGCCGGCCGACAAGCTGAACGTCTACATCCTGGACGACGGCCATCGGGAGGAGTTCCGCGCGTTCGCCGAAGAGGCGGGCATCGGGTACATGACGCGCGACGACAACCGGCACGCCAAGGCGGGCAACATCAACCATGCGCTAGCGCAGATTGGATCGCCGTTTGTCGCCATCTTCGATTCGGACCATGTGCCGACGCGCAGCTTTCTGCAGGTCACCATGGGGTGGTTTCTGCGCGACCGGAAGCTGGGCCTGATGCAGACGCCGCACCACTTCTACTCTCCCGACCCGTTCGAGCGCAATCTGGGGCAGTTTCGCGTCGCTCCCAACGAGGGCGAGCTGTTCTATGGAATCGTGCAGGACGGCAACGATTTCTGGAACGCGGCGTTCTTCTGCGGGTCCTGCGCGGTGATCCGCCGCGCTGCGCTGGACGAGGTGGGCGGCATTGCGGTGGAGACCGTGACCGAGGACGCGCACACCTCGCTGCGCATGCAGATGCGCGGATGGAACACGGCGTACATCAACATTCCGCAGGCGGCCGGCCTGGCGACCGAGCGGCTGAGCGGGCATGTGAGGCAGCGCATCCGCTGGGCGCGCGGCATGGTGCAGGTGCTGCGCTACGAGAACCCGCTGTTTGCGCCGGGGCTGAAGCCGGCGCAACGGCTCTGCTACTTCAATGCGATGTCGCACTTTCTGTACGCCCTGCCGCGGCTGATCTTCCTGACCGCGCCGCTGATCTATCTGATCTTCGGACGGGTCAACATTCCGGGTTACTGGTTGACGATCATGGCCTATGCGGCGCCGCACCTGGTGCTGTCGAACCTGACCAACTCGCGCGTGCAGGGACGCCACCGGCACTCGTTCTGGAACGAGATCTACGAGACGGTGCTGGCGCCCTACATCTTTCTGCCCACGGTGCTGGCGCTGTTCAGCACGCGGACGGGCAGCTTCAACGTGACGGCGAAGGGCGGAGTGGTCAGCCACGAGTACTTTGACGCGCGCATCGCGCGACCGTTCCTTGTGCTGCTGGGGTTCGATCTGCTGGGTCTGTTGTGCGCCATTCCCAGGGCGGTGCAGTTTCCCGTTTTCAATGTGACGCGGTGGCTGCGCTTCCTCAACTGGCCGGCCAGGATCTACGACGGCGGCCATCCGGGGACGATCTTCATGAACGTTTTGTGGCTTCTGTTCAGCGTGATGCTGCTGGGGGTTGCGACAGCGGTAGCGCGGGAGAGCCGGCAGCGCCGCCAGTCTGTGCGCATCACCAAGGCGGTGCCGTCGGACATCCTGCTGCCCGACGGCTACATGGCCCAGGGCATCACCTGCAACCTGTCCAACGGAGGCGTGCTGGCCAGGATCCACGGCCCCGTCCATGCGGGGGTGGGCGATCCAGTGCGGTTCGTCTTCCCCCTGCTGGACGGGACGGCGACTCTGCCGGCCACGGTCGTTGCCATCGAGGAAGAGGTGATGCGCGCGAAGTTCGGCTCGCTCAACCTACAGGAGACCGAGGCGCTGGCCATGATTCTGTACTCGCGCGCGGACACCTGGCTGGGCCCGCGCGAGGCGCGCGAGGCCGACCATCCGATGCGCAGCCTGGGGCGCATTCTGCGGCTGTCGCTCTATGGCCTCTCGCAGACGATCGGTTCCCTGCTGGGAAATCCGTGGAAGAGCAACAAGAGCGCCGCGAAGGGCGGGCTGGCGGCGAGTGTCGTCCCAGTCCTGCTGCTTGGAGTGCTTGCCGGAGTTACGACGCACGATGCGCGGGGAGCGCAGGCGGCCGGCGCGGACTTCCATGCGGCCATTGTGGAGAACTCGCAGTCGTCCGCTATTTCGCAGGCGGTGAGCGTGCTGCGCGGCACGCGGTTCGCCTCCTACCGGATCGGAACCGGCTGCTATCTGGTGGGGAATATCCCATTGCTCGCGCGCGCGACGAAGGTGCTGACGGAGTTTCCCTGGCTGATCGTCCTTGTGGTGGCGATCTTCTGCTTTCCGATGGCGATGGTGATCTGGGCGATGGTGCGGCGGCACGCGCGTGCCCGGCTGCAGGGCAGCGACTAGGAGCCAGACCCAATTGCTGAAAAAGCTCTTCCATTTTGCTGAAAAACGGCTGCACCATCCTTCGTGCAACGTGCGAAGGGGGACCGGGCGGCGCGGAAACGCAAAAAAAATGGAATTGTGTCCCCAGTTATCCTCAGATGAGTGGTTCTGGAGGCCAAAATCGCGGTACAAGACGGAAGCCCAGGCGGTAGTCTTCAGGAATAGCCGCAGTACCAATCCTGGTTCTTGCCGGCCTTGATTCCTGTCGGCGTCGGGCAGCGCACAGACAACGATGATGAAACCGCGTGCAATCCGGCTCTGGGCCCCTGCGATTCTACTTGGCGGCGTGGCGCTGGCAGCGTTCTCCGTCCGGGTTGAAGCGCAGTCTTCCCAGCCGGATACGCAGGCTTCTCCGCCCACGACGCTGCCTGCCCTGCCCCCAACACAGGCCTCTCCTCCGGCAACACAGGCTTCTCCGCCCGCAGCGCAGGCCCCTTTGGCTGCAACTCAGGCCCCTCCATCCGCAACGCAGGCGCTGCTGGACAAGGCCTATGGCTTTGAGGCGCGTGGCCGCATGGACCTGGCGGAGCAGACCTGGAAGCAGGTGCTGCAGGCGGACCCGAACAATCCGGACGCGCTGGGAGGGCTTGCGCGCGCGGCCAAGCAGGAGGGCAACACGGCGCTGGCCAACAGCTATTTGGAGCGGCTGCGGGCAGCCCAGGCGAGCGCCCCGGAGCCCGCCGGCGGGGAGGAGATGAGCGCGCAGCAGAAGCAGTTGGCGCAACTGGAGCAGGCGGACAAGCTGGCCGAGGCAGGGAAGTATGCGGCGGCGATGGCGATCTACCGGCAAATCTTCGGCACCACACCTCCGCCGGGAGAGTGGGCGCTGGTGTACTACGAGACGGAGTCGGCGACCGACGACGGCCGGCCGCACTCCATCGCGGGCTTGCAGGCGCTGGTGAGCAAGTATCCCAACGACTCGCGATACCAGATTGCGCTGGGACGCATTCTGACCTACAACCCGAAGACGCGCGAGCAGGGGCGGAAGTACCTGGAGCGCTATCCGGAGGACCGGCAGGCGGACGAGGCGCTGCGCCAGTCGCTGCTGTGGGACTCGTCGGACCCGGCATACGCCGCGGAGATACGCGCCTATCTGGCGAAGCATCCCGACCCACAGCTCGCCGAGGCATTGCAGTTGGCGGAGGAGGCGCAGTCCCCGTCGAATGCGAGCGCGGTTGCGGGGCCAGCGCCAGCGCCGACGCCCGGACCAGCGCAGGCCGCCGCGCATACTCAGACCGCGGCACAGACGCAGACTCCGGTTCCAGCGCAGGCCGCCGCACAGGCGCGGCCTGCCGGACAAGCGCAGACCTCCGTGCCAGCGCAGACCACCGTGCCAGCGCCGCAACCAGCCGCGGAGAGCACCATCGCACAGTCAACGATGGAGGTCGAGGCATACAAGGCGCTCAACGCCAAGCACCTCGACCAGGCGGAGGCGCTCTTCAAGGCGGTCCTGGACAAGGACCCCGCGAATCCGCGCGCGCTGGCGGGGATGGGCTACATCCGCATGCAGCAGGGGAACTTTCTGGGCGCAATCAGCTTCCTGGAACAGGCCAGGCGCGGCAACATGAGCGACAAGGAGCTGGCGGAGGCGCTGGAGACCGCGCGTTTCTGGTTCCTCATGGGCGAGGGCCAGGCGGCGCTCAACGACAACGACCTGATCATGGCGGAGAAGCAGTACCGGGCCGCGCTGCTGCTGCGCCCCAACAGCCCGGAGGCGCTCAATGGGCTGGCCGGTACGCTGCAGAAGGCGCAGCAGCCGGGACCGGCGGCGCCGCTGTATGAGCGCGCGGTGCAGGCAAACCCCGCATCCATTGAGGGCTGGCGCGGCCTCTTCCTGGCGCAGGTTGAGGCGGGCAACGCGCCGCTGGCGCTGGCCACGGACAAGCGCATTCCCTCGGCGATCCATGTTCAGATGATGCGCGATCCCGCGTATATGCGCGCGCTGGCTTCCAGCTACTCTGCGGTGGGCCGCGACCCCGACGCACAGAAGACGCTGGAAGCCGCCCTGCAACTGCCCTTCGCCGTGGATGCGAAGAAAGTGAAGACCGACATGCAGGTCCAGTTGGCGGGCATTCTGCTGGCCTCCAACCACCTGGAGCAGGCCGCGACGCTCTACTCCCAGGTGCTGGCGCTGGACCATGGGAACACCGCGGCGTGGCAGGGGCTGACGCGGGTGCAGCACGGGATGGGCCACGATCAGGAGGCGCTGGCGACGGTGGAGGGAATGCCTCCGTCGAGCTATGCGGCGGTGATGCGCGATCCCGGCTTTGAGGCCACCGTGGCTGCGATCTACCAGGCGGAGAAGAAACTGGATGTGGCCCAGGACCTGCTGGAGAAGGTGACGGCGCAGCAGACCGGCGCGGGACAGAAACCGTCCGTGGGGGTCGAGATGCAGCTTGCGGGCATCTACATGGAGCGCGGAAACCCCAAGCTCGCCGTCCCGATCTACCGGCGAGTGGCGACCGACGATCCAAGCCGCGCGGACGCGTGGGCCGAGCTGCTGTTTTCGCTGCACGCGACGGGCAACGACAAGGAGGCGGCCGCGCAGGCGCAACAGATTCCCGCCGCGGCGCGCGCCCAGTTGGAGAGCAGCGTGAACTACCTGCAGACCATGGGCTCGGTGTACCAGGCGCTCGGCCAATCGCGGCAGGCGCTGGCGCTGCTGAACCGGGTGCAGCAGTACTATGCGGCGCAGCACACCGCTCCGCCCGCCGACATCGACATTCAGAACGCGTGGCTGCTCTACAACAGCCAGGACGAGACGGGCCTCTATCGCCAGTTGATGGCCCTGGGCGGACGGCCCGACCTGACCGGGGAGCAGAGCCGAACGGTACAGGCGATCTGGACCAACTGGGCGGTGCGGCGCGCCAACCAGACCGCGGCGGCAGGGAACTCGCGGCACGCGCTGGCCATTCTCAACGCGGCTGCGCGAGCGTTCCCGGACAATCCGGCGGTGCTCAAGACGCTGGCCAGCGGATACGCGCGCGCCGGGCAGCCGGAGCAGGCCGTGCTCATCTACAAGGCGCAGAACCTGTCCTCGGCCAGTGTCGAGGAGTACGAGGCGGCAGTGGGGGCGGCCCTGGCAGCGGGCGAGAACAAGGTCGCCGACACATGGCTGCACTACGCGATGGCAGCATTCCCCAACGACCCGCGCATCCTGATTCTGGGAGCGCGCTTCGAGCAGGCGCGTGGAGACACGGCGAAGGCCATCGACTACTACCGCGCGTCGCTGAAGGCCATGCCGCCCCTGGACCGCGGCGCGGAGTTGGCGGCGGAGCTCCGGCTGCCCGCACCCAGCGGGGCATCGCGCCTGCCCAGCGCGGAGCAGGCGCAGGACCTCTCCGACCTGCTGGCCCCGGGGAACGCCGGCAGCCTGCCCGGCGCACAGGCCCAGCCCTATCTGCCCAGCTATCTCTATCTCTATGCGGCGCCTTATGGCCAGCTCCCATCGGCGCCGAACAGCCTGCCGAATAACGGAACGACCGGCGGACCGTCCGGTGTTGTGCCGCCGTATATGACCAATCCCGTCGCGCAGCCGGAGAGCACCGGCAAGGGCAGACCGAACCAGATCGCCCCGCAGTCCCGCCTGGACCAGGGCGCGTACAATCTGCCCAGCCAGGCAGAGGTCGCGTTGAGGGTGCGCGATGCAATCGCCCGCGAGCTGGGCGAATCCGGGGCCGCAGTTGAGATCGCGTTGCAGCCCACTTCCGAGACCGCGCCCCAGCCTGAAACGATGACCGGGTCCGGGGCCGCTCCAGAGCTCTCGCTCCAGCCGTCGCTCCAGACTGAAGCTCAGACCTCGCAACGGGCCGAACTCGCCGGCGCTGCCATGCACTCCGCCGTCGCGGTGCAGCTTGGCGACAGCACGCCGCATCCGGCGCTGCCTCTGGCCGAGGTGACGGACGTTCTGCCCACCGCGCGCTATGTCTCCAACGCGCGCGCCGTGCAGACTATTTCTTCCCATCCCGACATTGCCGCCGCGCAGGCCGCCGAGATTCGCCGCCATCAGTCGGACCCCGGCACTGCCAGGACCGGGCAGAGCAGTCCCCCGACCGAGGACTCCATCATGGCGACCGAGGAGAACGCGCAGTACACTTCGCCGCAGCTTCTGGCGCAGAACCAGAGCAGCACGCTGGTGGCCCAGCCGTCCCGGCCGCCTACGGGGCAGCCCCTCTACATTCCCGACACCGGAACTCAGCAGTATCCTCAGCCGCGAACCGCACCCGCTCCTGCTGGCGCGTCGGCCCGTTCAACGGGCCCCTCGTCCAACGCTCCACGCCGCGCCGTCGTTCGCAGCACGCCTGCGCGAGCTCCGGCACGGCTCCCGGCCCGCACTTCTGCTCCTGCTCCACGCGCCGCGGTTAAGACGCTTCCGTCCGTGCCTGAGCCAACTCCGCCCGTCATCAATCCGCCGCCAGCGAGTTCCTCGAGCGTGGGTCAGCCGCTGGGCGGCCAGCCCTACCCGCTGATCGGGCCGCCGTATCCGCTGGCCGCTTATGGCGAACTGATGGCGCGCAGTGTTCCGCCGCTCGGCGGATTTTATGAGGCGCAGGCCCCGCTACCCATGACCCCGAGGCAGGAGGCCGAGAGCGAACTGGAGTCGCTGGAGGGTTCGTACAGCGGTTGGTGGGGCGTCACGCCCATCGGGAGGGTCCGCAGCGGCACCTCGGGGCTCGACCGGCTCACCGATGTGGAGGCGCCGGGCGAAGTCTCCACCGTGCTTGGGCAATCTATGCGGCTCACCGCAGTGGCGCGCCCTGTGTTTCTCAACTCCGGCGTGCTCAACACCTCCTCTTTCACCGGCAGCAATGTTCCCTACCTGGGCACCATGCCCGCCAACAGCGCAAACCCGCCGGCCCAGCAGTTCTCCAGCGGGGTGGGCGGCGAAGTGCAGTTGACGACCAGGAACCTGGGCCTCGCCGCTGGGTATACGCCGTCCAACTTCCTCATCCAGAACATTACGGGGCACTTCAGTTGGCGTCTCTTTGGCGGGCACTTCACGCTCTTCGGCGACCGCGACCCGGTGAAGGACACGCAGCTCTCCTACGCGGGGCTGCACGATCCCGCGACCATTACGCCGCGTTTTGCGGGAATTGACTGGGGCGGCGTCGTCTCCAGCACGGGCGGCGCGCGCATCGATCTCGGCGGCGGCGGCTCGGGCTTCTACTTCTCCGCGGACGGCGGCATCCTGCACGGCTACCATGTGCTGAACAACTCCAAGGTCGAGGGCGCGATGGGCGCCTACCTGCGCGTGAAGAACTGGCCCTCGGCCGGCAGCCTCACCGTGGGCGGCGCGCTCTTCGGGATGCACTACCACTACGACGAGGTTGGCCTCTCCTACGGCCAGGGCGGCTACTTCAGCCCCGACTCCTACTTCCTCGCCGCCGTGCCAGTCACCTTCAACGGGGCCTACAAGTCGAGCTTCCACTACCTGGTCTCGGGGGCCTTCGGGGTGCAGACCTTCCAGCAGGACTGGGAGTACTTCTACCCGCTCGACGCCGGGCTACAGTCCAATCTGCAAGTCAATCTCGGATGCAGCGCGGCACAGCTCGCCGCGCACACCTGCGGGGAGTATCCCGTTACGGCCAATACCAGCCTGAACTACGCCATCAACAGCGAGGTCTCCTACCGCTTCGGCGAGCACTGGTATCTGGGCGGCTTCGTCTCCGCCAACAACACGGACAACTACAACGCCGTCTCGGGCGGCTTCTTCTTCCGCTACGCCCTGCGCAAGCAGCACGCGTCGGAGGGCTATCCCACGGGCCTCTTCCCGGTCGATGGCTTCCGCCCGCTGCGGGTTCCATAGCGCGGCCCGCGCCTCTCCGCTCAGAATGACGAACAAGAACAGGCAACGGCGAAATGCGGGGGCGCTGATGCAGCCGATCGTTGTGCTGGCGTAAACTCTGCGTACCAATCATAGAATCCAGCTATGGAGGGTGGATCATGTCTGTGTTCCGCCAAGCGTTTGTATGCTTGCTCGTGGCTTTGCCTGCCGTTGCCCAGTCGCAAACATTTGCAACGATCACCATAAAGCCTGCTCACTCCGCCGACCCACGCAACGCGCGCGTGCATGTGCTGCCTAACGGCGACTTGATTGCGAATGATGTCCCTGTGATTCGGCTTTTGAGTGACGCGTACGACGTGCCGGTCAACGGCTCACCGCGTCTTTCAGGCCTTCCCGGCTGGACCTTTAGTGAGAAGTTCGATATCAATGCGAAAGCGCCCGCCAACGCCATCCCTCCCGGTCTACCGGATAGCGAAGTACGAGGCCGAATTCAGCAGATGATCCGCGGATTGCTTGCCGATCGTTTCAGCCTCGTGATGCGGGTCGAGAATAAGACGATGCCGGTTTATGCTCTCACAGTAGCCAATGGGGGTCCGAAGCTACAGAAGTCGGCCATCGCCGAAACGGACTGCACCTTCGATACCGACCCGGCAGGTTGCCATAACTTTGTTGGCGGTTTGGGCCATCCCCTAGATGCAAGAGCCATTGATATGGACGACCTTGCCCATTACATTGCGAACTGGACGGATTTGCCAGTGGTGAACCGAACGGCACTTAGCGGGCTATTCACCATAAACACGGAAGGCTGGGTTCCTATGCGGCTGCCCCCTCCGCCACCGAACGCTACCCCGACGGTGAACCCCTTCGCCGGCCTCCCCACAATCTTCACGGTCCTGGGCAAACTCGGTCTCGAATTGAAGCGGCAAGAGGACATCTTGCCGGTATACACCGTGGTGCGCATCGAGCGCCCGGCCGCCTACTGACGAGCACGCTCTATAACGCGCGGCCCAAGCAACTCTGCTCAGGATGACAATTATATTGATTGGTCGAGGAAGACGGTCGTTTGCTACCGCAAACGATAACCCACCCATTCCGCAAAGAACGCGGAATGAATGGGGCACCCGACGCATCGGCTTGGTTATTATTTTTTGAGGAGGGGAAGGACGAGGGCGAGGACGTTGCGGGCGACGACCTGGTTGCCCTTGGCGGTGGCGTGGGTGCGGTCGGGTTGCATCATTCCGGGGACGCCGTAGACGTCCTTGAGCAGGAAGGGAAGCATGGGGACGCGGTACTTTTTGGCGAGCAGGGTGTAGGTCCGGTTGAACTGGCGGATGTAGTCGGGGCCGTAGTCGGGCGGGAGGGTGATGCCGGCGAGGGCGACCTTGATGCCGGAGCGGCGGAGCGTGGCGACGATCTGGTCGAGGTTGGCGCGGGTGTCGGCGATGGGCAGGCCGCGCAGTCCGTCGTTGCCTCCGAACTCGACGACGACGACGGCGGGATGAAGGGCGAGGACCTCGGGCAGGCGCTGGACGCCGTCCTTGGTGGTGTTGCCGCTGACGCCCTGGTTGTCGACGCGGTAGCGGATGTTGCGCTGGTCGAGGAGGGCCTGCAGGTAATCGGGGTAGCTCTGGCCGGGATCGACGCCGGGGCCGGCGGTGAGGCTGTCGCCGAAGCAGACCAGGATGGGGCGGTGGTCTGCGGGCGGGGCTTTGTGCTGGGCGGAGGCGGAGAGAGCGAGCAGGAGACACGCCAGGACCGAGAAAGGATAAACTTTCCGCATCGTTCCAACGTATCAAAGATACGAGTGCATGGATGGGGTGGAAGTGCATGAAGGGGAGTTCCTGCGTTTTTTGGCGCAACGCAGAGGGAGAGGTTGATCGGTGAGTGAAGACGAAGACCTGAGCGAAGAGATCGTCAGGGCGCAGGCGATGATTGTGGTGGAGGGGTTGCGGAAGTCGATCCGCAACGGGACGCGGACGGTGGAGATTCTGCGCGGGCTGGACTTCAGCGTTCCCAGGGGCGAGTTTGTGGCCATCATGGGGGCGTCGGGGAGCGGGAAGTCGACTCTGCTGGGGCTGCTGGCGGGCCTGGACACGCCGAGCGCGGGCGAGGTGCGGCTGAACGGGACGGCGATCAGCTATCTGCCGGAGGACCGGCTGGCGCAGGTGCGGGGACAGACGGTGGGGTTCGTCTTTCAGTCGTACCAACTGGTGCCGACGCTGACCGCGCTGGAGAATGTGCTGCTGGCGCATGAGTTGAACGCCGAGGGCGATGGCAAACCGAGGGCGCGGCAGTTGCTGGCCAGCGTCGGGCTGGGCGACCGGATGGACCACTACCCGGTGCAGCTATCGGGCGGCGAGCAGCAGCGGGTGGCGCTGGCGCGGGCGTTCGTGATGCGGCCGCCGATTGTGCTGGCGGACGAGCCGACGGGGAACCTGGACACCGTCAACGGGGCGCATGTTCTGGAACTGCTGCTGGGGCTGAACCGCACGGAGGGAACGACGCTGCTGCTGGTGACGCACGATGCGACGCTGGCGTCGTGCGCGGACCGGCGGATTGTGCTGCGCGACGGCCTGATTATTTCGGACGAGATGAATGAGGACCGGCAGACGCCGGCAGAGATTTAACGTTGGCTTGCAAGGGATTACGGCAAGAAAGCTCTCCCTCGGCGGCTAAAGCCGCATGATTATGCGGCATTCATGGACGGGCTGAAGCCCGTCCCCTTCAAGGCAACGACGGATTCAGAGGGTTTTTCAAGATGGCGAACGGGCTGGCATGGGGAACGGCGGCGAAGATCGCAGCGCGCGAGATGCGGCACTCGCGCGGGAAGTTTCTGTTTGTCATTCTTTCGGTTGCCATTGGCGTGGCTGCGCTGACCGGAGTGCGCGGATTTTCGGCGTCGTTCCGCGCGACGCTGCTGGACCGGGCGCGGTCGATCATGGCGGCGGACCTGGCGGCCAGGACGAATGAGCAGCCGACACCGAATGAGTTGAAATCGCTGGACGCGATTGGCGCGGGCGGCGTGCAGATGACGACGGTGACGGAGATGGTGTCGATGGCGGCGTCGCCGCAGTCGATGATGCCGGTGCTGGTGAGCCTGAAGGCGGTCGATCCGGCGGTGTATCCGTTTTATGGCGAGATCGAGCTGGCGCCGGCGATGGGGCTGAAGACGGCGCTGGGGCCAGGATCGGTGGCGGTGGGCGACGATCTGCTGCTGCGCACCGGGCTGCATGTGGGCGACGATGTGCGCGTGGGCGGGAAGACGTTTCGCATTGCGGCGACGGTGGTGAACGAGCCGGACCGGCTCTCGGGAGCGTTTTCCGCTGGGCCGCGGGTGCTGATCTCGCGCGAGGCGCTGGATGCGACCGGGCTGCTTGCTCCAGGGAACCATGCGACGGAGCGCGTTCTGTTCAAGCTGCCGCCGCCGAGCGATGGCAGGCCGGTGTCGGATGCGGCGGTTGCGGATTTGAAGGCGAAGGTTGCGGCGCTGCTGCCGGAGGCGCAGGTGACGGACTATCGCGAGACCAACCCGTCGCTGACCGAGGGGCTGGACCGGGCGACCAGTTTGCTGTCGCTGATGAGCCTGGTGGCATTGGTGCTGGGCGCGGTGGGCGTGGCGATGGCGATGCGCGCGCACCTGCAACAGCGGCTGGACACGATTGCGATCATGAAGTCGCTGGGCGCGCGCAGCGGGCAGATCATGAAGATCTACCTGCTGCAGACGCTGCTGCTTGGGCTGGCCGGGGGATTGCTGGGCGTGCTTCTGGGGGTTGCGGTGCAGCTTGTGTTCCCGCTGGTGCTGGGCAAGCTGATTAATGTTCCGACCGAGCTGCACCTGCAGTGGAGGGCGATCATTACCGGGCTGGGCGCGGGGATGCTGACGACGCTGTTGTTTACGCTGCCTCCGCTGCTGGACATTCGCGGGGTGAGGCCGAGTTTGATCCTGCGGAGGGCGGTGGAGGACAGCGACGATCCGTTCATCGCGGCGGTGTGGAAGAAGATCGCCAAAAACGCGGCGCAGATTGTGGCGACGGCGGTGATCCTGGGGGGAATTGCGGCGATTGCCACGACGTTGTCGGATTCGGCGGTGGTGGGACGGGTCTTCTCGCTGGGGCTGGTGATTGTGCTGCTGGTGTTGCTGGCGGCGTCGGCGGCGGTGCTTTGGGGGCTGAAGTTCTTTTTGAACCGAACGCGGCTGCATCTGCCTTCGGCGCTGCGCCATGGGCTGGCAAACCTGTACCGGCCGGGCAATCCGTCGGCGGCGCTGCTGGCGGCGCTGGGCATGGGCGTGATGCAGATCATGCTGGTGTTCCTGGTGCAGCGGGCGGTGGTCAACGAGCTGCATATCACGTCTGCGCCGAACCTGCCCAATGTGTTTCTGGTGGACATTGCGAATAGCGAGATCGATGGGATTCAAAGGGTGCTGAAGGCGCAGCCGGGAGTGACGACCCAGCCGGAGCTGGTGCCGATGGTGGGGGCGCGGGTGGAGGCGATGGATGGCGTGACGGCGGCGGAGGCGAGGGAAAGGGCGGATGCGGATAGGGAGCAGGCGCAGGCGCAGGGAACGCCGAGGAACGGGCGGCGGCGGCGGATGCCGCGTTCGGTGAATCTGACCTGGGCGGAGGCCGTGCCGGTGGGGACGAAGGTGGTGTCGGGCGAGTGGTGGAAGGCGGGCGAACGCGGGCCGGAGCTGGCAATCTCGCAGCAGGAGGCGCAGTGGCTGGGCGTGAAGCTGGGATCGACGATCACGTTTGGGGTCGAAGACCAGCAGATTGCGGCGACCGTGGTGGCGTTGACCAAAGACGATGGACAGCACCTCTTCGGACGCGCGCAGTTCACGCTGCCGAAGGCGGCGCTGGACGGGCTTCCGGTGGTGTGGTCGGGCGGCGTGCATGTGACGCCGGAGCGCGTAGGCGAGTTGCAGCGCGCGCTGTACGCGGCGTATCCCACAGTTACGGTGATCAACGTGGCGCAGGCGATGGAGACGGTGCGCGCGGTGGTGATCCAGATTACCTACGTGATCCAGTTCCTGGCGGCGTTCTCCATCTTCGCGGGAGTGGTGATTCTGGCGTCGTCGATTGCGGGGACGAAGTACCGGCGCATCCGCGAGGTGGTGGTGCTGAAGACGCTGGGCGCGACGCGGGGGCGGATTGCGACGATCTTTTCCATTGAGTTTGCCGTGCTGGGGCTGGTGGCGGGTGTGGTGGGGATCGGCTTTGCCAACCTGATTGCGAGGACGATCCTGCACCAGATGAATGTGGCGTACCAGGCGCAGTTGCTGTTGAACTTCAGCGCGCTGGCGGGAGTGGCAATGTTGACCGTGGTGACGGGCTGGATGGCGAGCCACCGGATATTGGAGCAGAAGCCGCTGGAGGTGCTGCGCGAGGAGTAATGAGAGACGTTCTGGTGTGGTTGATGAGGGGATTCGATACAAGCAAGACAAATACTGAGATTCTGGCTGCGCCAGAATGACGACTCTTGGGGCTTCGCCAGAATGACGGCAGTGAATTGGTTCGGGTATGATCCTGTTGCCGGAGGCAGGGGTGGTTTCGCGGCAGCGGCTTTTATCGGTGTTAATAATGATTCGGGTCAAAGAGCGAGGTTGTGCGATGGTAGTTGGGCGGAAGACGGGGTTGCTTGCCGTGGCGGCGGGCGTTTGTTTGTTGGGGACGATTCAGCAGGGCGCATGGGCGCAGGCGGCAGCCGCGCCACAGGCACCACAGGTTGCAACACCGCAGGCGCGGCCAACGGCCTCACCGCAGCCTGCGCCAACAGCCTCGCCGCAGACTGCACCAACGGCTGCGCGGCAGTTTCCGTCGCAGTTGACGGACACGCCGGTGGCCCCGCCCAACACGGAGGCGATGCGGCTGGCGGGGATTACGAGGGACAACTCGCGCGGGTTCGGCTCCTCTCCGGACGATGGCGGGCCGCTGGACAGGGACCTGTCGCCGGCGATTACGCCCGAGGCGGTGGGCGCGGCGATGCGCAAGGTGGCGGACTCGGAGCTTGCCGGGTCGCAGCAGTACTTCACGGTGGTGGACCGCGCGCGCAACATGGACGGACGAATATGGACGTGGAGCGTGCTGTACGCGGGGTACATGGCCGCGGCGGACGCGCTGAACGAGGCGAGGTACCGCGACGCGATGGAGCAGGTGGGCAAGAGCTACAACTGGGGACTGCGTTCGACGCAGATGCCCAGCGGCGACGACCAGAGCCTTGCGCAGATGTACCTGGAGCTTTATTTAAAGGACAGGAAGCCGGAGCAGATTGCTACGATCCAGGCCGCGCTGGACGGGATTCTGGCCGCTCCGCGCGTGGAGGTGGGAGGGCCGCGGAGGATCGCGTGGTGGTGGTGCGATGCGCTGTTCATGGCGCCGCCGGTGTGGGCGCGGATGTATGCTGCGACCGGCGACAGGAAGTACATCGGCTATCTGGACGAGGAGTGGGCCAAGACATCGCAGTTGCTGTACGACCCTCAGGCGCACCTGTACTCGCGCGACGCGTCGTTCATCACAAAAACCGAGAAGAACGGGCAGAAGATGTTCTGGTCGCGCGGCGAGGGATGGGTGATGGGCGGGCTGGCGCGGACGCTGGAGTACCTGCCGAAGGACGATCCGGCGCGGGCGAAGTATGAGACGCAGTTGAGGGAGATGGCTGCGGCGCTGGCCAAGATCCAGGGACCGGATGGGCTGTGGCGCGCGGGACTGCTGGACCCGGCGGACTATGACCAGCCGGAGATCTCGGGCTCGTCGTTGATCACGTTCGGCATGGCGTGGGGGATCAATAACGGGATTCTGGACCGCGCGGTGTATGGGCCGGTGGTGACGAAGGCTTGGGACGGAATGCTGAAGCACATCTACGCGGACGGGCGGCTGGGAGACATCCAGCAGACCGGGGCGGAGCCGGCGGCGTTCAAACCTGCGGCGAGCTACAACTATGGGGTCGGCGGATTCCTGATGGCAGGCAGCGAGGTCTACAAGATGGCGGGGGGGAAGCCCGGCAAGAAGTAGTTGGGGTCGCTGGCTGTCAGAAACACTACACTGGATACAGCAGGCATGGAGTTTGTCTGGATTGTGCCGCACGGTTTAGGGAAGGTCTGCAAATATGTTCGAGATTCCCTCGGCGGCTAAAGCCGCATTGGAAATAGGCCGCTTACGGCGGGACTAAAGTCCCGCCCTTTCAAAACGGAGAATTATTCAAAACGGGGAATTATTCAGAGATTCCTTAGCGCGCGAATCGAGAGAAGGGGCATGGGTTGAACGAAAGCGAGTCCAGCACGCGAGGCAATGCGATCGAGCCGGCGTCGGTGCGCACTCATGCGGCGTTGATGGGCATCTACGAGATATCGAAGATGCTGACGCGGCCGGCGCGGCTGGAGACGGCGCTCTCTGGCGTGGTGAACCTGCTGAACAGCTTTATGG
>Ga0326727_10001975_pt1 | contig 72860 bp, 51 predicted proteins | sample MB2enrmetagenome_FD_207643 | JGI IMG/M metagenome (GOLD analysis project Ga0326727, IMG submission 207643) | Lab enriched peat soil microbial communities from McLean, Ithaca, NY, United States - MB29MY | ecosystem: Environmental > Terrestrial > Soil > Wetlands > Peat | place: USA: New York... | reverse complement strand
AACATAATCCTCAATCTGAACCCCATTAATGGAGTCCACATGAATTACTACATTATCTTGGATGTTTGTTCGATTTCCAACCTTTATACCATTTCGATCTCCCCGAATCACGGCATTAAACCATACGCTTGAAAAATCTCCAATCTCAACATCGCCAATCACATCCGCAGAATCTGCAACAAAAGCGGTTTTTGAGATTTTCGGGCTTTTGCCTTTAAAATTTATTATCGTCGAGATACCTCCATCTTTCCAAAACGTTGTGTTTAAGTAACTTTTTTCTTGTCAGTGTTGTTCATATTGTTTTCCAGTTTTAGTCCTTAAATTAAGGTTTTGATGAAATTTAAATTTCAAAATTAAATTATTTTAGTAATAATATTACCTTATTATTATATAATCTAATGATGTATAAATATCTATTAACTCCATATTGTATATTTATCCACTGATAGATAATAAACAAAGACATTCGAACAAAGTAGAACATACAAAGTTTAACTACGACTTTTTATTACATCTATCATTTAAAAGTGGATGGTAAAACAAAACAATATGCGAACCTATTATTAATGACGTGCTTACAAAATCAGTCTATCTTATTGCCAAAAATTGAGATTTATCAAAGTCTTTTAGAAAGTCTATAATAGGACATCTGTTAAATTAGTTCAGTCTTAAGTTAGGGTGCATCTTACCACCTCTAAACTAATTAATTATCAAAATAATTCTTTTTAATAGAAATGTAAGAGATATTCGTTCTTCAGATTTAATGAATAATTCAAAGACACAACCAATAAATAGAAAGCATAAAAATTGGAACATGGAAGAAAACTTTCCAGGTACTAAAATACCATTCTTAGTACTTCCTTCCCAATCTTCTATAAAAAATAAGTTTTAGAAGGATAACAGAATTTATCTTTAAAACCAAAGAAAAATGAACCAAAAAAATCGGGCCAAATGAAGAAATTGGTGAGAAAGATTTGGACAGAATTCCTGCAAAATAAATTAAAGGTAAATTGGAATCCCTAAAATCAGCACAATCTATAGAAAAATGTTTGCTATTGAATCATTATACAGAATGATAAATGATATTTAACCAAGAACTTCATCTAAAAAAGCTAATATCAAGTATTTTTATGCGCTAATATTTTTACTGCTAAAAAACATACAGGTATGATTTCAGAAAAAACATTTTACGATCTTCAAAAAAAGACCTAAAATCATGGATGGCGATAAATTCAGATTTAATATATTTATGCCTCTAATTGATGAGTGGTTGAGAAGAAAGTTAGGGTTAAGATAGTACTGAAATGTTTGATGTAAATCTATGGAGCAAAACGTGGAGGAAAGATTTTAACAGAGTACTACAATGTCAATTGGATTTCGTTTTATACCACAAGTACGTAAATACTAATTGGATCATAAAGAATGGATGAATCTAAGAATGAGGATCTAAAAAACGCACTTTTGGATAGATGCGAAAGTATGGATATTCCCCTAGTCGGGGTTGCCAGTGTAGATCGATGGAAAACCCCTCCTTTTCTGCCATGGGTGCCCAAAGAATTCCATCCTCAATTTATATATCCTGAGGCAAAATCAGTGATAGTCATTGGATTGCCTATCTTTTTACCGGTTTTGGAGACATCTCCCTCAATATATTACCGGGAACTATACACTACGCTAAATACGCTATTAGATCAATATACATATCGTCTTGCTAACTTCTTAAACGATAACGGAAAAGCTTCTATATTCGTACCAAGAGATGGATATGGAAGCATCTAAATACTCGTGGAAAATCCAATTACATTTTTTCCCACAGGCATGCCGCTTTGCTCGCTGGTCTCGGAACGTTGGGGGTAAATAATATGATACTCACACCAGAGTATGGTCCTAGGGCACGTTTTGGTTTGATTCTATCCTCAGCTGATCTTCCTCCTGATCACATATTAGAAACGCAGCTCTGCAACCACTGTATGCGTTGTGTGAAAATGTGTCCATCAAATTCTATTAACAGAGAGGATTACCCAACGGGCCTAACAGATAAGAAAACCTGTTCCACCTATAGTGCTGAATTAAACAAGCATTATGTTTCACCCTGCGGTATATGCATCAAGGTCTGCCCAATAGGAGATGATAGGACACTATATCAGAGAAATAATGATGAAATATATGTGGATCAGGATCGTTTTGCCAGTTATCATAGATCCTGGAAGCATGTTAGGGCTTATGGCGGAAATGCTCTACCATGACTTTTAATATCCCAATAGAAAAACACATTTTTGAAAAGCATCTGGAATTCCATTCTCAAACGAAAATTAGTCCTGCTATTTCAAAAAGAACTAATCGCTTTAAAGGATTTACTCTTCTTCCATACCGAAAAAATAGGAAAAAATAGCAATTTATTGCTGCAAGTGCTCTAATAACCAATTATTAAGCCATTTATTCTAAAATTCTCCTTGGTCTACGGCAGATCCTCCCAAATTTAGTTCAGTCCAGCTTAAAAACCTATGGCCTAACCTGCACTAAATTTATGTAGGCTGATACCTTAGACGAAAATGACCTTAATACAACTTTGGCATTTTGGACAAACTCTCATTAAATGCAAAAAAAATGATATAATTCAGCATTAAGATCAATAAATCACATCACATAGCGAACAACAAAACAGGAATATTGAAAAGAATAAATATATTCCATACGATCTAAAACGAGCGAAATAGGAAAAATATATTAAAAATTTAGAATAGGTATCCAGAGATAGCTTAAAGCTTAAGTTCCTTAGCTATTTCTTGGAAAACCTTTCCTTTATCAGTTGTAATGAAAAGTCCATTTTCATGCCTTACAAGCTCTTTCTCGTTCAATACTTCCAGGTACTTCTTTGCAATATTAAAGTTTAAATTTACCTCATATACAATATGAGTTTTCTTTGCTCCATTCATTGTTACTCTTAAAATATCTACTGCAATTTCAGTCCTGCTTCTTCTCTTAATATTGACCCCCCCAAATTTTGTTAAAAAAGATGATTATAAAAAGTCCAGTAATATTAAATATAACAAAATATCTATTTTAATATTCGTTATGTATTCTAAATGGAATTTACTCCCTTTGTATATAACAATGTTGTTATTATATACAATAGTAAGTTACAATCTTACATAGACAAACACTTAGAATTATATATTACATTCTGTCACAAAAAACGGATTGCATCAGAAAAATATACTTAGAAAAAAAATGCCAAAAATCAAAAAAGCTAAACAAGTTGGTGAAGTACTGATAGCTAAGAACAATTATCTTATTATTTATCTGTTTCAAAGCCAACTTTTCAGATTATATTAAAATAGAGTAATAGTTCTATTTCAACGGTTATATTCCAAAATCTATGGTAATAAATAACAAATGTTAGAAGGAATTTTTCTCATAGAGTTATATTTAAGTTATACAATGTAATTAGATTGGTGAAGGATTACATAATTTAAAAATTTGATTAATATATTATAGGTTTATTAAAGTTTATTAAAATTAAATGAACTTTGAAATGGGGGAGAAGATAAGTGAAAAATACAAAAAAACTTTTTCCAATAGCCTTAGTTTTAGCGATCTTATTTTTGGGGTCTTCTATAGCATTAGCAGCTGCTCAGTCTGCAGATGGATGGGATTTCAATGGATTAGATATCAATATGAAACCCATTGCTGCTTTCTCTGCAGAGGTAATATCTGGAACAGCACCATTAACTGTGTCTTTCACCGATAAAAGCACAGGATCTCCAGTTGCATGGACTTGGAACTTTGGAGATGGGAGTGAGAATTCATATGAGCAGAATCCAACACACACATATACTACAGTAGGAAATTATAATGTTACAGTAACAGTAACAGGTGAGTGGGGGATCAGCGACACAGTAACAAAATTAAATTACATAACCGTTGTGGTTTCAAAAGCTCCAACTGCCATGAAAACTCCTCCAACTACCATGAAAGCTCCTATTGCTGCACTCTCTGCAAGTGTAACATCTGGGAAAAAACCATTGAAAGTATCATTCGTTGATAAAAGTGCTGAATCATCAATTTCACGAATTTGGAATTTTGGAGATGGAGCTACCTCATCATCCCGTAGCCCAACACACACATATTCTAAAGCAGGAAAATTCAAAGTGACTTTAACTGTGAAAAAAATAAATGGTAGCAACATAGGTGAAACATCAAGATATATCACAGTGAGGTAAGGGAATATCTTAATTGCAAGACAATAAAAAAGCCAAAGCTAAAAATAATAGGGTATTTTGCTCAACTCTAATAGGCTGGTATTTCATTTTATTACTTTGTAGTGAGGAGGTTCGTGAGAATTACCCTTCATTTAGATGTGGAATGAAGTGAATACTCACATCTTTTTGTTTTCACCTATACCTCTTAATCATCACTTCTTTGTAATATGAATTTATTTGTAGCACCATGGTTAGAGGTGGTGCCACCTTCCTCTGATAGGAATGGGATACTAATTGGGATTAAACATCTTCGCAATGGCTGTTGGTAGATAACCTATCTCATAATATTTTCCTAAGTATCGATACATATCCGAGACTAAACAAATTAAAGAGTATTGTGATTTCCCATAATTTTTCAGTCTATTTTCATTTCATGACCATTGTCTCTCTTTTTCCATGCAACTACTTCGTGAATAAGGATTTCCATTTTACGGATCAATCTGTCAGTGCATTCAATATCATTAAGTCGATCTCTATTTTAAAAGAATTGAACCAACTTGCATGCTTTGGCATGCATCGGAATTCTATCGTGCCCAGAATCTGCCCTACTTCCCTTTTGAAGATCTAACTCGACTTTTTTTCTGCTTGATAGTCTAAAGCCGTGAATATGTTTACTGCCCTCATTCCTAGCATATTCACAACCATAAGTTTCTGAGCTTCTTGGATTCATTAGAATAGTCATCCTTTAGTCGCTAAGCACTTGTGTTGGTTTCTTGCCAAAATAGAAAATCTGGTTTTTTTTAGATTATAGTTTTCTTTGTATATTAAACGAATCTCATACATTCTACTTCGGTATTCAATATCTGTTGACTGGATCCACCATACCAATCTCAATAATAACTGAAATTTGTTTTTTAGAATGATTCTAATGCTCTCTTTGTTTTTGTGTCCCAAATCTTTATTTTTCACCAGTTTTTTAGCAAGCAGTGGAAGCAATAATCTCTTACTGTCATCTGTAGAACTGGTGAATGCTAAAGCTATGGTTTCTACAACATGCTTCTCGGTACCTTTTCCGAGTTGACTGGATCTTGATTTATCTCCAACAGCATTTTTGAGACCTTTTTCAAAATATTTTTTCTTTATTGTCAAACTAGTCTTCCTACAAGCACCTCATTTTTTGCCATCTCTGTCCCCCTTTTTTACAGGTTTGCTAGTAGTGGATATTTGCTGTGATTAGCTCTCTTGCTACTTTAGGTCTTTTTTTCACAACATCCATCCAGTAATCTACCGCATCGTCTTCAAGTTTAATTTTTAGCATGAAGATATAAGGAAATTCAAAGTTTCTTGAGATGAATAATCATTAAATTGTTGTGGCACTAGTGGTCTCAATCCTCTTTGATATAAATAAAAACTGGATAATAGATAGCAGGAGTTAATATAATTGGAGCAATGATCATAAAAAAGATTCAGCCCGCTTTCCATAAGCGCACACAAGAATGCCATCTATTTTTCAGCATGAAGGTAACTAAAAAATTAATGAAAATTAAGTGACTATTCAACCTACAAATCTTATTTATGTAATCTATTTAGATAAATCCCTTTATTGTACAATGCCATTGAATTTTAGGGATTAACTTCAATTGCTTTGTCAAATGCTTTTATCGCTTCATCGGATTTATTTAACTTATATAGAGCATATCCTTTGCCGTTTAAAGCTTTTGAATCCTGCGGATTAATTTCAATTGCTTTGTCAAATGCTTTTATCGCTTCATCGGATTTATTTAACTTATACAGAGCAATTCCTTTATTGTACCAAGCTTCTGGATAATGTGGGTTAATTTCAATTGCTTTGTCAAATGCTTTTATCGCTTCATCGGATTTATTTAACTTATACAGAGCAATTCCTTTATTGTACCAAGCTTCTGGATAATGTGGGTTAATTTCAATTGCTTTGTCAAATTCTTTTACTGCTTCATCTGATTTACCGAATTTCGCTAGAGCAATCCCTTTATTGTACCGAGCTTTTGAATTCTGTGGGTCAAATCCAATTGCTTTGTCATATGCTTTTAGTGCTTCATCGGACTTATTTAAATAATCTAGAGCAATTCCCTTGTTTTTCCAAGCATTCGAATTTCGCGGATTAACTTCAATTGCTTTGTTATATGCATTTATTGCTTCTTCAGTCTTGTTTAAACTATCAAAAGCAACTCCTTTTCCTTCCCAAGCTTCTGAATGATGTGGGTTAATTTCAATTGCTTTATCATATGCTTTTATTGCTTCATCAGATTTATTTAGATCAGATAGAGCTTTTCCTTTATTGTACCAAGCATCTAAATTATGCGGGTCAATTTCAATTGCTTTGTCATATGCTTTTAGTGCTTCATCGAATTTATTTAAGTCAGAAAGAACGTTTCCTTTATAGATCCAAGCATTTGAATCCTGAGGGTTAATTTCAATTGCTTGGTCAAGTGCTTTTAGTGCTTCATCAGAGTTGTTTGCTTTGTCATAGGCTTTAATTGCTTCATTAGATTTATTTAAATTAGAGACATTGTTGCTGCCAGAATTCAAAATATCTGCTAATGGTATAGCTCCGGCGATACTCACTAGGATAAAAAATGCCAGCAAAGTGATGCCTAAAGCCTTTATGAGAGTATGGCTTCTACTTGCTTTATCATATATCGCTTTTGTCATTTTTAGCCTCTTTATATGTGTTAGATATTAATGATGAGAAATAACTACAAAAATGGATATAATACTTCACTCTGCAAAGAAAACTTTCTGCTGGAAAATTATATTTCTTTGAGTTATTAAATCGTTGTTATATTATATTTAGTTCTCAAATTTATATAAATTTTAATAATATCATCAGAAAAAAAATGATTAATATAAGGCAACAAAGTAAATTCAACAAACTGATCGGATACCTATATGTTATCTTAAACCATTTTATTCAGATGTTCTCAAAAATAATATTTTTTGCTATCGTTTTCAGATATTTGGCCAGTGTACCGAAAGTTTTGTAAAAACTGATTGAAAGGTATCCGTTTTCTTTTGCCACAAGAAAAGGATACAGAGACAATAGTTAATATCTTCGTACTCATAAAAGATTATCTTTTCGATCAGGAAGATTTAATTCGCCATCTAATTACTTGGTCTTTAAACCTTTCAATAGAAGAGAAATATCTTCTTCAATCTGGTGCTAAACGTTATGCGATAATCGATTTCAGAAAAGCTAGTAGAAACAGCTATAAACTCCAAAATCTCCGAACTAAATGTGGAAAACTCAAATTATCAAAGTCTCGGTTCCGTGAGTTTCCCTTTGAAAAAGATGTCCTGAGAAGTATTCTGGAGTTGAAAAAGTTATTCTAATCGATGTAGCTAAATCTTACCTGCAATGTAAGGTAAGAACATAGCCATCTAAAAAAATGATCCATAGTTTTTAAGGTAAAAACTGTGCGTGCATAAGATGGTAGAGAATATAATTAAAGTTATTGATTCTGCAATTCTACTCAAAGCTGTCCGTGCATCATGTGGGAAAGTCATTCGAGCTGAACGTATTAGTTTTCTCTATGATTAAGGTAGAATTCATCATTTTTGTACATTCGCACAGCTTGAAGATCAGATGTGTGGATGGGTTATCAGCGCTAAGAAAGCTCGGGATCGAATTGATGCTGGGGTTTGGCAATCACAGAATTAAATCTAATCAAGTAGTGTATATACGTGACAAATTTTGTATAAATATTTTAAGTGTTTACGTTTTTATTGTTTTCGTTCAATGTGTAAGTATTTGTTGAACTTCTGCTATGATTTCGTAAATGCTGATATTTGTAAAACTTACGGCTTATTTAGATCTATTTAATTAAAATTTTTAGACACTAGATGTCTATTTATTTTGGACATCCAGGTAAAAAACCTGGACATCGACTAATTCCATATCATTATTTTATCTCTCTCACAGTTTTAAGAGCGAGAGTGCAGTCTGTTTTCATAGTACTAAATGCAATGATTATGGACTATTTTGCTCCTCCTATAAATTATGGATCACTGAAAGCCAGGATCTAAGTTCGTCGTTGCAATCACCACTTCAATTTAATGGAAATGAAATCTAATCGTTTTGTATCTAATTTACACTTAGCAATTTTTTTCTGCTTTATGATGTTTAGAGTGGTTTTTTCCTGCTTTATGATGTTTAGAGTGGTTTTTATGGTTATGTTTACTCAAAGAAACCTTAGCCCTGCAGCTCTCTGAATTTGGTACTTCTGTTGTGCCATAAGGTTCACTGCCACACCCATAAGGTTCACTGCCATACATAGGACTGCCGCCATACATCGGCATCGGGACTAAAACACCACCATAGCCAGGTCCGCCATTCCAAGGTTCACCATTGTTCTCTTCCTCATGGGTTGGCTTTTCACAGGTAACCTTCGCAGTATCCGTGTTTGACTTTATATTATTGTTTGTTGCATACGCTGAATTGGTCACACAACAAGTATCAATGTCAGCCTCTGTTATTTTGTAGGTAGCTGTTCCTGTAACGCTGTGACCTGGGGGAAGATCACTGTTACTTATAGTAACTGGGCTAGAGATATGGTCATCTGTAACCGTAATGTCTCCTAGAATATCCACATTTCCTGTGTTAGTTACAGTATAGTTGTATGTAATAACATCTCCTGCAGTGGTATATTTTGTTGGAGATGCTAATTTTGCTATTGTCAGAGCTGGATTCTGACATGCATATACTGTCGCAGTAGCTATGCTTTAAGGTGGTACGGGTATGCCGTCGAACAATTGTGAAGTTCCTACAGTCGCTGAATTGGTCACAGAACCATTATTAAGGTCTGCTTTTGTTATTGTGTAAGTAGACGTTCCTGTAACACATCCAGTACTTTGACCTGGTCCAAGATTAGTGTTTGGTATAATGGTTGTGCCAGTCACGTTGTCTGAAACAGTGAGAGGTGTTGTGATATTTACATTTCCCATATTGGTTACATTGTATAGTATGTAATAATCTGTCCTACAGCATCATACGTTTGTCCAGTTAGATATGAACAAACATCTGGGTTGTTTGTTTTTGCTAACTTTGTTATTTGCAGAGCTGGACTTTGCTGTGCGTATAATGTATAGGTCGTCGTGTTACTGACTGAGCCGATAGGTTCGCAAGTGCGAGGATCTATTGCCGTACCGTTCACATTTGCTATATTAATCACAGAACCATTATTAACATCAGCCTGCGATGTTATGTATGTAGCATTTCCTGTAACGTTTTCACCTTGGTTAAGAATAGTGGCTGGTGTGACCAGTGAGTTTGTTGTGGTGTTATAAAGCGCGATTTTCTGACCAAGTGTGATGTCTGTAACATTAATATCTGTGACATTCGTATTTCCTGTGTTATTCACAGTGTAGTTGTATGTGACAATTACTCCTGGAGCACCATAATTTGGCACAGTTGTGCTCTTTGTTATTGTCAGTGCTGGTTGCAGGGATTCTACTGACAGCAGATTACACGTTGCACCTACTAGAGGAATAAAGATAAGTGCAAGTATAGCAAGTATTATTGCATGTCCTATTTTCATATTTTCACCTTTTTTAACTCTAAAATTTTTAAATATTTCTCATTCAGTTGATTTACTAGAAAGTCACGTTAGTAGTGTTTGAATTTATTATATTGTTTCCAAATTTACCTGTTGCAAATGCTGCACTGGTCATAGAACCATTATCAAGGTCAGCCAGAGTTATCATGTAATTAGCTGTACCTGTAACATTTTGACCTGGATTCAGGTTCACGGGTGTTATCGTTACTGTTACAGTTTTGTTGTATGTAACAGTGATCAGGTCTATGATACCCACATTTTTAGAGTTTTTGCATTGTAAGTGTATGTGCTATCCTCCCCCTGATACTCCCCCTGCAGCATTATAAGTCGTTGGATTTGCTACCCTTTTTATTGTCAGAGCTACACTTTGATTTTTTACGTTTCTTCTCTTATTCATTTTTTAAAGAATTCTCTTTTTTTAGATATTTTAAAAGCAATAAACTCCGACTAATAAGTCTATTTAAGCAGCAACTTTGCAATTAAAATTAAAATTTTCCTATAGATACGCAAGTGGGGCTATATATAGATATATTAGCATATAAATGCTGCTTGTTCTCAAAACCACATTCAACTTTGTTAAAAATTAGGACTGCAATAGTTATGGTAATAAATCAGTAGCATTTTAACTCTTGAACCATCTAAAAAATACGCTTAAAAAACAAGTTATATTGGATATGATTTTTCTCCAAATTCATGGGTCCTACAAATATCAGCATTTTATGAGTCCGGAGCACAATATCGACAAACATAAGCATTTGTAAAAAAAATTGCATAGTGTAAAGTAGATAAAAAATAGTTGGATTCCTATTCCCATTAAATGGAAGTAGTAACTGCAACGACAGACTTAGATCCTGGCTTTCGATGATCTATTAAATTTGGGGGCCTGATGTCCCAAGATAATGATTTGAACCCAAATCAGAGTTCAATCGTGGTCAATCTGAAATAAATGATATGAAAATCTTGAAACCGAATATGGTCAAATGTATTGAAGTTGTAAAAATCACATAAAATCAATATATAAGGAATTGGCTATATTGCCTATCACGATTATAATGTAGAGTATTCATATCTGAAGCAGTAGGCAACCTGCTTTATCATCGCAAAAATAACGAAACACTCCGTATTAAACTTGCAAACATAAACACAAACTAAACTGGAAATGAACTAATCTGCGTAAAATAAGTATAGTTTCTCGATACTCCTAAGCTTGTTAGTATTTTGGTTAATAGTGCAAAAAATGGTATTGAAAGTTGACTTTGAGAGTATACATATATTTTACTTTAAAACCCATGCATCAATGAAAACAATAAATACGGAAGCTTTGTCAATAAAATAATGGCTCTATATTCTTTTTTTGTGATGAAGTAAAGTGATACAAAGCCGATCAGAATTAACAAATTTTTAGATAAATTGTCTTAAGAACAACTTGACTTTAAAACTTGAATCTATTACTGGGGTCTATACTCACTGATTAGCAGGTCCATATCTACTAGCTAGTGTAAGGATCCCACACCTACTCACAGTCATGACTAAATCGACTTCTCTTTTGTCAACGCTCGTTTTGAATTTACAACGAATTCGCGACGTTACCATTTTACTGAGTTTATTCTCCTTGTTTTTATCCTGTGCAGTTGTGATGATGTATCTCTAAGCTTTATTTCTCAAAGTCAAAGTTCAAGCAACTGCAGTTTGTACTTTCCCAGTTCTTTAGTCCCTCTTTCTTTTAACATATTGCTTACTTCGTAGATTATGTGAGGAATAATAACTTTCAATCCCATATATTTAAATACGCAGTGAGTTAATGCTTCTGGGTGTTTGTTAAAGTCTCCATGTGCTCTTCCTTCGGAACACATCTTTTTTGGAGCTCCGATAATGGTAACAAGCATTGTGTATTTGCCTTTGAAAAGGCCGGTATCATAAGCACTGGTAGTGATGGGATTAAAACCGAATCTAGGAGACAGAGTGCTGTCTATCCAGCCTTTCATAATTGCTGGAATGGCTGTGAAGTAAATCGGTAACTGAAAAATCAGTAGATCAGCCATTTTACTTTTCCATCTCTGCTTTAATGTCCGGAGCAAAAATCCCTTTCTTTAAAGCCTTGATAGCTTCAAAGAAAGGCTTAAACACCACCATATTTTTCCATTATGGGAAGTCTGTGACTATTGGAACAGGGTTAAATTTCATTGCATAAATGTCGAAAGTATTATTTCAGGGCATCAAGAGCTATATCTTTCAGCGCATAGTTAAATGATTTAGGTTCTGGACGTGCATAAATATAAATAACTTTCATTCCATCCCCAAAAATTATATGTATAAAATATATTTTTCTGAATAAGGATGTAAGGCTACCTTTTTCTTCGAGGCAATAACTTGCACAAAATATTTTATTGAACTAAATAAGTATAGTTAATTTAGGCTTTGCAGAAATCCTTTGAAATAACAAATTTCCATTATTTGAAATTAATGACTTAATCAATATCTACTTCTTTATTTTCAGTTTCTTGAAGTTGATTTAGATAGATTTTCTACAAAGCTGTTTTCTTACTTTTTATTTTATTTAAGTATTTTATTTACTCAATAACTAAATTGTATACAGGAAAATATTTTATTTGGTTTAGGTATATGTTTTATGTGAAAAGAATAAAATGTAAGGCCAATTTTTCCTACAAAATCTATAATCTTCATCATGAAAATTTCTTAACCTATGAACAATGGATCAGATTTAAAGTTCATTCTCAAAATGTCTAAGCTTGAAATTAAGTAAAAAACAACGCAAATTGCCCCGCCTGCAATTAAAAAGGATTATCCTGCAATCATTTCATACAATAATCCTCCCAGAATTAGTCCGATAATACTGGCAAGCCCACCGAAGCTACATGCAAATCCTTGTATTGTGCCTTGATACCCTTCTCCTGTAATTTTTGAAATAAGTTAAAGAACGGAGGGCCACATAAGCCCATCTCCAAGTGCAAAAAATCCTGTCCCTAGATATATAAGATAGAAGTTTCCAGGGATTAAGAGTAAAAAATTTGTCATAAGCATTAGGCTCCCGAAAATTAGAAGTGTTGAATCAGAATATCTTTTCGAAGCTCTGGGGAGCACCGTAACCTGCACGATTATCAGCAGGGCGCTCAGAACTGTGAAGTAGATGCCCATCTGTATAATATTCCAGTTCAGGACTGCAATCGCATGTAGAAGGAAAGCTGTATAAAAAATATTGAATCCAAGAAAAATCAGAAAATAGAGGAAAAATATATAGGGAATATTTGGAAGTCCAAAAACTTCTTTGAAACCAGGTTTCTTTATCTCTCGCGTATTTTTGCATTCCTTCATCAAGTAGCCATAAATTTTTTCCATTTTCCTGGTATTTTCAGGCTCTTTGAGATAGCATTCTTTATTTTTTGGAATATAAAAAATCACAAGCAAGATTCCAATAAATGAAATTATTATTGCACCAAAAACAGGAGCTGCATCTCCATACTCAGTTACCTCAAAATACTCGCAAGTGCAGGACCTACTATGAATCCTAAATTTTCGGAAATGGCCATCTTCCCGAAGTTTCCGGTTCTATCCTTTTCGACGGTAATGTCTGCCAAATATGTATTGGCAACGGAAATATTTCCTCCGGTCAGCCCATCGAGGACCCTTGCAATAAACAGAAATGCAAGAGGTGACGTAAAGGCAAAAGCTCCAAAAATTTTTGAATCAACTTTAAAGAGAGTTTCTATAGGAAGATAAAAAGCTAGGAGAAAGATAATCCATGAGAGCAGGGTCCCAAACTGGCTCAAGAGAAGAATCTTTTTACGCCCATGAATATCAGACCATCTACCCAGAATAGGAGCGCCTATAAGCTGGAATGTTGGATACATTGAATTTGCTAGCCCATAAATAAATGAATTACCCCCCAACTTGTTAACCAGAAACACCATAAATGGAAGAACTATGCTGAATCCAAGTGTTCCTATGAAATTGACACTAAGGAGGGGAAAAAGATGGATACTTTCTCTTAACTGAGGGTCAAAAATACGTTTCAGGTTCGTACTTCCCTGATTCTCACCCAAATTATTTTCGTAAATTTTTTCCTGTGAATCTTTAGGAATGTTCCTGTCTCCATTTTTCACAACAATTATTATTCTACTATCGACGTAACATTTCACTTTCTGCTAATTATTTGCCTTTTGTAGGAATTACGCGCTTAAGTAAAAATAAGATGTCATCAATCCTGTAATTCACCATTATTAACATACAATTGAATTAATTTCTAACTAATTCCACATCAAGAAAATAGGTGGTATTCTTGAGCACATCTGCAGAAAGTGGGTGCTATTATCCTCCATGCCAATAAAAGTTAGTCAGTTGGTTAAAAAGATTTTTTTATCGATGACAATAGGTTGGATTTCCCTCAAGTTGTAGATGAAAAATTGTTTTGTTTTTGATTTGGTTGATATCTTTATTATTATTTTAAACTATGATTTTATTTTCGTATGAGGACAAATAAATAAGTTTAAGAAATACAGCATGATTAATCAATAATTATAAATATTTTTCAAATCGCCTTTCTTAGGCGTTCTAGTAATCTAATTTGTAGTAACATGCTATTATATATCAAAATTGCAATGTGAGCGAGGCGAAAAAAATTGGTCAGAATTAGGAATAAGTTCACTTATTCCTAATTAGGATTTCTATTACATGTCTTTCTGGATCATATTGCCGGATAAACTCACATCCCACATTAAATCTACCATCTCTCCATTCAGTTTGTTTAAGAGGCCTATTGATTATAAGACGCGCAGCGATTTCATTTTCATTGTAAGTTAATGTAGGCACCTTTATAACTCCCTAAAAACTCATATTCCTGATCTTCTTTTCTGCTTCTTCATCTATCAAAAATGAGTACTGTAACATTTCTTCTGTCGCTGTCTCTTTGACTTCTGCTCTAACTTTATCAAATACTTCTTGTGGAATTTCCCTGGAATAATTTATGAATATGTGTTTTTCATCCTCTATACATATGTTGTAGAAATTCTTCATATCTTCTACGAGGCAAAAGATAACATTTCTAACCATTTGTTTAGTGGGACCCAAGATCCAACTTATTGTAACATCATCTCCCACCCTGAAGTTTGAAGATCTAACTGAAAATTTAACTTTCGGAAAATTAGCTTTGAGTTCACTCCGAATAATTGCTGCCCGTTCTTTTGCTGGTATAAAGTTCATCTTTTATCTCCCCTATTAGTAATACAATACTACATATGCGTCAATTGTATTTATAAGTTCCGTCAAAAAAAAATGATAAAGAAAGCTCGATCTTTCATATAGGCTCTAGAAAAAAACTTCTAAATATCTCTAAGGTAGGCAGACTTTATTATACTCATTTATCCTACCAAAAATCAATTTGTTGAGATCGATTTTTAAGCGAAACACATCATCAAAAATTAATTAGTTCTATTTAAATCGATTTTAAAAAATAATCTTTTAGGTATTTTTACACCCCAAAAAATTATATGTCAAAATTGATAGCAATAGTAAACAAATTTTGTGACCTAGATATTCATAAACTATTTTTCATTGCCAATTTAACTACTATATCCGGCAAAAAAAATAACACCAAATTTTTGATAGATATGATTATGGAATCTTAGCCTTCAAAAATTGGTCATATCAGAAGTAAATTTTTTTTACGATAATTAATCATAAAATTTTGTGATATCCTGTTTAAAAAAACACGAACTTACATAACGCAGTTCCGTTTTGGTACAACAGTGGATCCTAAAATAAATCAGTTCGTTAATAGAACTTATTCGGGAAATTCCCATCCCCACAGCTTGCTGCGGGGTTTTCAACTTAAATAAATTCAATTTATGTTGCAATTAAGATTCATAGAGTTTGATTATAAATCTGACCATCAATATATTAACAAATGGTTAAGTGGTTAAATATAGATTACTGTTTCACTCTCGATATTTCAAAAAGATTCTTAAGATGGTGACTTTTAAATATTTATGCTCTCTGTTTTTCTCTGAGCTCATTCCATCCATTAACATATTCTTGCTCTTTCCTGACCTCTTCTTCTAATAAAAATTCTAATCTTTCAGGAGTCATCTTTATGAATGGAAAATCTTGATCAATTTTCATGATTTATTCACAGCTCCTTTCAACTTAGTAGGTTCATAATCTCTCTGAATATTCATCTAGCTTATATTAGATCATATTTTTCTGCATCATACAATTCATAGTAGAAATAAAAATGATTAGAAACACATCTCAATTAGATTATTCCAACTCTTTTCCTGTCCACTTATAATATATTGGTCCATCATCTCCAAATACTCCTCGATATGATTTTAGGATTCCTTTATTGACAAGAGCCCCAAGTGTCAATTTTGAAACTCTAGGAAGTTCTTCCTGCACAAATCCCATGTCATATCGAAGACTATAAAGTTGTTTAATTTTATCAATTGCTCCTTTTTGTAGTTTTAGTCTATCCATGGTATCACATTTATCGTTTTGCTGCATTACTGTGTTACAGCATTATAGTATTTATATTTTTTTACATAGTAACATTATTATATAAAGTGGAAAAAATATTAATATGGCTAAAAACAGTCATATACTCAGCTCGACATTCTAAATAAATGAAAATATCATGAGCTAATAGGAACCATAAAGGGAAAAAAATTTAATTTCTGAGCTCACCGTAATCGTAGATGCAAATGGTTGGTATACAGTGAACACCCAAGGATATAAAATAGCAGTCAATGAAACCGTTAAAAAAGAGCTAACTTTGTCACAAATTCAATGGACTGAAAAGAAAAAATTTGATTTTCTTATTCAGTTGCTTCTAAAGGAATTATCCATTAAAATTTCGGTTTTTTACAAAAAATGATCCCTATTTTATTACATCGTTGAAAGTAGAGTATAGAAGTGTCATTAAAAAATTTCGATAATCCGATTATTTGCATAAGTCATATGTATCATTTATAAACATAAGACTAAATTTAGTATTTATCGAAATCCTCAAGTATATAGGAATCTATTTGATTGAACCGAGAAATAAATAACATTAAACTTTAATTATCATAAATTTAACCCCATAATGACTGGATGTGTATCACAAAGCAATAAATTCTAATTAAATTTAACAAAGCAATAACAACAGTAAGGGTAACATATTTATAGCAAAGGATCATAGAAAAGTCAAGATCGAGACTACCATATATATTGAAATTGATTCATAGAAGTGTTCATTTCTAAAAAAAATCATATCAGAAACCGATTTTTAAATCGTGTTTTTTCTACGATATCTTTTGAGATATTTGTCTATTGGAAAAAAAACATATATAACCATAAATTACCAAAATCTCCACCAGGATTTTTTAGCTCCCGGTGCTTCGATTGCTTTTTGATTAATCAATGTCTGCATCTGCATCATGTAATTATTATGCATGGATTTCAGGTCTTGTTCCCTCTGGCTTGCAATCTCTAACTCTTTTTTTAGTGTTTCATTATGCTTTTCTAACTCTTCAGACTTTATGCGGAGTTGCCCTAACTCTATAGGATCCATGGCCTCCTGCATCTCTTTTATTCGATCTTGTAGTTCTCTTATGAGTGCTTCCTGTAATTCCAATATGTCTTCATTACCATTCGATTTACTCTCGCCCTGATGACTCATTAGGCACTCTAAACCTTGTATAATTGCATCTGTGATGCCATACCCAGATTGAATAACTCTTGTATAAAGCTCATTCGTGATGTAAGCGTTAACACGTCGCTTTTCCTCATTCATGGAATATATTAATTTACACAAGTCTTACACATAGTTTACGCTCCATTTTGTATGAGCTTAGCTTTTTACACATATTTAAGGATAATACGCATACTTACACATAATTCATGTCTTTTACATATATTTTACACAGGAACCATGAATTTGATTTTGGTTCAAAATTAAACCTATCATATAATTTCATTTAAATTACACATAGTTTACACTTACTTACACACATTTTAATATATTAATACGTAGCTCAAACTATGCGATATATGAAATCATAAAATTCGATTGTTTACTAATGTCACTTTCTACACACAATTTACACCTAATTATATGGTTTCGATACTAATGTTATTTATATCTAACATCGATACAAGTGACTTGTTAAGTCTTACTTTTATCGAGATATCATCATACCAATCCACACTTGTTTACACATAGTTTGCACTTTGTTTACACATGACTTATATTTCCTTACACAGGTTTCATGCTTTTTTACACATATTTCCAAAAAGCTAATTAGATCTCATTTTACTCTAACAACAAATATAGCTATAATTTACACTTATTTTACACATAAATTACACTTACTTACATACTAATTAGAATTTTTTTAGATATAGTTCTAACTTATTTACTTATATTATTGCATCATACCTAAAAAAAGTGCCTAATTTTCCTGTAAAATCGCAAATTTCAATAAGTACTTGAATAAAAAATTTACATAAAAAGATCACAACAGGCATTTCATAGATGTACCTAGATGTAAAATTTGTTTACTCATTTCCCCACTATCATCCATTAAAAGTTAAATAAATTTTCGAGCCATTGTAATATTTAAAAAATAGATAACACTTTTATGTATCTCTGCGGAAAGTGGATATTGTACTGAAAATTCTTTAAAACCTGATGGATTCTGTATTCTTTTTCTAATCACAAAAAAACGGAGTCTATTGTTAATATTCTTTCATTTATAAGAAATTCTTCTTTCGATCAAGAAGATGGAATTCTCCATCTAATTACTTGGTTTTTTAAACCTTGTCGTGGAAGATGAAACTGTTCTTCGATCTTGTACTAAACGCTACGGTATAAATGATTCCAAAAAAGATAATAAAAGCTGCTACAAATCCCGGAATCTCCAAATTAAACACGGAGAACTCAAATTATTAGAGCCTTAACTCCATAAGTTTCCATTTAAAACAGATGTTTTTGGTAAGTATTCGCGAGTTGAAAAAAGCCATCCTAACTGCAGTAGCTGAATCTGACCCCCAAGGTATCTTCATCCAAAGGATAGAAAAATCATGACTGGTTTAGGAGTAAGTGAACTCTCAGCTTCTAATATTTACAGAATTACTAATATAACTGGATGAAAAGGTTGAAGAATTCATTCCTAAATTAATAGCACAAAAAATCCCTTACTTGCTCTTGTTGATGCTACTTATTTTAAATTAAGATATAAATTTCACTATGAAAACAAGGTACTCTGTATAGTTGCTAGAATAAGGAATAATGACTACCTGAGGCCCTTGTAGTAAGATTGGGAAGCAGTGAAAACTCTTTTTTATGGGAAATCTTTCCAATGACATGAAATAAAAAGTTTAATAGATGTCAAGTTGCTATTTCTTATAGCACAACAGGATACAAGAAGGAATTTCTACTTCATTAAAAAAATGGAAACTCGAGGCGTATAAAAGAACATTCAGAACAAATAAGGTAGAAAAACTTATTGTGGGAGATTGGAAATTAATTATAAATCCAGTAAAGTAACTTAACACTCACATAGGAATTATACAAAAATTGCTGATAAAGCCTGAGAAATACTACTTCTTGCCTCAGCAGCAAGAGGAGATTTATCTCACTTTTCCGGTTTGGATCGGTATTTTTATCGCATATACGGGAAAAAATCTCAATCTTCTTGACGTGCAAATCTGACAAGGCAGAAATTTACTCTTTATGACCAGATTTCAGATGGAGTAATATGTAAGCACTGGAGAAGTAGGATACATTCAATTGCACATTCTCGAATTGAAGCGATATTTTCACGAAGGGGCACATGTATGAATATCCTTAACAAAAATACAGCTGAAATAGGCTTCTAATTATCATATAGTGGGATCTGAAAAGTTATTATCTAGAAAGCAAAAGCTCGTGAAAAGAAGTTCGCGAAGTTTACATTCGGAAACTTTATTTTGTACCTCCAATGTTTGATATAAGGTTGGAATTTTGATTACTGCCATCAACATCTTAAACTTTAGTTTATATTCTACTTCAAAGGGTCCAGTTACTTTAGGAAATCTACTAGAATTCGTACTTATTCTTTCTTTTTCGATCATTATTTCCAGAATTATCACACTTTACTTACGTAGATATTTTAAAGATAAGGTTAGTAAAGATGTAGGTGAGACCGTTATTAAATTTTTTTATTATTTTTCACTTATTATTGTTTCCATCTCGATCCTACCTCTAATAGGAGTGGATCCTTCAGGACTCTTGCTGGCAGGGGGAATTACAGGTATTGTCCTCGGTTTTGCAAGTCAGAATATTGTGGGGAATTTAATTTCTGGTGTCTTCCTGATGATAGAAAAACCTATAAAAATAGGAGATCAAGTAGAAATAAACAAAGTCTCGGGCTATATCGCAGATATACGCATAATCTCTACCCTAATAAGGACATATGATGGAGTTCTTGTCCGCATTCCCAATCAACAGGTCTTTACAACAAATATCACAAATAGCGTTATTTATCCTGTCAGAAAGTTTGATTTCACAATAGGAATTCGTTACAGTGATGATGCCGACGCAGCAATTTGGCTCATCAAGGACTTAATCGACAAAGAGCCTTTGGCCCTCTATAAACCCCCTCCTTCTGTTTATGTAAATGATTTCGGTGAAAATTCGGTAAACCTAATTGTTAGAATATGGGCACCTATGAGTGAGTGGGACGGAATTAAAACCCGTATTCTTTGGGCCGTAAAAAAAATTCTTGAAAAAAATAGCATAGAAATTCCATTCCAGCAGCGTATGGTTTACCTTCATAATATATCGGAAAAAAAGCAAATCCCTGAAAAATCGAAACCGAAGCAAGAGGAAGAAATTGAAAGTGTATTAAATTATGGTGAAAGAATTTTAATCTGAATGAGCTAAAGATAAAATGGAACGAGATTTCACAAGTACAAGTTTTCTGATTGTGGCCATGAGTTACCAATAATCATACTTCTCAAAGATAATTTCTATAAACCCCTTATTTTCACTAGTAATTTATATGCCAGTTATAAAAATACTACAAAAAAATGGTGTTTGTAGAAATCCTCAACAGTATTGATCAGATTATCAAGGGTTTCGTCAAATGTTCATCGAAAAAGTATTCAGATAAAAGATATTTTAGCCTTAGAAATATCTCACAGTACTATAGCTGGGCTTTAGGTATGCCTGATCTTTCAACAAATCTTAACGATAAAATCGAAACTTTAGAGAGGAAAATTTTCAATTATGCTTATGTAAAGAATAAATTTGATATAGTAATTTTAATGGCTGTTTCGTGTATAGAAGAAATTTATGTAGTAACTCTAACTGCTGAAACAGACAGTTTCAAGGATTTCTCATCAGGAGACAAATTTGCTTTATGGCTTTGAGTTGTGCGAATGTATCCGATCTGCGGATGAATTATACAAACTGAGAAATTCTAAAGAAAAAGATTATGGAGGCTGAGACATTCTAGGCTGAGATACACATAAAAATAAGTAGTGAAACAATCGCAATTATGAAAGAAGAAGATGAATAGAGTACGAAAGAAAACGATTTAGTCACTCACTTTCATGTGTAAACCACTTGACAATTTTCATAAATTTCATCAAACTTATACCTAGATGTCAATTTCTAACCCTATTACCTAGAAGGGACGTGGTGTGTTCGAGTTTGGTTCCATTTTAGCAATCAAGTCTTTTATACATTATTTTATCTTGTTTCTGCTAGCCATGCAATCTGCCAAATCCAGTATCAAAAATGCGATCAAAAATTGGAAAAAAATAAAAATAAAAAGGTAACGAACAATATTCCCACTTCCTGCAGATATACACAAGAATGCCATCTATTTTCTCAATATAGGTATAGCTTAAAAATTAATCGAACTTCAATAAATAATATGGAGCAAATAGGCAAATAAATTCTACATATGTGTACATCTACAGAAAGTGAATTAACAGGTTTATTTTTGTATATATAATATTAACAAAGCAACTCAACGTTGGCAACCCCAGAGTGAAATTCAATGAATTAGATTGAAACGCTAAAATTACACTTAACTATAGATGTAAAAATAAAATCTTATAAATTCAAATTTATTTGTTTTCATAATGAGCCCATCAAAAAAGGACAAAATGGATTCTAGATCGGCTCATTGTGAACCAGAAAAGTTATATACAGTTATAATATTTACATTAAGTAGGCGATTACGAGTTAAATTATTTTTTTTCTCTTAATCGTAGGAGTCACATAATTGGGAGCTTAATCAGAGGTGGCAAATGGCTCCCAATTAAAGTAATTTTTTGGAGGTCTTATGTGCTTGAGAAGAAAAAAGTATTATCCAATGCATTTCAAACTCTATATATGCACTCAATGATGGTATTGATATAACCATATTATTTGATTTGTATTTAATCTTTGAAAAATCCTATCAACCCATTTAATGAGCTTATCTGAATTTAAGAACATTGAACCATACAATCGTATAGAATGATAATTGACGTTGAATATGTAAAGATTCTAATAAAATATTCACTTATTGTTGATTGACCACTTTGTCAGGGTTATACTATCTTATTTGGGTGAATTTAGTACCTCTGGAGTGCTGCAGGTCATCAATCCACCATCCATTAGAGCATGGATGTCGTGAACCTTTGTTTCTCTTTGTTTCCTTTTCCCCCTCTAAGTAGTCTCTTCTTTTTAAAATAAGTTTTTTTGGAGCTATTGTCAGAGTAGACACCTCCATACTCCCCGGTATAATGATAATCTTTAGAATTATGATATGAATATAAATTCCCTACATTGGCCTGGGGGGTGGGAGCTAAATTTGAGGATCTAACCAATTAAACCAAGAAATTAAGTGCATTAAACTTTTGAGTATCCAAAAAATGAATTTAACAATAACGACGATAGCGTTTTATTTTGGACTGCAAGTACGTAAATTCTGGATGTTTCAAATATCTCCAACAATATTGAAAAATTAAGTTCATATACCTATTACGAATTGAGGAAATCTTTGCATGAATCAATGTCTATAGGCAACATCCAAAGAATAATTTTATATACTTTAAAAATTAATCTGTCTCTAATAATATAATTTGATAGGTGACCATTATGTCCAACACTCGAAATTTTGTTTTGCAAGATGAAGAAAGCAATGAGCACGGAGTTTTCACTGGAAAGCAGCCCCGTCAGGCTGCCCTGAAAGCTGCAAACCGAGGTACTGGAACCAAATCAAAACCGGAAACTATACGACTTAGGGAACGTGGGACAAAGAAAGTGCATGTTTTCAAGGCATGGAAGGAACTTGTCGCAGCTCCAAAAAACAAACCTGCCTGGATGCCGGAGAAAATTAGTAAGCCTTTTGTCAAGAAAGAGAAAATCGAAAAAATGGAGTAAACATAGTCTCCAGCATGTGCCCTAAAAATTGAAGTTTTTCATTTATTTTCGATATCAATTGACTGAATTGAATTTGAGTATCTTTATGTTTGAAGAATGGTATTCTTCAGGTCTCCAATTTTTATTTTGAAAACTCAGAAATCTTCGATTCTTAATATACCATATTTATAGGATTCTGATTAATCTTTAATTTTTTTTCTTTGTGGAAATTCTGTCCACATCTTTCTTGTTGATTTCTGGACTTGACTTCATTTTTTTCTTTTCGTATTCATTATTCATTTATTTTAAAGATAGCTTTCTCTATCCTTAAAATACTCTGTTTATTTTCAATGTCATCAATAGATATAGATTATAACAAAATAACTGTACACAACTTCTTTAGATTTACTCTTTGAACAGTGGTGGTAAGAACTTTTACTTCTTTGAATATCCTTTTAATTACTGAATAAAATAGTTTAAATAGAACTTTTTTTGAGTTGATCCTCTTGTTTCTTAATATATCACTTATCAATAGAGGATGCTCTTTTCCTGCTCTTTTCATTGTTACATCATAACTTGTTGATTTTGCTCAAAAGTTTCCCCTGTCTCTGCAAATAACTTCATTTTTTCTGATAAATCCACCTGAGAATCATGAAATTATGAGGCTGTTATTTTGAATCTTCTGATCAACTCATAATCCCTCTCCATATGCTATGAAATTCATATCCAAAATGTGACTGAATACACTTTTCTATTTAGGTTCAATCTCTGTTTTTTTTGTTTTGCTTCATTTTCTCAGGGTTTATCAGCTTTTGCATGTTTAGGATCTGATTGTAGAAAAGTAGCGTTCTGAATCATTCTCTGTTTTATTTTGAAACCAAGGCAATAAAGTTGATTTTGAAAACAATTCCCATATTTTTTCTGCAGTTATCAGTAATTCTTTTTCTGAATGATCAGACTTTGATACTGTATGGTATGTACTCACGAAAACCAGAAACTTCCTGAAAGAAATTCAATTAGTACGTTGTTTCTCAATTTCAATGTTGGAAAAGCCATGCTTTTGTTGTGAAACAAACATTTTAAAAATGAAGATTACATCATCTTCAGATCAACCTCTGAAAACTGTTTTGTTAAAATATATGGACTCAAAATGATAAGAAAAGCTTTCCAATCAATTAAAAGACGCAATTTTAAAAAGTTTATCTTCACATGACTGAAGACATTTGTATTCTTCTTTAAAAGCAAAAGTATATAAGAACTTTCATAAGTAAAAAATGGTGTTAACGGATTTAAACTTCCAATACTCAAATGCATCGGAATTTATCGAAATTCAATATAATCTAATAATCGCTACATTATTGTATTTGTAAGCTATGGTTTTTCATACTCAACCTGAAAAACTGATTTTGTACAACAATGTATGTACTTTAGACTTTGTAGAGAGTATATCTGAAAAACTTCAGTAGTTGAAAATGAGTGAAAATATATGGTATTCGTTAAATTCGATGTGAGACTTTTTATTAAATTCTGGTTTTATTATTGAGAGTAGCCAACTATCAGTGAATTAATACAAAATTTTGATAATACCAGAAAACATTAAAAAGTCTCATCGATGAATATTCGTCGTCTAAGATAATTCTTTATCCAAGTGGATTTCTACAAAGCTCATAGAGCTTTATTGTTGCCGTACCAGCTGTTCAGTTACAGCGATTGTTGTTGTGGGCGTTATAGCAACTGTCGCTGAAGCAACAATTGATCCAAAAGTACCCGTGTTCTCCATAGCCACTCTTGGTGACCCCTTTTAATTGCTGTACAATATGCGTGTTCTTACCCAACTGGCATTGTTACTACGAGAAAGACAGCTATCAAAATAACAAATGTCTTTTTTATTATGTCATAAGTTTGTTTTCACATTTATCTACACTCTCCAAACTTTTGCTCAATATATACAATATTAAGCCTGTTAATTTTTCAATCCACTTCCTATAGGTAGACAACTGAGTAAATAAAAATTGCCAATTAATAATCCAACTGTAGTTTTAAACAGCAAATATATTATTGAATTAGCTAATTGAGATATTGATCCATAGAAGTGAATTTGAATGATACCATTTAAATATTATTATTCAAATAATATAATATATATGGAAACATGAATATGGACCTATCTTCAGGAAATATAAATAAACAAATCATATTAAACAAAATTTGATCTTTTTTATTTGAAGCTATTTAAAGTGTCTTTATAATTTTCAATTTCATTTTTTGTTCTGTTGATACCGTTTTTAAAAAAAATATTCTTTTTATCCCCCATAATTAATATATGCATTTTTATTAGAATTAGTAATCTTTAAATCTAGAGATATTATTGCATTACTTTTTTTTCGAATGATTTAAAAATAATTGCTTCGTAGAGATATATACTTTAGAAATCCTTTGGAACTCAAGTTTAGTAATATATATGTTCAATGTCACAGGAACAAGACGGGAATTTTCATTTATGAAGTCGTCATTGAAAATAGGAAGCGTGCTGGGTATACCCATTAAACTACACATCACTTTCATTCTCGTACTCCCAATGTTTGCATATATCTTTTCAGTCAATCCACAACCTTTTGGTTTTGCTGGAGTTGAGCCGCCAACAATGAGATATGCGCTTTCTGCTATGGCGTCCATCTTACTCTTTGCATCAGTTCTTTTACATGAACTAGCACACTCCTATCTTGCAAAGCGCTATGGGGTCAAAATAGATAGCATCACTCTTTTTCTCTTTGGAGGAGTATCTGCTATGGAAGAAATACCCAAAAAACCCGGACAAGAAGCAAAGATGGCTTTCGCTGGGCCTCTAACGAGTATTATTATAGGCTCTATCTGCGTTTCTATGTACAGATACCTGATCTCCCAGAACCCAACTCTGTCTCTAAATCCAGTATATCTTGTCTTTTGGATCCTTGGATCCATGAACTTAATACTTGGAATTTTCAACCTACTGCCTGCTTTCCCTATGGATGGGGGGCGGGTCCTTCGTTCGCTTTATGCCAGAAAAATGTCTTATGTGAAGGCTACTCATAGAGCAGTTTCTGTTGGGAAGTTTTTTGCTATTCTTATGGCAATTTTTGGAATCTTTGTTGGAAATCTTTGGTTTCCTCTAATAGCTCTCTTTATTTATGTTGGCGCATCTGAGGAGGAACAATCCACTCAGGCCGATGTAGCTCTCGGAAACATTCTAGTCAAGGATATTATGACAAAGAATGTGGTCTTTGTTAATCCTTCTATGCCAGTAGAAGATCTGATTCAGTTTATATTTGAGAAAAAACATATGGGCTATCCTGTAATAGAGGAGGGGGACTTGAAAGGAATTGTGACTTTTACAGATATTGAGCATGTTCCTTATCTTGAGCGTTCTATGACCCTAGTTTCGGATATTATGACAAAAAATGTAATATCCGTCCCTTCAAATGCAAGGGCCAGTGACGCCATGAAACTTATTGTGTCCAAGAATATTGGGAGGGTTATGGTTGTTGATAATGAATTGCTTGTAGGAATCCTGTCTCGAACAGATCTTGTTCGGATTTTGAAACTCAGATTAGAGTCGTGAACAATTACTCAACTGAAAACTAAGTGCTTCTTGGTTCATTACGTTCTCCTTTGAGAACAAGTCTCCAAGCCCATCCCCCACATTCCACAGGTGTCAGATTCCATAATGTATCTACCATGTCTTGTCTTGCAATCAGGATATTCTCATTATCTATCTTTTAGTGTTAGCTCAGAGCTATGGTATCCACAAAAATTTCCCACCCTTGTTGCTCCTAATACTGTTACTTAACGTTTTATATACAGACTTGCTCAAAATATGGGTTCTGATCATCAAGATCTTAATTGTAGGAAACAATAAAAAGGTTGATATTTGGTGGTATATTTTTACATGGAGCTCCATCGTCATTCAGAACTGGCGTGAAGAGAGGATCAAAGCAATTTTTTAGGTTCGATAATACTTCAAAAAGCTTAGTCACTGGAGACTTTAGGGAGCGTACGGTTAATATTTATTTTCTATATGTATTATAGTAGCTTTGCGAATCAGTATCATTTCAATCATTCCGATAATCATCATTCTTTTGCTGTGGGATTGCTTGGCATTTCTTGTATATTTTCCTGAAAGACCTGTATGTTTCTCTAAGCGTTGGTACTTTTCATAACAGGATATATCCAAGACCTCTGAATATTACGAAACTATCGACAACTTGAATTTATTGTAATATTGGAAAACTTTTAGAAAAACAACCATCATAACCTGCTATTGTGCAAATAATGTAGCTATGGCGATTCAAATGATTTAGTTCCAATTGAATGCTTTTTTTGTTCATGTTATTCGGGAAGCTGTTCCAACTTTATAAGCCTATACTTTTATGAAATCTCTAAACAAATTTTCTTTACTAAACTAGAGTTATAATAGGCATGGAAAGTATTAATCACGTTATTAAAGGTTTGTTATCAAGAAAAAAGTTTAATAAAGATTATTTATAAAAATAGAACTCTATTAATTCTTATTTACATTTATAAGTAATCTTATATTCAATTTTATACATATATCCTATGTGTCCATCGCCGAAAAACCAACTGAACTAGGTTTCTTTATTATAAATGTCACAAATAACGAGTGGAAAAACAACTCTCAACTAAAATAAAAAAATAATCTCCCTCAAAAAAGAATAAAGTAATAACGTGAACCATGGAAACAGATAGAATGTTGATTTGGATGTACCACAACTATTGAGGCAAAAGCTACTAATTGTGCTTTTACTAATAACAACAATCACTGAGCCTAAGAACTACTTACGATGGAACAAAACAGCAGCACAGTCGCTTCTTAAGGAATTGAGAATAAATCCCTAATAAATTACCTTGTTACCTTGAATTAACGGCTATATATTTATTTCGCAATAAGTTTTGCTAAATTGAATTAATGGCTAGTGGGGGTAAGATAACTGAAAAGAAAATGTCCTCGTTTATCATACTGTAAACTATACAAAAGTAACTCATTCAACTGCAATAAAGAACCACAGGGATGTGGAGTATGGAAATTAATTCAGAGGGAAAAATCAGCCATCATAGCAACCCTCTGGAACAAAAGATTATTGCTTCCCTTAAAGTATATTCAAGTAGAGAAATAACAGTTTAGATTAATTATAGATTGTGATTTAAATTTCCACAATTTTTGATCAAAATTTTGCCAGATATTTATTAATTCCTCAAAGTTAATAGTAAAGATTCGCCTTTTTTGTAAAAGGTCTCTTTCTTTTAACCTGTACCTTTCCTCTTTGATTTTTTTATGTATAGAGTATCAAAAAATTCTTTAAAATAATGACATAATTAATTATTTGAAAGCTATTAACTTTTAAATTCGTAGAAAAATATTGTTTTGAGTTTGATTCAATACATACTAATGCAGATCAAATATATTTTTTCGTAGGTGCTGAACCAAAATATTTTCCTTCAAAAGTGATACAGATTACAAAAAAATAAAGTAAAAGTTTTTAAAGAATATCATGCTGTTTAAATAGTTATTGAGTGATGAGCTATTTGGTTACATATTTTATGTTAGAAATATTGATGGTGCATTAATCTCGATATTATTATGACAGTATGTCGAAATTTAGAGATATAAGAGAAAATAATAATTATATCAGAATATTAAAGCATTTACTTTTAAATAATTTTTATAAATCTTGATCGATGGCGTAAATACCTGTTACTTGCAACTAGCTGCACCAACGAAATTTTGTTTTTTTCTTGTTATGAATTACTTTGGTAGCACAGCTGACAGTCCATCCCTATAGTCACTATGCCCTTGAGCACAGTGACCCCCCTGATCACAATGCCTGGTACCGTATTCACAGTACCCTTGGTCACAGTGCCCAGTACCGTGCTTGTAGATATCAGGAAAATCTGAAGTCGCTGAAACCGTAGCTATCACTGATAATATAAAAAGGACTGCCAGCAAAATAAGCATTTTATTTTTTACTTTATTAACTAATTGTTTCAACACACATATCGCTCCTTTGAATAATTTAAATTAAAATATTTGAAGCGGGGAACAAGCATATTTGGGCTTCAAACAATCTGAATTATAACATATATTACAGGCCTACAATGCTTAATTTATCTGCTCTATAATCCACGTTCCTTCGGCTAAACAATTTCACAGCATATTTGTCAAATAAACATCAAGATATATTTTTTAAAATCCTAATAACAATATTTTATTATATATTTGAATATAAATAGATCAATGTTTTGTTAAATAATGTAAGTAGTTAATTTGAATGCATATCATATTAAATATAACGAAACATTAATAATCATAATTAAAGAAGTATATATAGAACCTAATTATTAGATATTTTTATTAAGAATGTCATTTAATATTTTAACCATTTACTAAAAAGCGTTAATTTGCAGTGAATTTTTCTGAAACATGGAAAATGTCAAAATGAGAGCTTCGAGATAGAATTTTGAATTGTATGGAGAAAAAAGATGCTGGAAACTTCTTAATACACTCCAATATATGCACTTCTATATTTTATTTTAGCCTTAATTAACAATTCAATTATTTTCAGTGTCACAAATTCATCCTATAAATTACATACTTACCAGCAAACAAAACAAAAATCACGTTTCTAACAAAAAAATACTTAATAGATATAAATCCACTAACTTGGGCACTAATTACCATATCATTATATATACTTTGGAACCTTAAATTTTCCTAACTGATCTTTTTTTGATGGCCACTCGTACTAAAGAGACTTGTGACCCCAGGAATTCAACTCTTATACATTTTCTCGCTTATTAAGAAGATCGTTAGCTTCTCTTCCTTGAGCACCGCTATAATGACATCCATAACCAATAAACTATTTTTTCTGATTAGTAGAAATGTAGGCTCTAATTCCGCAGGAAGCTACCTCTCTGTGTGTGTCCAGAAAGTTTTAGATATTTAGTGCTATAATTTCATAATTTTAATAGCCCTTTCTGCTTGGCTACTTTCAAATGGAACCCTCAAATCTATAAGGGAATCTTATGGTCTTTTCCTTGTGTTGTACAAAACCATTTAGTAGATTTCTTGTTTTTGTTTTCAGATTTGCATCTCATTTCCCTCGTTTTTGAGGGTCTAGGGAAGGTGGATTTTTTTCAATCTTTTTCATGATTATTGAGTCTAAAATTCCCTAAAACACATTAAATTGCTTTAGATTTACCTTTTGATTTACCCTTTGTACTCAAAAGTGTACTTTTTTTAGTTAAACCAGCTACAATGAATTATCTAGTATAATAATACATAAAATTTATTCATTAGCTATATTAAAAATAGTTTTACCATTTTCGGAGCTTTCGAAATAAGTCACGCACAAAAAAATAAACACTGATTCAGGATGGGGATAAAATAGTGCAAATGTACCTAGACTACAAAAATTTAGGATACATTAGAAGTGTCCCAGTTACGCGCCCGGTCTGAAGAATTAGAAATACACAATACAACTTTGAGGCATAGTATGCAAAAATTGGACTTTGAATTCACAGTAGATCAGTAGCAATGCCCAAAAAACAAATACACTTCAGATTAGTTACGTACTTACCAAATTTTTGAATGTGTTCACAGAGTAGTAGGGACGACTTTAAAAAAAAGCAACCAAAAAGCCTGAATATTCTCAGAACGGGCTTCCATAATTCTGCTTTTCTGAATTTATTACCTCCAGTAACATCATCGCTGAATATTTTTTTATTGACAAGAATTAGCTGTATAGTCTATCCAGAAAAAAATGACTCGCATCAATTTTGTCGCAATAAATACTTCTGATTACTAACTTGATGGAAAAATAAAAAAACTTTATCAACAGCCAACAATTATAAGAAACGAGCCCATCTAAATTTGCTCAGTAAATTTTAGTAAAGCGAGCTATTGATATTGTTTTCATGATTCCTAATAATTACGACAATATGATTGAAATGGAAATCCGACTTTTACATACACTTAGCAATTTTTCTCTGCTTTATGCTTTTTAGAGTGGTTTTTATGTTTATGTTTATGTTTACTCAAAGCACATTTATCTTTGTGACATTTCGATGATGAAACCTTACCCTTGCATACATTAGGTTCCGAATTTGGTACTGCTGTAGTAGAAGGTTCACTGCCAGCCATGGAAGGTTCATTGCCATACATAGGGCTGCCCATAGGACTGCCGCCATACATCGGCATAGGGACTAAAGCACCGCCATAGCCAAGTCCGCCATAACCAGGCCCGCCATAGCCAGGTCCACCATTGTCATGGCCACATTTGTCATCTCTGTCATGGGTTTTGTTCTCTTCCGAGATTTTTCCTATACCTTTAGTTAAGTCTCCAAAGTGTCCGAACCAGTCCCCAAAGGAACTCCCACCATCAAAATCCATCTTTACTGGTTGATCCGCATCGTGATCCCCATCGTGATCCCCATCGTGATCCCCCTCATGATCCTGTTTTCCGAAGGCTACTCCTACACTCGCTATTAATATTGCCACAATAAATAATGTTAAAATACGTCGTAGATTTTTAGACATTTGTTTCCCCATATAATCACCCCAAACTGGTTTGGTAGATACAATTATTTCTCGTATTTCAGTATCAATCAATTTTAATCAAGTATGTTGATTAACATATTCACTAAATTTTTTTTGAATTGTATCAGTGTGGATATTCGCGTCAACGCTATATATCAGTTGCAGAAAATTAGGTTAGTAATTTAATTTAGAAGTTAACATTAATATAAATATAATTTACATCATTTAAGTCTATAAACTTAATTTGACAATGCAAGTTTTTAGAATAAGTTTTATTTATTTTGTCAAACAAACATTCGAGAACCTCCAAAAATCATAACACGCTTCCAAGAAAGCATATCATGGAGTTTTTCACAATAACAACATTTCTTAGTTACGTGTTTTTCGTCAATTCTTATTACACTTTTACCTACAAGTTTTACTTATATCACGGATTTTAGATTTTAATACATACACTGTCTTCTGACTATCAAGAGCTTTTCTTTTGTATTTTACAAATTCCACAAAATGGTAGTGAATATATAGATTTAATAGTTCTCATGATCAAGTTTATACTTCATAGTTATTATATGATCTATAGAACTATAACTTTTTATATATTTTTTTACAATACACCGAGGGGAAAGTTGACATATTTCATCCCCCACTTTTCTGGCTGGTCCCAGTCTAGTAAGAAAACTTCCAGCCTTAGGATTAATCTTATAATTTCAATTTTGAAAGGAATTCTATACGGCCAAAAACTTAAAAAACATAATGCATAAATTTAAATTAACGGAAACATATAACTTATAAAAACATCATAAAATGTATGCTTCTGTCAAATTTATGGTAGAAGTGTGGAAGCTTACAAAAAATGGAGGATTCTAAAATTATTATTCTCGAAAATAAATTCAGAACCAATGTTTCGATGCTTGAATGTTTCTTAAAGAAGAAAACGTACTTTGACGTAAAAATTCCTGTTGAATGACGATGATGTAGAATTTAATTTAGAAATAATTGATCGAAGAAACAATGTTCGCATTATAAATTTATAGAGAACTTATTTATTCAGAAGAATTGGTAGAAGAAATAAAACCAGCATAATATTGAATCGCAGAAAAAGTTCCAGAGAACTGAAAGCAAATGGATAACTCTCATTAGTAAACACGGAAAATTTACACACATTATAATTTTAAAAATATTTCAATATTATTTATTATTGCTAAAATTCATTATTAAGCTTACTGGCAATTGACTGCAATCAATTAAAAATCAAAAAAAATAATAAAGGGTATCAAATTTAATCAATCATCACTAACATAAACTAAATTTTTATATTGATAGTATATATCATCACCTCTAATATTAAATTAATTTTTGGGATGAGTTCATTGTGAAAATATTACATATCGGAGATGTGGCAGGAGTACCGCAAAAAATAGCCACAGCTCAAAGGGAACTCGGATATGAAAGTGATGTTCTTTCATATCAAAAACATCCCTTTGGATATGAGACGGACTTTTGTTATCCAATAAACTCCAAATTCCCCTATAGTTGCATAAAAAAATTAGTCATTTTTTCTAAATTTGTTAGTAGGTATGATGTATACCATTTTCATGGGGGAACTCTTCTCCCAAAAGGCATAGACTCAATTTTATGGAGAACATTTGGGAAAAAATTAATTATACATCACCATGGATCTGAGCTTCGATTTAAGGGTGAAGAACATATTTATTCCAAGTTTGCAGATAATATTCTTGTTTCAACTCCAGATCTTCTTGAATGGGCTCCTGATGGAATATGGTTACCAAATCCGGTAGATGCAAAGGAATATGAGCTTATTGAGCCCATTCCTCAAAATAGCAAATTGAGAATTCTACATGCTCCAAGTTCAAGAAAAACGAAAGGTACTGAGTATGTGATACAAGCAATTGATAGATTAAAAAAATATGGGTATGATATTGAATTTATCCTGCTAGAAAATGTATCTCATGATGAAGTTTTAAAACAAATAAAATTATCCGATGTTATAGTAGATCAATTTATTCTGGGATGGTATGGAATGTTTTCACTTGAAGCTATGTGCATGAGGAAGCCAGTTTTGTGTTACATTAGAGAAGATTTAGCAGAAAAATATAAAAACCTACCAATATTGAATACAAAACCAGAATTTGTGTATGATAATTTAATAAAATTAATTGAGAATAAAGAATTAAGATTAGAACTTGGAATCATAGGGCAAAAGTATATTGAAAATGTCCATGAATCTAAAAAAATAGCAAAAAAATTAATAGAATTATATTCCAATTGATTTGAATACCTTTTTTATCATTCGAGAAAAAGATATGAACAGAATTTCTGCGGAAAAAATTAGAGGGAAATGAAAATTCACTATAATAGAATCACTTTATATTTGCATAAATTATATTGTTGATGTGTGACCCACTCTCCCCTCTGTGCACATGTTCACATGCTCCATTTAACTTTAAATTCTAAGCCTTTGCTTATTTACAATAAAAAACCCTAGTGTAAAGTTATCTAATTAATTCTATAAGTAATTATCCAAACGAAAACTAAATATAAATCTAATCAATGTCTAAATTGATAAAAAGCGTTTCAGATGATATAACCATTACTTATGACGAAGAAAACTAACTATCCTCATTTTATTGCACAACTTGTGCTGAATAATATGATTCAACTATCAAGAATTTTACCCAAATATCATAGCTAAATTCATTCATAAATTTGGCTTTGCCACAAACTTATACAAAAAATATAGATCTGGAATTTAGCTAATCCGATTCTTTCTCTGAAATTTTCACATAATTTACGTGTTAACAGATATTTTTGGCAAAAACTGAGTATTAATTCTATCTGGAATTTCTTCCACGCAGACTATTAACTAAAGGATAGAAAAACTTTCTCCAAATATTAGTAAAAAAAGTGCTGCATTCAAGCTTCAGACCGGTCTGATTTTTATACAAGATCTTGCTGATAAAATCGAAACTTTAGATAGAGAAATTTAAATGATGGTTCTGTTTTTTTGGGAAATTGTTGCAGCAACTCTACTTGGTAAAATAACCAATTTCAAGTATTTTTCTTCAGAAAATGTACTAATTTTCGGATAAAGTCTACAGCTACCTAATCTCAGAGTCTCAGAGGTAGTAAGGTGGATTAAAATGCTGATTGCTCAGGAAGTAGCAAGAAAAAAGTAAGTTTAAATATTTTTATTACTGCGAAAAAAATCAATATGGTATTCAAAGATAATTATTGCTCTAGCAAGGAAAATTAACATTAATAATATGTTATTTAAAATTAAGAAATATATGAAGATGAAAAAAGGATAAAAGAAGGGAAAAATTCGAAAGAAAAAAATATTGAGATTACGACTTTTTTGATTGATGAGTATACAACTTAATAAGATTTGAATAGAGATAAAAATAGAGGCTTACTCACTTGATTAGTGTATGAATGAAATATAAAAATGTATTTTGAAAAAATCCACATATTGTTTAGTATGACGTTCCGCAGATGTACACAGATGTACACAGATGTAAAATTTGTTTGCCGATTTGCTCAATATTATTTATTGAAGTTCGATTAATTTTTAAGCTACTTTCAAATTGAGAAAATGAATAGCATTCTCATGTTCATCTGTGGAGAGTATTTTTATAAGATTATTCATGATTTTTACTTCAGAACTCTACAATATTTAATTTTCGGGAAGCTATTCAAAAAATATGATTAAGATGTTTGATGGAGTTTAGGTCTTGTCCTTGAGTTATTGATCATGTAAAATTAGATAAGTATGTCTTTCATTTTTTGGAAAATATGGGGAAAATCTTTTGGTTAAGATTCTAGAAAACTCATCTACTATTTCAATTTTTATATAAATTATTTAAGTTACATTGGAAAAGAACACAAATAGTTACCCTTAGTTATAATCAATAAGAACCACTTATAGATATCAAAGTAAAAGTTCGATTCATCTAGTCATGTGAGCATGTGCATAGAGGGGGGGGGGTCATTAGATTTGAAAAAAGATAAAATAGAACATGTGCGTAATAGGGTAGGATGTGCAAGATACTATATTATGTGCAAAGAGGCACCTTTTATGAAAACTCTTGAGGATTCTATTGACACTTCTATATTTGATGAGTCTGAAACAAGAATAATCATACGTGGTGATGTTCTAACTACTGAATACATCCCGAAAAGATTGATAGGGAGAGATGAACAGATAAAAGAAGTTGCTGGATTAATGAGACAACTGTTTCGACACGGATTTCCAAATAACGGTTTGATATTTGGGGTAAGTGGTTCAGGTAAAACCGTAGTCTCCAAATTTGTATTAAGAAGTTTGATGGCTAAATTAGAACAAAATCCGATTGGAATTAATGTTGATTGGATTTATATTCATTGCAAAAAAGTGTATACACAGAATTCGATATTGTACACACTTATCAAATATCTTGATCCCACAACTAAAGTAAAAAAAACAGGGTATTCAATGGATTATTATTATGATTCTCTTTTTCATCTCATGAATACAAAAAATACAGCTCTTATAGTTATTCTTGATGAAATTGATTTCCTTAGATCTGAGGACGTGCTTTATAATTTTAGTAGGGCTGTTGCAAATGAAGAACTTAAGGACGGAAGATTTATCAGAGTTATTGGATTATCTAACAGTTCTAAATACGAAGCTCGACTTGACAATAGAATTATCTCTTCAATGGGTGCCGAAAAAATAAATTTTCCCGCATATAATACAGATGATCTTTTCCACATTCTAAAAGATAGAATAGATCTTGCATTTGCTCCTGGTTCAATAGATGAGGATACGATAATAAAATGTGCTGCTGATACTGCTCAATTTTCTGGTGATGTTAGAAAGGCATTGAGTGTACTTCATACAGCCGCTATAATTGCGGAAAATGAAAAATCGAATGTAATTTCAATTGATCATATTAAGGTAGCAGAGAACAAAGTACAGAAAGATCAGATAATAGAATCGGTAGTAAAACTTCCAGTTCACCATAAAATAGTTCTTTTAAGTATCGTAAAACTAATGACAAATAATAAATCCGTTACTACAGGAAGTGTAACTGCGATGTATGACGCTCTCTGTAAACAGATAGCTAGAGAACCTATCCATAGAACTGGTGTTTCGAGGTGTATAGGGTCTCTTGAGATGCAATCTTTCGTTAATACGGTTCTAGTAAACAAAGGGGCAAATGGTGGTATAACTAGATATATCTCAATACCTACTGAAGATATATCACAACTAAAATTGGGAATATATGCGGACGACGAACTAGAAGAACTCCGAGAATGTTTTCCGATGATTAATGGAGGGGAATAATGCATTTCAACCCATCTACTACGATTCAAACATTTTTAGTACCTAATCAAAAGATTTTATTTACGTGTATAATGAAGGTCATGAGGTATCAAAAAAAGAGGAAAACGCAGATAAATACAACTGATGTTTTTGAAGTTTATATGGATATATGTCAGAAATACGACATTGCTTCAGTTTATGAAGGTAGATTTCGAGAAGCTTTAAAAATGTTAGAAGAATGTGGATTAATTAAGATAAATAAAGGATTCAAAATAACACAGGTGCTTTTAGGTGATTATACACTTGATGAATGGGAAAATGCAATGTATTTGTTTCCGGAATGTACTAAATTGAAAGATTATATTCCTGTCTTTAAAAAAAACATAGGTACAAATGCTTAATCCTTAAAAAATGAGACTTTGTATTCAAGTCGAATACCCCACAGCTTGTTGTGTGGATGGAAACTTCCCAGATAAACGTTGTTGTCTAGCTGAATTATATTTTGAGTTACTTTTGCACTATAAAATGGAATTGCAGCATGATAATCACTTTTGATGTAAGATTACCCACAAAATATTCTTTTGGAGTCTACATATTTTAACAAAATAGTACTATGTAGACCTAAAGCAGGTGTAATCGTTATGTTTAAAATTCTTGTTTTACAGCAATGGCATGTTCTTTCTGCCTTTAAACTTGAGAAACAGTTTATTGATCGAATTTCTTTAAGAAAATTTCTTGATTTTCTTTTGTATATACCAGCCATTATCGCAGTCTGTTCATTCAGAAAATTTTTTTATCTCTCTTGAATAGATTGTTTTGATAGTGTTGATATGTTTTGAATATTTAATGTTGGTTTTGAGGTGAAAATCATATGAAAATTATCTAGATCCCACTCAACATTTAGAACTTCTACAACAAAAGTTTTACTTATATCACGGGTTTTAGATTTTAATAAATACACTCTCTGTTGACTACAAAGAGCTTTTCTTTTGTATTTTACTCATTCCACAAGATGGTGGTGAATGTATAGATTTAATAGTTCTCTTGATCAAGATTATGCTTCATAGTTATTATATTAAATACGAAACTATAATCATTAATATATCTTTATCTAAAAAAGAGTGGAAAGTTCACGTCTTTCATACATAACCTTTCTGGCTGGTCCCAGTCTAGTAAGAAAACTTCCAGCCTTAGAGTTAAAGGATACTTGTTAAGGAGTAGGTTGAGCATTAAATGTGATATTTGCATTGGGGAAAGTTAAAAATTGAGAAATGTACATTTGGGGAGTAAAACAAAGCATGATCAAGTATGTTACAAATACTACAATTGAGGCATACTATAATGAGAGAGTTTGGTTTTTTATACTATTGATTTCATAGTTCAAGTTCTAAGGTATTCCAAAAATGCTGATAAGAGTGCTAGAAGGCTCCAATATACATTCCGAAAAAGCGTGAAACTCCAAGCATACATATTTGACGATTTTCTAAAAAATACAGAGGAAAATTTATGGGATTATTCAAAAGGATGGAAAATGTAATCGAATCAAAAATTAATAAAGTGCTTAATAGGATGGAAGATCCACGTGAAACTCTTGATTATTCCTATGAGAAGCAGCTGGAACTTCTTCAAAATGTAAAAAGGGGAGTTGCGGAGGTTACAAGCTCGAAAAAGCGCCTCCAGCTCCAGCGTGCAAAATTGATGCTGAGCATAGAAAAGCTTGAAGGGCAGGCAAAAGATTCAATTGTCGCTAACCGGGAAGATCTTGCAAGACTGGCGCTTGAAAGGAAGGACGCTCTTGTTCAGCAAGTAGATGGGATTGACAGAGAAGTTGCAGAACTAGAAAAACAGGAGGAAAAGCTGATAACCTCGGAAAAGCGTCTTTCAACCAAAGTTGAAATATTCAGGACAAGAAAGGAGTCCATCAAGGCCGAGTATTCAGCAGCTGAAGCTCAAGTAAAAATAAATGAGTCTGTTACTGGGATCAGCGAGGAAATGGCAGATGTGGGCCTTGCCCTTGATAGGGCTGAAAATAAGAAAGAAGAGATGAAGGCAAGGGCTGAGGCAATTGATGAGCTTATGGAGGCCGGTACATTGGAGGATCTTACAGGTGGAAGCAAAGATGATATCGACCGTGAGCTTTCAAAGATCACTAAGAGAAGCAATGTAGAATCTGAACTCTCAATGCTTAAAACCGAAGTAGGGAAGGGGCAGACAAAAACAGTGGAAAAGAGAAAAGATACAGAAGAATGAAAGGAGCTATAAAAGTGATTATTAGAATTATGGGGGAGGGTCAGTACCACGTGCCTGAGGCACTATGCGATCAATTGAAGGAGGTAGATAATAGGATTGTAGTTCTTGTTGAGAAGGGAAATGAGAAGGAATTTAGAGAGGAGCTTTTGAAACTAATATCTGAAATAAGGAAAAAAGGGAAAGTAGTTGAAGAGAAAGAAATTCTGGTATCCGATATTATTGTGCCCCCTGAAAATATGAGTTTTAAGGAAGTAAAAGATATATTTAAGGAATCTGAAATTTAAGAAAATTGAAAAAATATGTTGATTATCCAACTGAAGATCGGTCAACGTTTTTTGGAAACTATCTGACAAATGTAGGGTAGTCTATAACTTCACTCTTGTAGATAGAAAGGATGCTTATGATAAAGAAATGCGTAGTGTAAACTACGCTGAACAACAAAATAAGCTTCCTGATTTCAAAAAACGTAATCCTGAATTTAACATAGTCTATTCAAAAACAATCCAAAGCATGTTGAAAAAACTTGATGGTAGTTATCATTCTTTTTTTAGCCACTTTAAAACTGGAGATTTGAAAGCACGACCACTTAACTTCAAAGGTAGACATTATCTTATGATGTTACCCTACAATCAAAGCGGCTTCAAAGTTGAAAATAATATAATTACATTTTCACATAAGACGAATGTTGTTCTGCTATCCTTTGATATAGGTAATTTAGATAATTGTTTGAAAATCAAATAGGTTGAAACTGTAAACGATAATCATTACAAAGCAAGAGGTAAATTTTTTATTTGCGTTGCTTATGATTTGGATATTGAAGATTCTTATTTTGATAATGGAATATATCAAACTATTGATTTAGGTATCATAAAGATAGTTACTGATATCAATACTGATGATTATTTTTTCGAAATAAAATCACCTAGACCTGATAATCATTGGAATCCTAATATTGATACAGCTAAATCAAGAAAAGATCGTTGTATTGGCGTTAAAAAAGGTTCTACAAAAAATAAGAGGCACCTGAGAATAGCTAAAGCAGTTACAAAAATTAGTAGAAATAAATTGAATCAAGTTAAAGCTTTCCAACACAAAATTTCCAAAGCTATGGTTGAAAACACTTAAGCTAACACTATCATAGTAGGTGACCTTAGTGTACAACAAATAGCTCAACCTAAAGTAAAAGATTGTAAACAGGAAAAGAAGACCGAACTAAAGAACGGTCAAAATCGTTCTACTTAGGGTCTAGGAAACTTAGGTAGATTTGTTCAATTTTTGGCCTATAAAGCAAAACTTGGAGGTAAAAGTATAATAAAGAATTGACGAAAAACACACAACTAAGAAATGTTGTTATTGTGAAAAACTCCATGATATGCTTTCTTGGAAGCGTGTTATGATTTGTGATTGCTGGAACAATATTGATAGGGATCGAAATAGTTCTATCAATATTATGTTACGTTTCCTATCACAAAATGCCTTGTCGATGGGCTATCAACAATTTATTGATAATCTTCGACAATACAGAATTCCTTATGGATCTCAAATTTTAGAATATATGAAGGAATTACTTGATGGAAGCCTCTTCCTCGGAGTGCATCAATCTTATAGAGAGGGGTAGTTCACGACTAAAATTAGTAAGAGTTTTCGTGAGTTAATTAATAATAAAGAATTTAAATTTTCAGATGCACAAATTATAGAGGTTTATCTAAATTTTTGTTCGTTTATATTGTTTATTAATTGCTAAGAGAGTTAATAGTGGTCTGATATCTAAAAATATTAAAAAATTTTATACTCATAGTCATCAATTCAAGACAGTTTATCAGGACTTTCTTCTCAATATCGCGAAAAGATGGCTATGACACTTTTTATTTTAGAAGATCATTCTGATGCTGTTTTGCTTCAGATCAATTTTTCTTCTCCAGGTGAGTTGGTGGGTAGTTATTGATATCAATAACAACCTAATAATGGAACCATAATATTAGAACCAGCCCCAGCCACCACAGCAACCCCAGCCGCCACAGCATGGACTCCAGGCACCATAAAGAAATCCAGGACCGTAGTATGCAAACATTATATTTACCTCCAATGGTTTTTATATTCTTTTTGCATGTTAGTAAATGTAAATTTTTTAAGTGATATCAACTACAACGTAATAGTGGAACCATAATATTAGAACCAGCCCCAGCCACCACAGCCGCCACAGCATCCCCAGCCGGCATAGCCGCCACATCCACCTAAAAAGTATGCAGGACCTATGTATCCCAACATTATATTTACCTCCAATGTTTCACTCTATTTTTCTATTTTTTTGCATGTTAGTAAATGTAAATATTTTAAGATTATATTGCATGTAATTCGTGAATAAAACTTTTCATCAACCCCCAATAACTATTCCTTCATAGCAACTTTTGTTAGGAATCATCTAGTTACTTATTTTTGTTTTGAGAGTAGCTTATTTGATTGCTATAAAGTGCCAATATAAATATATTGCCAAATAATATAAAACATCTGGAATATCAGGTCCTTAATAGTAATAAGCTTTGAATAAATAAGTAAATCTTCTCTCAATCAAAATTTCCGTGATGCAGCTTGCTGCAGGTAATGGTCTATGCTGACGCCCCTCTCTGGGAGTAAGTAATTACTTCCACTAAAATAGTTATATGTTTATATTAAGCATTGGAAAAGCGCAAGTAATAATCATTTTGCTAAGATCTACTGATCAAGTTTAGATTGGTTATTTTATTTAACTGTCGGCTAATGATAATGTTTTGAGTTTTCCATCAGCCAGTAATCAGAAGTATCTATTGCATCAAAATAGATTTCTCCACCCGATTTTTGGTAGGCTAAATAGTTATTTTTTATATGCCAAAGCGGAAAACCACTTCTCTTCAGTGTAGTGGATGCAAGCGTCAACTTTAACCCTGTTTCCATATGTTATTTTCAGCTGCTTCTTTGCTAACATCGCCGATAGAATATGTGAAATATTCCTCACTCCATAGCGTATGTTCTTTATAATAGTATTTTTTTCAAATACTTTTTATGAGTTTTCCATAGCTTAATTGTTGTCGTTTGTTTAAGTTTTCGAATGATCGCAAGAATGCTGACTTTTGGCTCGTTCTTCATAAGTATATGGATGTGGTATTTTTCCGTTGAAAATCATTTCTTTGATTTGTTATTTTATCATGAAGTACAGCTATTTTTTGTTTGGCTTTTCTCGATTTTTAGAACCTTTGTTTGACTCAGCACTAAAACAGACAATTCATGACATTGAGAAGGAGGAAGATTTTGAAATACTAAAAATGAAAACACAAACTCTCTTTTCAACTTGTTAGCGAGAACCAAGTAATGGCTGTTGAAACTATGAATGTTAAAGGAATAATCATGAATCACAATTTAGCATAGGCTATAGGGAGTGCTGTGTGATTAGTTTTGTAACTAAGATAGAATATAAACAGAATTGTCAGGAAAAGCTATTCTTATGATAAGTAAATTTGAACCGTTATCTAAGATCTGTCATTTTATGGATACCATCAATCTGATCTAGCACTAAAAGATAGAGAATGGAAATTTCCGGATTGCAAGACAAACTAAGATATAGACATTAATGCTACAATTAACATCAAAAAATTCTCTCTTATTAACCAAAATCGAATTTTAATCTGAAATCCTTGGAATGTGGGGAATGAGCTTGGGGACCTCTTCGCAAAAGAGAACGGAATGAACCAAGAAGCCACTTAGTCTTTAGTAGAGTGTTAGTTTACTTATTCTAATTTAGGAAGACTTTTATCATAGGATTTATGCGTTGGGCTGAGAAATCAATAAAATTAAATTTTTGACTGTTGGAAAAGTTAGTTTGGTAACAATGTCTAAAGTGTTTTGTGCTGTAAGTGCATAAGTCCTACTACTGTAACAAAATTAATGGGCTTTATAATCTTGTTTTCAAATTCTTTTCAATGTCCTTTTCCGGTTATATTTAGTGAAACTTAGATAACATTTAGTCATAGATGGTTAATTTAAGTAACATCAGTCTTAGTATATATTTAATTTAATTATAGTAATCAATGTTTCGGTATATATTATATTACTTAACTAACTATTATCTAATGCGTCTATTAGAAAGCATGTTCATCTTCACGCACATTGACTATTTGGATAAATAAATAATTAGGCCGTTTATAACAACTACTTTGTGAATAATTGGCAATGTGTTGTTTGTGCAGTGCGTCTGTTGATGAGAAGTAAATTTTAATAACAACAGTCCTCAAATTATGTAAATACTATAAATGTAAAGGAGTTCAAACAAATGTTTAAAAAATCGGTTAGTCAAATAAAAAAGGTACTGCCTGTTTTGCTGGCAGTCTTTTTTGTAGTGTCTTTGACAGCAGTTTCAGCCAGTGCATATTATGGTGGTCATGGATTTAGATATGGATGGGGTTATAACTATCCGTTTGGCCCCTATCCTCCTATAGCGTCTGTTGGTGTTGCTTCACCTGTTGTGATGACTGAAGCTGCAGTACCTGCTATGACCACAATGGCTGTACCTACTGTAACTACCGCTACTGTAGAGGCTTCACCCGTTGTAGTGGCTTCTGAGCCTGGTATTTTAGGAGCACCTATCGTAACTGGTCTTGGATACGGTTTTGGATACGGTCCTGGATACGGATACGGTCTTGGATACGGCGGCTGGGGCCATGGCCACTATGGCGGTTGTCACCACAGGTAACAAAAAAATCTAACTGTAAAAGATAAAGATAAAAACGGTAAAAAATGGAAACTATATAGAAAAAATAGATAATAGTCTTACTAGTTATGTTGAGTCTTACTAGTTATGTTAATACTATGCTTGATTGTATAAAAAATCGTTAGTGTCTAACAAATTTTATTATTGATCACCTAAATAAATTTTGATCTACCATTTTGTACTAATGGCAAGCTATACAAGCGGTTATGCTCTATGATTAAATTTATATGACACTACTGATATTTTATCAAGATAAGAGTAAGACTCTTAACTTTATTAAATTAAAATTTTCGAACTGTAATCAACTCAGAAATTAATCACATTTTTTATTCGTTCACAGAATATTTTCATTCAGTTCTTAGCAAATGATTTTAATTTAGCTGACTGTACACATTTATTTCTGATCAACTCTGTGAATTTTAGTGTTCTCGTAAGGCACCAATGAACTCACAATTATTCTGCTTTTTATGATAATGATTAATCAATGAAGCCTATTACCTAATGTTTATAGGACAAAGTGTAAAACCACTGGGTCTTCAGCCCAATGGCTGTAAGCGTCAACTTCACCCCTGGTTCCATAAGTAATTTCCGGCTGCTTCTTTGCTAATATTGCCGTAGAAGATGTGAAATATCCATCACTTCATAGTGTATATTCTTTCCAATAATATTTTTTCGAATACTCTTTTTGAGTTTTCCATAGTATAATTGTTGTCTCTGGTTTCAGTTTTCAAATGATCGCAAGATTGCTTACTTTTGGTTCGTTCTTAAATTGTGGATGGATGTGGTCTTTGCTCGTTTCCATTTCTAGTATTTCAAAATCACTCTCCTTTTTAATGTCATGAATTATTTGTTTGAGTTCTTAGTCAATCTACTCTAGTATCTTTTTTCGATATTTGAGCACAAAGATAATTTGATACATTAACTAAAATTTGCTATGATTCTTATGCTCATACCTTATATTTATAAAAAGTAAACAAATTATTAAAGCTTATTAAGTATTTTATGAAGAAAGCATTCAAGTTTAGGCTATATCCAACAATTAACCAATCTAACCAACTTAATCAACATATTGGTAGTTGTAGGTTTGTCTATAATTGGGCGCTTGATCAGGAAATAAAAACATATGAGCAAATCGGGAAATCAATTTCTAGGTTTGACTTAAACAAACTAATTCCTAATCTAAAAAAGCAAAATCCGTGGTTAGAAAAAGCCAATTCTCAATCACTTCAGGGTATGACTAAACAAGTAGAACCTGCATTCACTGGATTTTTTCGAGAAAAAATGTTTTTTCTAAATTCAAATCAAAGAAAAATCTAATTAAGTCATTCCCAAAACAACAACACTACAATGTGAATTTTGAAAACAATACTATTGAGTTTTCTAAGATTGGAGAAATCGAAGTAGTTCTTCACAAAACATCTGAAGGAGAATTAAAAACCTTACTTTTTTGAAGTCTTCCACAGGAAAGTACTATATCAGCATTTTAGTGGAAGATGGAAAAGAAGTTCCAGCTAAACAAGAATTTTCTGAGTCTACGACCATTGGTGTGGACTTTGGGATAACAGATTTTGCTTTATTTCAGCTGACGAAAAGGTTGAAAATCCTCAGTACTGAAAAACTCTTCAGATATATGATTTTCAACACCAACTCTCTTTTAAACTTGTCAGCGAGAACTAAGCAATAGCTGTTCAAACTCTGAATATTAAATGTATGATTAAGAATCATCATTTAGCACAGGCTATAGGTTATTCGGCATAGAGTAGTTTTGTAACAAAATTAAAATATAAATCAGAATAGTCAGGAAAAACCATTCTTATGATAAGTAAATTTGAACTCCGAGCTAACACTAAAAGATAGAGAATGAAAATATCCGGATTGAAAGACAAAATATGGTAGAGACATTATGGAATCTGACACCCGTGAAATGTGGAGGATGGGCTTGGAGACTTGTTCACAAAAGAGAAAGGAATGAACCAAGAAGCCACTTAGTCTTCAGTTGAGGGGTAGATCACCAGTTTAATCATGTAGGTCCTATTTAATCAGAACATTAATTATAAGAATTTAATATTTAGTTGATTTAACCCATAATAGAGAAGCTAATATAAATGAATGGTAAATATGTCTAAACATAGTTAAGTATTAATATTGATAATTAAGTTTTATTATAGATATTTAAGTAGGCTACTATCAAATCTAATTAGGATAATTTTTATTTGATATGTTTTCTTAAATTAATGTATATCAAATTTATCTTCATGTATTAACATATACTGAAGAATCTGGGAATTAGGAGTAACATAAGTTGTGGGAAGGTTATAGAGCATGGGGGAATTTATTTGATCTAGCAAGTAAAAAAATTTGTTTTAATTTTTTATGCATTTGCTTTGTGCTATTTTTGGAAATTAGATTTATTATTAACTTATAAGACGAAAATCTCAAAAATAGGGGAATAAAAATGGGGATATATTTAAAAATAAAAAAACTAATATGTTTAAACTCAAATAAGGTTATATTAGGTGTAACATTGGTTTTGTTTTTAGTCATCAGCTCATCTATAGCAATTGCATATACAGGATTCTTGGAAGAAAACAAATCATTTGATATTAAGAAAAATATCTTAAGCCATACAGAGTTTTCTCCAAAGATTGAATCCGCCCCAAAAAGCCCTGAATTTATTAAATATCAGAAGAACATGATTTTTCGTTCAGAGATATCGCGAGGGTTAATGGGTGGGAATATATTTGGTGATAATGGAGGGAGCGATGAAACTGGTGGTTTTTCATTAAAATCAGAAAGCTTTGTACCCGCACCTGTAACATCACCATTTGGTAGATTTAAAACAGGCCTTCTACCTGCGCCTGTGGATCTTCGTCATCTCAATAACCATCATCAACACAGCAATCGTCTTCATTACAGCTATCGTTTCCATTCCAACAATAGTTCCTTAGCAAATATATCTGCTCCGGCTTACTATGATCTGCGGAGCCTAAAAAAGGTAAGTCAATCTATTAAAGACCAGGGTACTTCAGGAACTTGTTGGGCATTTGCTACTTATGAGTCTCTTGAATCATTTCTAATGCCAAGAGAAAAATGGGACTTTTCAGAAAATAATTTAAAAAATCTACTCTCTGCTGCTGATCCAGAAGGGTTTGATTACATTGAAGGGGGGAACATGTTTATGTCAACTGCTTATCTGGCTCGCTGGAGTGGACCAGTGAAAGAAAGCGATGATCCTTATAATCCTTATTCGGGTATGTCCCCTCCTAATTTGCCCATACGAAAGCATGTACAAAATGTGTCTTTCTATCCGGATAGAAATGGACCTATGGACAATAATGAAATAAAATCTGCAGTCATGAACTATGGAGTAGTATATACCACTATAAATTATGATCCCGCATTTTATTCCGCTACCACACATAGTTACTACTATAACGGGACCTTAGATAGTAACCATGCTGTGGATATTGTGGGCTGGAACGATTCTTTTGACAGAAATAGGTTTTCCACTTCTCCTCCAGGAAATGGAGCATTCATCGTAAAAAATTGTTGGGGTATTGGCTTTGGTGAAAAAGGGTATTTCTATGTTTCCTACTATGACTCAGATATAGGAACCTCCAATGCGGTTTTCACGGCTGAAAATGCTGATAATTATAAATACATCTACCAGTACGATCCTCTCGGATGGACTGATAACTATGGATATGGTAACCTCACTAGTTGGTGTGCAAACATCTTTACTGCAAAATCTAATGAAGTCCTCAAAGCGGTAAGTTTTTACACAACAGATCTAAACTGCAAATATGAAATGTATATTTACACAAATTTGGGATCCAACCCCATTAGTCATGTTGGCCCGATTCTTACCCAAAGTGGGATAATCTCTACTTCAGGCTATCACACTGTTCATTTGAATTCTGGAGTTCAGCTCAGTGAGGGTAAAAAGTTCTCGGTAGTTCTGAAGCTGATAAATTCTGGATACAATTACCCGGTTGCAGTAGAAGCGCCGATCTCTGGCTATAGTAGTAAGGCAAAAGCAAATGCTGGGGAGAGTTTTATTAGTCCTGATGGAAATACTTGGACCGATATAACGACAGATCCAGATCACTCAAATACAAATGTGTGCATAAAGGCTTTCACTGACAAAGGAAACATGTCTTATGTTACTGATTTTGTTGCAACCCAGACTTCGGGAAATGTACCACTAAATGTTGTGTTCACTGATAAGAGTACCGGATCACCAACTTCATGGTACTGGGACTTTGGAGATAGAACATACTCAACAATCCAGAATCCTGTTCATGTTTATAATAAAGCTGGGAAATACATTATTATTCTAAAGATAACTAATACAGCTGGGAGTAACACAGTGAAGAAAACAGTTAGGATTTATCAGAACTGACAGGTGATAATATGTCAAGAATTAGACCTGTGATAACCGTTTTAATAATATATTTAACTTTAGCAATGATTCCAATGGCTTCATGCGCTAAGATTAATACAGCAAGTCAACAGACTGTAATAACCGAAGACGACACAGGAAAGACCATATATCTTAAAAATGGAGACATTTTTTACCTGAGGCTTAAGGAAAATCCGAGCACTGGTTATTCCTGGCAATTCTCCCTAAGCAGGGGACTTAGCTTGCTAATGGACAAATATTATTCTCCGGATTATTCTAAAAAAGATGGAAGGTTTGCTGTTGGTGCTGTAGGGTTCCATTCGTGGGAAATTAAAGCAGTGGGTCGGGGTAGCCAGCAGATAAGGGGAATATACAAGAGATCTTGGGAAGAAGAGACAGGTGATGAACAGGTCTTCAAAATTAATGTTAAAATATTCTGAACTGTATCATATTTGTCGTGATAGAGCTCATCACAAAACCAATTTTATCCTTAAATAGGATTTCCAGAGTTATTTTTATGATCATGAACTCGATTGATTACTCAATAATACATGATTTAGAAAAGTAATTTCGAGTTTTGGGATCAGATCATGAAATGCTATTAACAATAGCATTCACTGACTACAGTAACGAATTGACTAGTATATGAACTGGATTTTTGGAGACTTGAGGTCTTCAACAGACAAAAATTTTGCGGATCAATATAGCATAGTTTGAAAATACAGTATCACTTCAACGGTTACAAACAAAAAGGTAAGTGAAGCAGTAAAGAAAAAGGATTTATTGCAGCAGCCGAGAAATGAACATTTTAAATTTGGGAAAAATAACCAAGGTATATGCTAAGAAGTATTGAGAAGCTTTGTTGCTTATGGTTTGTGGAGGATCACTAATTCCTTGTTCTTTCGGTAGTTAAGATGTGAATCTTCAAATCTCTTTGTTTCCTTTTCCCCCTCTAAGTCGTCTACTTTTTTAAAAATGAGTTTTTTTGGAATCATGGTAAGAGATGGTATCCCTTCCATATGATCGAGATGTGAGATACATCGAATTAAGTAGCTTTGTCCATTGCTATGGTCCGAGCATCTATTACTTAGTGTTGGTGGTTAATTACGGATCTGTGTATCCTATGATGTGCGATTTGAAAAGAATTAAGCCTCCCATCTTTTTCACCATTTGCACGTAGCAGGGCTGTAAAATTCGTTCAATGGGAGTGGTAGACGATCACGTTCAGTTATTCTGAAATTCCATTCAGGTAAATTTCCGTAAGGGATAGTTAAATTTCATATATGTTGTTGCATTATCTTCCTGCAATATTCAACTTTCAGCAGATATCATGGAACTTATTCCAAAAAAATCTGAAAAAAAGTAAGCTTAGCAATAAGAAAGTCGGCCACACCAAAAAAAAACTCATCCATAATGAACTTGAACATATGTAAAAAACCCAGAACCAGGCTAAAATAAACGAAAGAGCAAAAAATATAAGGAACTTATTTTTATCTAAACTAAAGGTATCCACATACATATTAATAAATATGCTACAAAAATATATAAAATTTATGGGAACATAACTAAAAACAGGAAACAAAAAACATATGTATTGGACTCTACAGGCATATATTCCAATCAAATGAGAAAAACAGATCACTGTAGTTGTAATTTTATTGTGTCTGTGTAAGTTAAAGGATAAAGAAACGGTTATATTTTACAAAACTTTTTGGCACACTACCTAAAAGAGCAACGTTGCAAAATTTTTGTAAAATGATAAATTTCAAAAAGTCACTATACCAAATAATATAAATTCATTAGCATTGACCTTACAGGGTATTGTTTATTGGTATTGATACAAACAGTTTACAGCTCTTTTTCTCATATTTGGGCGTTAGTGGAGCAAGAGTATTGTATTAACATAGAAGCATAAGCGCAAGCCACTTTGGAGATTGTTGCATGAAAACATCACTCGTGCATTAATTGACGAGTAAAAAATTTGGGAAAAATATTTTGTTTACTAATAAACAGAAATGGCACACTAAAAACGAATCTATAGTATTTGTAGATTAATTAAATCTCATAGGCATAATAGATATAATAATAGAAATAATTAAAACTTATGATATTTGTGGTTTTATTTTTAAATATAATATCTAAAACTGATATATAAAATAAAAAAATATTTAGTACTTATAAGTTAAAACTAATCTATATTGTACTGGTAACTATTTGAAATAAATTTGCATTAACGATATTAAATATAAGGATATATATAGTATGATAAAATCCGGTTCAAAAGTATTACCTAAAGCAGATGACGTTAACGCAGAAAAGACAGCTGAACTGATCGTAAAAACAGACTCTTCTGCTAAGGCTATTTAAATACAACATTCGTTACTTTTTACTCTTGATAACTCTTACTTTTTTCACGTCTCCCGATTTAGTTTTTGAAGTAAAACATTTGTATATTCTCAACTTCAACTTTCCATTATAATTTTCTGCGCTATAAACTCTTCACTCACAAGCTTAGGTGCATATAGAAACGCAGACTCATTTATTTTTAAACAAATTACTTCTTCTTCAGCCTATTTTACTTTATAATTCTTCGCTGTGTTTTGTATATCCCTTCCCAATAGTCTCTGCTTACTTAATTTGGTTACTTAAAGCATTAATTGTATCACTTGCTGCATCAATAAGTATCCACCCTCTTGGTGGACTATTCCATCATTGTACATTTCCAACTGGAAATTTTAAGAAATTCAACGTTTGTGTTATCGGGTGGGTTACCAATGTTATTCCACATCAACAGCTTTGGTCTCCACATCCACAGATTTGGTCTCTACACCCACATTGGTCTCTACATCCACAGATTTGGTCTCTACACCCACATTGGTCTCTACATCCACAGATTTGGTCTCTATATCCACAGATTTGGTTGCCGTCATTCAGTTGACGTTATTGTTTCCGTTTCCAAAACCTAAATTATTGTTTCCATTATTATTTCCGTTTTCATAACCTAAATTATTGTTCCCATTATTGTTTCCATTAAGGGAACCACGATTTGCATTTCCATTACAGTTCCCATTTAAACTTCCCTTATTAAAGTTCCCTTTTCCATTCCAGCAATTAGCTGCACTTACTGTAGCCGTCACGGATGCTATAAAAAAACTACCAATAAAATACTCAGTGTCCTTTTTGTTCTGTTAAATATTTGTTTTCCCATTTAAAGACCCACTCCAAACTTGTATGCAGTTAAATGTTCGTAAAAATGGTTAGATTGTTAGCGAATACAATCTGACATTTGTTGATATTTTAATTCGATTGCCAATGGTTAGATGAACTACATAAATATGATCATCAAATTTGGGAATCTTGCTAAAGTTTTAAAAGACGATCGTATTTATAAATTCAGGATCTATATTATATATTTAAATATATACTATTAAATACTAATATTAGTCTATTTCATATTAAATAATATATAGAGAAATATGTGTACTAATCTGTATTTAGTAGCCTATAAACAAAATGACAGTATACTGAAAGTTCTGTAAAATCTGATCGACTCTGTATCCTTTGTCTCCACGACAAAAACAGTGTTTATTGTTTTGTCGATGCATAGCTTTTGTGCGAAAACCTTTGTATTTTCTCTATTTTCAGCCGAAATTATGGTACATTTTTCCCGAATTGTATAGCAAATACGCAGTTTTTATTAAAATATATGTCATCTTAGAAAGCCAAAAAGTTGCTATATCAATCTCGCGAGGGATAAAAAATGAATGAAAATTAAGTGATTATTTAACCTACAAATTGGATTTATTTAATCTATTAAGAGTAACTGCTTTATTGTACCAAGCTGCTGAATCCTGAGGGTTAATTTCAATCGCTTTGTCAAATGCTTTTATCGCTTCATTGTACTTACCTAAGCTGCTTAGACTAAGTCCTTTATTAATCCAAGCTATTGAATTTTGTGGGTTAATTTCAATTGCTTTGTCACATGCTTTTCTGGCTTCATTGTACTTGCCTAAGAAGGTTAGAATAAGTCCTTTATTGGTCCAACACATTGAATTCTGCGGATCAATCTCAATTGCTTTGTCATATGCTTTTAGTGCTTCATCGGACTTGCCTAAGCTGCTTAAAGCGTTTCCTTTATTGTTCCAAGTTATTGAATTATGTGGATTGATTTCGATTGCTTTGTCACATGCTTTTATGGCTTCATTGTACTTGCCTAAAATGGTTAGAGTAAGTCCTTTATTGGTCCAAGCATCTGAGTTGTTCGGGTTAATTTCAATAGCGTTGTTATACGCTTTTATGGCTTCATCGGATTTATTTAGGTTAGTAAGAGCGTTTCCTTTATAGATCCACGTATTTGAATTGTGTGGATTAATTTCGATTGCTTTGTCAAGTGCTTTTATGGCTTCGTTGTACTTGCTTGAGGTGGTTAGAGTAAGTCCTTTATTGGTCCAGGCATCTGAATCGTGTGGGTTAATTTCAATTACTTTGTCATATGCTTTTATGGCTTCATCGGACTTGCCTAAGCTGCTGAGAGCGTTTCCTTTATTGTTCCAAGCATCTACATAATGCGGATTAATCTCAATTGCGTTGTTATATGCTTTTATGGCATCATCAGACTTGCCTAAGCTGCTGAGAGTGTTTCCTTTATTGTACCAATCTATTGGAGAATTATTCGGATTAATTTCAATTACTTTGTCATATGCTTTTCTGGCTTCTTCGGACTTACCTAAGCTGCTGAGAGTGTTTCCTTTATTGTACCAATCTCTTGAAGAATTATTCAGATTAATTTCGATTGCTTTGTCATACGCTTTTATCGCTTCATTGTGCTTTTCTGAGCTCATTAGCTCGTTTCCTTTATGGAAACAATCTATTGAAGAATTATGCGGGTTAATTTCAATTGCTTTTTTATAAGCTTTTATTGCTTCATCAGATTTATTTAAATGATTTAGAACAAGTCCTTTATTGTACCAAGCATCGGAATTATGCGGGTTAATTTCAATTGCTTTATCATACGCTTTTATTGCTTCATTGTACTTTTCTGAGCTCATTAGCTCGTTTCCTTTATGGAACCAAACATTTGTAGATTGAGCCGCGCCTGCGATACTCACTAGCATTACAAGCTCCAATGCAGTGATTCCTAAAACTTTTATGATTGTATGCTTTCTACTTGCTTTATCACATTTAGCTCTTTTCATTTTCGGTCTCTCGATGTTTGTTTGGAGATATCAGGCTGAGAAATAACTACAAAACCACAAATGAATAATACTTCACTCTATAAAGTAAACTTTTCTACTAGATAAATATATTTATATATTAATTAAAATAATTATTACATTACTTTTAGTTGTTAAACTTTTAAAAATTTTAATAATATTACCAGGACAACAAAGTCGTAACTTGCAAAACAACTATTCTAAAAAAAATTAACCCAAATTTCTAAACAAGCCAAAAAAGCTACAAAGTAAGGCAGAACATAGTCATCTAAAAACAATGATCCGTAGTTTTTAAGGTAAAAACTATGGATTAGTGATCGCAATAGAAACATAATATTTGGCAGTAAAACTATTGACTCTAAATCCTGTTTTTATGATGAAGTGAAATTATACAGAGTCAATCAGAATTTACAGATTTTTAGGCACACTGTTGTGAGAGTGGAGTTGGCTTTAAAAATTGAAAATCAGAGAATTGCCAGAAAATTATTTGGCAGAAGTGATGTGATCGTGAACTGAGTTTCAGACGAGAATGTAAGATATCTTAAGAGTTTTTTTGTTGACATAACTGTTTTGTCTCATAAATCTGAATAATGTGGGGTAATCTCAATTGCTGTGTTATATGATGTTATTGATTTTGTTATATACTTTTATTGCTTCATCGAATCTATTTTTTAAATTTATCCAATAATCTAACATTGTTAATTTGCACATAAAAAGGATATTATTTTTTAATTTTAAATCAGTATTCTGATATGAAAAATATATGTAGTTGTGAATGATATTCTGCTTAATAAAAATTACTATGTCCAGTCATTATATAGCTCTGTCTTTGATTTAAAAATCGATTTCAGAATCAGCAAGCTAGAATTTTCAAGAACTGGTTTGCACTTAATAAATCTAATGGTTACCTAAAAAGTGAGATTTATAAAAATAAAATTTAAAAATTGAAATTAAAATCTTAAATAATTTTTAACCTGTAACAATGAATTAATTACTTAAATAATGTCCAATTTCATATGACGAAAGCAAGATGGTGTATAGAGATGGGAAAAAATTGCTTAAATCTAACCAGACTAAATACTTTATCAAATTGTTTGAAACTTGTAAGAAGCATGTTGATGGAAGCTCATTTGTGGTTCTGTAAACTCCGTTTTCAGTCTGTAATCAAAGTGACGCTGCCAGCAATCTTGAGTCTAATTCTTTTATTGAGCATAATTTCTTTCGAAGCGCAAGCTTCAAGCAGTCAATCTAAATTGAGCTTGTCTACTGCCAATACTGCAATGAATAACGCATCAACCAGCTCAAACACTGCTCTGTTGACAGTTACATCAGTGCATAGCCCAGCTCTAATGATAGTAAAGTCAGCATCTCCAACAAATTATTCCACTGTAGGACAGACTGTTACATACACCTATACTATAACTAACTCTGGAAATGTGAATATCAAAGGACCTATCAACATTATAGACAGCCGCATAAATGGTTCAATCTCGATACCAAACACTGATCTTGGCCCCGGGCAAAGCATCACAGGAACATCAAACTACTTAATAACGCAGGAAGACATTAATTCTGGTTCTGTGATCATCTCAGTGTATGCAAAAATATTGATGATCGTTTGACAATAATATCATTTCAAACAAGGATATTACAAAAGTAATTGCTGCCCAGCATCCCTCTGATTGGTGTGATAATTGAAACTCTCGATTATGGTCCTGGTTTAGGTCTATTCAACCAATTGTGGGGAAATCAAAACAAGCTATTGATACTGCAGGTGGTAAAAAATAACAATAATGGGATTTGTCGATATCCAGGTTCTTTACCTGGATATTTGAAATAAATAAACCATCAAGTCAATTCATTTGAGCTAGTTTCGAATCTATCTGCACCTTGTTGAAGTTACTCCTCATCTAGATAAATGAGGATCAATAAGATTATATTGGACTTTTACTTATGCATCAAAATAGGCAGAAATGGAATTTTGAAACAAGTTCCTTTATTTTAGACCCTAGGTGCACATAATTTCGTGATATATCACTCAGCTGAAGACGAAGTGGCTTCTTAGTTTATTCCGTTCTCTTTTGAGAACAAGTCTCTAAGCCCATCCTTCGCATTCCATGGGTGTCAGATTTCAATTCGATTCTGATCAATAAGAGCGAATTTTTTGATATTAATTGTAGCATTAATATCTCTATCTTATTTTGTCTTGCAATCAGGATATTTTCATTCTCTATCTTTTAGGGTTAGCTCAGAGTTATGGTAGCCACAAACACGACAGATCTTAGATGATGGTTCAAATTTACTTATCATAAGAATGGTTTTTCCTGACTATTCTGATTTATATTTTAATTTCGTTACAAAACTTACTCCACGCCGAATGACCTATAGCCTGTGCTAAATGCTGATATAGTACTTTCCTGTGGAAGACTTCAAAAAAGTAAGGTTTTTAATTCTCCTTCAGATGTTTTGTGAAGAACGACTTCGATTTCTCCAATCTTAGGAAACTTAATAGTATTATTTTCAAAATTCACATATGAGCCTTTGATGTCAATTCACAGATCAATTCAAACAACGATTTTTGAGACCAAGACAATTCAATCTTTTTCCCCAAAACAAGAATCCAATCAATTATCAAAAGAGGACTTCAATAAACCTCTAAAAGCTAACTGGATGTTCTAACAGGCCTGATAACTACAAACCGGAATTATGATACAAAACGAAAAGACAAAACAGGGTCTGGATTTTCAAGTCAGAATATTTCAATGATCCAGACCGCAACACCTTGTACCAATATCTATTTTTTAAGGCCCTTTGTAATTCTTAAGGATAAATTTTTATCCCCTATTCCAGCGGGTCTTTTTTCAATATTTGGTATCGGCACATGGTCGTTTATAAAACATAGTTTGTTGAAAATAATTATTAATGCAATTATGCTGCCAGCAAATAAAAAACCGGGTGCAATGGGAACAACAATACTATATATACTATTTAGTGATAATATGTCCACAATATCACCTCTACGGATAGTATATGCCGATGATGTATTATAAATATATCGTCTGAAAATATTAAATAGATATAAATAAGGTAAGTAAACATTACTTCTTACTATTCTGTTCCTATCCACATTTTTACGGGTTTTCTTTTCAATAAATCCTAAGCAAACTCGAAAAAAGCAAGCTTGATAGGTTACTATCACTAATAATCTCAAGAAACGAGTTGATACAAAATTTCACATTATGAAAGTAAAATTGAGCACAGTATTTAAAATTTTGACTTTGAATTTACATCAAATTGTAATACAATCTATCTTTTTTATAAACTTGATTAATTCGCAAGCTTACCATAGATAATTCCGATAAACCACTGATTTTCGTGAATCATTTATGTACTATTTATAAGCACATGAAGAAATTTAGAGATTTATCGAAAATTATTCATTCATCTGAATTGCTTCGTATTAAGAGAAAATAGTATGGCTACGGGTATGGAGAATGATTGAATGCTCCATATGGATTTTATCTCCAGAAAGACAATTCAGCTCTCGCAAACCCTAGCAAGCTGATTAATTTTTCTTAGACTTATAATTATTCAACAGTTTAACTACTTTTTTAATATGTTCATTGTATGACTTAACACATTCAATTGTTTGTTTCAAGTCAGTGTTTATGGCTTCAAAATTTCCATTATTATATTCTTCGACTCCAGAATTAGCATAAACTGCTACCCTATTAGCCTGTGCCATTGCTGACCGATATTCGTCCTTTGCACCTTGTAAATCAGGCGATACATTGTACAAATCACTATCTTCTATAGCTTTTTGACTATCTGTATATAAAAGAGCTGCATATGTAGAAGCTGACGTGAAATCGTAGTTATTTGCCGCAGTATTTAGAGATTTCATATCATTATCAACTTGTGTCATATCTGATACACAGGCTGTTGACCATTGAGAATCTTGATATTTTGTTGTTTCATGTATTGGTGTAGCGAGGGTCGAAGGCAATACAGCAATTGATCCCGCCACTAGACAAATCACAACAAAAAATATCATAACTCCAAGTATTGAAGTATTCAGTGTTTTTTTCAATTGATATCCCCTTTCTAGTTATTTTTGAGTATAAGTCTATTTAAACTCAAACTAGTAAATTTTACATCAAGTTTAAAAATTAATATTCTAACTAAATCATAATTTAACATATATAAATATACAAGAATCAGTAGTCTTTAATTTTTTTGTTTTACTCCTATGTATTTTCCGTATGTTTTTAAGAACTAGATCATTCCAGAGCTTATAGGAATGTACAAATTCCTATCGATTACATACCCAGTGAATGCAAAAAAAAGTATTAAGAAAGCATAGTAAAATTTAATGAGTTCTATTGCTATCCACTTTTATTAAACTAATTTATGAAATTTATTTTTATAAAACTTTGATCTTATTTTATATATATAAGTGCACAATTTCTGCTTCTTTCACTCGTTTTGAAATAGAGTATCGTAGGATGTACTTAAGTTGTGAAAATTCCATAAAAAATTGATATGAAGTAAAGTGATTATATTGTATATAGTAATTATAAGGTCGGATCTCCACGTCCAAAGTAGTACTCGACCTAGATTATGATCATGAAATTGAAAAAAGATTTTTAAGTATAAGATTTGAAAATACAAAAACAAATTAAATTAATATGGAACAAGCTTGCTCTATACTCTTAAGCGTGAAAGTATTAGTAATAGTGTAAAAAATTGGAATGGAAAGTTGACGTTGAAAATATAATCTGTTTTACCTTAAAACCTATGCATCAATGAAACTAATCGAAAAAGAAGCTTTTCCAATAAAACTATTGACTCTGCATTTTGATTTTTGCAGTGATAGAAATGGATAACGAGCCAGTAAGATTTTAGAGAACTTTAGCTACATTTCCCCTAACAAACTAAATTTATTTAATCATTTTGCATAAAGTTCCTTTATTGTACCAAGCATCTAAATTATGCGGGTCAATTTCAATTGCTTTGTCATATGCTTTTAGTGCTTCATCAGAGTTGTTTGCTTTGTCATAGGCTTTAATTGCTTCATTAGATTTATTTAAATTAGAGACATTGTTGCTGCCAGAATTCAAAATATCTGCTAATGGTATAGCTCCGGCGATACTCACTAGGATAAAAAATGCCAGCAAAGTGATGCCTAAAGCCTTTATGAGAGTATGGCTTCTACTTGCTTTATCATATATCGCTTTTGTCATTTTTAGCCTCTTTATGTGTGTTAGATATTAATGCTAAAAAGAATTACAAAATTATAAAATTCATCAAAACTTCATCAAAAAAACAATCTTTTAGCTTACAAGACACCCATACAAAAGAAATAATTTTTAGGTTGAATTCCGACACAAACCCAAAAAAGCTTTATTATAAGTTATAAGTTCTCTCAAAGGTCAATACCCATCAGTGCGACAAAATTCTCAATATCACCTTCCTTTTGATTATGACATTTAATGCATACAAGACAAATGATTTTGCTTTAAGAAGGAACTATATACCCACATAATTAAGGAACGAGTCGTAACATCCATTGGCATGAGCATCAGCTAGATTGTGGTTTTCTTAGCTCTATTGTTCATATTTTTTATAGTACTCTAAAGTTGGTTTCCAATTTTTTATGAATTCAGAGTCTTCGGTTATAAGTTTTTTATTTCAGAGGCATTTTTCTTGGATTATCTGAAGCTTTTATGGAATGTCTTCAAGATTCTGAAGCCCTATCTTTGAAGCAAGATCAAGAATTATCCGTTTATTAATTCTTGTTTCGTCATTTTCGTCAAGGCAAGTTGTTGGATATCAAAATCGGAAATGGGGCTGAATAGTTTACTACAGGTTTTTCTTTGGATGTAATTTTTATGGCATTAATAGTAGCATGTGGGTGCAACTATGCTTGGCATGACTATGCTTGGTGTAAAGATGATATTGTGCCTGAGTTTTGTCCAAAATGCCAAAGTTGTATTAAGGTCATTTTCTTCTAAGGTATTGGCCTACATAAATTTCGTGTAGATTAGTCCATAGGTTTTTAAGGGAGGCTGGAATAGATTTGACAAGATCTGCTGTAGACCAAGGAGAATTTTAGAATAAATGGCTTAATGATTGGTTAATTAGAGCACTTGCAGCAATAAATTGTTATTTGTTCCTATTTTTTCGGTATGGAAGAAGAGTAAAGCCTTTAAAGCGATCAGTTCTTTTTGAAATAGCAGGACTAGTTTTCGTTTGAAAATTGAATTCAAGATGCTTTTCAAAAATGTATTTTTCTATTATGATATTGTTTGACTTGATCGAATGCGTATTTTTTGCTCAAAGGTATCAAATATTAAGGATAAAATTCCACTTCGTGATAGATATAGAAAAGATATGGATTAGGCAGTTGAACTGAGAATTCAATAGCATTAAACCTTTTAATATCTGGTCACAAGTTTAGCCACATGGTATATTGTCATTGACTTTGTATTTCAAGTGCGCAATTCCTGAAGGAGTGAAAAAGTCATGATAGAGCTTTTCCGCCATAAGCCCTAACATGCTTCCAGGATCTATGATAACTGGCAAACCGATTCTGATCCACATATATTTCATTATTATTTCTCTTATATAGCGTCCTATCATCTCCTATTAGGCAGACCTTGATGCATATACCGCAGGGTGAAACATAATGCTTGTTTAATTCAGCACTATAGGTGGAACAGGTTTTTTTATCTGTTAGACCCTTTTGGTAATATTCTCTGTTAATAGAATTTGATGGGCACATTTTACACAACGCATACAGTTGTTGCAGAGCTGCGTTTTCAATATGTTATCAGGAGGAAGATCAGCTGAGGATAGAATCGAACCAAAACGTACCCTTGGCCCCTACTCTGGTGTGAGTATCATATTATTTACACCAAACGTTCCGAGACCAGCGAGCAAAGTGGCATACCTGTGGGAAAAAATGCAATGGGATTTTCCACGAGTACTTGGATGCTTCCATATCCATCTCTTGGTACGAATATAGAAGCTTTTCCTTTATCGTTTAAAAAGTTAGCAAGACGATATGTATATTGATCTAATAGCGTATTTACCGTAGTGTATAGTTCATGGTAATATATTGAGGGAGATGTCTCCAAAATCGGTAAAGATATAGGCAATCCAATGACTATTACTGATTTTGCCTCCGGGTATATAGATTGAGGCTGGAATTCTTTGGGCACCCATGGTAGAAAAGGAGGGGTTTTCCATTGATCTACACTGGCAACCCCGACTAGGGGAATATCCATACTTTCGCATCTATCCAAGAGTGCGTTTTTTAGATTCTTATTCTTAGATTTATCCATTCTTTATGATCCAATTAGTACTTACATACTTGTGGTATAAAATTAAATCCAATTGACATTGTCAGTACTTTGTTAAAATCTCTCCTCCACGTTTTGCTCCATTGTTTTACATCAAATATTTCAGTACTATCTTAACCTTAACTTTCTTCTCAACTACTCATCAATTAAAGGTACAAATATATTAAATCTGAATTTCCCCCATACACGACTTTATGCCTTTTTTTGAAGATCGTAAAATGTTTTTTTCTGAAATTATACCTGTATTATTTTGCAGGGATTCTGTCCAAATCTTTCTCGCCGATTTCTACATTTAGCCCGATTTTTTTGGTTCATTTTTCTGTGGTTTTAAAGATAAATTCTGTTATCCTTACAAAACTTATTTTTTATGGAAGATCGTGGAAGGAAATACTAAGAATATTATTGTAGTACCTTTAAGATTGAAATAATCTAATAGATGTTCTATTATAGACTTTATAGAAGACTTTGATAAATCCCAATTTTTGGTATTATATAGACTGGTTTTGTAAGCACGTCATTGATATTAGGTGCGTATATTGTTTTGTTTTCCCATCCACTTTTAAATGACAGATGTAATAAAAAGTCGTAGTTAAACTTTGTATGCTCTACTTTTTTCTAATGTTTTTGTTTATTATCTATCAGTGGATAAACGTAGAATATGGAGTTAATAAATATTTAGACCCCTTTATATTATATAATATCAAAATAATATTATTTACTAAAATAATTTAATTTCATGGTAGATACAAAAATGGACTTATCGATATTTAAGGGACTAAAACTGGAAAACAATATGAATAATACTTACAAGAAAAAAAAGTTACTTAAACACAACATTTTGGCAATATGGAGGTGTATCGACGATAATAAATTTTAAAGGCAAAAGCCCGAAAATCTCAAAGACTGCTTTTATTGCAGATTCTGCGGATGTGATTGGAGATGTTGAGATTGGGGATTTTTCAAGCGTATGGTTTAATGCCGTGATTCGGGGAGACCGAAATAGTATAAAGGTTGGAAATCGAACAAACATCCAAGATAATGTAGTAATTCATGTTGACTCCATTAATGGGGTTCAGGTTGAAGATTATGTGAGTGTGGGGCATGGAGCTGTGCTTCACGGTTGTAAAATAGGGAACAATGTGCTAATAGGAATGAATTCTACAGTTTTAAATGGGGCTGAGATAGGAAAAAATTCCATAGTCGGCGCAAACGCACTGATTTCTGAAGGGAAGAAATTTCCTGAAAGCAGCCTGATTATTGGAGTTCCTGGGAAGATAAGAAGAGAAACAGAAGATGAGGAAATCAAAAGCATAGCAAAAAACGCTACAGAGTATGTAAAATCAGTAATTGAATATAGGGAGGAAGTGAAAATAAAAAAACGATCTAAAACTATATGAAGTAACATCTGTGCCTGATGATAGTTGCAATACACTAATTTAAAAGAAGTATTCAATTTATGATGCATAAATATACTGAGAATATTATTCATAGATAGGTTAAAAATTAAAACGTTTAGTTGAGCACCTAATTACCAACATAAAATTTTCTTAGTGTACTTATCGATGAGATGCGAATTATACAGAATTTAGTGTTAATTTGAACAATAGGAAGTACTGAAACAATTGGGACTTATGTATTGAAGAGAAAAGAAAGCACCTATAGGCTCATCGTAAATTATAATTTAGATGATTTAGGGTACAAAGTTGCTTATTCCTCCTTTTCAATTGTTTAAATCAAAAATAATATAAAGAAGTGTGATGGATGCTGAAATAATCGATTAGTAAAATAAAAAAGACACTGACCATTTTGTTGGCAGTTTTTTGTATAGTACCAATGAAAGCTTTTTCGACAAGCTTAGGTCACCTTGTTATTTGCATCCTCGTTTTGGCCATGGCCATTACTAAATAGTATTAAAATAATATAAAACAGAATTTAGGTAGTGAGAACATATTAGCTGAAAGCGACTGGGTATGATTGCACCCCAGCTCTTAATATAAATGAATTATTCAAAATCAAATATTTTCATTTGCATATATGATTCTTTTTCTGGTTGCACTTATTTTTAACTCGAATTTAATAGATATATACATTTTATAATAGATAAATGAGCTTGCGTTCACCAACCAAGAAGATTTAAGTCTCAAAAATCTTCCTTTTTTGAATATCTTTTTCTAAATATCCTTTTTCATCTTCGTATATATCATAACTTGTAATAAGATACTATATTATTGAGTCAATTTTCCTCGCCAATACAATAATTGTTTCAGTTTATCCATATGATTTCCTCTTTTGGTTAAATGAACTCTTTAAAAGGTAGGGTATGGAGATAACATAAGGTATTTGAGGACTTAAATTAACTAACTAATAGAGAAATACTGATGTTTTTACTATCCTGAGAAATTGACTCCTTTCTTACTAGCCGAATTTCTATATGAAAGTCTAGCATTTTGTAGACTCAAAGTTTGCAAAATCTTTCCTTTTCTCGCATTTCTAGTTCTTTTTGTTTCTTCAAAAGTTCTTTTAATGTTGGTGGAAATGGACACATACTCGCAAGTTTTTTGTTTTTCATAATGTATTATAGGTTTTTTATTCTATTTTTACCCTTGTTTCAAAATATCGTTTTTATCTGATAGTTTAATCCTTTCTTCAGAGATACGTGTAATGCTTGAAGAAGGATTTTCCATTTATGTTTGTGCAGAAGCTGATAGAATAAGCACGAAAATTGGAGGTAATATAAATGTTTTAATTAATTCTAAAAGTTGAACCCGCAAATTCGCAAGTTGGATCTCAAGTCCATAATTTAATAAAAAATAGAGATCCATGTGTGTTTATTTTCGGACTACATGGAAAAAAGACTGATTGGAAATGTATACTAATTTTTGTACTTAGCTAAAATCTTTCTTCCACTTTTACCTCATTCATTTACCTCATATACTACAATTGTAACATAACCTTTAATTTTCGTCCCAGACATTCCTTAACAAGGCGTAAAACATATCAAATATAAACTTTTTTTCATGTACGACCTTAGGCCCTCATTTTACAATCTTAAAATATATTTTTTGAAGGTATATTATATTTTTTTAGTTAAAAATATCTCAGTTTATAAAAAACTCTTATACTAACATTCTTCGGTGAGATTCTTAGCTTGATCACATTTTTGATCAGGTATGATAATTTAATAGCAAATCGTTTCTGTAAACCATCTTGACCCTTCTTAGATACTTTTTACATCAAAAAACTACGAAACCAACATTATCACATCCACTTTTACCTTTTTTTTCGTTAAGATACTTGACTCCAATAAAAATATTCAAAAAGTTTTTTTTGTGGAGTTCCTCATAGTACATTGTTTACTCCATGTCTGATTACTCTTCAATGCTTGATCCATCTGTTTTACCAGAACTATGTTTGGAACCTTGTTATTTTGCAAAAAATCAAACTTTCTACAGGAATAATGGATAAATTGAACCTTTTGTGCTTGTTAGTGATGTAAAAGAGATGTTATATGCTAATTTTGCTGTAAAATCGCAAATATCAGCAAGCTGTACACAGGAAGGATATCTATGTCTTTTGTGCAGTCTCAACGAAATTCGTAGTGCGCTTATAAATGGTATCTAAATGACTAGTGAAAATCGAGATTATTGGGATCCTCTAAAGTCTCGAAATCTGTTTGATGAACTTTAGATATAAATTTAGTATCAAGTACCTATTTTATCCCTTTTGATCTAAGCCAACATGTTGTTTTTCTAACCCGAAATCCCTAATAATTAGTCTCATTTTTGATTCCAAATAAATCTTTTAAATTTCTTTTTAATAAATTGAATTAAATCTGTTGTTAACCAACTACAATAATAGCCATCATCTAGGTATTGGCTTTGAAAGTACGTTCTTTCACTACGACAATTATTCTGCGATTAAAATAGACTTTACTCCTCACCTATGTTTTCATTTAAGACTAAAATACCTTCTTTTTCAGCATGCTTTATCCAACAATAAAATGTTGAGCTGTAGACTAAAAAATCTTCTACGCCTTTAGCTAGACTCAAACAATTTTTTGACTACGAATTAAGCATGAGGTCTCAACTATCAGTTTTTATTTCAGAAATTAATTGCTACCTTGCAAATATCGTTCATAGTAAACATATCCAAGATCATGATTGAACTAATTTACTTATCCTATGTAATTTAATATTGGATTATATTCCAAATTGGCTATATTTATGAATACCAGCACTAGATTATTAGATGCGTGAGCTTATTTTTTATATATCTAAAACTATCATATGTTAAAGAGGTAGAAATAATGAATTTACGTAAGCAGTGGAATGATTTGTGTGATCAATTTGGGGAGGGCATAATGATTTTTGTGGGGTTGGTTGTTATATTTGTTTTAGTGTGGTTATACTGTGGATTTAGAACTGGCTTTTATTAATCGAACTACTTTAGGATACTTTTTTCTCCAATATCTTTTATAATATTTTTTATTTATATGGGGGTTTATTGAAATCCTAACTAGTCTACGAATAAAAACATCTTAAATTAAAGTTATTAATCCTGATTATGTCGGTTGGAGATATTTATAACATCTATCTCTAAATGATATATTTCTTTCCAGTATTTATTGCAAATTTTAAATATCGTAATACTAAATATAACTAAAATAATGAAAAGTATTGAATATTAGTTTCCCTTAATAGGTAAATGCTAACAGATACAAAAGCTAAAAAATTCTCTTAAATTTGTTACTTAACGCGCAGTTTTGGATATTCCTCATTTATAAAAACATGTTGGTGGGGAATTTCAACTGCATGGAAAAGCAATAAAGGTACTGAAATACTTCTCTATGTAATTTTTTATCTAATTTTTCCTAAAAAATACTAATATTTTTTAATTTCTGTTAGAGTCAACAGACTTGATCAAATTAATAAGTTACTGAGAAATGATCCATTTTTTGCTACTCTCTCATAATAAAACAGAATAGATCACTGAGTCAATGAAATGTGGAAAAAGGGAGAAAATATCAAAGCAAAAATGGAAGATAAACTCAGTTTCCTATGCCAGACTGGAATAATGATAAGGGTTAAAATGTATATGAGAAACCAAAATATTATAGATGATTCATTCAAAGAACTATACAAATAAAGAGCTAAATGCGAAAAGATACATGGTAATATTAAGAATACAGTGAAATTTGAAGTTAGAATAGAAAAAAAGGAGTGTTGTAAACTCTAATCATTCCTGAACATCATTGAATATCAACTATTGGTGCATATGGAATTACAAAACAAGGTTCAAAAATAAAATTCATTTGGAGGATATTTCTAAAAAAAACATTTGTAAAATTGAATCACGGATTTTAAGAATGAGTTTGAGATCCTCTATGTGGCTTCTGAACTAATTGTAGTATCATTGATATAATAACTTTGCCTAATGAAGCAAAATGTAACTATCTTTCAATGAATTAATAGTGAAAAATTAGGCAACAAAATTATATATCTGTGTACATCTGCAGAATGTCGGTTAAATAATTGAAAATCTGTATCAAAATGTTATTATTATTCGGTATTATCATGATCATGGGATTATCAAAGTTAATATCCTTAAGATCAAAATCCTCATCAGGGCTGAATTCTGCTAAGATGAACATATTAAAATTTAAAACCATGAATACATTTAAATACAAAATAATTGTAATTTAATTTTTGATGTTAATCTCTGAATTTAAATTACATTATATTGTATACCGTGAAAAGGACGGGAAACATAAAAGACTAGTTAAATATTTTTCCCTTTTATATAACTTGAGATTAAGGGAAGTGGGAATACATTAAGTATAAATTCATCGGTCTAATTTTTTAGAAGTGTCAACTTTTATTGTGATGTCTATAAATTTATGTTTTAGACATTTAATGGTTTAATGCAATTGATTTCTCGATTTGATCGCATAAGTTTTGTAATATCTATTCAGGAAATCTGCTGAATGGAAGTGTATCGAAAAATCATGTTGTTCATGTTTATTGTATCAAATTGAGCAAAAGTCTGGAGTTGATATGAATGGGAAAACAACTATTTGACAGAAAAAAAAATACATTAGCTATTTTGGTAGTATTTTTGTAATACTTTCAATGACAGCTATGGTAGTAAGTGCCGCAGATGAAATAAAACACTCACATAAAGGTGGACACCACCCTGGCGGACACCATCCAAGCAGACACCCATCCAAGCGGACACAATTTCCACAACTGCATGACCCCTACCATCACCAACTCCATGACCACTATTACAATGGTGTTTACTACGCGAACTATGAGTGGGTATATAATTCTGTTACTCTAGTGTGGGATTGGGCCCACGTACCAGTTGTAGAAAAAGTGCAACCTGTCGTAGAGGAAGTACAATCCGTATCTTATGTTCCAACCCCCGTTGCAACAACCCCCGTATCTTATGTCCCAACACCCATTGTAACACTCCCAATATCGCCTATGACCGAAAAGATGGGAAAAACAACCGGAAAAATGGGTGAGGCAACCGAAAAGATGAGTAATATAACCAGAAAGATGGGTAACAAATTACATAAGGTACATATGACTGGAAAGATAGGGGGAGAAATGGGTACTACAATCAGAAAAATGGAGAACATGGCAGTATAAATGGAGAGCAGGACCAAATGACAAATAGCTCGTTCATGTAATATGCAGATAATGAATAGTTATATAATCAAAGTTTTGAGCGTACATATCTGTAAACTGCGGGATATGTTAGCTCCAAAAATTTTCAATTTTTCTAATTTTCTGTAAAGAATCACTATCCAATTAAGAAATATTTTATCATCTTCTTGATTTTTGATTGATTGCAGTTAATTAGCAAGGGAATTACTGGTAAATTTTGGTGACATTAGAAGATATTAAAATGTCTCAGAATTCAAGGCATTCTCAAGAAGCTATAATAACGCACAAAATAATAATTTGAGATTGTGAACCATTGTAATAAATATGCCACTATGATTTTTGTCATTTCTATAGGTTGGCATCCCACCAGATTGGAACCTTAAATCAATCTAATGAAATATTTCAACTTTCTGTGATGGTTTTATCTTAGCAAAAACGATATTTTTTTCTAAAATTCGGTCAAATCTAATAAAATATAAATAAGTATTATAAAACGTTTTAGATGATGAACACTATGAAGTTACTAGCAGATTAATTAAGGCCAGACTTATATTGTATCTAGGATATGAGTTATTAAAAACAGGAACCTACTGATCTGTCTTTATTTTCATCAAACATTAGAAACATATTCGTTTCTAAGTATTAATCAATTTTTCATATGATTATGGTTTTTATTTTTGCTTTTAGTTGAATTTTTGTTCTATAGCATGAGAGACTTCGTGAAGAATATTATATAAATGTTAAGTGAATAAATAGTGTATATGTTATATAAATATTAAGCATTTTTTGACAAACACTCATTAAATGCAAAAAATATGATGTAATACAACACTAAGATCAATAAATCACACCACATAGCTAGCAACAAAACAAAAATATCGAAGAGGAAAAAAGATACTCCATACTATCTAAAAAAAGCGAAGTATGAAAAATATATTAAAAATTTAGAATATGTATGCAGAAATAGCTTAAATCTTGAGTTCCTTAGCTATTTCTTGGAAAACCTTTCCTTTATCAGTTGTAATGAAAAGTCCATTTTCATGCCTTATAAGCTCTTTTTCGTTCAATACTTCCAGGTACTTCTTTGCAATATTAAAGTTTAAATTTACCTCATATACAATATGAGTTTTCTTTGCTCCATTCATTGTTACTCTTAAAATATCTACTGCAATTTCAGTCCTGCTTCTTCTCTTAATATTGACCCCCCCAAATTTTGTTAAAAAAGATGATTATAAAAAGTCCAGTAATATTAAATATAACAAAATATCTATTTTAATATTCGTTATGTATTCTAAATGGAATTTACTCCCTTTGTATATAACAATGTTGTTATTATATACAATAGTAAGTTACAATCTTACATAGACAAACACTTAGAATTATATATTACATTCTGTCACAAAAAACGGATTGCATCAGAAAAATATACTTAGAAAAAAAATGCCAAAAATCAAAAAAGCTAAACAAGTTGGTGAAGTACTGATAGCTAAGAACAATTATCTTATTATTTATCTGTTTCAAAGCCAACTTTTCAGATTATATTAAAATAGAGTAATAGTTCTATTTCAACGGTTATATTCCAAAATCTATGGTAATAAATAACAAATGTTAGAAGGAATTTTTCTCATAGAGTTATATTTAAGTTATACAATGTAATTAGATTGGTGAAGGATTACATAATTTAAAAATTTGATTAATATATTATAGGTTTATTAAAGTTTATTAAAATTAAATGAACTTTGAAATGGGGGAGAAGATAAGTGAAAAATACAAAAAAACTTTTTCCAATAGCCTTAGTTTTAGCGATCTTATTTTTGGGGTCTTCTATAGCATTAGCAGCTGCTCAGTCTGCAGATGGATGGGATTTCAATGGATTAGATATCAATATGAAACCCATTGCTGCTTTCTCTGCAGAGGTAATATCTGGAACAGCACCATTAACTGTGTCTTTCACCGATAAAAGCACAGGATCTCCAGTTGCATGGACTTGGAACTTTGGAGATGGGAGTGAGAATTCATATGAGCAGAATCCAACACACACATATACTACAGTAGGAAATTATAATGTTACAGTAACAGTAACAGGTGAGTGGGGGATCAGCGACACAGTAACAAAATTAAATTACATAACCGTTGTGGTTTCAAAAGCTCCAACTGCCATGAAAACTCCTCCAACTACCATGAAAGCTCCTATTGCTGCACTCTCTGCAAGTGTAACATCTGGGAAAAAACCATTGAAAGTATCATTCGTTGATAAAAGTGCTGAATCATCAATTTCACGAATTTGGAATTTTGGAGATGGAGCTACCTCATCATCCCGTAGCCCAACACACACATATTCTAAAGCAGGAAAATTCAAAGTGACTTTAACTGTGAAAAAAATAAATGGTAGCAACATAGGTGAAACATCAAGATATATCACAGTGAGGTAAGGGAATATCTTAATTGCAAGACAATAAAAAAGCCAAAGCTAAAAATAATAGGGTATTTTGCTCAACTCTAATAGGCTGGTATTTCATTTTATTACTTTGTAGTGAGGAGGTTCGTGAGAATTACCCTTCATTTAGATGTGGAATGAAGTGAATACTCACATCTTTTTGTTTTCACCTATACCTCTTAATCATCACTTCTTTGTAATATGAATTTATTTGTAGCACCATGGTTAGAGGTGGTGCCACCTTCCTCTGATAGGAATGGGATACTAATTGGGATTAAACATCTTCGCAATGGCTGTTGGTAGATAACCTATCTCATAATATTTTCCTAAGTATCGATACATATCCGAGACTAAACAAATTAAAGAGTATTGTGATTTCCCATAATTTTTCAGTCTATTTTCATTTCATGACCATTGTCTCTCTTTTTCCATGCAACTACTTCGTGAATAAGGATTTCCATTTTACGGATCAATCTGTCAGTGCATTCAATATCATTAAGTCGATCTCTATTTTAAAAGAATTGAACCAACTTGCATGCTTTGGCATGCATCGGAATTCTATCGTGCCCAGAATCTGCCCTACTTCCCTTTTGAAGATCTAACTCGACTTTTTTTCTGCTTGATAGTCTAAAGCCGTGAATATGTTTACTGCCCTCATTCCTAGCATATTCACAACCATAAGTTTCTGAGCTTCTTGGATTCATTAGAATAGTCATCCTTTAGTCGCTAAGCACTTGTGTTGGTTTCTTGCCAAAATAGAAAATCTGGTTTTTTTTAGATTATAGTTTTCTTTGTATATTAAACGAATCTCATACATTCTACTTCGGTATTCAATATCTGTTGACTGGATCCACCATACCAATCTCAATAATAACTGAAATTTGTTTTTTAGAATGATTCTAATGCTCTCTTTGTTTTTGTGTCCCAAATCTTTATTTTTCACCAGTTTTTTAGCAAGCAGTGGAAGCAATAATCTCTTACTGTCATCTGTAGAACTGGTGAATGCTAAAGCTATGGTTTCTACAACATGCTTCTCGGTACCTTTTCCGAGTTGACTGGATCTTGATTTATCTCCAACAGCATTTTTGAGACCTTTTTCAAAATATTTTTTCTTTATTGTCAAACTAGTCTTCCTACAAGCACCTCATTTTTTGCCATCTCTGTCCCCCTTTTTTACAGGTTTGCTAGTAGTGGATATTTGCTGTGATTAGCTCTCTTGCTACTTTAGGTCTTTTTTTCACAACATCCATCCAGTAATCTACCGCATCGTCTTCAAGTTTAATTTTTAGCATGAAGATATAAGGAAATTCAAAGTTTCTTGAGATGAATAATCATTAAATTGTTGTGGCACTAGTGGTCTCAATCCTCTTTGATATAAATAAAAACTGGATAATAGATAGCAGGAGTTAATATAATTGGAGCAATGATCATAAAAAAGATTCAGCCCGCTTTCCATAAGCGCACACAAGAATGCCATCTATTTTTCAGCATGAAGGTAACTAAAAAATTAATGAAAATTAAGTGACTATTCAACCTACAAATCTTATTTATGTAATCTATTTAGATAAATCCCTTTATTGTACAATGCCATTGAATTTTAGGGATTAACTTCAATTGCTTTGTCAAATGCTTTTATCGCTTCATCGGATTTATTTAACTTATATAGAGCATATCCTTTGCCGTTTAAAGCTTTTGAATCCTGCGGATTAATTTCAATTGCTTTGTCAAATGCTTTTATCGCTTCATCGGATTTATTTAACTTATACAGAGCAATTCCTTTATTGTACCAAGCTTCTGGATAATGTGGGTTAATTTCAATTGCTTTGTCAAATGCTTTTATCGCTTCATCGGATTTATTTAACTTATACAGAGCAATTCCTTTATTGTACCAAGCTTCTGGATAATGTGGGTTAATTTCAATTGCTTTGTCAAATTCTTTTACTGCTTCATCTGATTTACCGAATTTCGCTAGAGCAATCCCTTTATTGTACCGAGCTTTTGAATTCTGTGGGTCAAATCCAATTGCTTTGTCATATGCTTTTAGTGCTTCATCGGACTTATTTAAATAATCTAGAGCAATTCCCTTGTTTTTCCAAGCATTCGAATTTCGCGGATTAACTTCAATTGCTTTGTTATATGCATTTATTGCTTCTTCAGTCTTGTTTAAACTATCAAAAGCAACTCCTTTTCCTTCCCAAGCTTCTGAATGATGTGGGTTAATTTCAATTGCTTTATCATATGCTTTTATTGCTTCATCAGATTTATTTAGATCAGATAGAGCTTTTCCTTTATTGTACCAAGCATCTAAATTATGCGGGTCAATTTCAATTGCTTTGTCATATGCTTTTAGTGCTTCATCGAATTTATTTAAGTCAGAAAGAACGTTTCCTTTATAGATCCAAGCATTTGAATCCTGAGGGTTAATTTCAATTGCTTGGTCAAGTGCTTTTAGTGCTTCATCAGAGTTGTTTGCTTTGTCATAGGCTTTAATTGCTTCATTAGATTTATTTAAATTAGAGACATTGTTGCTGCCAGAATTCAAAATATCTGCTAATGGTATAGCTCCGGCGATACTCACTAGGATAAAAAATGCCAGCAAAGTGATGCCTAAAGCCTTTATGAGAGTATGGCTTCTACTTGCTTTATCATATATCGCTTTTGTCATTTTTAGCCTCTTTAT
>Ga0326727_10001974_pt1 | contig 72900 bp, 65 predicted proteins | sample MB2enrmetagenome_FD_207643 | JGI IMG/M metagenome (GOLD analysis project Ga0326727, IMG submission 207643) | Lab enriched peat soil microbial communities from McLean, Ithaca, NY, United States - MB29MY | ecosystem: Environmental > Terrestrial > Soil > Wetlands > Peat | place: USA: New York... | reverse complement strand
ATAGGCCGCGCAGGTTAGCCCTCCTAAGCCCGCACCGATTAGCTATCTCTAACGGGTTCATTTTTTGTACCCCGTTTTGTACCCAGAAATTTTTTCAAAAAAAAAGGGCTCACGATTTTCACCGTAAGCCCATGATTTCTTTGGTCGGGGCGGCGAGATTTGAACTCACGGCCCCCTGCGCCCAAGGCAGGTCGTTATACATCTATCCAGTGATATAATTGATGAAGTTTTAGCCTCTTACGACAGATCGCGACGATTTTACGACGTTTCCCGTCATGGGTGTCGTAAAAGATGTCGTAAAAAGGGCGACATTATTCTTCTCGCATGGGGTGCGCGTCGAATCCAGAACTTAACAACGCACGGCGTTGACGCCATTTCCAAGGCTCAAGCGCAATACCGCCTGCTCCAGAACGACCTTCACGATAAAGTTCCACTCTTACTTCAATCTTCAGCGGCGGCTTTGGAATATTATCCGACTATTCTGTTTGAGAGCTATCCACGAAAAAGCCGAAAGAACCTAGTCTGCACAGCGAAGCGAATCCTCTTTGACCGTCCACGGTTGAGATATACTGCAATTAATCACCACAGGACACTGCCCCGAGCAATAGCGCGAGAGCCGACCTGATGATTTCGTTCTTTTCTTTGGATGTCGGAGGATCACCAACTCCAAGAAGAAGCCGCATCTGCTGATCTCTACTGATCATGTTAAGAAACTGTGTTGCGATGAGCTCCGGTTTCAAATCAGTCTTGAAGGAGCGCCTTACCGGTTCGCGTTCGATATATTTTGTCAGCTCCCTCTGGGCATAATTCGGTCCTGAATCGAGGAATATCCCAGCCAGATCAGGGAATCGAGGGGTCTCTGCAATGATCAATCGAACGAGTTGGATAGCGGTGTCCGACAAGATTGCCTGGAGAAAAATACTCCCAAAATGGAAAAGCGCCTGGCCTACATCACCTTCGGGCAAGATGATCGTCCGCAGAGGCAACAGAATCTGCCCGCAAAGAACCTTGATGGAAGCGATGAAAAGTCCTTTCTTCCCTCCAAAATGTGTATAGACATTTGTTTTTGACCCTCCAGCCTTCCTTATAATCGCGTCAACGCTGGAGGCAGCGTATCCACGAGACATGAACTCCTCTATTCCTGCGTTAACAATCGAATCCCGCAATCTCTCTTTACGTTCTTCTGAAATCGGCATGCAGTCCTCCTTGCTTTCCACGATCTGACCAAGTGGCGATATATTTTTCAACGGCGGATATTGTTTGGATCATGTACTCGGAGCGGGCGATTATGGCAATAAACGACAGACAACAGTGCTGGTCGAGTTTGAATGCGACTGGACTTTGCCGGACCGTAGCCCGGCAAAGTCCATTGCAACCGCCGTGTTAGATTTTGAAAAGCTTCTGGGCGTTTGTGCGGCCGATCTTGAGCCGATCATTATCGCTGATCGGACAGTCATCGAACCAAGGTGCCAACTCCTTCATCGACTCGTAAGGATAATCCACAGAGAACAGGATACGGTCAGACCCGACCTCCAGCATAGTGTCCAAGAGAGCCTGCGTGCGGAATACACCACTGGTCGTGAGATAGAAATTATTGCGCAGATAGTGCATCGGCGGCAGTTTGTGAGCGCCATGCGTACTCGGCACCATGTGACGCAGGCGATGTTCGAGACGCGGCAGCGTGAACGGCAGCCCTTCACCGAGATGGCCCAGAATAACATTTAATTTGGGGAAACGATCAAACAGGCCGCTCAGGATCAGGCGCACTGCATGTGTCGCCGTTTCGAACCCGAATCCCCAGGCAGCACCAAGCAGTGCGTCATAGCCCTTGTAGATGCGTTGCTGATTCGGCACGGGAATCCGCGGATGCAGATATACGGGAACGTCAAGCTCTGCCACACGTTCCCAGAAATCTAGCACCTTAGGATCATCGAGATACTGCGCCTCATTTACGTCGCCGATATTGCTGTACCCGTTGACCAGGGCACCCATGAACCCGAGGTCTTTTATAGCATGCTCCAGTTCCTTCGCCGCCTCTTTCGGGTTTTGGAGCGGCACGGCGGCAAAGCCGAGGAAGCGCCCGGGATTGTTGCGGACGAAGAAGTTCGCCATGTGTTCATTCATCCGCTTGGCCGTGTCCACGGCCTCTTGGGCATCAAGAATGCCTTCGATGCCAGGCTGCGTCAGAGACAAGATCGTCGTCTGGATGCCGGTCGCATCCATGTCTTCGATGCGCATCTTGTATTCCTGTAGACGCCGCTGAACGTTGCTAAAATACGCATCATCCACGAAGGGATGGTGCCCAGTCGCCTCGAAATCAGGTGACTCGACGTGTTCCTCAAGCGCAATCTTGTCCTTCATCATAACCGTTCTCCTAGCTGTTAATTTGATACCGTACGGTACCGTATGAGTTAGAAATAGTCGCGCATTCGGTTGTTGTCAAGAGGACCTCGCAGAACAGGCGCAGGAATAGGCTCACCCTCAGTCCATTGCCGGCATCCTCCAGCAACTTCCGCAATGACCCCATCCGGTTAGGCGGCCAGCTTCTTCAGCATGATCGAAGCGATCACCGTACCCGGCTTGATTGAGGCCGCCAGCCGCAGGATTTCCTCCCAGTGCGCCTCGATGCGTCGGACGTTGACTTGGCCGACATGAGGCCGGAAAAAGCGGGATGCTCCGAGGCCCGGCCGAAGACGTAGAGTCGGCGATCCTTGAGGTCTGAATGCGCGGGGCGATAGTGAAGCCGAGAAGGTGGCAGAGGGCGAAGATGTGCTCGGTGAAGCGCCTCGGCCGGCAGGTTGGTCAGATACCGAAGTCGGACCCACTGGCCGCCAAGGTCTTAGGATTGGTCGCCGCCGGTTATTCTTATCTGGAGGTTGCCCAAGAAGTGAGGCTTAACAAGAACCGGTCGGGAGCATTGTGAAGCGCGCAGGAGCAATCCGGCCGAGGATAACTTGGTACACAAGTTTCCGAATTTTTTGTTGATTGATTTAACAGGGGACTAGGCCACTCCCTCGGCCTAATCCCCTAAATGGTTCCTGCCTCAATATGGGATAACCCGGCTTACATCGGAACTGCACCGATTTGTTGCAACAAGCTAAGTAGATCGGGTTGACCCCGCTCTTCGACAAATTGGCCGCCTGATAAACGGTAAAAATTCATGGCCTGCACCGTGATTTTCTTCCCGGTCGGCGGGACGCCAAAAAATGAGCCTTGGTGCGTGCCGCGCATGATGAAGCGCGCGGCTACTTTGTCACCTTCAGCAATCATCTCCTCCAACGTCCATTGGATGTCGGGAAACCCGCTTCGCATCATGCCAATGATCTCAAGGTAGCCAGCCGGACCCCGTAGCGGCTCAGGACGTCCCGGGACATAAAATATTGCATCCGGGGATATGAGCTCTACAGCAAGTTTCTCACTGGCCGTGTTGATGAACTCCAAAAACCGATTCATCACCTTCGTTTTTGATTCTGCAGTCATAGCATTAAGCTCCTGTTAAGTTATAAGTTTGCGCACGCTAAAGCTGCGTCTTCCTCAGAATTATCAGTCCGTCGAGTTGAACAGACTTTGACAGTTTAGGCTTGATCGGTGGGCATGATCCAAAGCTCGCTGATGGATGCATGGCGTGGCCGGGTGACCATATAGGCGACGCCGTCGGCAATGTCCTCTGCCTGCAGGACTTCGGTGTTCTTGTAGAAGGCGTCGATGCTGTCGCGCATCGCACCGCTGTTATGCGAGCCCAACTCTGTGTCGACACCGCCGGGCTCGACCACGCCCACCCGGACGTGCTTCTTGGTGATTTCTTGGCGCAGCGATTCGGTGAACCCGTTCACACCGAACTTCGTCATGTTGTATACACCGTAGTTGGCCCACGCCACACGTCCGGCGATAGATGAGATATTGACGACATCGGCGACCCGGCGAGGTTCGTCTTCGGCGGCGGTCAACAAATGCGGCAGGGCCGCGCTCGTCATGTAGAGCAGACCCTTCTGGTTGATCGCGATCATCCGCTCCCATTCCTCCAGGTTCCCACCAACGATGGGGCCTAGCAGCATCAGACCCGCGTTGTTGACGAGGATGTCCAGGCGGCCGAACCGCTTGACGACCACCTGAACGGCCGCCTCAGCCTGGGCGCGATCTGTGATATCGGCAGGAACGGCGAGGGCGGTGCCGCCCGCCTCCTTGATATGCGCAGCGAGGGCTTCCAGTCGGTCCTGGCGACGAGCGACCAAGGCGACGGATGCGCCCCGTGCTGCGAGCTCCCTGGCTGTGGCGTGGCCGATTCCGCTACTTGTTCCGGTGACGAGTGCGACGGTGCCTGTGAGTGGTAATGTCATGAATGTCTCCTGTGCGAATTAACTCGAAAAGGAGCGTCAGGCGTTGTCGTAAGCAAGCGAAGAAGACAGCTTGCGATGGGCATCGGCCTGGTCGAGCAGGGTCTTGGCTTTGGCCTCAAAGGTCTGCACTGCGTCGGCACCTGCGGCGAAGCGGGCCGGCGGCTCGTCAAGCCCTGCAAGCTGCACGATGGCGTCGGCGAGCTTGGCAGGGTCGCCGCCCTGCTTGCCATCCATGCCACTCCAAGCCGCGACAGTTTCCTTCGTGCGCTCGGCATAGTCGTCGATGGTGGGCTGCGCGTACGTGGTGGAGTCGGCGCTCAGCAGTTCGGTGCGGAAGAAACCGGGCTCGACCAGCATCGTGCGGATGCCGAACAGTTCGATCTCTGGCGCGAGCGACTCGATCCAGCCTTCGATGCCGAACTTTGCGGCGGCATACGCCGTGCAGAACATTCCGCCGACGATGCCAGCGGTCGAAGAGATATTGAGCAACAGGCCAGAGCGCTGCTTGCGCATCACCGGCAGCACGGCGCGGGCAACGTTCATCGGGCCGAACAGCAGCGTCTCGATCTGGCTGCGAACTTGTTCCGGGCTGAGCTCCTCAAAGAAACCCGCGTAGAAGTTGCCCGCATTGTTGACCAGCACGTCGATCCGCCCGAATTTGCCGACTGCGGTCTCGACCGCAGCCTGGGCGTCCTCGGGTCGGGTGACGTCGAGTTTGATGGCCAGCAAATCGTCGTGGTCGCCGATCGCGACTGCAACCTTCGCTGCATCGCGGCCGGTGGCGACAACGGCATGGCCAGCAGTTAGCGCTGCCTTCGCGATGTGCGCGCCCAGTCCACGACCAGCACCGGTGATGAACCAAATTTCCTTGTCAGTCATGTGCTTCTCCATTTCACGCTTCTTAACTGCGTATGAAGTGTGTAAACACCTTAGGCTCTATCTCGGGTCCAGACACGCCGTTCGCTTTCGCAACGGTGAAGCTCTTGATCATCCAGGCCATGACGTTGCCAAGCACCCGCATGGTTTGGAGTCCTTCCAAATCCTTTTTCACGTCGTCGGGGGTAAAGCCATGGATAGAATTCCAGTACAAGGACGATGCAACCGGCATAGCAGCGAAAGTGAAATACTTGTTCAGACGATCAAAGGCCGCACTGGAGCCGCCCCTGCGGCATGAGATCACAGCTGCCCCCGGCTTCAAGGCGTAAGGTCCTTCTTTGAGGTAGAACATCCGATCCATAAAAGCGCAAATGGAAGCGCTCGGCGCGGCAAAATGAACAGGCGAACCAATAACTAAGCCATCCGCCTTCTTCAAAAGGTCGATGGCCTCGTTGACGCCATCGTCTGTAATGACACAGTAGCCAGTCTTTGCGCACGCATTGCACGCCATGCAGTCCCGAACCTGCGTGCCGGTATGGATGATCCGAGTTTTGATGCCGTTTTTTTCCAACGCCCCAGCGACCTCGGAGAGTCCTGTGAAGGTACAGCCTTTCCCATGCGGGCTCCCATTGATGAGCAAGACGTTCATCGTGGTCTCTGGCGCTTTGGTGCTTGCAAACGCTTCTGGAATCCTCTCGGACAAATTGTCTGCTGCGAATACCGCTAGTCCTGCTGCAGTCACCTTCATGAGTTGCCGCCGCGACATGTTCTCTGTACATTGCTGATCGTCTCGTTCTTGATCCATACTAACCGCCTGCAATGATAGCTTTTTTATGGGACGCTTATTGCTTTCCCTCAAGCCGTTCCCCCCAAACCTTCTGGAGTTTGAGTAAGGACGCAGCCGACATTTCTCAATTTTATAGGGAATTGCCGACCAAATCGGTAGACTCAATTCTGCCTGTTTTTTGCACGATTCTGTCGCACGGAATAAATGTGTGGCGTTGGGTTTTCCATTTGGTATGTCTGGGCACATGAAAAGGGAGGTCATGCTTATGCCTTTCATCGAGTCCGAGTACGCAAGGCAATTTGAGGATTTTGATCGCATTTATACGAAACTCATTGAGAAGGTTTCCAGGTTGGCCGCTGACGACGGGGAGACATCGACACCCCTTGAGGGACTCTTGATGTACCGGTTTTCTTCCCCGAATCAGCCAGCTCCCTGCGTCTATGATCCGCATCTAGGTATTCTTTTACAGGGGAAAAAGAGGGTCATCCTGGGGGACGAATTAATCGAGTACGAAGGGTTGCGTTTTTTTGTGGCCTCGCTGGATTTGCCCGTCATGACGCAAGTCATAGAGGCAACTGATTCGAAACCGTATTTAGCGTTGGTCTTGAAATTGAATCTCCAACTCCTGAGACAGGTGTTTTTTGAATTTAACCCGCAGGTCGCCGAGATCGTTCCCGCTGGCATGGCAGTTGAAACCGGGCCGGTGTCGGGGGAACTTCTATGCGCTTTTTCACGGCTTGTGGACCTGTTGAACACTCCAAGGGATATTCCAGCGCTCGCCGACCTGATCCAGCGGGAAATCCTGTACCGCGTGCTCGTGAGCGAACAGGGCATTCGCCTGCGACAGATTGCGCTGCGTGGCAGTAAAAGCGATCGAACGGCCAAGGCCATCGCATGGCTGAAAGACAATTTTGCGAACCCCCTCAGCCTGGAGGACTTAGCGGAGAGTGTGAACATGGGCGTCTCGACACTGCATCACCATTTCCGGGCAATGACGGGAATGAGCCCTCTGAACTACCAGAAAAAACTCCGATTATTCGAGGCAAGGCGTCTTATGCTCAGCGAAGGTCTCGATTCCGGAGAAGTTGCAAGGCGCGTAGGGTATGAAAGCCACTCGCAGTATAATCGCGAATACCGTCGCTTGTTCGGCCAGCCCCCTGTACGCGACATCAAAGGGTTGCGGCTTTCCGTAGAGGACGGGTGAGTTCACTGCTTATGATGGTCGGAGGGGTACCCAGAAATTTTTTTAAAGAAAAAGGGCTTACGATTTTAACCGTAAGCCCTTGATTTCTTTGGTCGGGGCGGCGAGATTTGAACTCACGGCCCCCTGCGCCCAAGGCAGGTGCGCTACCAGGCTGCGCTACGCCCCGACAAGAAGGTGTTCCCTAAAGAATAAACGGGGCGGTGGCAAGGGAGGGCTCGACTCTTACCCGGGTGGGCTTACCGCCAGCCGATGGAAATCACCAGGGGCTGTCCCATCAGGGAATAGAACAGGTTGCGCCAACCGCTCCCACCGCTCTTGGCCGAAAATTGCAACCGCCGCTTTTCACTGTCGGCGCTCTAGGGTATGGGGGGAGCATGCACGGCCACCCGCTGTCGGCCCTCCTGGGCCAGATCGAATCCTTGGAGCGCTCCGCCAGGGAGCAGCGCGTTCCGCTTCTAGCCGGCCAGGCCGAGGCCCTGCGCCAGAGCGTTCTTGATCTGGTGGCGGGCAGGGCCGCCGTGGAGGAGGCCGCCCAGGCGGCAGCTGCCAGATGCGAGCGGCTCAAGAAAGGTTTCGAGGAGAACAGGCGGCGCTACGAGGACACTTTGCGTTCCTTCGACCGCTTTCGGCAGGGCTTCGAACTGGTTGAATCCCTGAGGGAACTTCCGGACCTTCCGGAACTTTTGGAACGACTGCGCGCGCTCTTCAAAGTAGGAATGATCCGTCTGGTCATGGACGAGGCGGAATACGGTCCGTACCTGCCCTCTGGCTTCCCGGCGCTCCCCCAGGACCAGTTGGCCGACCTGGCCGGGCGAATCCTGTCCAGCGGCACCGGGAACTACCTCGGCCCAGCCTCGGGTGCGCCGGAAGGCCTCCTGACCCGCATGGAGGCCAGACGCTGGGGATCCTGCTTCGCCTGCCCCCTGGAGGACCGTTTCCACGAGGGCAAGTGGGCCGGGTACTTCCTGGTGGCCGACGCCAACCCCGACAGGTACAGCCCGGACATGGCCACGGACTACATGGAGCATTTCAGCGAGGTCCTGGCCAGCGCGGTGGTGGACGTGACCGACCGCCGCAAGGCCGAGGAACTGCGCGAGGACGTGGAGCGCATCACCCGCCACGACCTCAAGTCCCCCCTTTCGGCCATCCTGACCCTGCCCCAGTTCCTGTTGGAGTCGGGCAACCTCACCCCTAGGGAGCGGGAGATGGTCCGCCTCATGCTGGAGTCTGGGCGCCGCATGCAGTCCATGATCACCCTGTCGCTTTCGCTGTACCAGATGGAGCGGGGCGCTTACGAGCTGGCCCCGGAAAAACTGGACCTGGTGGGGCTTGTCCGCTCCATCTGGGGAGAGTCCGGCGGGCCGTACCGTTCCGCGCGCATGGAGCTTGACATCCGGGCCTCCGAGGACCCTTTCTCGATCATGGGTGAGGAGCTTCTTTGCTACACCATGCTGGCCAATCTGATCAAAAACGCTCTGGAGGCCTCCATTCCCGGCGAAACGGTGGAGGTCAGGCTTTCACGCGAGCCCGGCTGGGTGTTGCTGGAGGTGGCCAACACCAGGGACGTGCCCGAGGACGTCCGGGAGCGGTTTTTCGACAAGTACGCCACCAGCGGCAAGCACGGCGGCACCGGCCTGGGCACCTACACGGCCAGGCTCATCGCCAGGATACATGGGGGAGAGGTGGAGATGGAGACCGGACAGGGGCGGGGGACTGTGGTCCGGGTGCGTCTGCCGCACCCGGACGCCACGTGAAAATCGGGCCTTAAGGCCGGCCAGGCTAGAAACGATATTCCTTGTTGGCCTTGGAGAAGTCGGTTTCCGTCAACCCGACGTTGAGCTTGACGTCCTTGTAGCTGTACTGCTCCTGCAGGGCGTCCTTCTCGTCGAAGCAGGCAATCCCGATGGGGAGCATGTTTTCCTTGTCGATATGGCAGACCATGCGCGTGGTGTAGTACTTCCGGCCGTCGTGCGGAGTGAACTTGGCTTCCACGACGGTGGTGGGCCGGCCCGCGTAGGGCTCCTCTCCGATGCGGATCACTTCCATCTCCTTGTGCTCCAAGGCTACGGGAATGTCCCGGCGCATCACCTCGATGATGTACCCGAAGCCGATGTCCGTGATGGGATGGCGGTTGTCGTTCATGAGCGCCGGGTCGGTGGGCTTGAAGGACCAGGACCACAACCCGAGCAAGCCCGGGCAATGGGCGATCACCTTGTTGCTGTTCTCCCCGTCCACGTAGAGGGCTTCCTTGCCGGGGATATCCAGCCACTTCATGTACACCTTGAGGGGTTTCTGGAACTTCACCAGGATGGAGTCTTCTTCTTTCAGCTTTCTGTCGACCCGTTCCGTTTTTTGGAAAATGGCCGTGTAATCGCGGATATGGGCATAACTCGATTCCACCTTGTCCAGCAGGGTGAGCAACGCGCTGCTTTCATCGGAGGCCCCGGCCTGCGCGCACGGGAAAGCGGACCAAAGCAGGAACATGGCTAACGCCAGCTTGGTGAAATGTTTCATGGGTACTCTCGCTGGTTATTCATTTTGTCGTGGCCAGAGGGGACGCAGGGCGCTAGGGGACCGGCCCGCTGCGCGGCAGTTCATCCCGGCTGGCCGGCCCGGCTGTGCTGCAATGTCCATCAGCCTCAAGGAAGCAAAATACTCACCCTTTTACCCAAGGGCAAGTCCCCAACGAAAAGAAAAAGTAATTTTACGTTGTAACCTGAATGTCTTGCTTCCGGAAAACATGAATATGATTTCCAAAAACAAAATGATGTTCTTGATCCCTTCGCCATGGAAAATGTGTGCGACCCTGTCCATGTCCGCTTACGCGGGAACGCAATGGTGGTAGGGAGAGGAGCCGTTAGAGACGCGGATCCTCAGTTCGGTCGCCCCTCAAAGTCCTGCGTCTTCGTCGCGCTGCTCGCCGGTCAGCCCGAAGCGGCGCTGGCGGTTGGCGTAGGCCGTGAGGGCCAGGTCCAGTTGGGCGTCGTCGAAGGCCGGCCAGGGGGTGGGGGTGAAATAGTATTCGGCGTAGGCGCTCTGCCAAAGCAGATAGTTGCTGATGCGGATCTCCCCGCTGGTGCGCACCACCAGGTCCGGGTCGGGTTGGCCGGCGGTGAAGAGTTCCCCGCTGAATCGTTCCTCGGTCACCTCGTCCGGCGTGGCCCCCTGTTCGATGAGTCGCCGGCAGGCCCGCAGGATTTCGGCGCGCCCCGAGTAGTTGAGGGCCAGGTTCAAGGTCATGGACCGGCACTTCGCGGTTTTCTTGATCACGTGCTTAAGCACCTGACGCACGGCGAAGGGGAAGTCTTCCAGCTCGCCCAGCACCTGGAGACGGATGTCCTGTTCCAGGAGCGACTTCAGCTCATTGTTGAGAAAGCGCACCAGCAGGTCGAAGAGGATGCGCACCTCGTCCTGGGGGCGCCCCCAGTTTTCCTTGGAAAAGGTGTACAGCGTCAGGTGGGCGATGCCCAGCTCGCGGGCACGGGTCACCAGACGCTTGGCGGTCTCGGTCCCGGCCTTGTGGCCTTCGCTGCGTGAAAGGCCTTGGGCCTGGGCCCAGCGGCCGTTGCCGTCCATGATGACGGCCAGATGGCGTGGAATAAGACTGTTGGCGTCAGACATGGCGGCTTTGGCGTGCCTTGTGTTTGAGTCGACTGGAGATCGCTAGATCTCCATGATGTCCTTCTCCTTCTTGACCAGGATCTGTTCGATCTTGGCCACGTAGGAGTCGGTGGTTTTCTGGATGTCCGCTTCGCCCTTGTGCAGTTCGTCCTCGGCGATGACCTTGTCCTTCTGGAGCTTCTTCAGGGTGTCGTTGGCGTCGCGGCGGATGTTGCGAACGGCCACCTTGGCCTCCTCGGTGTATTTCTTGGCCACTTTGACCAGATCCTTGCGACGGTCCTCGGTGAGGGGAGGGATGCCGATGCGGATGATCTTGCCGTCGTTGATCGGTGTCAGGCCCAGGTCGGACTTCTGGATGGCCTTTTCCACCAGACCGAAGGCCGCGCGGTCCCAGGGCTGAATGGTGATGGTGCGGCTGTCCGGTGTGGAAATGGAGGCGAGCTGATCGATGAGGGTGGGCGTTCCGTAGTAGTCCACTTTCAGTCCGTCCAGGAGGGCCACGGAGGCCCGGCCGGTGCGCAGGTGGGAGAATTCCTTTTCGAGCGCGGCCACGGCCTTGTCCATACGGGTTTTGGCGTCCTTGAGCACGGTGTCCATGCGACTCTCCTTATTCGACGATAGTCCCGGCGCGGCAGCCGGTGACCACCTGCTTCAGGTTGCCGGGTACGAACATGTTGAAGACCACAATGGGCATGCTGTTGTCCATGGCCAGGGTCACGGCGGTGGAGTCCATGACCCGGAGCTGCTTCTCCAGCACTTCCATGTAGTTCAACCGATCGAACATCACGGCGTCGGGATGTATCTTGGGGTCCTTGTCGTAAACGCCGTCCACCTTGGTGCCCTTGATGATCACCTGGCTTTTGAGTTCCATGGCCCTAAGGGCGGCGGCGGTGTCCGTGGTGAAATAAGGGTTGCCGGTGCCGGCGGCGCAGATGACCACCCGGCCTTTTTCCAGGTGCCGGATGGCCCGGCGCCGGATGTAGGGCTCGCAGACCTCCTGCATGGTGATGGCCGAGAGCACACGGGTGGAAAGCCCGAGCTTCTCCAGGGCGTCTTGCACGGCCACGGCGTTCATCACCGTAGCCAGCATGCCCATGTAATCGGCGCTGGCGCGGTCCATGCCGGAGGCCGAGGCGGACATGCCCCGGAAGATGTTGCCCCCGCCGATGACCATGGCCAGCTCCACCCCGAGGGAGGCGGCTTCCAGGATCTCCTTGCAGAAGGCGCTGACGGTTTCCGGATCGATGCCGAAGCCCTTGGCCCCGGCCAGGGCCTCGCCGGAGAGCTTGAGGAGGACGCGCTTGAATCGAAGATTTTCCATGTGGGCCTATGGCTTGGTGGTTCGAAGAAAACTGGGAGGATACGTTGCCCGACGCGAAGCTACTTAAAAGTTTTTGAAGGAGAGCGCGAGAGGAAACTTTTTCAAAAAGTTTCCTCTCGCATCTTACTCCGAATTCATCTCTGCTGCTTATTCAAAAAAAAACGGGCCTCACGGCCCGTTTCGTTTCTACTCTTCGGTTGCTTCTTCGCCCAGCTGCATGCGGACGTAGCGGCCGATCTGGATGTTTTCCCCGAGGGTGGCCACGAGGGTGGTCAGGAGATCCTGGATGGTGAGCTTGTCGTCCTTGATGAACGGCTGCTCCAGCAGGCAGACTTCCTTGAAGTACTTCTTGATGCGGCCCTCGACGATCTTTTCCACGATGTTGTCGGGCTTGCCCTCGGCCTTGGTCTGGGCCGCGTAGATGGCCTTTTCCTTTTCCAGGACATCGGCCGGAATCTGGTCGGAGGAGACGCACAGGGGGGTGGCGGCGGCGATCTGCATGGCCACGTTCTTGGCGAATTCCTGGAACTTCTCGCCCCGGGCCACGAAATCGGTCTCGCACTTGATCTCCACCAGAACGGCGATCTTGCCGTTGGAGTGGACGTAGGAGCCGATGACGCCCTCGGAGGTGGCCCGGCCGGCCTTCTTGGCCACCTTGGCCAGGCCCTTCTCGCGCAACCAAGCCACGGCCTTTTCGGGATCGCAACCGCAGGCCTCCAGGGCCTTCTTGCAGTCCATCATGCCGGCGCTGGTCTTGTCGCGCAGTTCCTTAACCGCAGTGGCGCTGATCTGAGCCATGTTTATTTCTCCTCCTGTTCCCCGGCGGCCGCGGTTTCGACCTCGGGTTCCGGCTTGGCATCGGCTTCGACGGCGACATCGAGGTCCTTCTCGGCGGCCGCGCCCTGGTCCTTGCGGGCGGCCAAGCCCTCGATGCAGGCGTCGGCCACGCAGGTGACGAAGAGCTTGATGGCCCGGATGGCGTCGTCGTTGCCGGGGATGATGTAGTCGATGACGTCGGGGTCGCAGTTGGTGTCCACCACGGCCACCACGGGGATGCCCAGCTTGCGGCATTCCTGGATGGCGATCTCCTCGCGCTTGGGGTCGATAATGAAGGCGGCGGTGGGCAGGCCGTCCATGTCCTTGATGCCGCCCAGGGTGGAATTGAGCTTGACCACGTCGCGACCGTATCTGGCGATTTCTTTCTTATGGTAGCGCTTGATGGTGCCGTCGTCGAAGGCGGTTTCCAGCTTTTTCAGGCGCTCGATGGAGCCGCGGATGGTCTGGAAGTTGGTGAGCATGCCGCCCAGCCAACGGTGGGTGACGAAGTACTGGCCGGAGCGTTCGGCTTCCTTCTTCACGGCTTCCTGGGCCTGGCGCTTGGTGCCCACGAAGATGACCCGGCCGCCCTCGGCCACGGTGTTGACCAGGAAGTCGTGGGCCTTCTGGAACAGCTTGACGGTCTGCTGCAGGTCGATGATGTGGATGCCGTTGCGCGCGCCGAAAATAAAGGGGCGCATCTTGGGGTTCCAACGACGGGTCTGGTGACCGAAGTGGACGCCGGTCTCCAACAGCTGCTTCATGGTGACGTAGGCCATGGGGCCCTCCTTGGGGTTTTGTTCCTCCACGCCGGGGTCCGCCCTCCGACCCTTACGGGAACCCTCGTGGGTGTTTCCGGCGTGTGTGAAGTTGAGAAGCAGGACTAGCTACAACGATCCCCCTGCTTCTGGCAAGAAGAAGATTCGGTCAGCCGGGGGTTTTTCCCAGCCGCCGAATAGGGTAGGCAAGTTCCCATGGTGGAAGTCTCGACGAAGGCGCGCCCAGCTCCCGCCCTGCTGGGCATGCTGGTCATGGCCGCCGGTTTCGGCCTGGTCTGGCTGACCTGCGACTTTGTCCCGAGGCTCTTCTGGGCCGAGGACATCCCGGTGTTCCGCCGCCAGCAGCTGCCGACCTACGCCATATACGACCCGGCCAGGGCCGCGCAGCCCAAGAACGCCTTTGTGGGATCAAGCTACATCATCAACGACTGGGTGGCCAACGACCTGAACGTGAAAGGCTGGCCCGAGATCGAGGACCCGCAAAGCTCCTATTCCTCCCTGGCCGGACTGGTGGCCGACCGGGAGTTCGGCGCCCCGGGGCAGGGCTTCTACGACATGGGCCGCCCCGGACCCGGTTTCCTGGACCACATCTGGTACATCGAACACTGCCTGGAGGCCGGCAACCTCCAGACTATCATCTATGCCAACGGCCACTCCGGCATGTACCATTTCGTGGAGAGCCCCTGGGCCGACGTGCAGCGGGCCTGCCTGGAGGCCCAGTACATCCTGGAGCGCTGGAAAAAACGCTACCCCGGGGCGGCCCCGGCCATCGAGCGCTACCTGGGCCTGATCAAGGCCTCGAAGGCATACTCCCGCGCCTTGGAACGCTTCGGGCCGGACTGGCGCTCCAGGATCGACCCCGTTACCGTCCTGCTGCGGGACAGGCTCTCCTGGCCAGCCCTGCGCAGGCTCCTCTCAAGCCGTCGGGACGCCACGGGCCTCGGCGTGCGGGGCAATCCCCACATGGCCCTGAACAAACCCGCCGAGCTGCGCGACGCCCTTATCTGGCGTCTCTCCTGGCTGGCCCGGCTGGACGCCGGGGCCAGGGAAAAGCACATTCTGTCCCTTCTGAACCTGGCGGCGGCTTTCTACGGCGACCCCCGCCTGGACGCGCCCGTGAGCCTCAACCCGCCCACCTACCCTTTCCAGGGCCGGGAGGCAGAGGCGGACATCGGCTGGATCGAAATGGTCGGGGAGGTGCTCAAGGAGGCCCACGTCCGTCTGGTCTGGTTCTTTCCTCCCGAGGTCAGCATCCCGCCGTCCATCTACGAGGCCGTCTACCGCCCCCAAGTGGTGGACACCGTGCGGCGCATCCTCGAACCCATGGGGCACCTGGTGTCGGACCACGTGGTGAACCACGACCTCAACCAGAGGGATTTTCTGGTGCAACAGTTCAGCGATCCGCCCTTTGGCTACGGCTACAAGCAGACGATCATCGGCAAGCTCAAGGCCACGCGGCTTTTGCTGACGGACCTGGTCCGCGCGGGGGTGATCCCAGGCAAGCCGGGGTCCCACCCGTCCTGCTGGCCCGAGGAGGCCCGGCTTCCCCGGGTGCGGCTGTGCGTGCGGCCATATCCTCCCCTACGTCCGGACACATGCCTGCCCTGGCGCCCGGAGCAGCCATGAACCGCCGGGACCTGGCCCTGTCTCTGCTCGCGGGGGCGTTGGCCTTCGTGGCCCTGTCCCTGCTCGTCAACCCGGACGTCACGGGCGTACACATCGCCTGGGGAACCTTCTACGGAGCTTTCTAGCCATGCCCGCCAAGACCATGGACGACCTGACGGCCTTCATCGGCCAGACCTTGAAGGCCGGGAGCCTCGATCCGGACGCGGGCATGGGCCGCACCAGGGGATGGGACTCCCTGGCCCACGTGAACCTGATCCTGGACATTGAACAGTGGGCCGGGGTGAGCGTGCCCCCTGAACTCGTGGGCGAGCTGACCACGCTCAAAGCCCTGGCCGGATACCTACGAGACCTTGGAGTGCTTGCACCGTGAGCCTGAGGCCCGACCTGACCCTCATCCACGAGCCGGTGTGGCACTGGGCGGAAAGAACCCCCGAGGCTCCCGCCGTGGTGGGCTCGCGTGGGGCGCTCAGCTATTCGACCCTGGCCCGCCAAGCCGGGCGGCTGGCCCGGGCGCTCCAGGATCTGGGTTTTTCGCGCGGGGCCAGGGCGGCCCTCTTGATGGACGGCTCCGTGGAGTGCTGCCTTGGGATGCTCGCGTGCCTGAGGGCGGGGGGGTGCTACCTGCCGCTTGGCGTGACCCACCCCCCGGCCAGGCTCGCCGCCGTGATCCGGGACGCCCTGCCCGAGGTGGTCATGACCGTGTCCGCCCATTGTTCCCTGCTGGTCGAGGCCTTGGATTTGGCCGGCGTGAACCCTAAGGCGGTGATCCTCCTGGACGGCCCCGAGTCATCGGCCCCTCAGGACTCGTCGGCGTCCCAGGCCCCCCCTGTCCCCCCTGTCCGGTCGCTGCCCTGCCGGGTGCTGGTCCCGGCCGACTTTGCCCACGCCTCCGACCCCTTGCCCTGCCCCTCCATCGGGCAGGATCTGGCCTACATCCTGTACACCTCGGGCTCGACCGGCCAGCCCAAGGGGGTCATGGTGCGCCACGCCAACGTGCGCGCCTACCTGGGCTGGATGGCCGGACGGTTCGGGATCACCCAGGCGGACCGGCTCTCCGGGCACGCCAGCCCCACCTTCGACATCTCCGTGCACGACATCTTCGGGGCCTTTTTTTCCGGAGCGTCCGTTCATCCCCTGGAGACTCAGGCCCAAAAAGCCTTTCCCGGCCCTTTCATCGCCTCCCGGGGCATCACCTGCTGGAACTCCGTGCCTTCGGTCATCGCCATGATGATCCGCTCCCGGCAGCTGACCCAGAGGGCCTTTCCCAGCCTGCGCCTGGCCGTCTTCGCGGGGGAGCCCTTGGCCCCGGCGCTTGCCGAAGCCTGGATGGCGGCCTTGCCCCACTGCGACCTCTTCAACAACTACGGTCCGACCGAGGCCACGGTGGTGGTCACCTGCCACCGGGTGGAGCGTGTTGAGCCCGGCCGGCCCATCCCTATCGGGAAGCCCACTTCCCCGACCGAGTGCCTCATCCTCTCTTCCGGTTCCGATCTGCCCGCCGCTCCCGGGCAGCCCGGCAGGCTCGTCGTTCGGGGCGGCCAGGTGAGCGCGGGCTACTGGCGTCGCCCGGACCTGACGGCCGAGGCCTTCCTGCCCAATCCGCTCCAGCCGGACATCAACGACACCGTCTACGACACGGGCGACCTGGCCTTTCGGGACGAAGCGGGGGTAATCCACTATCTGGGCCGCGCGGACGACCAGGTGAAGATTCGGGGGCAACGGGTGGAATTGGGCGAGGTGGAGGCCGCGCTGGCTGGCCAGCCCGGGGTCATAGAGGCCGCGGTCCTGGCCGTGGCCGGAGAAGAGGAGCTTGAACTGGTGGCCTGCGTGTCCGGACCGGCCTCGTCGGCCGAGGGCGGGAGCGAAGTCCTGCTGGGAGGCCTTTCGGAGCTGCTGCCGCCCTACATGGTTCCCCTCCGGGTGCTTTTTTTCCCGGAGCTGCCTGTGAATTCCAACGGCAAGACCGACCGCAAGGCACTTGGCGCGCTGTTGGAAAGGCTCAGGGGGTAGGGGGGCGCCGGGGATGACCTTCCAGAGGCTTTCGCGCCGGGCATGGTCCGCGCAGGACGTCACGCACGGAATTCTACCGAGGCCATAAAACACCGCCGCATGCTCAACTATTACGCCGAACTGTTCTTTTACGCCCTGGTCCCGGTGGCCCTGGTCTTCTACCGCCGGTTGTCGCCAAGGCTTTCGCCCGGATGGCGGGGCGTCCTGCTGACGCTGGTCTCCCTGCCGTTTTTGCTCCTGCTCCAGGGCGGTATCCGGTTCATTTTGCCGCAAATGCTCTGCGTGGCCCTGCTGTGGGTGGGCATAGGCCGGGTGCGCGCGGGGTGGCCGGCCTGGCCCTGGGTGGCCGGATGGGTTCTCCTGCAGGCCCTGGGCAAACATCCTGCATACATGTCCTGGTTGCCCTTCCTGGACTTCAAGGCCTGGGGATTGGCCGGATGGGGCTGGATGGGTTTCTCCTACTTCGTGTTCCGGGCCATCGACGCCCTGCTTTCGGCCAAACGTCGGGACTTCGCCGCCGGTCCTGGCCAGACGGCCGCTCTGGGACTGTACTTCGTTCCCTATGTCTCCGGACCCATCAACCGCATCGGACCGCTCACCAGGGACCTGGCCGCCCCGGACGCGCCGCTCACTTTCCCCCGGCTGCGCGCCGCGCTGATCAGGATCTGCGTGGGCATCGTGAAGATGCTTTTTTTGGCCAAGTGGGCCTATTTCCTCTCCGTGGCCGCCCCCGAGTTTCAAGGCGGCCGTCTGCCCGGGCTGCCGGGCCTGGCTGTCGGGGCCTGGGCCTACTACTTGTACATTTATTTCGACTTCTCGGGCTACACAGACGTGGCCATCGCCCTGTCCGGGCTCTTCGGGGTGAACCTGCCCGAGAATTTCAACCACCCCTTCCTGGCCGCCAACATCCAGGAATTCTGGAACCGCTGGCACATGACCCTGTCCGTCTGGTTTCGCGACTACCTCTTCTTCCCCTCGCTCAAAACCCTGCGCGTCCGCCTGCCCTGGCTGCATCCCCAGGCCGTCCAGGCAGGGGCCCTGTTCCTCACCTTCACCGCCATGGGAGCTTGGCACGGCGACGGCCTGAACTGGATGGTCTACGGCCTTTTCCACGGCTTGAGCATGACCCTGTGGGCGCTCAAACGCTGGCTGGAGGACTCGCTGGCCCCGGGATTTTTCGGAGCCCTGCGGGAAAACCGGATCTACCGCTTTGCCTGCGTGGTCTTCACCTTCAACTACGTGAGTTTCGGACTGTTGCTCATGATCGACTTCAAAATCCTGGCCGCGCTTCTGGCCGGCTGAGTTCCGCCCCACGTGCAGGATCTTGCGCGCCGAAGTGCAAGCCGACCGGGCGTGCACGAGCCTGCCCGGGGCATGGAAGGCGGTATGGGCATGACGGGAGGAGACATGAAGCGGGGCGTGATGGACATGTCGGGCAAGATGGGCAACAGTGACAGGATGGACATGACCAAGGACAAATCAGCCGCCCCGGCCATCAGGGAATATGGCCGGGTCAGGCCGGGAGGAAGGGCGTGCTGAAATTTTGGGCCTGCTTCGTGCCCCTGTTCGTGGCCGTGGACGCCGTGGGCACCTTGCCGATCTTTTTGGGCTTCACCCAGGGGATGTCCAGGCAGGCTCTCAGGCCGCTGATCCTGAAGTCAGTGGTCTCGGCCACGCTGGTGGCCGGGCTCTTCGTGCTGTTCGGCAAGGAGCTTCTGTCCGTGTTGGGAATCACCGTGGCCGATTTCATGGTGGCGGGCGGGGCGATCCTGTTCCTGATCTCCATAACCGACCTGGTCAGCCTGGGGGCCAGCCGGGAGCCGGTCACCCCCGAGGACCTGGGTGTGGTGCCTCTGGGGATACCGCTCATCGCCGGTCCGGCGGTGCTGACTACGGGCATGCTCCAGCGCGAGGTCAACGGTTTGTGGCTGACCCTGGCGGCGCTTGCGGCCAACACGGTGCTGGCCGGATTGGTGTTCACCATGGCCAGGCCGCTCAACCGGGTACTCGGGGTCAACGGGGCCAAAATCGTGTCCAAGATCGCCAATCTGCTGCTGGCGGCCATTGCGGTGATGCTCATTCGTCGTGGAGTGACGGTGTTCCTGGGCCGGTAAAGCACCGCCGGCGGCGTGGGGAATACGGGGGAAACTGTCAGGATTGATCTGGATCGGACGTTTCAGCGAGCGGGAGCGCCTCAGGTGAAAACCATCCCCGGGCCGCGGGGAGCATGAGCGGTTTCGCGGATGGTCCTGCCCGGATCAGCCGCCCAGGCGTTTGGTGGCCAGAGCCAGGACTTTCGAGGCCTGTTCCATGTTCGGTTGGGCTGCCAGGGCCTTTTCCGCGTCGGCCTTGGCCTCCGCCCACTTCCCGTCCTTGGCCAGGAGCCTGGCCGTGGCGGCCAGCAACAGGGGGATTTCGCCGGCCTTTTTCCTGGCGTCGGAGAGCGCCTTGAGCCCGGAGTCCACCTCGCCAAGTTTGTCCGAGGCTGCAAGAAGCAGGTCGTAGGCCCTTGGGTTGTTCGGGCTGGCCAGGATGGCCCCTCGCAGATACTCCAGGGAAGCCTTGTGGTGCCCCTTGTCTATGAGCTTCATGGCCACCAAGGGGTAGAGCCCGTCCTCGTCCACGTGCAGGGCAACAGCCTCGCGGAAGTTTCGCTGGGCTTCCAGGAGGTTGCCGTCGTCCAGTAATTTCTGGCCCTTCCCGATCAGCTGGTCGATCTTGAGTTTGCGCTCGCGCATCTCCTCGAGGGATTCGCGCTCGATGTCCTGCTGGACCTTCTTGTACAGCGCGGCCACGAATTTGAAGAGCTTCTCCTCCTGGCCCTTGGCGTAGGGGACGCCCTTTGGGAGGTACTTGAGCACCCGGGGCATCTTGCTCAGGTTGGAGAAAGCCTCCCGGAAGTGACTCTCGATCTCCATTCGGTCCGTGCCTGGCAGCTTCACGGCCAAGAAACCCTTGAGGGCGGCGGCCAAACCGGCCAACGCGCGCAAGTCCTCATTCTTGAGGTAGGCGGTCTTGGCCCTGGCCAGGTCTTCCTTGATGGACTTCGCGGTGATCTTCATGCCTCGTCCTTGTTCCACGTCCCTGAAAGCCGCTCTAGTGCGCCCCGCCCCAGTCCCTGGCCACGCCCATGTCCGCCACGATGGGCACGTCGAGCGTGACCACCGAGGTCATCAACAGGGACAGACGCTCTCCGGCGGTGCGTCCGTTCCCCTCGGGGACCTCCAGGACCAGCTCGTCATGCACCTGGAGGAGGAGCCTTGCCCCGAACTCGCGCAATTTTCCGTCGGCGGCCACGCGGAGCATGGCCATCTTGATGATGTCCGCCGCACTTCCCTGGACCACGGTGTTGATGGCCTGGCGGCGTGCCTGGGCCTCGAGCTGGGTGTTGCGGGAGTTGATGTCCGGCAGGAGGCGTCTGCGCCCGGCCAAAGTGGTCACATATCCCTTCTGTTTGGCCTGGTCCACTACCTGCTGGTAATACTCCTTGAGAACGGACAACCGCTCGAAATATTTTGATATAAAATCCTTGGCTTCATTCAATGTCAGGCTCAGTTCGCGTCCGAGCTTCTGGGGGCCCATGCCGTAGAGCAGTCCGAAGTTGATGGTCTTGGCCTGTCGGCGCTCTTCGGGGGTGACTGCCTCCCGGGGCTTTTCGAAAAGAAGGGCCGCCGTGCGGGCGTGGATGTCCACGCCCTCGCGGAAGGCCTCCATGAGAGCCGGGTCGCGCGAGAAATGGGCCAGGACGCGCAGTTCGATCTGGGAATAATCCGCACTGGCCAGAACCCTGCCCGGGGCGGCGATGAATAGCGAACGCATACGTCGGCCGAGCTCGCCTCTGGCCGGAATGTTCTGCAGGTTGGGGGCGCTTGAGGAGAGGCGACCCGTGGCCGCGGCCATCTGGTTGAAGGTGGTGTGGATGCGGCCGTGTTCGTCCGCCAGGGAGGGCAGGGGCTCCAGGTAGGTGGAACGGAGCTTCTCAAGCTTGCGGAACTCCAGGATGGAGTCCACCAGGGGGTGCTGCCCGGCCAGGCGCTCGAGGACCTCGGCCGACGTGGAAGCCGCTCCGCCGGGCGTGCGGCCTGGAGATTTGAGGCCGATCCGGTTATAGAGCACGTCCGCCAACTGCTGGCTGGAACGCAGGTTGAAGCGCACCCCGGCCTGATGGTGCATCTGGTCCGCGAGCCTGGCCAGTCCGGCGTTCACGTCCTCGGCGAAGGCGGCGAAGGCAGGCTTGTCGATGGCGATTCCGGCGCGCTCCATGTCCACCAGAACGGGGACCAGCGGCAGCTCCAGCTCGCGCAGGAGCTTGTCGAGCCCGGCCTGGGCAAGCCTTAAGCGCTGCCGCTTGGCCAGGGCCAGGCAGGCCAGGCCGCGCGCCCCATCCGGGGCTTCATCCTGGTTGAACCCCGGGTCGGACCACAGGCCGTCCAGGAGCCTCTCCCAGGTGTAGATGCGGTCCTCCGGGGCCAGGAGGTATGCGGCCAGGCCGAGGTCGAACCACAGCTCCAGGGGTACGCCTGCCCATGCCTGGCTGGCGGAGAGAAGATCCTTGAACGAGGGAGTGGCCACGCTTGCCGCTGGGGCCAAAAGTGGCGCGATCTCGTCCGGCCCGGCCGAGGTGAGCCATTGCCCGCCGGGCGCCGCCAGCAGGAATCCCCCGTCCGAGGGAACCACGGCGACCTCCATGCCCGCGAAGGACGGCAGCGAAGCCAGGGGGACCGGCTCAGGGGGAGTGGTCCGGAGGACCTCGGCCGGGGCCTTGGGCAAGTCCCCGAACAGCGACAGCTGCTCCTGGTCGGAGTTGCCCGCTCCACTGCCTCCGCCCGCCACGGCCGCCCTGCCGTTCGCACCACTGGGGGCGGGGCTGTCGGGAGACTCGGCGGGCAGTTCGCGGACCAGGGAGCGCAGCTCATAGGAGTTGAGGAAGGCCACCAGTTCGTCCCTGGGCAATGGCCTGACGGCGAGCGCCTCCAGATCTACCCCGGCGGCGGCGTCGAGCTTCAGGCGGGTCAGCTCGCGGTAGACGAAAAGGTCGTCCAGGTGGGGTTCGATCTTCTTGCGCCAGGCAGGCTTCAACTGGTCGATGCCCTCCCTGAGTTCCTCCAGACTGGGGAACTTGGCCACGACTTCGGCGGCTGTTTTGGGCCCGACCCCGGGAACTCCGGGGATGTTGTCCGAAGAGTCGCCCATGAGGGCCTGGAAATCCGGCCAGTGCTCCGGGCCGGCCGGGAATTCGGCTCGGAAGTCCTTGAAGTTGACCATCTTCTCCTGCTTGCCCGAGGGGTCCCAAAGAACGACCCTCGGGTCCAGGCACTGGCGCAGGTCCTTGTCCGAGCCCACTATGACCACCGGCATCCGGGACTTGTAGCGCGCGGCCAGGCTGGCGATGGTGTCGTCGGCCTCCACGCCTTCCTCGCGCAGCACGGGTAAACCGAGAAGCGTAACGCCCCGCATGATGGGGTCGATCTGCAGGGCCAGGGGTTCGGGCATCTTTTCGCGCTGGGCCTTGTAGGCCGGGAAGATGTCCGCCCGGAAGGTGGGGCCACGCCCGTCCACGACGAAGGCCGCGCGCCCGGGGCGTTCCTCGCGCAGGAGCTTGAGGATCAGGCGCATGACAATGTACAGGGCATTGGTGGGGAAGCCGTCGGAGCGCGTCAGGTCTCCGAAGGCATAGAACCCCCGGTAGATGTAGGAGGTCCCGTCGATCAGGTAGAGCGCCTCGGAGCCTGGCGGCAGATGGTCCCTCGGGGGCATGGCAAGGTGTCCTTTTCCCGCTCTCTTAGCCGGTTGGGGCATTCGGGGCAACAGGTGGCGGGTAAGGAAAAAGAGCGAGGGGAAAATGGTTGCTTGCCCACTTCTGATCTGCTATCAAGTCTAGAATGGTAGACCCCGCCAGACTCATTCAGGGTCGGCGGACATCCCTAAAAGAAATCGAGGTGCATTGTTGGAGGTTTCTATGTTGAAAAGCATCAACATCATCGTTCTGATTTGCTTGGCCTTAGGTGCTTATCACTATCGCCAAGAGACAGTCCGCCTGGAGTCCGTTCTGGCCTCGAACGAGCGTGAAAAATCTGAGATACGTCTGGAAATGGAGAAGGTACGCGACGAGTCCACCCTGTTGAGCATGGTGGTCATGGCCAACCTATCCAAGATCGCCGACCCCATTCCCAACAAAGTGCTGACCGTGACAGCCTATACCTCCACGGAGCTGCAGGAATATCCCGAGCAACAGCTGCTCACGGCCTCCCTGGCCAAGCCCAGGGAGGGGGCCATCGCCGTTTCCCGCGACCTGTTCAAGCAGGGTTGGGTCTTTGGAAAGAAGGTCTACATCAAGGATCACGGCGTTTTCATCATTACCGACCTGATGGGCAACAGTAAAAGCAAAAGCGTGGACATCTACATGAATGATCAGGAACGGGCTATGCAATTCGGAAAAAAACAGATCGAAGTGGTTCTGCTAGACGTGTAGGAGTCCGAACTATTTACCGGCACGGTCAGGGGCTTCGGCCCCTGATTTTTTTTGCCCTTTCAAATGGAGACGAAGTTGGCTAAAGACAGGCACGCCTTGAGCCATGCTCTCGTCGTTGGACGTTGCGTTTCCGTGTTGACGCGGCATGTGCCGGGTGCGTAAGAAACCCGTGTTATTGGTTTTATGGAAAGCAGGCTTCTGTTTTTCATGAACACGACCTTCCGGAGGCACTTCTCATGATATTCCGCGCCCTCGCGCTCGCCTTGTTCGTCCTGGCCCTCGCCCCTGGGGTCCAAGCCCAAGCCCAAGCCCAGGTCCAGGCTCCGGCTCCGGCCCCGGCCCTGCCCCAGGGTGATCTTAAGATGGACATGGAGAAATCCGTTCTCAGGGCCATCGAGGCCAATCCCCAGATGAGGTCCGCCAAACAGCAGATCTACGGAGCTACGGAAGGCATTCGCGCCTCCACCGCGGCCTTCGCTCCCGTGGGCACCGCGACCTACTCCTCCCAGGCCGCTTACACCACGGTACCGGTCATGCCGTCCACGAGCACAGCCAGCACCACTACAAGTACCTCTGCAAGTACCTCCAAGCTGACCTACGTCCAGGGATCAAGCTACCTGGCCACCCTGGACCTCAACGTCCACCAGCCCTTGTTCACCGGCTTCAGGTTGCTGTCGGCCTACCAGAAGTCCAAGCTGGTCAAGGATCAGGCCGACGCCATGTACCGGAACGTCGAGCTCACCCTGATCAATTCGGTGCAGACCGCCTTCCTCAGCCTGCTCAAGTACCGCGCGAACGTGAAGTCCAACGCGGACTCCGTGGCCCGGCTCGAATCGCAGTACAAGGTGACCAAGGCCTTCTACGACGTGGGCCTGCGCGCCCAACTGGACGTGTTTCAAGCCGAGGCTGACCTGGCCACCGCCAAGGAAGCCCTGCTGTCCGCGCAGAATTCCGTGGACATTCAATTGGCCCAGCTCAATTCGGAGTTGAACGTTCCTCTTGATCAGAACGTGGAGTATGTGGGCGAACTCTCCCAGATCCCCTTCAAGCTCACCCTCCAGGACGCTCTGGACGAGGCCTACAAGCAGCGCCCGGACGTGGCCATCGCGCTCAAGTCCGTGGAAATGGCAGAGAAGGACGCCACCACCGCCTTGAGTCCGGCCCTTCCGCAAGTCTCGGCCGACTACGACTACATCCGCGAGGGTGACAAATACTGGCTGCGCGACCAGAACGTGAATTTCTCCGAGCGCCATCAATTCCAGCTGACATTTTCCTGGAAGGCATGGGACTGGGGCAACACCGCCTTCACCTATCGTCAGGCCAACGACAACGTCAGAAAGCTCCAGGCCGACCTGGCCACTTTGCGCCTGAACGTGGGGGTCGCTGTCAAGACCCAGTACCTGAACATCCAGGACGCGGCCAAGCGCATCGCCGTGGCCAAGACCGGGCAGGTAGCCGCCTACGAAGGCTACCGCCAGGCCGTGGCCCGCTACCAGGCCCAGGTGGGCACCAACACCGACGTGCTGACCGCGCAGGCTCAGGCCACGACCGCCGACTTCCAGGTCACCCAGGCTCTCACCGACTATCAGACGGCCATTTCCAATCTTTTCGCCGCCATCGGGCGCAAGAACGCGATGCTGGCCATGTGATCGTGGTCCGTACGAGTTCCACGGCGGCCGAATCCTTTGGCCGCCGGAGGCTCTCTCCATGACAGACGACCCAACACGTAAAGTTGATATGACCGGCCGCCCCCGCCTCACCCGGATGGCCGACTTTCTCTTCGAAGTGAGCATGCTCAGGCGCACTCCGCGCACCGGCTACCAGTTCCTGGGTTCCGGCTCGGAGAATGTGGCCGAGCACAGCTTCGGCACCGCGGTGATCGGCTACGCCCTGGCCGGCATGGCCGGGGCCGATCCGGCCAGGACCGTGCTGCTCTGCCTCTTCCATGACGTCCACGAGGCCCGCACGGGGGACTTCAACTACGTCAACAAGCTCTACGACTCCACGGACTCCCGACGGGCCCTGGCCGACGGTCTGAAGGGCACGGGCATGTCCGGGGACGTGCTTGCCCTGCACGACGAGTTGGAGGAGGCCCGGTCCCTGGAGGCACTGCTGGCCCAGGACGCCGACCAGCTTGACCTTATGGTCAACCTCAAGGAACTCCTCGATCTGGGCAATCCATACGCCAGAAAATGGCTGGACTGCGCCGTGGGCCGCCTGCGCACCCCCCAGGGACGTGAGCTGGCCCAGGCCATCATGACCACCGACCACACCGACTGGTGGTTCCTGGGACCCGACGCCTGCTGGTGGGAACGCAAGAACGGAAAGGACTGACCGTGCTTCTGGCGGTGATCTCCGACACCCATCTGGACGCCCCCACGGACTGGTTCCGGCGTTTCTTCGAGGAGCATCTCCTGGCGGCCGACGCCCTCGTCCACTGCGGGGATGCCACCGGCAAGGCCATCCACGACTATATGGCCCACAGCCATCCCAATTTCCACGGTGTGGCCGGCAATTGCTGCGACTGGCGTATCGGCCAAGAACTGCCCAGCATGCTGCGTCTTCACCTTGCCGGCAGAACCGTGGGCGTGACCCATGGCTGGGGCGACCGGGCTTCACTTCCTGCTCGCCTGCCCGAGACCTTCGGACCCGGATTCGACCTCATCCTTTTCGGACACACCCACCGCCAGACGAAGCTGCAATTCAGGGAGACGCTGGTGGTCAACCCCGGCAGCCTCTCCGGGGAGCGGCCCTGCATGGCCTTTGTGGAATTAGGCGAGGAGATAGCCGTGGACTTTTGTTGCTTCCAGGCCGGGGAATAGGGTAGCGAGTGGGAAGACGCCCCTGGCTCTTGTGAGGAAGGAGGAACCATGACCGTCAAGGAAGCCATCGCCAAACGCCGTTCCATACGCAGATTCACCGACGAGCCGGTGTCCCGGGAGGACCTGCTGGAGCTGATCGAAGCCGCACGGCTTTCTCCGTCCGGCTGCAATTCCCAGCCGTGGCGCTTCAGACTGGTGACCGACAGGCCCGTCATCGAATGGTTTGCCGGCACGGCGACCAGCAAACAGCGCTGGATAGCCAAGGCCGGAGCGGTGATAGTGTGTTGCGTGGACGCCACCGCCTACATGGCTGATTCGCGGGCCACCATCGGCGCCCTACGCGACGCGGGCCTCTTGACCCCGGAGTTCGCCCAGGCGGTGGAGGACAGCTATCTGAAACCGGCCGAATGCGGCCCGCCGGGAGTTCTCAAAGGGGCGGCGGCCCTGAACCTGGCCATCGCCGTGTCGGCCATGATGCTCAGGGCCGTGGAATTGGGGCTCGGTACGACCTGGGTCGGGCGGGTGGACGAAGACGCGGTGAAGAATAAGCTCGGCCTGCCGGGACATCTCGGGATCGTGGCTTTGCTGGCGGTGGGACATCCGGCCGAGGACCCGGAATCTCGGCCGCGCAAGGCCCTGGAAGACATCCTGGTTTGAGTGGGCAGGAAGACCGCGATGAAACCCGCGGTCAGTTCGTCCGCAACGCGGGCCTCGATGCGCGGGGCGTTCATGCGCACGAGGTTCACGCCGTTCTCTATGCTGGTTTCGAGGATCTGGTTCATGGGTCTCCGGAGAGGCGTTTTGAGTGAGAATCCCGCTGCGACGCGAACTCGTCAAGCCGGGGTGATACGGCTTGACAAGGAGGCTGTTTTTCACAATAAGTCTCCCACGTGAATTTTTTATCATAAGCGTTTCGGCACCCGAATCGGGCACCGGAAGTATGGTCGGCCGCTTAAGCGGCCGGGGCAGCTTGAGAAAAACCACACTATCCGTAAAGGAGAGGAAACGAACATGTCCAGACTGGTTCCCCCGCATGGTGGCAAAGGCCTCACCATTTGTCTGCTGGAAGGCGCCGAGCGCGCCGAGGCCCTGAAGAAGGCCGCCGGACTCAAGAAAGTCGTCATCTCCCCCCGGGAGAAGGGCGACCTGATCATGATGGGCATCGGCGGTTTCTCGCCGATCACCTACTTCATGGGCAAGGCCGACTGGAAGTCCGTGTGCGAGAAGATGACCCTCACCGACGGTACCTTCTGGCCCGTGCCTGTGACCCTGTCCGTTTCCGCCGAGGACGCCGCCGAAATCAAGGTCGGCCAGGAAGTGGCCCTGGAGTCCCACAAGGGCGAGATGATGGCCATCATCACCGTCACCGAGAAGTTCACCCTCACTGCAGAAGAGAAGAAGTGGGAGTGCTACCAGGTGTTCAAGGGCGCTGGCCCCGACTCCGCCGACGACTGCTTCTGGGAGACCGCCCAGAAGGACCACCCCGGCGTGCAGATGGTCATGGGCCAGAAGCCCGTGTGCCTGGCCGGCAACGTGAAGGTGCTTTCCGAGGGCGACTACCCCACCAAGTACAAGGGCGTGTACCTCCGTCCCGCCGAGCTGCGCTCCATGATGGACGCCAAGGGCTGGTCCAAGGTCGCCGCTCTGCAGCTGCGCAACCCCATGCACCGCTCCCACGAGTTCCTGGCCAAGATCGCCGTTGAAGTCTGCGACGGTGTGGTCATCCACTCCCTGATCGGCAATCTGAAGCCCGGCGACATCCCGGCCGAAGTGCGCGTGAAGGCCATCGACACCCTGGTCGAGCACTACTTCGTGAAGGATCACATCATCCAGGCCGGCTACCCCCTGGACATGCGTTACGCCGGTCCTCGCGAAGGCCTGCTGCACGCCACCTTCCGCCAGAACTACGGCATCAACAACATGATCATCGGCCGTGACCACGCCGGCGTCGGCGACTTCTACGGCATGTTCGAGGCCCAGGATATCTTCAAGCGCATCCCCTACGCGACCCCCGAGGCCGCGTGCGCCGTCGAGCCCGGCAAGGCCCTGCTCTGCCAGAACATGAACATCGACTGGACCTTCTACTGCTTCAAGTGCGACGGCATGGCCTCCCTGCGCACCTGCCCGCACAGCAAGGAAGACCGTGTCATCCTGTCCGGCACCAAGCTGCGCAAGATGCTGTCCGAGGGCGAGGCCATTCCCGACCACTTCGGTCGCGACGAGTGCCTGGTCATCCTGCGCGCCTACTACGAAGGCCTGACCGAGAAGGTCGAGGTCAAGATGCAGCGCGCCGCTTCCGGCGAGCACGCCGCCCAGAAGAAGTAGTTGATTTCGGCTTAGGCCGAGTTCGGGGAGGCGCCAGGCGGCGCCTCCCCTTTTTGTTTGGGGGCGGGAAGAGAGGCCGTCCCGCCCTCTTTACCCGCAGGAGGCCTGGAAAATCAGCTTAGGAACAACTATGCAAGACGACATCACCGCCATCGAACAGGAAATCGCCGCCTTCGAAAAGGAGCAGGCCGAATGCGTGGCGCGCATCCGCGCCCTCCAGGCAGAGGAGGACCCCGTGAACGGCGTCTTCCGCCACGCCGAAATTCACGCCGCGAAACAGGATAAGCTGCGACTGGATACCGAGATCCAGTTCTGCAAAAACAGGATCAACCGCCGGCGCCTGGGGTAGGGTCGGGGAGGGCAGCCTCGTGTCCCGGCCTTGACATCCCTCGCAAAGCCGGGGCACATGTTCCAACTTTTACGCACTCTCAAGGACGGAACCATGGGCAAGAACATCACGCAGAAGATCATCGCCGCCCACCTGGTGAGCGGCAAAATGAAACCCGGCTCGGAAATCGGGCTCAGGATCGACCAGACCCTCACCCAGGACGCCACCGGCACCATGGCCTGGCTCCAATTCGAGGCCATCGGCGTGCCTCGGGTCAAGACGGAGCTCTCCGTGAGCTACGTGGACCACAACACCATGCAGCAGGGGTTCCGAAATCCCGACGACCACCAGTTTCTGCGCACCGTGGCCGCCAAGTACGGTGCGGTCTTTTCCCCCCCCGGAACCGGCATCTGTCATCAGTTGCACCTGGAAAATTTCGCCAAGCCGGGCTCAACCCTCATTGGCTCAGACTCGCACACTCCCACCGCCGGCGGCGTGGGCAGCCTGTCCATGGGCGCCGGTGGCCTCTCGGTGGCCCTGGCCATGGCCGGTGAACCCTACTTCATCCCCATGCCCAAGGTGGTCAAGGTCCAGCTCGAGGGTGAGCTGACCGGCTGGGCCACGGCCAAGGACATTATTCTGCACCTCTTGGGCATGCTTACGGTGAAGGGCGGCGTGGGCAAGGTGTTCGAATACGCCGGTCCAGGCGTGGCCACCCTGTCGGTACCCGAGCGGGCCACTATCACCAACATGGGCGCGGAACTGGGTGCCACAGGTTCACTCTTTCCCTCCGACACGGTGACCAAAAAATTCCTCACGGTCCAAGGCCGCCCCGAGGACTACGTGGCCCTCAAGGCCGACCCCTCGGCCACTTACGATGAGGAGATCGTCATCGACCTCTCTTCGCTTACGCCCCTGGCCGCGCAGCCGCACATGCCCGACCGCATGGCCACCATCAAGAGCCTGGCCGGCCTTACGGTGGACCAGACAGCCATCGGCTCCTGCACCAACTCTTCTTATGCCGATCTGAAGACCGTGGCCCTCATGCTCAAGGACAAGCGGGTCCGGCCCGAGACGGACCTGTTCATCTCCCCGGGCTCCAAGCAGGTGCTCAAGATGCTGGCCGAGGAGAACCTGCTCCAGATCTATCTGGACGCCGGCGCACGCATCCTGGAATGCACCTGCGGCCCCTGCCTGGGTTATGGCGGATCGCCCACTTCCGGCGGAGTGTCCGCGCGCACCTTCAACCGCAATTTCGAGGGCCGCAGCGGCACCCAGGACGCCAAGGTGTACTTGGTGAGCCCGCAGACCGCCGCCATGGCGGCGCTCGAAGGCCGGTTCACCGATCCCGCCACCTGGGGGGAGCCCCCGGTCAAAGTAGCCACACCCAGGAAAGTTCCCTCCATCCGCCACTTGTTCGTGTTCCCGCCGGAAGACGGCTCGAGGATCGAGGTGCGCCGGGGACCCAACATCGCTCCGCTGTCGCGATTCGGCAGAACCCCTGAAACCGTCACGGCCAGGGTGGCCCTCAAGGTGGGCGACGACATCACCACCGACCACATCCTGCCCGGCGGCACCCATATCATGAGCCTGCGCTCCAACATCCCGGCCATCTCCGAATACCTGTTCACCAACGTGGACAAGGAGTTCGTCGCGCGTATCAAGCAGATGGGCGGCGGGGTGATCGTGGGCGGAGAGAACTACGGGCAGGGCTCCTCTCGGGAGCACGCGGCCCTAGGCCCCAGGCATCTTGGGGTCACCGCGGTGATCGTGAAGAGCCTGGCTCGCATCCACCGGGCCAACCTAGTGAATTTCGGCATCCTGCCGCTGCTGTTCGCGGACAAGGACGACTACGAACTGCTGGCCCAGGGCAGCGAAATCTCCATCCCGGCGGCCAGGATGAAGCCCGGCAAGCCCGTCGAGGCCGTGGTGGACGGCAAGACCCGGGTGAAGCTCACAAATGATTTGACCGCGAAGGAGCTGGACATTATTTTATCCGGCGGTATGCTCAACGCCGTGGGCGGTAGCGGCCGCTAAAAACGCCTCGTCATCCGTTGACGGCGGTCGGGGGTGCGTCCTCCGGCCGCCGTTTCAGCCTAGGCAGTCCCTAGTTCCCCAAGGAGCCCCCTCACATGTTGGATATCCTCCGGCAGCATTCTCAGTCCTGGATCATTAAAGTGGTGTTCGGCATCATCATCGCCGTGTTCATTGGTTTTGGCGTGTTCACCTACAAGGAGCAGCGCCCCGGCGGCGGCGTGCTGGCCTACGTGGGCGACAAGCCCGTCCTGGTGAAGGATTTCGTGAACGAGTACGAAGGCGTCCTGCGCCAGGTGCGGGCTCAGAACCCCTCCCTGACCAAGGAGGACCTGGACCGTTACGGTTTCAAGGAAAAGGTTTTCAACCAGATGGTGGTCCGCATGCTGCTGTTCAACCAGGCCGAGAAGCTCGGCGTGGCCGAATCCCAGGCCGAACTTCAGACCGAAATCGCCCGCATCCCGGCTTTCCAAAACGAACAGGGCAAGTTCGACTTTGAGTTGTACAAGCAGAAGTTGGGATCTCTCGGCCTCAATCTGGACGCTTTCGAACACGACCAGAAACAGTCCTTGCTCTATGAAAAAATGGTGGATTACTCGGTGCTGCCCGTCTACATCACCGCGCCCGAGGTGCGTGCCGTTTACAACTTCTCCCGGGAAAAGGCCGTTGTGGACTACGTTCCCTTCATTACCAACGATTTTACCTCCCAAGTGAACGTCACACCCGAACAGATTCAGAAGGCGTACGACACCTCCAAGGAGAAGTACAAGCGACCGGCTGAAATCAAGATCGAGTACCTGGATATCAACCCGGCGGCCCTGGCCGACCCCAAGAGCGTTACCGACCAGGAAGCCAAGGCCTACTACGACGCCAATCCGGAGAAGTTCAAGCACGCGGAGATGGTCAAGGCCAACCACATCCTGGTGCTCCTGCCCAAGGACGCCACGGACGATCAGGTCAAGGCCGCCGAAAAGCGCCTGAACGACCTGGCCACCCACCTGCGCAAGGGCGAGCCCCTGGACAAGGTATTGGCCATCAAGGGCGATCCCCCAGTCACCGGCGACGACCTGGGCTGGTTCGCCAGGGGCAGCATGGTCCCCGAATTCGAGAAGGCTGCGTTCGCCCTGAAGAAAGGCGAGATTTCCGCACCGGTGCGAACCCAGTACGGGCTGCACATCATTCAGGTGCTGGACAAGAAGCCGGAAGGGGTCACTCCTTTCGATGAGGCCCTGGACGACATCAAGGGCGACATGGCCACGGACAAGGCCGCTGAGACCATGGGCAAGACCGTGGACCAGATGCTCGAGGAACTCATCGGCGGCGGAGACCTGGCCAAATTGGCCCAGGCCAAGGGGTTGACTGTCAAGACCTCCGGCTTCTTCAACCGTCAGCAGCCTCCCGCGGATCTGTCCCTCACCCCGGAATCCCTCGCCCTCATGTTCGCCCAACCCGCCGGAAAGGCCGTGCCCCAGGCCATGGCCTCGGGTGACGGCTTCATCCTGGCCAAGGTCCTCGAGGCCAAGCCCGAGAACATCCCCGCACTTACGGAGATATCCGACACCGTCAAGGCCGACATCGCCTCCGAGGAGGCGGCCAAGTTGGCCGAGGCCAAGGCCAGGGAAACGGCCGAGCAACTGAAAACGCCCGAAGGCCAGGCCAAGGTGGCGGAACAGTACAAGTCCCAGGTCAAGACCTCGGACGCTTTCGGACGGACGGGTTTCATACCCGGGCTCGGGCAGGCTCCCGCCCTGGCCGAGGCCGCTTTCGCCGCCAAGGAGCAAAGCTGGCTGGCCGGCTCGTTCCCCGTGGCGGGTGGCTTCGTGGTTGCCCGGCTGGATAAGACTGTCTTGCCCGAAGAGAACGAGTGGCAGCGCGACAAGACCAAGTTCATGGAGCAGGCCATGGTCTCCCAGCAAGAGCAGTTGCTGCATGGTTACGTGGACTACCTGCAGGATAAAACCCCGGTGAAGATCGTCAACAAGGACATCCTGGGCTCCTCCGCGGCTGCCGGGAAGGAAGAAGGCGAGTAAAGCCCGGACGGCTTCAACGCCTTTGGCAAAACGAGGGGAGCGACCGTCTGGTCGCTCCCTTTTTTTGCGCGGGCTGTGAAGTCTAGATTGTGAAAGTGATCACAATATCATTCGACCGTTGACCTTCGGAAAGGTGGTGGGGGGAGTTGTCGTAGAGGGGCATGAGCTGGTTTTCATTCCAGAGGTATTCGCACAGGTGCGACTTGAGCGGGTTGAGGACCGGCGAGAGGGTGATGCTGTTCAAGATTTCGGCTGCAAAGTTTGTCGCGAAGCGCGGCAAGGGGACGCGCCTTCAGGGTATGTATGTTCGGGGCCGACGAAGGGGGCTAGGTGGTGGTAGAAAGGGGCGAGTCGCGCCGTTTGGGGGCCAGAGGCAGTGCTAAGTAGAAGGTGCTGCCCTTGCCAGGCTCGCTCTCGACGTTGATGACCCCACCGTGCTGTTCGACGATGCGCCTGACGATGGTCAGCCCGAGGCCGGTGCCCTGGGCAGATCGGGTAAAGGAACTATCCGCCTGATGGAAGGCGTCGAAGATGCGGGCGGTGCCCTCGTCGGGTATGCCCTGGCCGGTGTCGTTGACCTCGAACAGAGCGTTGTTTCCGGCACGCCCCACGCCCACGGTTACGGTCCCGGACTGGGTGAACTTTATCGCGTTGTCCACCAGGTTCATGAGGGCCTGCTTGAGGCGAAGCGGATCGGCCATGAGCGTGAGCGGTTCAGAGTAGGTCTCGACGGCAAGTCCCTTGGCCTGGGCCAGGACTTCAGCCGCCTGGGCCACTTCCAGCACCAGTTCCTCGGCCTGGACCGGGGCGAGCTTGAGTCGGGCCTGCCCAGCCTCCATCTCGGAAAGATCAAGGAGATCGTTGATGAGCGAGAGGAGACTTTGAGCGCTGTCCTCGATATCCTTGGCGATTACGGCAGCCTCGGCCGGGTCTGGCATGTTCGTGTGGTCGGTGAGCAAGGAGATGTTGCCCAGGATGACCGTCAGCGGGGTGCGGAGTTCGTGGGAAACGATGCTCAGAAAGTCGGTCTTGACCCGGTTGGCTTCTTCGGCCGCACGTCGGGCCTGAGCCTGCGCCTTTTCGTACTGGCGTCTGGCGGTGATGTCCCGGGCGATGGCCGAGGCCCCGGTCACGTGGCCTTCGGCGTCCAGGATGGGGGATATAGTAAGGGAAACGGCCAGGCGCTGGCCGGCCTTGTCCTGCCGGGTGGTATCGATGCGGGTCACACCCTGGCCGCGTCGGACGCTCTCAAGGATCTCGGCCAGTTCGGCTAATTTTTCTTCCGGCACGATGAGATCGGCGATGTTGCGACCGATGGCCTCCGCGGCACTGAAACCGTAGAGTTCCCGCGCCCCCCTGTTCCAGTAGGTGATAACCCCGTCCAGGGTCTTGCCAAGCACGGCGTCCCCCGTGGAGTCCACGATAGCGGCCAGCTCACGGACACGCCGGAAGGTGTCTTTCTCGCGGGAAAGGTCGTGGAGGATACCCACGAAAAACGGTTGGTCGCCGGAGCGGCCCTCACCCACCGAAAGATAGGCAGGGAAAAGGACGCCGTCCTTTCTCCGGGCCTGGATTTCCCGGCCTTGGCCGATGATGCGCTTCTCCCCCGTCCGGAGGTAACGTTCAACGAACGCGGTGTGCTGGGAGCTATACGGCTCGGGCATCAGCAGGCTGACGTCATGCCCGAGGATTTCTTCCGCCCGGTAGCCAAACAGCTTTTCCGCCGCCCTGGAAAAAGCCAGGACCCGCTGTTCGCGATCGATGACCACGATGGCGTCCACGGCCGAGTCCAGAATGGCCATGAGGCAGGCGTCGTCCTGGTGGGCGGGCTTTTGGGGTTCGTTCACAGGGTTTTTATGTCGGGAAACACCTGGGAAGGCAAGGAGGAATGATTTGACAGTGAGGAACCCCTTGCCATGAGCCGCCAGGGGTGGTAAGAAATTCGTGTTATTCATCCAGCCTGGCACACAGCGGTTATATGCCGCATTTTCATAAAGATTCCACGGTGTTGCGCGAATTGTAACAAAATTCACTTTCGGCTTGACGGAACCAAGGTGTCTCGTTAAATTCCTCACAAGCCGCCCGATCAGGCGGTTTTTCTTCGGAGGTTTACGGTGGGGCGGAAAAGATACGTTCGAGGTTGTGAAATCCTTCGCTTTCGTGCCTTGACCGCATTCGCCGTGTCCGCGCATTGCCCGTCATGACTTCCCGCCCGGATCGCGATGCGATCGCATGCCGGGCGATTTCTCCCCTTCCGGGGTACGGGCGGCGTTTATTGTCTTGTGGAGTTGGAGAACGGGTTTCAACCATCAAACTAGCGTGGAGGACGTGGTATGCCTACCTTTGTCGATCCGAGCAAATGTGACGGGTGCAAGGGCGGCGAGAAAACCGCCTGCATGTACATTTGCCCCAACGATCTGATGATCCTCGATCCGACCGAAATGAGGGCCTTCAACCAGGAGCCCGAGGCTTGCTGGGAGTGCTACTCCTGCGTCAAGATCTGCCCTCAGGGCGCCATCGAGGCCAGGCCCTACGCCGACTTCGCCCCCATGGGCGGAGTTTGCATCCCCATGCGGTCGGCCGACTCCATCATGTGGACCGTCAAGTTCCGTAACGGCAACAACAAGCGCTTCAAGTTCCCCATCCGGACCACCCCCGAAGGCTCCATCAAGCCCTATGACGGCAAGCCCGAGCCCGGCAGCCTGGATGACGAGAAGCTCTTCACCGAGACCTGGGAGCTGTCCAAGCCTCAGGTGGCCTTGACCGAAAAGGCTCCCATCACCGAGTCCGACACCACGCAGTGTTGGCTGGACGGCTTCTGCAAGTAAGCGGAACCTGCCGCTAAACAACAAGAATCGAGAGGAGCACATCAATGCCCCGTATTCCGATGAAAGAAGAGGCGAAGGGCGTCGCCCTGGCCGAGCCGGAAATCGTTGAAAAATACGTCGACATGCTGCTGGTCGGCGGCGGCATGGGCACCTGCGGCACCGCCTACGAGGCCGTCCGCTGGATGGACAAGGTCGGCGGCAACCTGTCCCTGATGCTTTTGGACAAGGCCGCCATGGAGCGCTCCGGCGCCGTGGCCCAGGGCCTCTCCGCCATCAACACCTACCTGGGCAAGAACAACGCCGACGACTACGTCCGCATGGTCCGCACCGACCTGATGGGCATCGTCCGCGAAGACCTGATCTTCGACCTGGGCCGTCACGTTGACGACTCCGTCCACCTGTTCGAGGAGTGGGGCCTGCCCTGCTGGACCAAGGACGCGAGCGGTCACAACCTCGACGGCGCCCAGTCCAGGGCCGCCGGCGTCTCCCTGCGCACCGGCGCCGAGCCCGTCCGCTCCGGCCGCTGGCAGATCATGATCAACGGTGAGTCCTACAAGTGCATCGTGGCCGAAGCTGCCAAGAACGCTCTGGGTCAGGACCGTTACATGGAGCGCGTCTTCATCGTGAAGCTGCTGCTCGACGCCAACACCCCCAACCGCATCGCCGGCGCCGTGGGTTTCTCCACCCGCGAGAACAAGGTGTTCGTCTTCACCTGCAACGCCATGGTCGTCGCCTGCGGCGGCGCGGTGAACGTGTACCGCCCCCGCTCCACTGGTGAGGGCATGGGCCGCGCCTGGTATCCCGTGTGGAACGCCGGTTCCACCTACACCATGTGCGCTCAGGCCGGCGCTGAGATGACCATGATGGAAAACCGCTTCGTCCCCGCCCGCTTCAAGGACGGCTACGGACCGGTCGGCGCCTGGTTCCTGCTCTTCAAGGCCAAGGCCACCAACTCCAAGGGCGAGGACTACTGCGCCACCAACCGCGCCATGCTGAAGCCCTACGAGGATCGCGGCTACGCCAAGGGTCACGTCATCCCGACCTGCCTGCGTAACCACATGATGCTCGCTGAAATGCGCGCTGGCCGCGGCCCCATCTACATGGACACCGCTGGCGCCCTGCAGGCCACCTTCGCCAACCTGAACGCCGAGCAGCAGAAGCACCTCGAGTCCGAGGCTTGGGAAGACTTCCTCGACATGTGCGTGGGCCAGGCCAACCTGTGGGCCGCCATGAACATCGAGCCCGAGAAGGCCGGTTCCGAGATCATGCCCACCGAGCCCTACCTGCTGGGTTCCCACTCCGGCTGCTGCGGCATCTGGGCCTCCGGTCCGGACGAGCCCTGGGTTCCTGAAGAGTACAAGGTCAAGGCCGACAACGGCAAGATCTACAACCGCATGACCACCGTGAACGGCCTCTGGACCTGCGCCGACGGCGTTGGCGCCTCCGGCCACAAGTTCTCCTCCGGCTCCCATGCCGAGGGCCGCATCGTCGGCAAGCAGATGGTGCGCTGGTGCGTGGACCACAAGGACTTCAAGCCCACCATCAAGGAAAAGGCCGCCGACCTGAAGAAGGAAATCTACCAGCCCTGGTACACCTTCGAAGAGAACAAGGGCGTCTCCACCGATCCCATCGTGAACCCCAAGTTCATCTCTCCGAAGAACTTCATGATGCGCCTTGTCAAGTGCACCGACGAGTACGGCGGAGGTGTCGCCACCCTGTACACCACGTCCAAGTCCCTGCTGGACACCGGCTTCAAGCTGCTGGCCATGATGGAAGAGGACTCCAAGAAGCTGGCCGCCCGCGACCTGCACGAGCTGATGCGCTGCTGGGAGCAGTACCACCGCCTGTGGACCGTTCGCATGCACATGCAGCACATCTCCTTCCGTGAAGAGTCCCGTTACCCCGGCTTCTACTACCGTGGTGACTTCCCGGGCCTGGACGACTCCAAGTGGAAGTGCTTCGTGAACTCGAAGTACGACCCGTCCACCAAGGAGACCAAGGTCTTCAAGCGTCCCTACATCAAGATCATCCCCGACGCCTAGTCGGAACCAAGCACGGCCGCGGGCATCTGCCCGCGGCCGTTTTTCAAGCCGGAAGCCGGCCGTTTGTCCCAAACGGTCTGATCCGGGGCGCGCCGGGGCGAGGCGTCCCGGATCAGGCCGTTTGACCGTGAAAGGTCAAATCCGAGCAGGGAGGTGTCAATGTCTGGCAACGCGATACTGGTGGTCGGCGGGGGATTCAGCGGCATCACCGCTGCCCTGGAGGCCGCCGAAATGGGCTACGAGGTTATCCTCGTGGAGAAAAATCCTTATCTTGGGGGGCGAGTGGCGCAGCTCAACCAATATTTCCCCAAGCTCTGCCCCCCCTCGTGCGGACTGGAGATTCAGTTCCAGCGTATCCGCAACAATCCTAAAGTCACGGTGCTCACCATGGCCGAAGTCGCCAAGGTCTCCGGGCAGCCCGGTAATTTTGACGTGACCGTGACCATCAAGCCGCGTCACGTCAATGAGAAGTGCACCGCTTGCAACGCCTGCGCCGAGGCTGCCGAAACCGAGGTTCCCTGCGAATTCGACCTGGGGCTCGGCAAGCGCAAGGTGGCTTTCAAGCCCAACGTCTTCGCCTTCCCCATGCGCTACGTGTTCGAGAAGAGCCGTTGCTCCGAGGCCGAGGCCAAGAAAATTGAGGCTTCCTGCAAGTACGGCGCGATCGATCTGGCCGACCGGGAGCGTTCCCAAGTCTTTAAGGTTGGCGCCGTGGTTCAGGCCACCGGCTGGCAGCCCTACGACATGTCCAAGCTCACCAACCTGGGCGCGGGCAAGCTAGAGAACGTCATCTCCAACATGCAGATGGAGCGTCTGTGCGCGCCCAACGGACCGACCGGAGGCCTTTTGCTGCGCCCCTCGGACAAGTCCGCGCCCAAGCGGGTTGCCTTTGTGCAGTGCGCCGGTTCCCGTGACGAGAACCACCTGAACTACTGCTCCTACATCTGCTGCATGGCCAGCCTGAAGCAGGTCACCTACGTGCGTGAGCGCGTGCCCGAGGCGCAGGTCACGATCTTCTACATCGACCTCCGTGCTCCGGGGCGTTACCAGAAGTTCCTTGAGAAGGTCGCGGCCGATCCCAAGCTGTCGCTGGTCAAGGGCAAGGTCGCCGAACTGAGCGAATCCCCATCCGGCAAGGTGTTGGCCACCGTCGAGAACGTGGACACCGGCATCAAGAACATCGAGGAATTCGACTTGGTGGTCCTGGCCACCGGCATGCAGCCTTCCACGGCCGGCGAGGCCGTGGCCGTGAGCGCCCCCCGGGACGAGGACGGCTTTTTCATCGGCTCGGACGGCACGGGGATCATACCCACGGGCTGCGCCAAGCTGCCTTTGGACGTGATGCGCTCGGCCCAGTCGGCCACCGGCGCTGCGCTCAAGGCCATACAAACGGTTGCGGGGAGGTAAGGATTCATGGCCGAGAAAATAGGCGTGTACGTCTGCGGCGGCTGCGCCATCGGCGAAGCCGTCGATCTGGACGCAGTGTGCACAGCGGTGAAGAATAAATACCAGCCGCAGTGTCCGGTCATTAAAACCCATCCCATACTCTGCTCTCCCGAAGGCAAGGCGGCCATCGAGGCTGACATCGCCTCTGCCGGGCTTGACGGCGTATGCCTCTGCGCCTGCTCACCCCGTTCCAAGTGGGATGTGTTCACCTTCGGCGATCAGGTTCAGGTAGAGCGAGTCAACCTGCGCGAGCAGGGCGTGTGGAGCTTCGACAAGGCCTCGGGTGAGCTGGAGAAGGCCAAGGGCATCGACGACCTGCAGATCATCTGCAACGAGTACTCCCTCATGGGTGTGGTGAAGCTCACCAAGTCTAAGATCCCGACCCCGGAGGTTGCCGAGACCTTCAAGACCATCATGGTTCTGGGTGGCGGATGGACCGGCCTGCACGCAGCCAATGCCGCCGCCTCCCTGGGCTACGACGTGGTCCTGGTGGAGAAGTCCGACGCCCTGGGCGGCAAGGTGACCAACTTCCACAAGACCTTCCCCCTGAGCTACCCCCACACCGAGGCGCATGACCCCGGCCTGGAAAAGCTCGTCGGCGAAGTCAAGGCCAACAAGAAGATCAGCGTGCTCACTGGAACCACCCTGGAGAAGCTTTCCGGCGCGCCCGGCCAGTACAAGGCCGAGCTCTCTGGTGGCAAGTCCCTGGACGTCGGGGCCTTGGTCCTGGCCACCGGCTGGGATCCGGGCGACACCAAGTACCTGGCCCCTCTGGGCTACGGCGAGATCAAGAACGTGATCACCACCGCCGAGCTCGAGAAGATGGCCAAGGCCGGGGCTATCACCCGGCCCTCCGACGGCAAGGTCCCTTCGAGCGTGGCCTTCCTGCTCAACACCGCCTCCTGCGCCCAGGTGGCTTGTCCAGCCGACGTGACCATCGAATGCGAGAAGGAAGAGCAGGCCCCGCAGAATCCGCCCGCCGAGGGTGAGGCAGCCCCGGTCGAGGCCGTGTTCTGTGATCTGGAGTCACAGCGCCACCTGGCCCTGTCCTCCGAAATCAGCACCCTGGTAGCCCTCAAACAGGCCAACTACGTGGTGGAGAAGAATCCGGAGGCGGCCGCCTACATCTTCTACGACCACATGATGGTTCCCGGCATCAACGAGCGCTATTACAAGGCCGCTCAGGACAAGCCGGGCATCATGCTCAGCAAGGCCGACATCGAGTCCGTCAAGGCGGGCGCGGGCGACTCCGTGATCGTCAACCTCTCGAACACCTTGCTGGGCGAGAAAGTGGAGATCGTGGCCGACCTCGTGGTGCTGCCCACCTCCCTGGTGCCCACCACCGCGCACTCCCCGGTGATCAACCTGGAGTACCGCCAGGGCCTGGCCTTCCCGGACCTTAACCTGTTCGAAGGCTACGCCGACTCCAACTACATCTGCTTCCCCTACGAGACCCGTCGCACCGGCATCTATGCCGCCGGCGCGGTGCGCCAGCCCATGGGCCTGGCCCTGGCCGCCGAGGATGCCATGGGCGCGGCCCTCAAGGCCATCCAGTGCGTGTCCAGCGCCAACCGCGGCGTGGCTGTGCACCCTCGCTCCGGTGACAGGAGCTTCCCGGTGTTCAACTTCGTGCGCTGCACCCAGTGCAAGCGCTGCACGGAGGAGTGCCCGTTCGGCGCGCTCGACGACGATCCCAAGGGCACCCCGATGCCCAACCCCACGCGTTGCCGCCGCTGCGGCACCTGCATGGGCGCCTGCCCGGAGCGGGTCATCAGCTTCGACAACTACAACGTCGACATGATCGGCACCATGATCCGTGAGATGCAGGTTCCGCCCAAGATGGACGTGGGTGGCCCCCGCGTGCTCATCCTGGCCTGCGAGAACGACGCTTACCCGGCCCTGGACATGGCCGCCATGCGCGGCAAGCCCTGGACTCCGTACGTGCGGGTCATTCCGGTGCGCTGCCTGGGCTCGGTCAACGCCATCTGGGTGGCTGACGCCATGTCCAAGGGCATCGACGGCGTGCTGCTTCTGGGCTGCAAGTTCGGCGACGACTACCAGTGCCACTTCGTCAAGGGTTCCGAGCTGTGCAACCGCCGCAAGGAGAACATCTCCGAGTCGCTCAAGCGCCTGGGCGTCGAGCCCGAGCGCGTGGACCAGTTCCAGGTGGCCATCGACGAATACGACACCGTGCCCGCCATGATCGACAAGTTCATGGACATGATCGTGAAAATGGGTCCCAACCCGTTCAAAGGATACTAGGAGGCCCTGCTTATGTCTTCTCCGGTCCGGATACAACCCGACCCGAGCTTCGTCAGGGAGCTTCAGGCAGCCGGTGGCGACTCCGTCAAGAAGTGCTACCAGTGCGCCACCTGTTCCGTGGCCTGCCCACTGTCGCCGTCCGAGAATCCCTATCCCCGCAAGGAGATGGTCTGGGCGCAGTGGGGCCTCAAAGACAAGCTCATGAACGACATCGACGTGTGGCTGTGCCACAACTGCGGCACCTGTTCGGACCTCTGTCCGCGTGGGGCCAGACCCGGCGACACCCTGGCCGCCATCCGCAACATGACCTACCGCAAGCTGGTCGGCCCCGCTTGCATCGGCGAGTGGATGAGCTCCTCCAAGGGGCTGCCCAAGCTCATCGCCATCCCCGCGCTGCTCTACGGCCTGATCTGGATGCTCACCCAGGGCGGCTTCAGCCTGCCCACAGGCGAGATCGTATTCGGTAAGCTCTTCCCCGGCGACTTCACCATCGATCCCATCTTCGGGGCCGTGTTCCTGTTTGTGGCCTGGAGCTTCTACAAGGGCATCACCGGCATGTGGAAATCCTTCCAGGGGCTGCCCGAGACCTTCAGGGTGGGAGAGAAGTATGAGAAACCCGGCCTGATCCAGGCCGTCATCGATGTGATCCGCGACGAGATCGTCACCCACCGCAAGTGGAACGAGTGCGGCAAGGACAACTCCGAGCGCTTCAAGGGCCACTGGTCCCTGCTGTTCGCCTTCGTGGCCTTGGGGATAGTCACCTCCGTGGTGGCGGTGGCCCACTGGGGTTCCAAGGTGCCTGGGATGCACTGGCTGCACGAAGTGGGCGGCACGCCCATGCAGCTGTGGAATCCGGTGAAGCTGCTGGCCATTGTAGGCATGGCCCTTGGCCTTTACGGGTTGACCATGCTCACCCGTCACCGGCTGAACCAGGACACCCAGAAGTCCACTTCGAGCTTCTACGACTGGTACCTGCTGGGCGTGATTTGGGCGGTGATCGTCACCGGGTCGGCTTCTTTCGTCCTGCGCTTATCCGGCGTGGCCGGCCTGGCCTATCCCATGTATTATCTGCACCTGATCAGCGTTTTCATGCTGATTGCGTATCTGCCCTGGTCCAAGCTCGGGCACTTGGTGTATCGCACGACGGCTCTGGTGTATGCGCGCATGAGCGGACGGCTTCCCCTCTCGCGCGATGAAGACAAAGTTTTCGAAATCTAGGAGGAGGAACTCCCATGTCTGAGACCAAAGTATTCCCGATGAGCACCTTCATGTCCTACCTCAAAGGCGTGGATAAGGAAGGCCAGAAGAAGGGCGTGGTTGAACTGGTTGGCTATATGGCCGACACCGTGGTCGACGAGGAGTTGGCTCCTTTCGCCGGTGCCATCGCCAAGGCCTGGATTTATGAGCAGCACCCCGAGGTGATCGCCATGAGCCCGGCCCAGTTGGAAGCCGCGGGCAAGAACGTGTCCGTGCCCAAGCTGCCCGCCAAGACCATGGCCGAGATCAACAACCTGTTCCAGCAGCTGGCCAACTACAAGACCGCCTCCGTCACCCAGGCTGAGGAACTGCTGCAGGTGAAGGCCGAGCTGGCCGCCAAGACCGCCACCCTGATCGATGTGGAAGCCAAGCTGAAGGCCGCTGAGGCCTCCGTGAAGCGCTTCGAAGCCTCTGCCCAGCAGGAGAGCGAGAAGCTGCTGGTGGCTCCCGTGGCCAAGGTCACCGAGTACATCGGCAAGGTCGAGGAACTGCTCAAGCTCATCGAGGACGTGAAGAAGCACGGCGTAGTGACCGTGGCTTCCGGAGGCGCCCCTGGCGCGGGCGGCGCGCCTGCCGCCGCTCCCGAGCCGGTGGTGGACTTCGGTGTGGAAGACACCTTCACCAAGTCCGACTGGTAGGAAATATCAGGCCCACGCCTGTGACGAGAAAGGCCGCCCGGTGACGGGCGGCCTTTTTTTAGTCCCTAAGATGGGCCAGGAAGGCCGGGAAGTCGCCGGAGTAGTCGCGGGAGCCAACGTGGGTGAAGCGGCTGTTCACATCCGCGTGGACCTCGCCTCCGAGGGATGTCCATCTCCGGCAGAAGGCATAGTCCTCGGGCAGGTATTCCAGGGTCTTCTGGTCGATTGAGGTGTCGAAAAAAGCGAAATTCATCTGGTCCGGGCTGCTGTTGTTGACGTAGGCCCCACCATAGCGCAGTTCCGGATAGGCTTCTGCGAGTTTTTCCAGAACCTCACGCTTGATGAGCATGAACCCGGCAGGGCCGTACTCGACGCTGACGAAACCCTGATCGTCCACCCGGCATCCGGGCCTGAACTTGACGGTGTAGCCCAAGGATGCGGCCTCGGCCTCGTCGTCGGAGAGGGTCGGGCTCAGTCGACGGAGCTTCCCGATGTCCAGGTGCTTGACGGGGTAGACACCGCAGACGACATCCTTGCCCGAACGCAGGAAGCGCGGGAGCGCGTCCGGAGGGAAAGCGATGTCGGAATCGATGAACAGCAGGTGCGTGTACAGGGGCTGCCGCAAAAACTTGTTGGCCACGAAATTCCTGGCACGGGTGATCAGGCTCTCGTGCGAAGGGGTCAGGAAGTCCAGAGGCACACCCTCCGCACTCATGGTCTCGATCAAGGCGATCACGGATTGCATGTAATGGACCGTGACCGTGCCGTTATAACAGGGAGTGCCGATGAGGATCATGGTGCAGAGCTCCTTATCCGCCAGTTGAAACGGCCGGTTCCGAGCCGACAGACGTTGCGCCCGTTCTCAGGGAACGATTTTCCGCAGGCCAGGCACCCGTTTGATCCCGGCCGTGAGCAGGGCCGCCCCTGCGAAGATGGCCAGGCCAGCGAGGAGTGGACCTACCCAAGGATTCACAGACCAGCAGTCCAGGCCGGACCCGTGCTTGAAAATCAGGGGGATCTGGCCGGAGAGCAGCATGAGCACCAGAATGTGGGAGAGGAACACGCCGTAGCTCAGGCAACTCAGTTCGTTGACGATGCGAGCCCGTTTTCGGGTCATGGAGGGCTGCCAGCCCTTGAAGAACAGGAAAATGGCCGCAGTCATGCTCACCACCAGTGGCTGCTGGTAACTGAAGAAAGTGTTGGGGAGCATGGTGTTGTCCCCCTTGGCCATGAATTCGCCGCCGGTGGTTATCGCGGCGCAGGCCAGAAAGAGAGCGGCCAGAGCCGGCCTGCCCCCGGGCATCTTGAAATCCACGCTGTTGAGCAGGTGCCCAAGGACGAAATATCCAAAATAGTATGGCACGATCGCTCCGGTCAGGAAGTGGTTCAGCTCCAGTTCCCAGATCAGCCGGGTAGCGAAGTTCAGGGCCTGCAGGCCGAAGACAATACCCACAAAGACAAGGCACCTTTGCGTCGCTCGACCGCCGAAGGCAGGGCGAAGGAAGGGGACCATGAGGTATACCCCGACGATCATGTACAGAAACCACAGCGGGCCGCTCCACAAGCCGGTGAAGAAGCGCTTGAGGAAGCTGTTCACGTTGGGGAGCGTTCCGACCTGGAGAACCAGAATAAGATAATAGATGACAGACCAGGCCAGGAGCGGAATGAGAATTTTGACAAAGCGCTTCCCATAGAACTTCGAGAGGTTCATTGGTCGCGAGTCCCCGAGCATCAGAGCGCCGCTGATCATGAGCAGGGCCGGCACGCAGAACAGGCAGGCCGTGGAATAGACCATTCCGGCCACCAGATGTCCGGTGTCCTGACTAAAGAGCAACGGGGCAGAGGAGTGCATCACGGTCACAGCCAGGAGCGACAGGCAGCGAAGCAGGTCCAGGTACAACAGGCGACCTCCGACTGGATTGGCGGAGGCCGGGCCGGCAGTTGCGGCGGTGGCCGCGGGTGCCGGATGTGAGGAAGAACCGTTGTTGAAAGTCATGGCGCGCCCTTAAAGCAACCCCGGTGGAAATGCAATCGGCCAGTTTTCCTCACCACGTGTCCACGAGTCATTGCCCTTGGGTATCAGAGCGGTCCACCTGGAGTGTCGGAGGCATCCGTCACGGACGGCGCTCCCGGGAAGGTGAACAGCGGCAGGGACACGGTGAAGGCCTCTTCCCCCAGGCTTCGTCTCCACATTGATCGTGCCTCGCTGGTTGGGAGACGACAAAGCACCCACGGCCAGGCCCACGGCGGGTTGACAGTCCAATATAAGCCGGGACGCTCGTGTCTACAAGAGCTGGAAGGAAAAAAAGGGTCGAGGGTTACTCGACACCTTCTCCGGAAAGGACATAGAGCCACCGCTTCCCAAACGGCGTCGCACCGTCCAACGTGTTTACGGTGAACGGCGCGAAGCGAGATGTCAGGGCTCAGTGGGCCTTTTCCCCCCGGCGGTCCGGTCGGAGCCCACCCGTCTCCTAATATTTGTACTTCAATCCCACGGTCACCTTGTACGCATCGCCGTCACGGGTAGCGTTGGCCAGGCGGTGGCCCCAGACGGAGGTCTGGAAGTCGCCATGGGACCAGCCGGTCTCCAGGATAAGGGCCAGATTCTGGTAGACGTCGTATTTGTTGTCGAAGCCGATGGCCACGACGGATTCCTTGTCGGTCAGGTCGCGGCCGATCTGCACGTAATTTCCGGTCCCCTGCAAGGCGTTCGCGGCACGAAATGCAGCCGGGCTGTTGTCGCCGTGGGCGAAGCTTACGGTCAGCCTGTGGGTGAGGCTCTGGATGAAGGAGATCTTGTTCAGAGCAGCGACGACGCCGTACGCTCCCACGGGGTTGATGTTCATGAAGCCGTTGTCGAAAGCCTGGTCGCCATCGAACAGGAAGGAGTTGCTCGGGCTCCAGTAGTCTACTACCGAGGGCATGCGTTCGGAACCGTTGCTTGCGGAACCGTCTTCACCAGGGGAATACCAGAATGTGGCTTGCGGGGTTAACAAGTCGAGACCGGTGTATTCGGCGGCCAGGTCGAAGAAGGAACCGCGACGCTTGAATCTGTCATGATCGGTATCGTTTCCGGAACCGTACATAAGGTCAGCATAGAACTTGAAGGGATCGAGCGCGGTCAGGGCGAGCGTGGAGCCCACCCACCAGTAGGCGTTCTGGGAGTTCTTCCAGCCGGTGCCCGAACCCAGGGATGCGGCGGACAACAGGTTCGTGGCCAGGGTTTCGTTGGAATATCCGCCGTTGCCCACCTGGACCGCGCCGTAACCGGCGTCTCGACCGGCCACCGCGATCATACTCCAGGGCGTGGCCGTGAAACCGCTCAGTTCGATAGGGAGAGTCAGGATGAAGGCGTCAAGGTCGCCAGCCTGAGCGGTGGTGGTGGGGTCGAAACCAGCGTTGGTGTCCAACAGCCGGGTGAATCCTCCGACGATCTTGAGCTGGTCGGCAACCGGAATGCTCACCATGGCCGACGCGGTGCGGGTGCTGCCGAAGACCGGGTTGGCGTCGAGCCAATCGACGGAGAAGGGCAGGTCCATATCCTGCAGCCCCACGGTGAATTCGATGTGCGTGCCAGGCCACTTGAACTGCACATACGCCTGGTACACCTTGGAGAATGCGGGTGAAGGATTGTCCACCGTGAGAGTGCCGTGGCCCCAAGGCACTTCACTGGTTTTCAACGCCAGTCGGAAGCTCAGATTTTCGTTGGCGATGCAATCGAGTCGAACGCGGAAACGTTCGTAAATGGACATAGGATCCAATGTTTGCGTGCCTGTGTAATCCAATCCGGTATACTGAAACTGTTTCCAGTAGTTTTCATAAATATACGCGTCGCCCGATATCTTGACTTCAGTGTCCGCTGCGGCTGGATCCAGGGAGCCGAAGAACAACGCGGCGGCCAGGACAAGCATGCCGGTGAACTTCCAGCGAATACTGAAGCGTCTCATAATACGACGAGCCTCCTCTGGTAATGTGGGCCGGAACTGCGATCCGGTGGCTTCTCAAGTGCGGGTGCATTCGTGTAAGGTGCTTAGGATCGCAAATCAACACCCGGAAGCCCCAATCGGCGGAATTTCCAGAATTTCCAGGGACGGAGCCCGGGCGATGAGGCCGTGCTCGGCGAGGCAGTCGAAGAAACGCGACAGACCCTGGCACTCCCTCTTGCCCAGATCGTAGCTTAGACGATCGAAGTAACGCCGGATTTCGGCACGGCTGAGCTTGGGCTTCGCGAGAGACGCCAGACCGACCACTTCCTCGATGGCCGCCACCCCGATGCGCTTTGCCTCGCGCAGGGTCCAGGCTGCCCGGCCCACGGCCTCGGGTGCGGCCAGCGCGGCCTCGCGCCTGGCCACCCACACTCCGAAAACGAAGGGCAGCCCGGTCCAGTCCCGCCAGACCTCTCCCAGGTCCAGCTGATAGGGGAAGGTCGGATCATGGCGCAGGGCCAGCGCCTCGTCGCCGATGGCCAGTACGGCAGGCTCCCGAGCGCCCTGAGCCAGGGCCTGGCGAACGGATCCGGGCGCGGCCTTGAAGACCGGGTGAACGTCGTACACCCGCTCCAGCACTACCCGTAACAGCGCCGCTGAGGTGTGGGTCTCGGCCGTGACCAGGAGTTCCTGCCCTGCCAGCTCCTTGAGCGGTACGCGGCTCAGGAGCAGCACGCTCTTGACCGGTCCCTGGCTCCCGATGGCCAGGTCCGGCAACAACAGGTAGCGCTCCGGGTTCCGGGCGTATTCGATGGAGGAGCAGGCCGAAAGGTCCAGACCGCCCGCCCGGATAAGTTCGTTGAGTTTGGCCGGGGGGCCGGACACGATGTCAAAGGCGTGCGGCAGCCATCCGGCCTCCAGGGGATGGTAGATGGGCAGCACGTTCAGATAGCAGATGCGTCCTAAGCGTATCATAAGGGCTCCACGAGGGTGTAGTCCATGGTTCGCCGGCGGGGGGAGAAACCGGCGTCCTCAATGGCCTGACGTACGCCCGGCTCGTCCATGGCGAAGCGAACCCCGGCGGCGGCCACCACGTTCTCCTCGATCATGGTGGAGCCGAAGTCGTTGGCCCCGTAGTACAGGGAAGCCTGGGCGATCTCCCGGCCCATGGTCACCCAGGAGGCCTGGAGGCTCGCGAAATTGTCCAGCACCAGGCGCGAGAGGGCCAACACCCGCAGGTATTCTTGGGGCGAGCATTTGCGGCCGCCGAGGGCTGTGTTGTCCGGCTGGAATCCCCAGGGGATGAAGGCCGTGAAACCTCCGGTCTCGTCCTGCAGGTCGCGCAGGGCCGTGAGGTGCCCGATGCGCTCCTGCCAGGTCTCCACGTGGCCGAACATCATGGTGGCCGTCGTGCGTAGTCCCTGCCGATGCGCCTGGCGCATGACTTCCAGCCATTCGGCCGAGGAGCATTTAGCCGGGGCCACGGCCCTGCGCACCCGGTCCGACAGGATCTCCGCGCCACCGCCCGGGATGGAGGCCAGCCCGGCGGCCTTGAGCCGGGCGATCACCTGGCTCACGGTAAGGCCGGCCAGTCCGGCGAAATAGACGATTTCCGGGGGCGAGAAGCCGTGAACATGGACATCCGGGTAGTTTTCCCGCACGAAACCCAGCAGGGCTTCGTAATATTCGAGGCCCATGTCCGGGTTGTGGCCGCCCTGCAGGAGGATCTGCCGCCCCCCCAAGGCCAGGGTCTCCTCGATCTTGGCGCCCAGATCCTCCCGGGAGAGCACGTAGCCCCCAGCCTGCCCCGGGGCCTTGAAGAAGGCGCAGAAACGGCAGCCGCACTGGCAGATGTTGGTGGAATTGACGTTGCGGTCCACAACGTAGGTCACCAGCGGTTTGGGGTGCCGGCGCAGTCGCTCCCGGTGGGCCAGGCTGCCGAGCAAGGGCAGGCTGGCGTCCTCGGCCAGGACTGAGGCGTCCTCGGCCGACAGGCGCTGCCCGGCCTCGACCTTGTGAACCACTTCAAGTACTTTATTTGGCTCAAACATGGCTTGCCTCCCTGAATAGTCCGTCGCGCCTGACCGGGGTGAAGCCGCCGGCCCGGATGGTCTGCTCCAGTTCCGGAATGGTCAGGGCCTGGGCCGAGTCGCTCCCGGCCTCGTGTCCGATGTTCTCCTCCACCACGGTACCGTCCAGGTCGTCCGCGCCCCAGGAAAGGCACAGCTGGGAGAGCTTGAGCCCAAGCATCACCCAATAGGCTTTGATGTGTGGGATGTTGTCCAGCATCAGCCGGGACACGGCCATGGTCCGCAGCACGTCCATGGCCGAGGGGCCGCGCGCCTCCTCGCCCAGAGGATTGTTGCCCGGCAGGTAGGGCAGGGGGATGAAGCACATGAAGCCTCCGGTGGCGTCCTGCTGGCGGCGGAGCGCGTCCATGTGTTCCAGACGGTGGCTCTCGGTTTCCAGGTGGCCGAAGAGCATGGTGGCGTTGGAGCGCAGTCCCGCCCGGTGGGCCTGGGCCATCACCGACAGCCAGACATCGCCGCCGATCTTCTCCGGGCACAGTGTCCGGCGAGGCCCTTCGGCGAAGATTTCCGCGCCGCCGCCGGGCAGCATGTCCACCCCGGCGGCCTTGAGGCGGACAAGGGCCTCGGTCACGCCGATGCCTTCCAACCTGGCCAGGTGCTCCACCTCCACGGCGGTGAGGGCTTTGATGGAGGCCGACGGGTAGGCCCGGCGCACCCTGGAGGCCAGTCCCAGGTAGTATTCCAGGCCAAGCGTCGGGTGGCAGCCGCCCACGATGTGCACCTCGTCCAGGGGGCCGGCGGCTTCGAGCTTGGCCAAGGCCTCCTCAGGGGTGAGCACGTAGGCTCCTGCCTGACCCTCGTCGCGGCGGTAGGCGCAGAAGCGGCAGCGGTTGACGCAGATGTTGGTGGGATTGACGTGGCGGTTCACCACGTAGTGGGCGCGGTCGCCGTGCAGCCGGGCGCGGACGTGCCCGGCCAGGGCTTCCGGGACGTGCGGGTCCGGGCACTCGTACAGGGCCAGGCCCTCGTCCAGGCTCAGGCGCTCCCCGGCCAGGACCTTGTCCAGCACCCGCTTGAAACCGAGCGAGGCGATGTAGGCTCTATCCATTGCGGAATCCTCCGGCCAGCATGACGGCCAGGCTCTTGGCGGCCCGGCGCGAGTTTTCGGGGTCGTCCAGGGAAATACGCAGGCCGGTGTCCATCCAGGGCTGGGCCTGGGCCTGGACGAAACGGTCCAGCACGGCGTCCAGCACGAACACGGCCAGGGCCGTGTCCAGGCTCGCGGGCAGCTCGCCCGAAGCCTTGGCCTGCTCGATGATCGGGGTGAGAAACTTGGCGGACAGAGCCCGCACCTGGCCCAGGAAGCGCTCCCGCATCGGGAAGTCCCCGCCTGCCAGCATCTTGAGGTAGATGCGGTAGATGTCCGGGTGCGTACGCACGAAGTCCGTGCCCACCGTCAACAGGCGCTCCAAGCGTTCTGTCAGCGGGCACCCGGCGGTCTCGTCGCGGGCCTGGCGCAGAAATCCGGAAAAGTGCTCCACGGCCCCGGCGAACACCTTTGAGAAAAGCCCTTCCTTGCTGCCGAAATACTTGAATATCGAGCCCTTAGCGATACCCAACCGGGCAGCCAGGCGGTTCATGCTGGCTCCCAGGTAGCCGCGCTCGGCGAACTCCCCACGAGCCTCGTCCAGCACCCGGCGCTGCTTGTCCGGGGGTATATTTTGAAAAGTCGGGCTTGATTCCATGGTGTCTCCCGAGTAAGGTGACCGGGTGGTCACCGATACCCCCCCAAGCACCCTTCGTCAACTGAGTCTGGGCATCTCTCCCTGCCCCAACGACACCTTCATCTTCCACGCCCTCATCCATGGGTTGGCCCTGGCCGAGCCTGGATTCGCCATTTCCGAGCTGGTCATGGCCGACGTGGAGGAGCTGAACGGCCTGGCCGCACGCGGCGGACTGGATGTGGTGAAGATATCAATGGCGGCCGTGGCCGAGGCGGCCGCGCACTACAGGCTCCTGTCCTGCGGGGGGGCGTTGGGGCGGGGCTGCGGGCCGCTGCTGGTGGCCCGGGCCGGCCGGAGCGGGTCGAGTTACCCGAGTGGCCCGGGTGGTTTGGCCGGCCGGGTGGAGGATGCGCGGCTCGGTACCCTGGCCCTGCCCGGGGCGCGCACAACGGCCGCGCTCCTGGCCGAGCTGGCCGGGGTGCCCGGTCGGCGTGTACAGTTGCGCTACGACGAAATCATGCCCGCCGTGATCCGGGGAGAGGTGGACGCCGGGGTGGTCATCCACGAAGGACGCTTCACCTATGCCGAGCACGGCCTGGAACTGCTCCTGGACTTCGGGGTCTGGTGGGAGGGGACTTTCGGCCTGCCCCTGCCGCTCGGGGTCATCGCCGCGAAGCGTTCTCTCCAGCCGGAAGTGGTGGCCCAGGTGGAGCGAGCCATCCGCGCGAGCCTGGAGCACGCTTGGAAGAACCCAGGGGACAGCCGGGAGTTCGTGGCCGCCAATGCCCAGGAACTCTCGCCCAAGGTCACGGCCGCGCACATCGAGACCTTCGTCACCCCCTTCAGCCTGGACGTGGGTCAGGAGGGCCGCCGGGCCATTGAGGCCCTGGCCGAGGCGGCCTTCCGGCTGGCCGGGAAGGGCGCGGTGGCGGCGGACCTATTTTGGTAGGATGAGGCAGCGCTGGCCGGCCGGGAGGAAACTGGAAGCCGGGAACTCCTCCGGCGCTACCCCGCGACGGATCAAATCAATCGGTGGACGCTTGCGTCTTGGGAGGAGCCACGGGCAGGCCTTCGTCCTTGGCTTTGGCGGACCAGCGGTCCTTAAGCGCCAGGAAATCCTCCTTGGGCAAGGTGCGCTCCATGAGGCTGAATAAACGCGAGCGGAAAATGACCAGATCGTGGTAGCTCTCGGCTTGGTCGATGAGTCGCCGGTAGTGGGCGGCGTCCTGCTTGTCGTCCATGAGCTAACCGTACCCGAAGGGGCGGACCATGGCAACCGCTCACACGGAAGGTCTTGAATTGGGCTCCTTTCTTGGATAGTCTGCCTTCCCGGCGTCAGCTGCGACGGGGGGCGGAGTACCCTTTGGGATTTTCATTATAGATAGACATACCGGCGGGCAATCCATGCTTTTTTTGCGATATATGGCCCTTTGCGCGGCTTTGCTGTGCGTTCCTTCCCTGGCAGCGGCGGAGCAGTATTACGTGACCGACGTGCAGGAGATCACCGTGCGCACCGGGCCTTCCCTGGACAACAAGGTCGTCCAGATGGTCAAAAGCGGCGCTACGATGGAAAAGCTCAAGGATGAGGGCGAGTGGGCCATGGTGCGCACCGACACCGGAAAGGAGGGTTGGGTCCTCAAACGCTACCTTTCCACGGAGACACCGGTGAAGGTGCAGTTCGAGGACTTCAAGGCCCGCAACGTCGACCTGATTGACAAGGCCGGCAAGGTCGAGGCCATCATCGGCAAGTACGGGGAGGACAACAAGAACCTCCAGCAGAATCTGACTCAGGTCAAGGATGAGTACGCCAAGCTCAAGTCCGACTACGACGTCCTTTCCAAGGCCAACGCCAACGTGACCGAAATGACCAAAAATTTCGGAGAACTCAAGGCCGCATCCGAAGCCGCCAAGCAGGAGATCGATCAACTCAAGCACCGTAACGAGTCCCTGCAGGATCTTTCCGACGTGAAGTGGTTTCTGGCCGGAGCGGGCGTGTTCTTCGGGGGCTGGCTGTTCGGTTACCTGCTGGGCCGATCCGCGCGCAAGAAAGCCAATCGCGTGTATCTATAAGAAAGAAAAGCACGTTCCGGGCCGGTATTTCGCCTGTTGGAGGCGCACGCCACGGCGCCACCGGTGATGCCGGCGAAGCCGAAGGGTATTCCAACGGGACTAGTCCCTTTAGCCGCCATACGCTTCTCCTCCCCCTCAACACCCCCATCTGCCGCGCATCTTCCGGGCATCACCCGGGCATTGCAACCTGATCGGCCGGCTCCACTGATGATCGGCCGGGACAAGACGGGACTCGTAATCACCGGGTGCTGCGGCATCGCCGTGCCGCCCGGCGGGATCGGGCTGTAGGGAAATCTCTGAGCACCACGCGGCGCGCTCGCGTCTGGGCAAGAGTTCGGACAACCAGTGCAGGCAGACCATGGCCAGAAGTGTCGCGATCAGCAGCCAGTCCATCATGGCGTGTGCTCCCGGAGGGAATCTTGGGCGTTGTTCGCGCCTGCCCATGAAAAAGCAACAACCATGCCAGCATGCTCTATCGATCAACATAATGGGATTACTGGAGATGTTTTGTCGGTAGTGCTGCGGTGATGGGCTGCAAAAGTGTAGATAGTGGTCAGTGGTTACAATTTTGTAGAGACGGGCTGCCGTCCTGGAGGGCCTTGAGCACCACCAAGGTCAGGTCGTCCTGGCGAGGGGCCTTTCCGCGGAAGGCCTCCACGTCGGCCATGGCTGCCTTGAGGATGTCCCGGGCGTGCAGGCTGGCATGGGAAGCGATCACGTCGCGCAGGCGGTTTTTGCCGTACATCTCACCCTCGTGGTTGCGGGATTCCCAGACGCCGTCCGTGCCGAGCACGATGATTTCTCCGGCCTCGAAGCCGCGCGGCGAGCCCTGTTCGTACCCCCAGCAGGACTCAATGCCCAAGGGGATGCCCTTCACGTCCAGGTTGTGAAAGTCGCGGGTGCGGGGGTTGTAGATTATGGCCGGGTCGTGTCCGGCCTTGACGTAGAGCAGTTTGCCTTTCCCGGGGTCCAGGGCCAGCCAGAAAAGGGTCATGAAACGGCCGGACTGGCCGGTGTCGTGACTCATGAGACGGTTCACGTCCGTGAGCATCTCCTCCAGAGTGCCCGGCTGGGTGGCCCGGGAGCGGATCAGGGCCCGGGCGCTGGCCATGAGCAGGGCTGCCGGGATGCCGTGTCCGCTCACGTCGCCCACGGCCACGGCGAAGCCCGTGCAGCCGGGCTCGGGGTGGGGCAGGTAGTCGAAGTAGTCACCGCCGGTGGAGTCGCAGGAGATGCTGGCCCCGGCCAGCTCAAATCCGGGCACGCAGGGGGGGGTATGGGGAAGGAAGTCGCGCTGGATGCTGGCGGCGATTTCCAGTTCGAACTCCATGCGTTGCTTGGTCAGCATGGCCGAGTGCAGCCGGGCGTTGTCGATGGCGATGGAGGCCTGGGCGGCGATGATGGTGAAGAGTTCCAGGTCCTCCTCGGTGAAGGGCCCGCCACCTGTCTTGTTCATGAGCTGGGCCACGCCGATGGGGCGGTTCTTAGCAACCAGCGGCACGCACATGATGGTCCGGGTGCGGTAGCCGGTCTGGCGGTCCACTTCGGGATTGAAGCGGGGGTCGGCGTAGGCATCGGGCACAAGCACGGGTTGGGCGTTCACCTGCACCCACCCGGCGATCCCTTCGCCGCGTTTGAGCACCCGTCCCTTTGGCAGCTTGATGGCCACAGGACCCTGGGCCACGCTGAACACCAGATCACCGGTGTCCTGGTCGGTGAGCAGCAGGCTGCAGGTTTCGGCGTCCAGGGCCTGGCGGGAGGCGGTCATGATGCGCTCCAGCACGTCGTCCACGTCGATGGAGGAACTGATCAAGGCGCAAAGATCAAAGCAGCGGCGCAGGTTCTCCACATGCTTGAGCAAGTGGGTGGTGGTTTGTTCGACCCGATCTCCTGACATGCTGGAGGTATGCTCGCAAACCGGATTGGTGTCCAGGCACGCGGGCGCAGTGAAAAAAAGTCCGCCCCCCCCTTTGACGCAGTGCCCGGCAAGGCCTAGATTACCTGCCCACAATACCTTTCTTTGGAGTGCTCGATATGAATGTGGCAATACTCATTGATGGCAGTTTTTTCTGGATGAAACACCTGGAAGCCCGTCTGGGTCGGCCGCCCACGGCCGAATCGGTCCGGCATGCCTGCGAACTCATCATGGAAGACCCCGAGTTCGAGAACGACAGGCTTTTCCGCGCCTATTATTATGATTCGCCCCCCTACGGCGGCCGGGCCGTGCACCCCATCTCCCAGCGCGAAATCGAGTTTTGCACCACCGACCAGTTCCGCATCAAACACGACTATCTGGACCAGCTCCGGCGGATGCCGCGCATGTTCCTGCGCCTGGGATCACTGGCCATGCAGGGCTGGAAACTCAATAAAAAGAACATGCGCGTGATCATGGACACCCTGAGCCGCAACCTTCCCCTCCAGCCCCAGGACGTGTCCATCAACCTGGTGCAGAAGGAGGTGGACATGCTCATGGGCCTGGACATCGCCTGGATCGCCGCTCAGAAGATGGTGGACAAGGTCGTGCTGCTCACGGGCGACGCCGACATGATCCCGGCCATGAACTTCGCCCGCGAGCACGGCATGTTGGTGTTCGTGGCCAAGTTCGGTTATTATCTTTCGGATAAGTTGCGCGAGCATGCCGACGCCGTGGTGGAGTTCAACCTGCCCGCTCCCGAACGCGCCTGGACCCCGGCCGCGCGGGTGGTGTCCATGCCTGTTCAGGAGGCGCCGGAGGAGGCGCCGGAGGAGGCGCAGCTGGAAGAGGACCTCCCCGAGCCCCAGGACGAGACCATCTACGAATAAAGTCCGGCGCGAGTGCCGTAAATCTCGGTAGCGCCGCGCCCCTTCCCAGGGAGCGCGGCGCGACTGCCCGGAAGCCCCGGCTCGCCGCGCTCCATCCGGACCGCCGGGCTTGGCGCACGACCGGTCCTGACGGCCCGCCTGGCTTCCCGGCCTTGCCACGACGGACAAAAGATGCTTCTATCCCCCTCCCGCCAGGAGGGATCTTCCGATGCCGAGTCAAAAAGCCGAGGCCAATAAGGCGCTCAACGACCGCGAACTGGCCGAAGAGTGCGTCGTTCTTTCTTCCAGGCCACAGCGCCTGGTCTTCGAGACCACCAACCGCTGCAACCTGCGCTGCGCCATGTGCGGCCAGTCCCACCGCGATTTCGTGGGCCGGGACCTGCAGCCCGAGGTCTTCGAGAAGACCGAGCCTTACTGGGACACCACCCACGACGCCTCGCTGTTCGGCTGGGGCGAGCCGCTCATGAACAAGAACCTGGGCCGCTACTTCGATCAGCTGGCCCCGCGCGGACCGCGCATCTTCGTGCTCACCAACGCCATGCTCCTCAAGCAGGAAATGATCGACCGCTTCCTGGCCGGGGGCCTGGCCTATCTGAACTTCTCCGTGGACGGGGCCAGGGCCGAGACCTACAACCGCATCCGCCGGGGCGCGGACTTCGACACGGTCATCGGCAACATCCGCAAGGTGGTGGCCAAGAAGCGCGAGCTTGGGGTTTCCCATCCGCACCTGCGCATGGTCTTCGTGGGTATGCGCTCCAACGTGGAGGAGTTCCCGGACTTCGTGGATCTGGCCGCCAGCCTGGGCATGGACGAGGCCAAGATGGTGCACATGATCGCCTATGGGCGGGAGATGGTGGACGAGATCCTCTTCGACCACAAGGAGCTGACCAACACCGTGCTGGACGAGGCCGAGCGCCGCGCCGCCGGGCATGGCATCAAGCTGACCATCCCCGACCGGTTCGACCTGTCCGGAGGTCCGGTCAAAGCTCCGGAAGAGGCCCTGCACAAGAAGTGCCCCCGTCCCTGGGAGGAGATCTTCGTGCAGTCCGACGGCCGGGTGCGTCTGTGCATGCTCTCCAAGGACATCATGGGCGACCTGAACGTGGAGGGCGTGGAGGACATCTGGAACAACGAGAAGTTCCAGAAGGTCCGGGCCACCATCAACACCCCGAGCGCCTTTTCCACCTGCGCCAAGTGTCCGCAGTACAAGGAAATGAACGTAAACGACCGGGCAGCCTTCATTCAGGTGGAGACCGCTCTGCCGGGCACCAAGCCGCCCCAGCCGGACGCGGCCATGGCCGAGTCCGCCGAGTGAAGTGGGTCGTGGTCCTGAGCGCAGGCCTGGGAACGCGCCTGCGCCCGCTCACCGACACTTGCCCCAAGCCCATGGTCCCTGTGGCCGGGGTGCCGCTTCTCGAGCGCACCGTGCGCCATCTGGCGGCCCATGGGGTGAGCGACATCTGCGTCAACCTGCACCACCTGCCCCAGGTGGTCAGGGACCACTTCGGCGAGGGATCGGCCTTCGGCGCGCGGCTGCACTTTTCCTTGGAAGAAGAGCTTCTGGGCACGGCCGGAGCCCTGAACGCCTTCCGCGGATTCCTCTGCGAGCCATTCCTGGTCTGGTACGGCGACGTGCTTTCGGAATTCGACGTCTCGGCCTTCATCCGCCATCACCAGGCCAAAGGCGCTCAGGCCACGGTGGGCCTCTACCGGGTGGACAACCCCACCCAGTGCGGGCTGGTGGACATGGACGAAACGGGCCGCATCACCCGCTTCGTGGAAAAACCGCCCGTGGCCTTCACCGACCTGGCCAACGCCGGGGTGTACGCCTGCGAGCCCGGGGTCCTGGATTTCGTCCCTCGGTCGGGTTTCTCGGATTTCGGCCGGGACGTCTTCCCGGCCATGCTCGCGGCCCGTGCGCCCCTGTACGGATACCCCATCGAGGAATGCCTCATCGACATCGGCTCCCACGAAAAACTGGCCCGGGCCGAGGCCGTCTTTACCAAATGAAGGGATGGGAACGCCGGTGAGCACGCGTACACCCCTCAGCCAGTCAGGCCCCGGGAGGCCAGTTTGAACCTGACCTGCCTGGCCCGGCAAAGCTTCGATAGCGAAGCCTTCGGTCTGGACTTCTACCGCGTGACCCGCTTCTGCTATCCCGACCTGTCCCGGGATCTGGCCTCGCTGACGGTGCCCTTCATGGCCGACGCCAAGCTGCCCGCCCAGGACATCGCCGGGTCCAAGGCCCTGCAGGCCGTCGGTTTCCGCAAGGTCTGCGTGCAGGCGACGTTCGCCCTGGAACTGGCCGGGTGGCCGAGTAGTCCGGCGGCCCCCGAGCCTTCCGGCCGGGTAGACCTGCCTCCGGAGCTCATCTGGGCTCATGCCGCCAACTTTCCCTTCAGCCGCTTCGGCCTGGACCCCCAGGTGACCGACGCCGAGCGCATCGCCCACCAGCGCAAGTGGCTCGCGAACTCCATGGCCTCCCCGGACATCCTCAAATTCATTGAGGGGGGGGACGAGCGCGCCTTTGTGAGCTTCAAGGTCCGGGAGGAGGTGGCGGCCATCGACCTGGTGAGCGTCCTCGATCCCGGGCGCGGCCTGGGATCGTCGCTCCTCGGCCGGCTTACGGCCTGGGCCGTCTCTCGGGGGCTCGCGCGCATCGAGGTGACCACGGAGAGCGAGAACATTGCGGCCTGCCTGTTCTACCAGAAGAACGGCTTCCGCCTGGCCAGGGCGGCCGTGGCCTTTCATCTGCGTGGGGAGGCCTAGGCGTCCATGGCCAGGGTGCTCTTTCTGCAACGCGACGGGTACGAGGCCTTCGGGCCCATGTATCTGTCCTCCGCGCTCAAGGCCCGGGGTCACCAGGCCGATGTGGTGGTGCAGAGCGAGGAAGGGCGCGGCTTTCTGGACGCGGTGCTGGCCGCGCGGCCGGACGTGGTGGCTTTCTCCATCATGAGCGGCCTGCACGAGTGGGCAGCGTCCACGGCCCGGGAGGTCAAGGCCCGCCTTCCCGTTCCGGTCATCGCCGGAGGCACCCACTGCACCTTTTTTCCGGAGTTTCTGGGCGAGCCAGGCATCGACGCCATCTGCCGGGGCGAGGCCGAGGACGCCCTGCCGGACTTCCTGGACTCCCTTGCGAGCGGCCGGGACGGCTCGGACGTGCCGGGTTTTCAGGTCAAGACCCCCTCCGGGGTGGTCGCAAACGATCTCTATCCCCTGCGCTCCAACCTGGACGACATCCCCCCGCCGGACCGGTCACTCTACTCCGAGCGCTACCCCGGCCTGACCTCAGCCCGGGGGGCGGAGGTCATGGCCGCCCGGGGCTGCCCGTACAGCTGCAGCTTCTGCTACAACAAACTCATCCGGCAGATGTACAAGGGCAAGGGAACCTACCTCCGGCGCCATTCGCCAGGACGCCTGCTGGAGGAGATCGCCGACCTTGCGTCCCGAAGAGCGGGCAGGCTCGGCTACCTGTCCTTCGTGGACGATCTTTTCGTGCAGGACAGAGCCTGGCTGGAGGAATTCCTGGATCTCTATCGGGCCAGGGTGGGCCTGCCATTCATGTGCTCGGTGCGGGTAAACCTGGTGGACGAGGCCCTGGTGGACATCCTTGCCCGCTCCGGCTGCCGCATGGTCTCCTTCGGCGTGGAGAGCGGCGACGACCAATTGCGCAACGAGGTTCTGGCCAAGAAGGTCAGCCGGGAACAGATCACCCGTACGGCCCGGCTGCTGGCGGACAAGGGCATCCGGTTTTCCACCTTCAACATGTTCAACCTGCCCGGAGAAACCCTGGAAAAGGCCCGGCAAACCTTGCGTCTGAACCAGAGCCTGGGCGCCCTGAACTATCCCTGGTCCGGCCTGTTGCAACCCTACCGGGGCACCGGAGTGTACGACCTGGCCCTCAGCGCGGGTCTGATCTCCCAGTCCGAAAGCGGGGCACGCCGCTTCGACAGTCCCACCATCCGCCAGGAGGATACGGACGCCCTGGTCCGGTTCAACGCCTATTTCTACTGGATGGCGCGCTACCCGTTTCTGGAGCCCGCGTTCATGGCCCTGACGCGAAGGCCCAGGCCGTTTCTGGAGAAGACCGCTGCGCTTGCGGCGTCCTTCCACCGGTACGTGGGACTGAACTGGCCCTTCGAAGGCCCCGGCGCTGCGCTCACGGCCCTCAAGGCGGGGCTCAAACGTATCAAAAGCTATCTGTGAGGGTTCAAAGGCCCCACCAACAGGACGGCATCGCATGATCATCGCCAAATCCCCGGTCCGCTTAAGCTTCGGCGGCGGCGGCACGGACCTCCCGGCCTACTACGAGGCCCACGGCGGGGCCGTGCTCTCCGTGACCATCGACAAGTATTTCTATTCCGTGCTCCAGGAGATCCCAGGGCGCGAGATAGAGATCTCCTCCTCGGACTACCAGCTCCACCAGCGCATCCCGGACCTGGACCAGGCCAACCTGAAGGACGCCCTGCGCATCCCCAAGGCCATGCTCAGGCATTTCGGGGTGAAATCCGGGGTGATGCTCTCCCTCAAGTCGGACATCCCTCCCGGGTCGGGCCTGGGCCTTTCCGGGGCGGTGGCCACCAGCCTGGCCCGGTGCATCGGCGCCCATGCCGGCACGGCCCTGGACAAGGCCCAGGTGGCCGATCTGGCTACCCACATCGAGCTGACCGTGCTCGGCAGACCCATCGGCATGCAGGACCAGTACGCCTCCGCCTTCGGGGGGCTCAACTTCCTGACCTTCGACGCCTCCGGCACCAGGGTGGAGCCCGTGGCCGTCGGGCGCTCCCGCATGGTGGAGCTGCGCCGCCACCTCATGCTCTTCCACACCGGCTCCTCGCGCGACTCGGCCCGCATCCTGGAAGGACAGCGCCAGGCCACCAGGGAGCGCGACGAGTCCGTGCTCGAGGCCCTGCACCGGGTGAAGGACACCGCCTACCGCATGCGTGAGATACTGACGGGGGGGGACATCCCGGACATCGGCAGGCTCCTCCACGACTCCTGGCAGCACAAAAAGCGCTTCTCCCCTTCGGTTTCCAATCCCGACATCGACACGTACTACGACACGGCCATGCGCTGCGGCGCGCTCGGAGGCAAGATCACCGGGGCGGGCGGCGGCGGATTCCTGCTCATCTTCTCCAAGCCCGACCGGCAGGAGCGCATAAGCCGCGAGCTCACCGCCCTGGGACTCCAGGAACTGGACTTCGACTTCGAGGACGGCGGCTCCCAGATCACTCTGGACAACGCCGGGCGCTTCAAGTCCACCATCACCCCCGAGGGCTACCTGCTTGGCATGCGGGCCGTGGTCAGCCGCCTGGACAACCGTCAGATCGGGCGCATTGCGGACATGCTCCACGCAGCCTACCTGGCCGACAAGCAGGTGTTCATCATGGGCAACGGCGGCTCCGCGGCCACGGCCTCGCACTTCTGCTCCGACCTGGCCAAGACCGTGGCCGTGAACGGCAAACGCGGCATGCGGGCCATCCCCCTGACGGACAACATCCCGCTCATGACCGCCTGGGGCAACGACGTGGGCTTCGCGGACATCTTTTCCGGACAACTGCGCAACCTGCTCAATCCGGGGGACGTGGTCATCGGCATCTCCGGCGGCGGCATGAGCCAAAACGTGCTCAAGGCCATGGAGTTGGCCCGGGAGCGTGGGGCGCGCACGGTCGGGTTGACCGGTTTCTCAGGGGGGGCGCTCAAGGACGCCTGCGAGGAGTGCTTCATAGTGCCCTCGGCAAACTACCAGTTCATCGAAGATGTGCACATGATGCTGGTGCACCTGCTGACCAGCATGGTACGGGAGCGGTTGGCCGGGGAGTAGCCGGAGGGAGCCGCTGTGGCCGCGCGTGATACTTGCTATCCCTGGTCCGGCCAGGACGGGTGTTTCGACTTTTCGGGGCGCGGTATGGACTGCGCCGGCAGCGGCCAGGACGGCGAGAATCGCCCGGGGAGGCCCTGGCCCGAGCCCCGCTTCGACCTCCAGGGCCGGGATCTGGTCCGCGACCGCCTGACAGGCCTGGTCTGGCCCCGCGTGGCCTCGGCCGCGAGTTGGCCCCTGACCTGGGAGGAGGCCCAAGCCTGGACGGCAGAGCGGAACCGGGAAGGCTTCGTGAAGTACCACGACTGGCGTCTGCCGTCCCGCCGGGAATTGCTCTCTCTGGTCAGCTTGGCCCACGCCCGCCCGGCCCTGCCTCCCGGCCATCCCTTCCTGGATGTCTTCCAGCACTGGCACTGGACCGCGACCCCTTCGGCAGCGTCACCGGGACACGCCTGGCGCGTCCACCTGGAGGGCGGGCGGATGTTCCCCGGTCCGACGAGCGCCGCGCACATGGTTCTTCCCGTGCGGGGATCGAGCTGGCTCGAACCTGAAACGCCCAGGTTGGCGGAACTGGCGGGCCGCCCCTGGCCTCGGCCACGGTTCGTGTTCCAGGGCGAGAATGTCCTGGACCGCCTGACCGGCCTGGTCTGGCTGGACCGGGTAGTGCCTCCGGACGGCGAGGTCAGTTGGGCCGAAGCCCTGAACCGGGCGCGCGACCAGGGGGACGGCTGGCGGCTGCCCGCCATCTGGGAGCTGGAGAGCCTGTGCGACGTCTCGCGGGCCTGGCCCGCCCTGCCCGAGGGGTGTCCTGAGAGCTGGAACCTGGACGGCGCGTGGTCCTCCACGAGCAGCGGTTTTGATCCGGCCTGGGCCTGGGTGCTCTATTTCGGCAAGGGCGCGGTTGGGGTGGGGCATAAACCTGGCCGGCACTTCAAATTTCTGTTGACGCGGGGCCCATCCATCGGTAGAGGCAGTTTCCTTGACAGCGCGAGGCCGTGCGGGTAAACGATTCCTCCGCTTGCGCGGACGGGCCGTTAACTCAGTTGGTAGAGTACCTGCCTTTTAAGCAGAGAGTCGCAGGTTCGAATCCTGCACGGCCCACCACAGTTCGTCCCCATCGTCTAGTGGCCTAGGACGACGGCCTCTCACGCCGTTAACAGGGGTTCAAATCCCCTTGGGGACGCCAAGTTAATACAGGGACTTACGGAATAAATCCGTAAGTCCCTTTCTCTTTCCCCAGCACTATCCCCAGCACGCGCCCTCGGTTTGGCCCTCCACCCCGACGTTGGGCAGACGCCCCCATGGCGGACCTGGGGGGGGGAGATGGGGGCCGACCTCGTGGGAGTGGCGGGTTCGTGTTCGTGGACACCTTTCACGTGCGGATGGTACAAAATGAGGTGACTTTTGTTTGGGCACTTCAAAAGAAAGTCAACGTTGATCATTTCACCATTATAGTGGTTGAATCGTAGAGCCATGATTTGGATGCAACAACAATATAACCAGGAAATATGACTATTGCATTGCTTGTTATGGTGTGCTATTCACTGGCTTTACAGCCAAATTTAGCGGTCATAACATGGTGATGCGATGATGTGGTGATGGTAGATGGAGTAGCAGGCAATCATGAGAATTTACAGGAGACGTACTTGGCATATTGATACAGTGAGCGCACCGTATGAAGTCAAACTGCTCAGTTAAATTATTGGATTGACCTGGAATAAGTCTACTGTTAGAAATATCATGAAGGGTAGGGTCAGTGCACCCTGACCGGGCCAAGTTCATTCAACCCCAACTCCATGGAGGTGGCGAATGCGTCTTGCCCTCAAAGTTGCAACCCTGGCGGTCGCCCTGGCCTTGTGCATTGGTCTGTCGGGTCCCTCCATTGCCGCCAAGAACAAGCGTGCAGCCGCCGAAAAGCCCACCATCGACGACAAGGCCGGGCCTCTTCTCGCAGAGGCTTGCAAAACCTTGACCGGACTCACGGCATACTCCTTCCAAGCCGTGGTGACCCTGGACAAGGTGTTCCAGGACGGCTCCAAAATACAGACCGACCGGAGCATGGCGGTCACAGTCCAGCGGCCCGGTTCTTTCAGGATCGTGACCGATGGTGACGAATTCCAGGCCGTTTCGGTTTTCGATGGCCGGACCTTCTCCCTGGCCCTGCCGGACCGCAAAGTCTACGCCCAGCTTCCGGCCGTCATGGACACGGACGGCCTCATGGACCTGCTGGCAACGCAATACCGCATCGAATCTCCCCTGGGCGACCTGCTCTCCAACGAGCCCTGCGCTCGGATGACCACCAAGGTCGGATACTACATCGGGAAATCCAAGGTGGACGGCGTGGTCTGCGACCATCTGTTCTTCCAGGGCAAGGACGTGGACTGGCAGCTGTGGATCGAAGACGGTCCGGTCAGACTGCCGCGCAAGATCATCATCACCGAGAAGAAGCTGCGGATGTCCCCTCAGTTCACCGCTGTTCTCAGCGACTGGAAAACCGGGGAGCAGGCCACGGGGAATTTCACCTTCGACGTTCCGGAAGGCTTTACCCGGGATGACCACGTCATTCTCGGCGTGAAGCAGGGGAAATAGGTGCTGTCATGAACACAACACACGAAGGATTGTTTGCGCGGGTCCTGTCCTTGATGCTGGTGGTGTGGTTGACGGCTGGGCTGCTCCTTGCGGGTGACTGGTTCGATGCCTCGCTCTGCCAGGCCCGTGGCGCGGCGGTGCGTGGTCCCCGTGGCGGTGTGGCGGTGCGTGGTCCGGGGGGAGGCGCGGCAGTGCGAGGTCCGGGCGGCAGCGCGGCTGTCCGTGGTCCCGGTGGTTCGGCCGCCGTTCGCGGGCCATACGGCGGCGCTGCGGTACGCGGCCCCAACGGCAATGTCGTGGCCGCTCCGCGTGGCAGGGTTGCGGCCCCACCTGTGTATGGCGCACGCGGGGCGGTAGCCGTTCCCTACCCCGTGGCCCCTGCCTATTATCGGCCCACCGGATCGGGGGTGGCGACGGGCATGGCCCTGGGCGCCATGCTCACGGTGCTTCCCGCTACGGCCATCGCCAGGTCATCGGCGGGGAAAACCGTCTACGTGGTGGACAACAAGTGCTACAGGGAAGTCACACAGGGCGGGTCCACCTATTATGAAGAGATGAGCTGTCCGTAACGGTCTACCCGAAAATATGCCCCAGATCGGTGCGGGGTTGGACTGTGGAGTGTGATGGCGTTGAGAATCGCCATCAGCTGTTGGCGAAAAAGCCGTACGTGCGCCACAATCTCAACCCCCTGGTGAAGCGCCTATGAACAGCACCGACCGTGCGGCCAGGCCGGAGAGAGCGTTCATGACCCGTCCGGTGTGGACGCTTCTGGCAGTCATCGCCCTGGCCACCTTTCTTGCCGGTTGCGCAGGGGTTACGGTCAAGCCCGCGCCCCTGTCGCAACGATTCGAGGCCTTGGACCGCTCAGCCATCAACTCCGACAGGCCCAGCGAGCTCACCAGGTCCTTCCTCCTGCAACGGGACCTGGCGGGTGAGTGGAAAAGCGACCCCGAGGGGCTCATTGCCCGGCTGGACGCCAAGTACCAGGTCGATCCCGGCCTGGGCACCCTGTTCGCCCTCATCGAACTGACCCACCTCCAGGCCAGGCGATACGCGGCCCAGCCGGACAAGGCCGCTTCCTTCGACCTGGCCTGCGTGGTCTATTCCTACCTGTTCTTGTTCGACCCCAAGGTGGCCACCCCTAAGGAGTACCTGCGCCCCAATGTGCGCCTGGCCTCGGAGTTTCACAACCGGTCCTTCGCCCGCTATCTGCTCTACGCCCGGGCAACCGGTATCCGCTTCCAACCTGGCCTGCGTCTGCCCATGGCCACGGGAAGCGTGGAACTCAAAGAGCGGCAGAACGGCCTGCCCTTCAGGGCCGAGGACTTCTCCTCCGTCCATCTGGCCTTCGAATACGCCGTCACCGGCCTGGACGCGACCCACTCCATGCCGGGCCTGGGCGTGCCGCTCATCGTGGTTCGCAATTCCGCCCCGGGCGGAGAGAACCTCCCCGAGGAGCGTTTTCTCTCCCGGATCCGCCAGGTCCTTGCCGCAACGCTGTTTCTGCGCATCGAGACCGAACCCGTGACTGAAGCCGGCGGCGCGCGGGTCTACCGCAGCCATCTGGAACTGTACGATCCCATGCGAGTGAACACGGTCCAGGTGGAGGGCCTGACCGTCCCCCTGGAGACGGACACCACCACGCCCCTGGCCTGGATGGCTGCCAACGCCCCCGCGCCCAGGGGCATCCAGGGGCTCATGGACCCCGAGGCCCTGAAGGCCGCCCAGGGGCTATACATGCTCCAGCCCTTTCAGAAGGACAAAATCCCGGTGGTGTTCGTGCACGGGCTCATCAGTTCCCCCATGACCTGGCTGCCAATGGTGAACGCCCTCATGGCCGATCCCGAACTGCGCAAGCGCTACCAGTTCTGGTACTTCTCCTACCCCACCGGCAACCCGGTGCTCTATTCCGAATCCCTTCTGCGCGACTCCCTGGAAGACGCTCGCAAGACCTTCGACCCGGAGGGGACCAATCCGGCCTTCAACAACATGCTCATCGTGGGGCATAGCATGGGCGGGCTCTTGGCCAAGGCTATGGTCCAAGATAGCGGGGACCGGCTCTGGAACGTCGTGTCCAAGGTCCCCCCTTCCGAACTGCCCGTCCCCCCGGACGTCCATGCCCTGGTGGATAAGATGTTTTTTTTCAAACCTCTGCCCTTCGTCACCGAGGCAGTGTTCATCTCTACCCCGCATCGGGGATCTGAAATGGCCCTGGGGACCTTCGGCAATATCGGCAAGAGCCTAGTCACCTTGCCCTTCAAACTGGCCAAAGCCAGCGCCTCCCTCCTGGGCACCCTGGCCACCTTCGGACAGCGGCTTCCCATAAAAGGCATGCCCACGGGCATCGACGGCCTTTCCCCGAAAAATCCGGTGCTGACCACCTCGGCCGAAATTCCAGTGGCCGTTCCCTTCCACTCCATCATGGGCAACGAGGATAAGGCGGGTGTCGCGGGCGGAACCGACGGCGTGGTTCCTTACTGGAGTTCCCACTTAGACGGGGCGGAGTCTGAGCTGATCGTGAAGTCCGGCCACGGGGCGCACGAGAATCCCCTGGCCATCCGCGAGATGCGGCGCATCATGATCGAGCATGCGAAGAAAAACGGGCCTGAGGCACTGTGACCCGCGCCGCTGTCCTGATCCTGAAAGCGCTGGCGGCCCTGACCGTGACGCTCATGACCGCCTGGGCCGCCCTGGCTGCCTACTGGTCGGACATCGAAAGCCCAACGACCTGTGCCTTATTGGCGGTCGGGGTCGTGCTGGCGACCATTCTGGTCTTCGTCCGCATCCGCCGCATGGGGGTGGCCTTACTCGCCTATCTGACCGCCTTCGGCCTGTTCGTCCTCTGGTGGACCTCCATCGCCCCATCAAACAGCCGGAGCTGGCAGCCAGACGTGGCGGTGCTCCCCTTTGCAGAAGTGGACGGCGACACGGTCACCGTGCACAATATTCGCAACTTCGCCTACTGCACAGAAACTGATTTCCAGCCCCGTTACTACGACAAGTATTTCGACCTCAAAAAACTGGACTCCGTGGACCTGATCGCCGTCTATTGGATGGGGGAAGGCATCGCCCATGTAATGATGAGCTTCGGCTTCGCGGGCCAGGACTACCTGTGCCTGTCAATCGAGACCAGGAAGGAGGTGGGGCAGGAGTATTCCTCGCTCAAGGGTTTTTTCAAACAGTACGAACTGATCTACCTGGCTGCGGACGAACGGGATGTGATCCGCCTGCGCGCGGATTATCGCCGTCCTGCCGAGGATGTGTACATCTACCGCACCCTGGTGGCGCCCGAAAACGTGCGAAAACTATTTCTGGAATACGTAAGCCAGATGAACAAACTGCGTGTGAGGCCCGAATTCTACAACATCATCACCACCAACTGCACCACCGACGTGGTGCGCAATTTCCGGGCATTCGGCGGCAAGATTCGCTACAATTGGAAAATACTGCTCTCGGGGTATGCGCCCCTATACGCCTACGAGATGGGCGGTCTTACCAACACGCTTACGTTTGCGGAATTAAAAGCCAGGAGCTACGTGAACCCCAAGGCCCGGGCCATCGGTGATGCGCCGGATTTCTCCAAGAGAATCCGGGAGGGGCTGCCGGGGATGGAACCGGCCAGGGCCGGCATGTCCGCCAAAGAGGTCCCATGAGCAGTACCATGTTTCGGATTTTTAGGTCCCGGCCAAAGAGGCTGCGCGGAGCATGGGCGGCAACCGTTCTGGCCTGCCTGGTGGCCATAAGCCTGGCTTTGCAGGTTTTCGCCGCTGAAGCTCCGGACCTGTTAACCTTGCGGACCATGCTCCAAAAAATCTCCCAGGGACTCGACATCCGTGCTGAGGAGCTTAACGCCACGCAGCAAGCCATGCCCGCTCTCCTGGAAACGCTACGGACAGAAGTGTCCAGGAGCGGCAACCGTTTCTATCAGGTGCAGCTCTTGCGCAACGTCTCGGGGGACACACCCTGGGCCGTGCGCACCATCCTCGTACTGTTCCAGGATCTCCATGAGGATCTGAGCCTCAAGGCCCAGCCCCTGATGCAACTCCAGGAACAATTGGTCCGTTCGCGAGGCGACGACGCCACCTTTCTTGGACTCCAGGCCGACATCGCAGCTGCAGCCCCGGACTCCGCCGAACTTGAGGACATCGAATCGACGCTGATTCGTCTCAAGGCTATACGGGCTGATGAAGACACGGTCCTGCGAAACGTGGACCTGGGCCTGATGGATGCCAACCGCCTGCTGGAGCGGATCAGGTTGGCCCAGGAACAGGGAAGGCAACGGGTCATCAGCGTATTGGCCGATTATTATTTCGAATCGAACGTCTCCGTGCTCACTGCCTCGGGCCGGAACACGGCCCGGGGGGACCTGCGCACCTGGGCTAATGACTTCCCCCAGTTTTTCAAGAGCGTGGGCCACTGGATGCGCTGGGGCGAGGCCTTCGAGTACGCCGCGCCGGGCTTCCTGCTGGTGTACTGGGCCATACCCCTGCTCTGGAGACGTTCGCGCCGGGGAAACGCAGGAAGCCTATGGCGCATGGGCCCAGGGTGGTTCTTGTTCAGTCTCGGCCTAGCGGCCTCGGTGGCCTTTCGCCTGGCGTTGTTCACCATGAACCAGTTCACCAGCCTGGGGGCCGTGGCCGTACTCACCCTGGGATTGGTGCTGGTCCTGGAGGGGGAGCAAAGGGGGACGGCCCAGGGCTTCAGATTCTGGCGGGGTTCCACGCTTCTTGCCCTGTGGGCGCTGTACGCCGCCGGAGCGTTGGCGCTGGCCCTGGACATTCCCGTAAGCGTCATGGGGCCCTATGCGAACATATCCTGCGCCCTGACCGCAGTATGGCTGCTTGTGGTCAAATCGCCCGGGGTCACGCAGCGCCAGTCCGCCACGCGCATGGTGTCCGCCGCCATTCTGGCCGCCCTGGCTATTGTGGCGCCCTTTGGAGTCGGCCCGCAGTCCCTCACCGTGAGCCAGACCCTGTTCATGCTCCTGCTTGTTATGAAATCCATGGAAGCTATCAAAAGAAGGCTCTATGGGGCGGCAGTGGGCACCGATGACCCCGAGGAGCCCTCCAAGGTCTCGGTCATGGCCTATCCCCTGGTCGCTGCCGTGCTGGCATTCCTCTACGTCCTGTGGGTGTTCATGTTTATAGGCGGTCCAGGGTTTCTGGGATACATGCTCAGCCGAAAATGGACTGTGGGGAGCATGTCCCTGAGTATCGAATCCCTGGGCCTGATCCTGATTCTCTTTTTTGCCCTGCGCCTGAGCCTGGCTTGGATCACCCTGGTCACAGCCCATGCCCGGTTCAAGGGGGGGAAACTCAACTCCGCCATGGCCCATACGGTCAACGCCACGGTCTCCTACTTCGCCTGGACCCTGTTCGCGCTTGTGTCCGTCCACCTTCTGGGCATGTCTCTCTCCTCGCTTACCTGGATCGTCAGTGGCCTGTCGGTGGGCGTAGGCTTCGGCTTGAAGGACATCGTCAACAACTTCATCAGCGGTCTGATCATCCTCTTCGGCGGGGCCATTAAGAAAGGGGACGTCATTCAGCAGGGCAAGAACCTGGGCGAGGTCATCGACGTGTCCGTGCGCAACACCACCATCCGCACCCCGGACAATACCATGGTGATCATCCCCAACTCCACCTTCCTGCGCGGCGAGATCATCAACCTGAGTTACCAGGACGCCAAGACGCGTCTGACCATACCTGTTACGGTGGTGCCCGGAACCAAGGTCAATAAGGTCATCAAGATTCTGCTCAAGGTGGCTAAGGACAACGACAACGTATTGAAGACCCCCCCACCAGATGCCTCCCTGGTCCGGTTCGGAAAGTTGGGGTTGGAATTTGAACTCTATGTGTGGATTGAAAATTTTTTGATGAAATTTGATACGGAAGCGCAACTGGTGACCGAGATCGACAAGCGGTTTCATAACAACAAGGTGACTCTGGCTTTCCAAGGCGTAAAGGTGAAGTACAAACCAAGAGGAGACGAGCAACAGCAACTTGATTCGCAACGAGAAATGTTGCGCAACAAGCGAAAGGAAGTGTTCGCCAGGGTGCGATCGCTCCGCAATGTGCATGCGCGCCTGCGCTGGAACGTGGCCTCGGTGACGAAATCAGGCCCTGGCGAGTAGTGTGGCATCTTTTCCCGTGCCAGACACTGTCAGGCCTAACCCTTAACCGTGTGGCAGCACACCGTAGGTATGCCATGAAGACATTTCGATGCGCCGTTTTGTCCGTGCTAGCAGCCTGTATATTCATAACCCTGTGCGCACCCTCCGTTTTCGCCCAGGAGTTCGAGACTCCGCCTACGCTACAGGCTTCGTCCCTGCTGCCTAAGGCAGTGCTGGCTGGCACAGATTACCATGTGGACAACACGGTGACCAACGACGGCTACCTTAACACCTACCTGCTGCGTTCTCGATTCGGAAATTTCACCGTGGTCTCCACAGCTCTTCTGCGCACCCGGATCGCCGAGGTCAAGGCCATTGCCGCCATGGAGAAAGTCAGTTCGGCCAACCAGTTCGGCGGGGCCCTGGCCGACAAGGGCGCTCAAACGGTTCAGGGTGCGGCCAACTTGGTGACCCGTCCGGCGGAAACCCTGGGGAGCGGGCTTTCCGGCGTGGGCAAGATGTTTGTGCGGGCCCGGGAGAGCATGGTGGAGAGTACTCCCAGCAAATATGAGGACGATCGGTTGAAGAAGATTTCCGGATTTTCGCAAACCAAGCGCGATTATGCGAAACAGTTCGGCGTAGACCCCTATTCCACCAACGCCGTGCTGCAGGATCGCCTGAACAGCATTGCCTCGGCTGGATTTGCCGGCAGAATCACCGGGAGCGCCCTTCAGGCCATGATCCCTGGCGGCGTCGGCATCGCCGTGAGCGCTGTGAGCGGCTCGGCAATGTTGGGGGAGATCGACGCCAGCCTTCCACCGGAAGACATGAGGCGGCAAAATCGTAAGATGCTCAGCGACATGGGCGTTTCTTCCTCGATGACCCGGCTATTTATCGACAACGACATATTCACACCGCTGCAGCAGGCGGTCATCGTCAAAGCTCTCGACGCCATGCCCAATGTCCGGGAAAAGGAAACTTTCGTGAGCTTCCTGGTACGCACTGATAACCAGGATCTGGCTCTGTTCCGCCAACGCATGAGTCAGATGTATGCGGGCTACGGCAAGACAGTGGCCCCCCTGAGCAGCTTTACGGCCCTGGGACGTTTCGTCTGCGCGATGAAGAGCGACGGCGCACTGGTCCTGGCCTTCCCCCTGGATTACCTGGTCTGGACCTCCACCAACGCAACCATCGTAAGGGCCATGAACGAGGCTTCAAAGTCGCTCTCGGCAACCGGGGTGGAGCTGTGGGTTACCGGCAAGGCAAGCCCCATGACCATCAAGGAGATAAAGCGCTTGGGCTGGAAGCTGCACGAGAATTGTTCGCAGCAGCTCCTGGGCACATAAGCAACGAGTGGGTGACAATCAACTTATGACAATGAATTCCCATATGAACAACACCGCAACACATTGAGGTGTAACCCTCCCCTAGAATAGGACCAGCCAAAGGTTGATATTTCTGGCAAAGCAGCCCCACGGAGGGAGCGATGCGGAAATCTCGATTTTCAGAAAGCCAGATCGTCAGGATTCTCAAGGATGCCGAGGCGGGCCGGTCCGTTTCGGAGCTGTGCCGAGAGAACGACATCAGCTCGACGACGTACTACAAGTGGAAGACCAAGTTCGGTGGCAAGAGTCCGATGTGCGCCGGCTTAAGGAGCTTGAGGCCGAGCACAGTCGATTGAAGCAGATGTACGCCGATCTGAGCCTGGAAAATCGAGCCTTGAAGGACGTGATCGCAAAAAAGTTGTGAGGCCGGGCGACAAGCGCGAGCTGATCAGCTTTGTCCACGAAGAGCATGGGCTGAACATCCGCAGAGCCTGCCGCGCCTTCGGGCTGAGCAGAACTGTCTACGGCTACCGGCCCAGTTCGTCGGGTGACGACTTGGTCATCGAAACGCTCATCGGCCTGGCCGAGCAGTTCCCGCGGTACGGCTTCGGCAAGCTCTTCCCGCTGGTCCGCAGACAACAAC
>Ga0326727_10001973_pt1 | contig 72901 bp, 62 predicted proteins | sample MB2enrmetagenome_FD_207643 | JGI IMG/M metagenome (GOLD analysis project Ga0326727, IMG submission 207643) | Lab enriched peat soil microbial communities from McLean, Ithaca, NY, United States - MB29MY | ecosystem: Environmental > Terrestrial > Soil > Wetlands > Peat | place: USA: New York... | reverse complement strand
ACCGACGAATCTCCTCTTGCAGGGCAGGAATTGCCATGACCGCATCGGGAATGGTCAGCGCTTTCATGCATAGATTATATGATCTCCCGATAAATATGTCCAATTATTAATGACGCTGCGTATAAATCTCCGCATTCTACCACCCTGTGTTTGGCGTGCTGATATCCCCATCATTATTGTCTCACAGAGCCTACTGGCATTCTCTTGTCGAACCCATCTTGAAAAATCGAAAAATTTCCACGCGGGTCATATTGACCAGGGGGGGTAGGAGTCCCGTCCCGGGGATTTTCCTTTGCAGGTAGGTAATTCATGGGCGGCGAGGGCGAGGGGCCGGGGCGAGCGGTTGCTGCATGTTGGACGATGGGGGCGGGGCCGGCAGGCAGGGACAGGCAAGGAGTGAGAGGCGACCCCGATTTCCCCCATTGACCCGCCAGGATGCCCTACACGGCCCGATAGAGGGGAGCCAGGGTTTTACCATGCGGCCTCAATGCTTATTTGGGGAGACTCTCGGCATTCCTCCACCATGGACCAGGAGCTGGTGTTTTCCCCTCTGCCAGGCCCAGACACCCCATAGGTTATCCCCGAGTTATCCTCCCCTGCCAAGAGGAGTAATTTGCGCAATCTGGTTATCCCTGGGTTATCCCTGATAAAAAATCGGGTTATCCAAAATCTACTAACTCATTGATTTAATTGGCGCCCCCGCCGAGACTCGAACTCGGGACTCAAGGATTAGGAATCCTTTGCGCAGGACATTCAGGGACATGCAGGGAAAACCAGAGATATAGCAATTGCAGATAGTTATCCACATAACTCCTCATTCGGGACAAGTGGAGAAACCCAAGGAAAAGGGGGGTTATTTTCGGGAAGTTGTTGACCAAATGTTGACCAAGCGGGGCCAGTGGCGGACCATTGGTCCCGCCTTTCCGCAGCCATTCGGCCCGCCCAGAACCACATATTTTTTCGGCCCCGGAAGGCAAACCCGCGGTGGGACTCCTACGCCCCCCTTAGTCAATGATCCGTCCGGGGAATTTTTTCAAATTTATATCGAGGGGCGAGAGCAGCAGGCCCCCTTTAAAGGACCCAACCTCAAAATTTTAAAAAACAAAAACGATTATGTCCTTAGCTCTGCGAAGGTGATGGTAGTTGCGTTGAGACAAGCATGAAGCATCCGGTTAAACATTTGCGGTTCCCAAAAGCGGCGGTTAAAACGGTAGCAAAATTCCGCCAGGTAGCGGGTCAGATGCTTGGGGCTGACGCCATGGTGGATACCCCGGATATTGCCTTTAATATTGGCGATCAAGGTGTGGACCCAGGGCAAGACCTTCGGTGCCTCCTTCCCCGAACCGGGCACCAACCACTCATGACGGAAAGTTGGCGAAGCATCCAGAAAGCTATAGCCTTGCCAGCCATCGGTCTTGATCACCGCCTCAGTGGCCAGCCGCTCCTGGACCAAAGATTCAATCTCGTCGCGGCTAACCCGGGGGACCAGCCGCATGGCGGCAAACCTGGGTTTATCGCCGGGGGTTTCCACGGCCACCACCACCTTGGCCTTTCCGGCGGCGCCCCGTCCACGTTTGCCGGGTTTCGGCGCCCCAAAGTAGGTGTCGTCCATCTCGATCAAGCCCGCCAGTTGGTAGTTAGCATCCCGGGCGGCCAGGGCTTGGCGAATCTTGTGGCCCATGGTCCAAACGGTTTTGTAGCTTTTGATTTCCAGCATCCGCTGCAGGGACAACATAGAAATGCCACTTTTCTGGCGCCCCATCAGCCAGATCATCCAGAACCATTTGTTTAAAGGGGTTCTGGTCTTGTGAAACACCGTGCCGGCGGTCAAAGAGGCTTGATAGCCGCAGGCTCTGCAATGATATAAGTGACGGCTACGCTGGAAATAAGCCTCAGCATGTTGGCAGCGGGGACAACGAAATCCCTCGGGCCAACGCAGGCGAAACAAATGTTTCTGACAGGCTTTCTCAGTGCCAAACTTTTTCTGAAATTGCATCAGGCTGAGGGCTTTCTGTTGCATCGCCTTGCTCCTTTTAGCCAATTATTTAGGCTAATTATACCATATTTTGCAGAGCAAGGTCAATAAGCGTAAAACAAAATCTGGCCGGGTTTGATCTGAACAAGGCATAGCTCCTTTGCACAGGTTCCAGAGCCGTTAAGCCTTTTGGAGAACTTAAAATCGGTCCTGCCAGGCGCACCCCCTAACCCTTGACTCCCCCTTTTGCGCTGATTCTGAGGCGTTGGAGCGCGCTGAACGGCGGTGCGTAGACAAAAAGATTAATTTTTTGCCTTGACAAATGAACTTGATATTTTTAACCTATAGGTTAAAATGATTCTATTCACGGTCCGAGAAGATAATTTCAGAATCCTGGCTCCATGTGATGACCAAAATCATTGCGAATTTCTCGAGTTTCTGCAAGGTCACCTCGCAGGAAATCTTTGCGCCAATGCCTTACACATGCTCAACCTCTTGGACAGGGTATCCAAGGGAGGTCCTCCACACAACGTTAATATCTCTCATCAGATAAGGGGGCCGATCTTCCAGTTTGAAAAAGGCAGAATTAGGGTGCTTTGGTTCTATGATGAAGGTCGGGTTATTGTCTGTGCCCATTGGTTCATAAAGGAATCGGGAAAGACTAACAGGACTAAGAAAGCCGATATAGACCGTGCTGAAGCGATGCACGGCAGGTACTTTGATGATAAGGCTGAAGGGAAGATCACTATCATCCCCAAGGAAGAAAAGGTGAAAAGAAAATGAAGGCAAAATCCTTTGAAGGACTTTTTGAAGAAGCCAAGAAGCATGACGGCTATTGGGTTGCTGATGCCATCTATACGTTTACAGAGGAACTCCATAAGCTGGCTGAAAAAGAGAACATCAGCCGCACGGAACTGGCGCGTCGTATGGAAGTCAGCCCGGCTTATATCACCAAGATTTTTCGCGGTGACGTGAACTTCACCATTGACACCATGGTACGCCTGGCTCGTCGGGTTGGGGCACGTCTATACCTCCATCTTGTTCCCGAGGAAGAAGCGCACCTATTCAACTGGAATTCCGCCTCTATTGAGTGGCAAAAGCTTGTCGGCTTTGATCTTTTCATGGCTCATTATGCCGTGGTTCACAAAGCTGCTGATAATTATGGGTATGCGAAAGTAGGCATCGAACAAGAAATGGAGGTAAAGGATGAGCTCCTTGCCGCTTGTGGTTGAGAAACATTTTTTCACCAAAGTGCTGGTGGAAGCGAATCCTGCCCACCAACCTGAAAGAGATAAAGACCATGTATTAGGGATTCGTACTCAAGTGCGGGGAGGCCCACGTAAGGATGATGTGCGTCGCTGGCGCTTGTTCCTCACTGTGCGCACCGAAACATCTGGAGAGAAGATTCCATATAAGATAAACCTGGAGTGTGTGGGGTTCTTCACTGTCAGCCCAGAAGTAGAGGAAAAGAAAATACCCTCCTTGGTTCGTGCTAATGGCGCGGCGATCCTTTATTCCTCGACCAGAGAATTTTTATTGATGATAACTGGGCGAGGACCGTGGGGGGGCTTTTATTTACCTACCACAAATTTTTTGGAGCCTCCTAAGCCTAAGAAAGAAGAACCTTTGGTTTCTGAGGCAGCACGAAAGGCGACAAAGAAGAAGGGGGAACCTTTGCCTTCTAAGCCTGCCCCTGAAGGCGTGAGAAAAATAAGGTTTAAATCCCAAATCGAAGGGGAGCAATCCAAAGAATGACAAGCTCCACAAAGATTTCTATGCCAATACCGAAAGAACATGCATGGTTAAAAGGAGTTTCAGTTGTGGCCTAACAATTCACTCGACCGGACGCCTGAATGGTCTTCGAGCGCCTGCGGCCGGTCAGCTCGGGCCGGTAGGGCCAATTAATGACAAAGAAGAAGGTTCTCCAGGATCACAAACGCCAAGGTAAGAAATTTATCCCGCCCTTCACGCATATGTTAGGCCAAATGCGAGAAGTCTCCTGGGTTAAGACTGTTCTACCTGAATTACTATGGATTGCCCTCATTCAAGATCACCACGGGCTCCGCGAAGGGGTTGAATTGATAACAGTATTGGCACGAGCTGCTCGGAAGTGCTCTGGGTCTAAAACACTCAGAATTTTTGGCACTATCAGCTCATTTGCTGAATTGAATGATGATGAGAAGGCTTCTCTTCGCGGTGCACTTGCAACCTCTGGTGCATTATTTCGTGTCCAGAAAGCGATTCTTCCATTAGTTGCTTTTTATCCGGAATGCCCTCTAAAAATCCTATTTCTCATTGCACCATATACAGCTGATCAATCGAAGGAAAATCTGGAAAAGTTAAAATCTCTTATTGAATATTTGTACGACAAAACTTCAAAGAACTCCACGATGGTACAAGCAACGATGATCTGGTTAGCATTCGACTCTGGCTCCTTAAAGGTTGCTGAGGGACTAATCTTATCAAATTTCCCAGAGATCGAGAATTACCCTCATAGTGAACTTTCAAAAAAGGTGGCTGCGAGCATCCGTTCCGCCATCAATATTTTCTTTAGTAATAATTTATACTCAGAACATTCTGGATGGCCTGACTATTTCTGGAACCGCGGTCTGGAAATAGACCGATGCTACTTTGAGGATGGTCCAGATGGATGAACAATCAAAGTTAAAACAAATCAATCAGATTGTAGAGGTTTTTATAAAACAGGCACACGAGGAGCTTAAAGTAAGATGGGACCGATGGCAGATCAACCTGTCGCAGAGTGAATTTTACGAAGTGGTCGGTGCTCTCCTTGCTCGTCAGGTCACGCTTGCAACACAACTGGCTGAGAATCCTTTGATCTGGAATGGGCACATCGCCCCACTCATTCTCCGAGCGATGGCTGATGTTTATATTTCTCTTGCATGGGTATTGAAAGAGCCAATCGAACGTTGCCGTAATTTTGTCCTTTATGGGCTTGGACAGGAGAAACTTCAGCTAGAGCACCGTAAGACTCAGATAGAGAATAGAGATCCCAGCCCGGCAGAAAAAATAATGATAGAGTCATCCGAAGCATGGATAAATTCACAACGATTTACTTTTTTGACAGAAGTAAACCTTGGAAGTTGGTCTGGAATTTCGACCCGCCAGATGGCTGAAGAAGCTGATTGCATAGATTTCTACAAATATGTCTACACGCCATTTAGTGCCTGCTCTCACTCTATGTGGCACCATATTGCGCGATACAATCTCAGGCAATGTGCTAACCCACTTCACCAATATCATTGCTGTCCGTATGACCCAGAATTGCCAATTGACCCAGATTATCTGTATCTCGCTGGAAAGTATTTGCAGAAGGCTTTCTCAACGTTTGATGAGAGCATCAGTGTGAATATCGAAGGCTCATCAGCCTTTGAAAAGCTTTGCGAAGGTCTAGAACAACTATCTGAAGATGAAACTTGAGATCAATAAAATGTCATTTCAATGATTATGACCTAGTCGAGTAGCGTGGGGGAATCTCACCCCCACGCCCTTGCACCCTCATCGGCTGGATAGGTGTTCAGCCAATCAGGGCTGCGCCAGCCCCGCTCCTTTCCTGTCTTTGCTTGGCGGCTCGGCCCCCTGCCCGCCGCCCCCGGCCCCCTGCCCACAGGTATTACCCGGCCCAGAGACCAAACCCCGGGACACCACCCACGCCCCCCCTGTCCTTGAATACCCTCCACGGACAAAATTCTCAAAAACCATCGAGGGTCGAGAGCAGCAGACCCCCCCCTGGTATGGGGCCGGCCTAAAAATTTTAAGATAAAAAATTCTCGCTAATCGGTTGGGCATCTATGCCCTTGCCCTCAGCCAGATTGACATAGCGGCGCTTTCGTATGTCGACCCGCCATTTGTTTAGCGCAAGGCCGGGGCATGGGTCTCAGTAGCCCAGATCTTCGCCCACCAGCTTTACATGGATACGGTTTTCCAGCATGTGCCCTTCGATGATGGACCACATATAGCAAATCCGCTCGGGGCTCTTGCAGTCCGAGCATAGGCCCTTTTCGACACAGGGGGTGGCTCGGCTAAGGCGGATGGCGTTGATGGGGGCGGTGTGGTGTTTCACCCGGGCCATGGCGGTTTCCAGGTCCGGGGCCACCTTGTTGAGACCCACCGCCAGGATGACCTTTTTGGGTCCGAAACACATGGCCGCCACCCGGTTGCCCATCCCGTCCAGGTTCACAAGTTTGCCGTCCAGGGTCAGGGCGTTGGTACTGGTGAGAAAAAAGTCGGCCAAGAGCGACTGGCGGCGCCGCTCTTGCGCTACCTCCGGGGCCAAACCCGGGATGAAAGGGTCAATCACCTCCACCCCGGGTTTGTGGGCCAGGGCCTCCCAAAGGCCCATCTCCACCACCGACATGGACCCGCCCCGGCTGACGGTAGCCCCGGCGGGAATCATGGCCAGGATTTCGTCCCGAGCCTGGGCCGCGGTGGGGGCGTAGCTCGCCTCCAGCCGCCGCCTGGTGAGTTGTTTGATCAGGTGTTCCGCCAGCTTTTCCCGGTAGGTGATCTGATGTCTGTCCATGAGTTCTCATTTCTGGGATATTTTTCTGTGACCTGCCACCAGCAGTTATGTCAAGTTTTAAGTTAGGCTAGGGTTCAAGTCAAGCCAGAGATGGTTTGCGAAAGGGAAAGCGAAAATCTTGGATTCGAAATTTTCTATATTTTGCCAAACCCTTCCCTTATCACCTAGTCGGCAAAACCTGCATAAATGATCTTCATATCCTTCCAGGCCCCTGCGGGGAGGATCATTTCAGGTGCATGCAAGGAGAGGGAGCCAGAAGCCCGGGTGAACTATGGGAGAATTATTCAAGCTAAAAAGTGAAGGTATGATCCCCATAGGTAGCATTTTCAGCAAGTTGATAGCGGGTTATTCCCGGAAGGAGGTTAGAAAAGACGAGATTTTGGACGCCCTATTTTTTGGGTAAGAAATGCATTTATCATAAGATATTCTAATTATTCATATAAATATAATTAATTTGACTCATAGTAATGAAGAAACCAGAATAGGACCAGATACTCGGGGAGAGGGCTCCCCAAAACCGGCTTTTAACTGCGGTGGCCTAGACTGCCACATAATATCGGATAATGGTTAAAAGGAGGATCTCATGAATTGCAAAAAATATTCTGAAGAAATTTCTAAAATGATTCGCCCCCAAACGTTCCCGCTTGGAGTAAAATTTTTCAAAGATATTAATAAGCTGCCGAAGGAGGCGGTCAGACCTGCAAAGTATGGTATTAAGATTTCGCTTTGCCAGTGGACTACTATGGCAAGACGCTGGGGTCGAATTATGGGGGCGGTAGCAGAAGATATCAACTGCACCCCTTGCCTTGCGGTACTGGGGTTAAAACGGCTAGAAAGCAACACACATTTTTCTCAATACCTCGTAGATATGGGTTATTTCGACAATATTAAACTTGCTGAGATGACAACGAGGAAATTGGCTCCTATTCCATCAGGGGAAATTAAAGGGATAGCCTTTTTCCCCCTCGATGTGGCACCTATCGACCCTGACGTTATTCTGATCTATGGAACACCGGCACAAATGGCTCGTTTAGCCGCCGGTTATCTTTATCACCATGGGGGGCTTATCGAATCCAAAACTACAGTTGGTTTCTCGTGCCTGGCAGCCGTAAAACCTTATTTCACTGGCAAGCCTGCATTTGTTCATCCCGGACGGGGAGAGCGTATTTTAGGAGGCACAGATGAATCCGAGATGTTTTTCACTTTTCCGGCAAAAGAATGTGAATCCTTGGTGGACGGCTTGAAGAAAACCCACGAGAAAGGAACAAGATATCCCATACAAAGTTATATGATTTATCAACCGCCGGTCATTAAGCCCGTGAAAAGTTTGGGGGAAAAATTGACCGATTGATGAATTACCCGAGATTATGCAGCAGCCTTGGCCACCGCAATCCAAAAAAGGTTTTTGAGACCTCTCTTTTCGGGTTTAACCCCGGAAAGTTTTTTTGATAGCTGAATTGTCTTGTGAGGGGCATGATAGCACAACCTCCTCTGAATGTAAAATTTCTAGTCCGGGTCGCATTAGCAGGGGGGGCACCGGGATCTCCCCGAATGGAAAAAAGAAAAAATTTCCGCACAGAGCATTCAAGACAGGGGGGGTAGGAGTCCCGTCCCGGGGTTTTGCTCTCAGGGCCGGGAATTCATGGGGGCAGGCCGGCGCCCTGGCGGGGGCGGCGCACCACAGGGGCAGGTGGTGGACAGCAACGCGGGCCCAGGCGATGGACGCACCAGACACCCTATCTCAAGTTCCCTCTCATCTCCGTTTACCTTTGGGCGGCTCACTTCCCCACAAACGGCCCTCTGAGAAGCCTTGCATTGAACGGAAAGGCCCACCCCTTACCCCAAAACCCCTTGCCCCCGAAGGCAATCGCTTAAAATGCCCCACCTGGACGGGGGAGAACTGGGGAATCGGGGGCACGCTGAGGTGGGGGGTCAGGCGCCCTCCGCCAAAACGGCCGCATGAGAAGCCCAGGAGAGGCAATAAGGGGGAGGGCAAGGGGCGGCATAATCCAGGTTAAATATCCACCAACCTGGGAGGAGAGAGGCCATGACCTGGTTATGGTTTAGCCCGGGTTCCCCCTCGCCTGCCCAAATGGGTTATATCGACTTGACGCAGCTGGAACAGACAAAGTGAACCGTTTCCTGGTCCGGTTCACGCCACCCCCACTTGGACCACTCGGCGGCCTGCCGCAGATCTCTCGGCACCCCCTGGCCATGGTAATACAGGAAACCGAGGCGATATTGGGCCTGAACCTGCCCTTTCTCTGCCCAATTCCTGTAGCATAAAGCAGCCTGAAATTTATCCTGGGCGCCGCCGTATCCCTGTTCATGCATGAGTCCCAGGGAATACCAGGCCAGCACATCTCCCCCGGCTGCCTTTTTCTCCAGGTTGGCAAATCTTTGTTCGGGGGTCTCACGGTCGGCGCAAGTAGCAAGCCCAAGAGCCAGGATAAAGATAAGCAAGACCGAAGTCCATACTTTCATGACTCCCTTTTAATAAATTAATATATTAACGGTTAATAAAAACAATTAATATTTTAAAAAAATTTCTTAGCTGAAATTCGCGTAAATTCTCTTCAATTATCAAATTAACTCTTTCCGGCGCTTTTTTTATCTAAACTTGATTCAGCGACTTTTTTCACTACCAGGACCGGACAGACAGCCCGCCCGATAACTCTCTCGGCGACGCTCCCCAGGAGCAGCCTTTTGAAGCCGGTGCGCCCATGGCAGCCCATGACGATCAACTCCGTCCGACTTTTCTGGGCCGCCTCGACAATGGTGGCATCCGGTTCACCCACCAACACCTGGCTCTCCAACTCCAGGCCGTATTTCCGAGCCATGGTCCCCAGCTTTTTAAGAGTTTCTCTGGCCATGGTGGTTTCCTTCTTGCGGGACGCCACGCTTACCGCCAGCAACTTGGCCTGCGTTCGCCGGGCGATGGCCAGGGCTTCCCTGAAGGCCGCGGCGCTGCAAGGAGAGCCGTCGCTGGCGATGAGGAGATGGGAAAAACCCAGCGTGGCCCCCAGGGGCACCACCAGCACATTGACCGGGCTTAAGCCGATGACCCGGGCGGTGACGCTGCCCAGCATCAGGCGTTTCAGGCCGGTTTTGCCGTAACGGCCCATGACCACCAAGTCGGGTCGGAGTCGCTCTATTTCCTCCAGGATGGCGACAAACGGGTAGATGCTGCGGCAGATGAGCGTCTTCAGAGTCACTCCCCCTGCCGCAGCCTGGGCTTTAATGGGCTCCATCTGGACGCAAATCTCTTCGGCCAGCCGCACCATCAGGTCCGGGGCTACACACTCGAATTCTGGGACGATCTGCAGCACCTGCAAGGCAAAAACGGTGCTACCGCAAAGGCGGGCCAAAGCCAGCGTCTTGTTCACCGCCACCTGGCTGTTAGGAGAGCCGTCGGTGCAGACCAGCAATTTCCGCCAGGGGCCAGGACATTTTTTCTCTGAATGCATATTTCTGCCTCCTGGATTTCGAGCAAGAGCCGGGTGGTTTTTGCTAAAAATGGATTACTGGGAAACCTTCCCTTGGCCCAATCGTCCCGGTCGCTTTTCTTTCTCGGCGGATCAGGGAAACATCAGATACTTTTTCATCCTTTCTCTGAACTGGTCCACCTCCTCTTCGGCCCCTGACAAGATTTCCTTGTAGCGGTAAAAATCCAGGGACCGGATGTTTCGCAATTCTGGTTTTACATACAAGACCGGTGGTCCTGCCTTCATCTTGGCGGCCACGATTGAGGCCTGCATAATTTGGAAGGTGGACAGGACGCTCTCCAACATGTTGGGAACCAAGCCATTTGGCTGGTCCTTGACGCCGGATACATCGATGGCGATGATGAGGTCGCACTCGGACTGGATCAGGTCGTAAGGTAGGGGATTGACGGCGCCGCCGTCGATGAGCACGGCGCCTTGCAGGACAACCGGTTCAAAGACGAAGGGCATCGCACTGCTGGCTCTGATGGCGCTAATCAGGTCCCCGGAATCGAAAACCACTTCCTCTCTTTTCCAGAAATCGGTAGCCACCACCTTCAAGGGAATCTGCAATTCCTCAAAGGTCCGGACCGGAAGGGCAAGTTTAAGAAACTCTTCCACCCCCTTCCCCTTAAGGATGGCTGAATAGCTGAACAGAGAAAAATCCAGAGCCATTTTGGGAAGGTCTTTCAGACCGATTTTCTTTAATCCCTGTTCCAACTCGGCTCCCGATAATCCTGCGGCATAGAAACCGCCGATGATGGCGCCAATGCTGGTCCCGGCTATAACGTTCGGTCGCACCCCCAACTCATCCAGGACTTTCAAAAAGGCGATATGGCAAAGCCCCTTGGCTCCACCAGCACCCAGGGCCAGGCCGAGTCTTTTTCTAATAGCATTCATTCTGGCTTCAAGAGTTTGAAATTTGTCCTCCGGATACCATCGTCGGAGGCCGACAGTTAGCCCCGCCGCTTTTCCAAAGCCCGCCGATAAAGCTCCAGATATTGGGGAATGATGCTATCCCAGGAAAAGTCCAACGCCATGTTGTTCCGGATCAAGACTTCCCAAGAGGACTTGTCATGAAAAAGGGTTATGGCCCGACGTACGGCGCTCATGAATTCCTCCGGAGTATAACCTGAGAACTTAAAGCCGTTGCCTTTTCCGGTCTCGGGGTTATATTCCTGGATGGTTTCATCCAGCCCGCCGGTGGCCCGCACCAGCGGGACGGTACCGTAGCGCAGGCAATGGAGCTGATCCAGGCCGCCGGTTTCATACATGGGTGGCATGCAGAAAATATCGCTGCCCGCGATGATCTGATGGGTCATTTCCTCGGAATATCCCAGGAACAATCCCATCCGCTCCGGATGGCGGTTCTGAATCTCCTGCAAGAGATGCTGGTGGCGCTCATCTCCGAGACCTTGCAGCACAAAACCCACGTCCAGATGCATCAGGTCATCCAGGACATTTCCCACGAGATCAATCCCCTCGTGTTTCAAGAGGGGCGGGGACATACCGATGAGGGGGCGATCCATAGGCAGGTCCAAGCCGAAGCGGGCTACCAGATGAGCCTTGCAAGTCTGTTTCCCTTCCAGGTTGCTCTCGTCATAAGGGGCTGCTAAAACAGGGTTATTCAGGGTATTCCAGCGGGAATAATCCACCCCTTCGGACAGAGCGAAGAGTTCCCCAACACGTTCGTTAAACACTCCTTCCAAGCCGAAGCCATATTCCGGGGTCAGGATTTTTTCCCGGTATTTGGCGCTCACGGTGCAGAGCAGATCGGCAAAGACCAGGCCGCCTTTCATGAAATTGATCTTGCCATAGAATTCCAGGGCTTTGGGGGAGAAGAGCCCCCAATCCAGGCCGGTGAGCGAGAAGTCGTAACCGGAGAAAATCCCTTGGAACCCGGCGTTGTGCACCGAATAGACGACCGCGAGGTGCCGCCACCGCGGTCGGTCTCGATAAAGGGTGCGGGCGTAAACTGGCACCAATCCGGTCTGCCAATCGTGGCAATGGCAGACATCAAATTCCAACTCCAGGGTCTCGACCATCTCCACTACTGCGCGGCTAAAGAAAACGAAGCGCTCGGCATTGTCCTGAAAGTCGCCGTAGCAAGTGCCGTACAGGCCCTCCCGATCGAAAAGGGAGTCCTGGCGTATGAAATAGAAATCTAATCCCGGTTCTAAAGTGGTATGAAAAATCTCGGCGTCGAGAGTTTTGTAAGAAAGGGAAACGGATACGGTCCGTCCCGTGAAGGAGCCCGGCCAACCCGACCGGTGCGCCTGGCGGTAAAGAGGAATGACTATCGCCACCCTGTTCCCTGATCGCACCAGGGCGCGGGAGAGGCCATAAATGACCTCTGCCAGATTACCTTCCCGGGCAAATGGGGAAGCTTCCGGTGTCGCCATCAAAATAAACATAGCCTTCTTGCCAAAAACTGTGTCAATCGGAAGCAAAACATTTGGTGCTGAGGTTATTTAATTAACAGTTAATTAATTAACTTAAAACCCAAAAAAAATTACGAAATATTCCCATAGATTTTATTAAGCATGCTTTCCAATGCTTCTTTTTCCCTCACTAACAGGCCATTTTCCGCTTCTTCTCGCAGTTGCGTTACGATGGGAAGGAGCTCTTCTATCAGCTTTTTTCCCTCTGCGGTGAGGAAGATGGAATACCTCCTGCGGTCGGTGGGCTGGCGATGGATTAATCTTTTCCTCTCCAAGGCGTCCAACATCCGGCTCACGTTGGGTTTGTCTTTGAAGAGTATGTTGCCGATCTCTTTTTGAGAAAGCCCCTCCTCTTCCCGGAGAACATGCAAAATCCCAAATTGCTCCGGGGTAATATCAAATCCTCGCTCCTTCAAGGCCCTTTGCACGGCTGCCTTTATCGCCAGGGCGGTGCGGTAAATGATAAAGCTGATGGATTTTTCGACCGTGTAAGTTTTTTGCATAAGGGACTCTAAATTAAAGTTAATACAAGAACTGATAAAATTAATCAAGAAAATTTAGCATCCAGCTCCTTTAACTACCGCATAAATCGAAAATTAATTGAAATTAAGCCGGTTACAGCTTTAAAGAGTTGTCATAGTAACAATTTAATTGACAACCCAGATATATTAGTTTATCTCATGGACCAATTGGTTCTGCCGCTGACTCGAAAATCATCGGCAATTATGAGCGAGGCTCCCATCGGCTCTATGAGCGCCTGCCGCACTGCCGGAAAACCAAATTGCCGGGAGCGGACGATGAGCCTGGATGACTGGCTGATGGTCGTGGGACTGCCTGGGCTCTGGTTCCTGAGGCTGTTGCTCCTGGAAAAAGCGGTCCGGCTGGGGATGCGCCTCTGCGGCAGGAGTTGACGGTCCGCCAGGCTTCCCGGGCAAAAGGTGAGAACCGCTTCCGTACCAGGGAAAGCCCGCGGCGCCGGGGTTTTGAAACCTTGGGAAGGGGAGCGATGGAGACGAAAGCACCGGGCCACGGGGGAATTCTGAGGACCTTTGGCTTTGGAATGGAAGAGCCCTGACCGGCATCCCCATGGAACGGAGGGACCATCATGCAGATTAAGAAAATAAAGTTGAGGGACCTGCCTGGGTGGCCCCCCATATGGGCCTGTAGAAGTCCGGGGCAGCCCAAGGAAGGGATGCTAAAAAATGTTGAAGTCATCTATGGGACTGAGTTCTTAAGGATCGATGTGAGACATGCGCGTAAAACCCGCATGGGGGTAATTCTAACCGGAGCTGAGGTCGTTAAGATCCTGTTCCGCAAGCTAAAAAAGAATATCGGGAGAACATTGGCAGAGATAGAAGATTTAGAAATAAATTTTTAAACCATCCCTATCGGTGGTAGCGGTGGGCCCCGGTGTTTTCAGCCATTTTCATCGGCTAGCCCGGTCGGCCAAAATAGCCCTGCACAAGAGTGATAGATCGTAGTCGTTATGGATTTATCTATCAAGCTTACCAAGAAAGAACTGGTAACCGCTTTCCGCACCAGGGAAATCCTGGCCGCGGCGCAGCGGGTGATGGAACTCCGGGGAGTCGAAACGGCCACCATGGAAGAGATCACCGCCGCCGCCGGCGTAGCCAAAGGCACCGTCTATCTCTACTTTCAGAGCAAAGAGGACTTGGTGCAGGCCATCATATCCCATGTCTGCGAAACCCTCCTGCGGGATCTTGCTGCTATTGTGGAGTCATCGGGTTCCCCCCCGGAAAATTTACGTGCGATCGTAGCCTTACTCATTAAACACTTGGAACGGGAACGGGTCTGGTTCCCCATTTATGCCCGAGACTCACTGCGGGTTGACTGGGGGGAGAAAGGGAGACCCCGCCCCCATATTCTTGACCTGGAGGAGAAATTTGTGGCCCTGCTTACGCGCTTTTTTGCTGAAGGCAGCGACACCGGTACGTTCATTCAAGCTGACCCTCGACTTCTCGCTTTTTTGCTTCGGGGACTGGTGCGAGCCGTGGGCTATTACCAGATGTTGGGAAAACGGGAAGACATTGTCCAAGAGACCTTGCCAGTGCTTGTAACCCTGCTCTCTTCCGGCTTGAGGCGGCAGCCTGAGGCAACGGAGGCCCCTGCGACATGACTTTCCGAAATCCCTGCCGCCCGCTGCTCTTAGCCCTGACCATTTGCGGCTTGACGGCCATCTCGACCGGCGCCGCCGACGTCCCCGGCGCCATTAATCAGAAGGTCGTGGCCCCAAACAGCTCTTCCCCGGCCAACGTGAAACCAGGCCCTCTGGACCTGAAGGAGGCCCTGCATCTGGCCTGGAAGGCCAACCCCAGCCTGCAGGTCAGTCGCCTCCAGGCGCTCATCGCCGGCGAGGAAGTAGTGCGGGCCCGCTCCGGCTTCCTGCCCAGCATGAAGTCGGAGGTGAGCCAAACCATTTTTGATGATCAAACCAAAACGAAAATTCCCCCTGGAACTATACCGGGGTTTTCCACCACCATTATCATGCCCTCAACCAACCGCAATTTTTGGAGCAGCAAGACCTACCTGGACCAGACGATCTTCGACTTTTGGGGCACCCCGTCCCGTTACCAGGCCGCGGTGCTGGGCAAATCGGCCAGCCTCCTGGACACGGCCAGGACCCGGGATGACCTCTTCCTCAACGTCGCCAAGGGTTATTTCAGCACCCTGAGGGCCCAGAAGCTGGAGGTCGTGGCCCAGCAGGAAGTGGTGGACCTCAAGGCTCACCTCAAGATTGCCCGGGACCAGTATGAATTCGGGGTGGTCACCTATAACGACGTCCTCCAGGCCGAGGTCTCCTTGGCCGACGCCGAGCAGCGCCTGATTGTGGCCCGGACCGACACCATCGACATCCGTTCGGCCCTCAACAAGCTCCTGGCCCTGCCGGTGTCGGCCCCTACGGTGCTGAAGGACGAAAAGCTCGAAACCCGGCCCTGGGGCCTGGAGGAGGCCACCGACGTGGCCGTGAAACAGCGCAGCGACCTCAAGGCCGCCAGTGAGCGCATCACCCAACAGGAAAAGGTGGTGACCCAGACCAGGGCCCAGTTTTTCCCCCGGATCTATGGCCAGGCCGGGCTTACCTATCAGCAGAATGACTTCCTGCTGCACGACACCCAATGGTTCGGCATCTTCGGCCTGCAGTGGACCCTGTTTTCCGGGTTGGACACCAAGGCCCAGGTGGCCCAGGCCAAGCTGAAGGTCAATCAGTTCCAGGAGCAGCACCGGGACCTGGACGAGCAGGTGCGTCTGGACGTGCAGAACGCCTATCTCGCGGTCAGGGAGACCTTCGACCGCATCCGGACAACCGAAAAGGCCGTGACCCAGGCCGAGGAAAATCTGCGCCTCAATGAGGAGAGGTATAAGGAGGCCGTCGGCACCGCCACCGACGTCATAGACGCCGACACCCTCCTCACCCGGACCCGGGTCAATTACTGGACCGCCATGTACGACCACCAGATGGCCAAGGCCGAGCTGCTCTGGGCCATGGGCGCCATTAACAATCTCCTCCCCGAGGAGAAGCCCCAATAATGTGGCGCAAGCTCCTGGTCCGCCTGGTCCTGGTGTTGCTGCTGTGCATCTTTATCGGCGCCGGCGTCGGGTATTGGCTGCATATCCACACCTTCGTCAGCACCGATGACGCCTACGTTTCCGGTTACATGGGGGTGATTTCCGCCCGGGTGTCGGGCCGGGTGGCCCAGGTCTGGGTGGAGGACAATGAGTTCGTCAAACCCGGCCAGGTCCTGGTGACCCTGGAGCCCCAGGATTTCCAGTCCGCCCTGGCCCAGGCCGAAGGCAACCTCGGGCGGTTGCGGCAGGATATGGCCGCCAAGTACCTTGCGGTGTCCACCTCCCGGGCCAAGCTGACCGAGGCGGAGGCCAACTTCAAGCTGTCCGGAACCGATAAGGCCCGCTATAACGCCCTCTACGAACGCCGCACCGTGCCCAAGCGGACCCTGGACCAGGTCGAGACCCGCTACCAGGTGGACCAGGCCCTGGTGGAGCGGGCCAGGGGGGAACTGGAGGAGGCCCTGGCGGAAATCGGCGGCTCCACTCTCCTGCCCCTGGAGGAGCAACCCATCATCGAAGAAGCCAGGGCGAGGGTACAGCAGGCCCGCCACAACCTGGAATACACCAGGGTAACCGCCAAGCTCACCGGCTACATCACCCGGCGCCAGGTGGAGGTGGGCAACTGGGTGCAGCCAGGCCAGCCTTTAATGATGCTGGTGCCTCTGGAAACCCAGCAGCTCTGGGTCCAGGCCAACTATAAGGAGACCGAGCTCACCCACGTCTATCTCGGCCAGCCCGCCACAGTGAAGATCGACACCTACCCCGGGGTCAAATTCCAGGGCCGGGTGGACTCCATCATGGCCGGCACCGGCTCGGCCTTTTCGCTCCTGCCGCCGGAGAACGCCACCGGCAACTGGGTCAAGGTGGTGCAGCGCATCCCGGTGAAGATCACCCTTTCCCCGCCCTTTCCCGACAATAAACCGCTGCGCCTCGGCATGTCCGTCGAAGTCACCATCGACACCCGGGTGCGCACCGGCCCTCGACTCTTACCGACAAAACGAGTAGGTGCCCTGGGCGGGAGTTATGACCCCAAGAAAGTGCAACCTGCTGATAATTAATATGGAGGGAAAAATGTCCTTCAATGAAAGATTTGACCGGGTAATGGATCTGGCCATGTCCCTCAGGCGGCGCCGTAACCAAATGATCTCCCTGGCCGTCAAAGACCTAAGGTTCTCCCGCAAAGACACCGCCCACGAGTTGGAACTGACCGCGGAAAGGTTCGCGCTCTTCGCCGACAGCCAGGAAACCTTACAACATCGCAAGCCCTTGGGGGGGCCTGACTCCTGGGTGGCAGTCATGCTTTCTTATAACGGCAGCGCCTGGTTGAATATTGTCATCGCCGCGGCATACCTGGCCGGCAATAAAGTCCTGGTCAAATTTTCTTCCAAGGGCTCCCGGGTCATGGCCCTGACCGAGAAGATCTATCGGCCCATTTTCGGCGAGCAGGTGGCGTTTTATCGCGCCAGCGGCAAAGCCTTCATGAAGGAAGCTCTGAAAGATCCTCAAGTCTCGGCCGTGGTGTTCTTCGGCTTTGATGAACACGTGCTGCCGTATCAGGAACAGTTCAGGAAGACCGGCAAGAAGATGATCTTCGAAGGCCCGGGGGCGGACCCGTTCATCGTGTTTCCCGACGCCGACCCGGAGTTGGCCCTGGGCGACCTGATCACGGCCAAGTTCGCCTATTCCGGGCAGACCTGCACCGCGCCCAAGAGAATCTTTGTCCATCGCGATATTTATGACCAGTTTTTAGGAATGGTGGTGGAAGAAGTTAGAACCCTATTTGTGGGTGACCCCGAAGATGAAAGCATGGACGTTACTCCCGTGGCCAGTGACCTGGCTGTGACCCGTATCAAGGAGGCCCTGGCCGACGCGACCAATAAAGGAGCGAAGATTCTCGCTGGGGGCAAGATCGAGGGCAACCTGGTATATCCGACGGTGATCAAGGATGCCACCGATGACATGGTGGGCATGAATGAAGAGGTTTTCGGCCCGGTGCTGTTCACCAGCAGCTTCGCGAACCGGGAAGAGGTGATCGCCCGGGCGGCCAATCACAAGTATGGCCTCAGGGCCGCGATCTTCGGGGGAGAGGAAGCCAGGGTGGCAGCGGAGGCTTTACGGGGTGAAGATTATTGCCATCCCGTGCCCGATTACACCTTCGGCAAGTTCGGCACCGTGGCCCTCAATGAGACCCGGGCCCAATCCTGGCGCAGGGCCCTGGTGACCAAGGCGGTGGGCGGCTACGGCTATTCCGGGTGGATCTGGGAGACGGTAAACGGGCGCTTCCAAATCAAGCAGGGCCCTAAACTTATAACCTTGGAAACTTCAGTCCCTGCTTAATATCAATAAATTTACAGGGCTGCCTTAGACCAGCTCAGCAGCATTAATATGGGTGATTCGCCATGGGGTCCATGAGGCTGCTGGGGTTACTGGTTCCATGGATCGAGAGGCCCGATGAACCAAGAGCTGCCTGCCGACTCTCCTCAGGTCAACAAGTGGATCGTCACTTTTGCGGTGATGATCGGCACCTTTATGGAGATCATCGACACCACGGTGGTCAACGTGGCCCTGCCCCATATTGCCGGCAACCTATCCGCGGGGGTGGATGAGTCCACCTGGGTGCTGACCTCTTACCTGGTTTCCAACGCCATCGTGCTGCCCATCACCGGCTGGCTTTCGGCCATGTTTGGCCGCAAGCGCTTCCTGATAATCTGCCTGGCGCTGTTCACCGGCAGTTCCATGTTGTGCGGTATGGCCCCGAATCTTGGACTTCTGATCATTTTTCGGGTAATCCAGGGGCTGGGAGGGGGGGCGCTGCAGCCGATCTCCCAGGCCATTCTCCTGGAAACCTTCCCGGTGCAAAAGCGCGGCATGGCCATGGCCATCTGGGGCATCGGCGTGATCATCGCCCCCATCGTCGGCCCGGTGCTGGGCGGCTGGGTTACCGACAACCTGAGCTGGCGCTGGGCTTTTTACATCAATCTACCCGTGGGTTTTGTATCCTTAGCACTGACCGCGCTGTTCATTTTCGATCCGGCATACATCCGGGCCCAAAGGGCCGGTCGCATCGACTACTGGGGACTGGGGCTCCTCTGCGTCGGCCTGGGGGCCTTACAGGTGGTGCTGGACAAGGGAGAGCGGGAAGATTGGTTCTCTTCGGCTTTCATCGTGCGCTTGAGCGTCATCGCGGTGGTGGCCCTGGCGTTGCTGATCTATTGGGAGCTGAAGGCCAAGCACCCGGTGGTGGACTTGCGGCTCTTTAAGGAGCGCAATTACGCCAGCGGGGTGACCATCTTTTTCTTCTTCGGCTTTGTGCTTTACGGCAGTATCATGCTTCTGCCATTATTCTTGCAAAGCTTGATGGGCTATGACGCCACCACGGCCGGCTGGGCCCTGGCTTTTGGCGGGGTCGGGTCCATTTTGATCATGCCGATAGTGGGGCGTCTGACCCAGATCATTGATAACCGCATCACGGTGGCCGTGGGCCTGTTGATCAACGCCTTCGCCGTCTACCTCATGAGCCATTACAACACCATGATCGATTTCGGCACCGCCTGGTGGCCCCGATTCATTCAGGGCATCGGTTTGGGAATGACCTTCGTCTCCTTAACCACCTTGACGATGTCCCGCATCTCCCAGGAAAAGATGGGCAACGCTGCCGGTATCTTCAACCTGAGTCGCAACCTGGGAGGCTCTTTTGGCATCGCCACGGCCACCACCCTGCTATCCCGCCGCGGTCAGTTCCACCAGAGCCGCTTGGTGGAGCATCTGACCTCCTTTTCTCTGCCTTTTAATGATTGGCTGCATCGGGCAGGTCAGATCTTTCCGGGGCTGGGACTGGATGGGAGTTTCTGGAATGCTCCCCAGGCCCTGGCGGGACTCTATCAGACGGTCCAAGGCCAGGCGCAAATGCTGGCCTACTGCGACGTCTACTGGGTCTTCACCCTGGTGTTCCTGGCCTTGGTCCCTCTGGTGTTGCTCATGCGGCGGGCGGCCCGGACTTCGGCAGGCGCGACAGAAATGCTTCATTAAATTGGGAGCAGTGAACCAACCATGAGTTTCCCGGAAGGACTGATTCAGAGAGTTTGGGAAAAGGGGACGGCGGTGCAACCCCATGATCCGCGGTTTTGGCGGCAAGACCAGAGCGGCGCCTGGACGGCGCGAAAATTGGAGAAATAGGCTTCCCCCAGGTTTATGTCCTCCAGAAATGTGCTTAATATCATATTAACAATTAATTTAGTAACCGTTTACTTGACAACTATAGTTGGTTAGCTTATATTTTAAACTGAGTGGTCATTAGCACTGAAGACCACTACTTTGAGTTAGGAGGCCACTATGGAAGAGCAAAAGACTTATTTAAAGAGGATGGCGGAAAACCTGGAACAATTGGATACCAACATCGCTGAGTTGAAAGCCGGGGCTGAGAAGGCGACGGGACAGGCCAAGGCTGACTTGAAAAGGCGCCTGGAGGATTTGCGGAGCACACTGGACGTGGCCCGGCAGAGGCTGGAAGAATTCAAGGGCGCAGGCGCCGAAGAATGGGAAGCTCTCAAGGGCAGAGCGCAAAAAGGCTGGGATGATTTGAGCGCTGATTTTGAAAAGATCAAGGCAAAACATAAAAAATAAAGCTAGTTATATCAAAGAAGATGGCCGGCCGGGAGCAATCCCTGATTACATCGGGACCGGCCGATCTCTTTGGGGGTGGGTGAGAAGCTACCCCCAACTGGCTCAACCCCGGCTCTGCCGGGGTTTTACAAATCACGTATTAAAGTTAAGTAATGAAGATGGATTTCGATATGAAACCGGCGGGTAGTGGAAAATCTAGTGGAAAACGCCCCCGACGGTTTGCGGCGTTGGACTTGTCAGCTTTAATCTTTTAGTGATCAAGAGAAACCTATTTCCTGGGACAGCCCCGTGGCCACCTTGATAACGCCCCGTGTTTAAATGGGACTCATTGCCGCGGCGAATCCCGGCGTCCGGGAAAAAGCTTTAGGGTCCTGAAGCAAAGGAGTTTGTCATGAGCGGTGTGCTGACAAGGACGGTAATTTTCGGGTTAACCTTGAACCTGCTGGTGGGGGTCGCCGGGGCCTGGGCCGGACCTCCCACCGAGATTGCTAAGGAGGTCATCGGAAATGCATTGGATGCCCTCCAGAATCCCTCTTACCAGGGGGAAGAACGACGCCAGAAGGTCAAGCGCATCGTGGACCCATTCTTCGATTATCAGGAAATGGCCAAGCGCTCCTTGGGAGCCACCTGGGGCAAACTGAGCGCTGGCCAGCGCAATGAGTTTGTGAAGCTGTTCGCCCAATTGCTGGAGACCTCCTACTCCGATAAGATCGAGAAGTACGCCCAGCGGGTGAAGATTGACTACACCGGCGAGATTCTGGACGGCGAATACGCCGAAGTACGCACCGTGGTGGTGCGGCCAAACGACCGGCTCCCCTTGAACTACCGTCTCATCAATGAAGCCGGGAGCTGGAGGGTCTACGATGTGGTGATCGAGGGCGTCAGCCTGGTAAACAACTACCGGTCTCAGTTCAGCAGGATTATCAATGAGTCCTCCTACGCCGAACTGGTGCGGCGCCTCAAGAACAAGGTGTCCGAATTATCGCGGGCTGGATGAGTGCCATGCTTTTTCGGAAAGGCTGAGACGGGCCCCGGTCGTTATCCCGCCAGTTTTCCACCGGTTTCGGACCCAAGGCCTGACCTGACTTCGCCCGTGGTCGTCGAAGAAGAGCATCGTCCTTTCGTCCACCGAAGGTAACGTCTTTTGTCGCCCTTCGTGGTTCTATTTTTTGGCTGGATAGTCAGCCTATTTGTGGAGATGCCATGATGGACCTAAAAACAGGTGATTGTTTCCTAGTGCACCGCCGGACGCTACTGGGCAAGATGATCGACGTGGTGGAGACTTTCTGGAGCAAGGGCGACAAATGCCTTTACAGCCATGCAGGATTGATCATCCACAAGGGTGGCACGACCCTTGAAGTACTTCAGCCCCGGGTGGCCTCCCAAAACTTCTACGAGGCCTACTCACGCCATCAGGTGATGGTGGTGCGCTATACCGAACTTACCGGCGAGAAGCTGAATAAAGGAATTTCAAGGGTTTATCAGCACTACGGCCACCTGTATCCGTACTGGCGTCTCCCCCTTGAGGGTCTGCGCCTGGCAAAATTTGTCCATTGGAACTCGGTATTCTGTTCCGAACTGGTGGCTCAGTTTCTTTGGTATGTCGGGGCCCGGGATTACCACTGGTTCGGGGTAGACCCGGAAGACTTGGAAGAGGAATTCCGTCACTGGAAGAATTACCAAATCATCTTTGAGGAGAAACTGCCATGAAAGATATTAGAGACAGCAGGTTATGGTCTATGGGGATTGGGATAGTTCTCGGCCTTCTCGCCATCGCTCTGATGACTAAGTGGAGCCACTGAGAAATGTGGGATTTCACTGAGGTTATCTGGAAAACCAGTAGGTTTATGCGGTATGATACCCCTGGGGATTGGTATGGAGACACCCTCGAGGCATGGAAAGGGATGCCCCCCTTGAACCAGCAAGCCATTCTACTTCACGAGTTCAATGAGTCAGTCATCCTGCGGGCCGCCGGGATCACGGTGACCTGTCCCCCGAAAACTGATCCACGAGTTATGTTAGAGTGGTGGATCTGGAGATGCCCCCTTTTTTGGACCAGTTTGAGTGAGAAAATTTGGCTTTTTTCCGTTAAAGGGTTCATGGTATATTCTGCCTGCCCGCCTGGTTGTGGATATGGACTGCATATCGAAGGAGGTTCGCCTGGTCAAGTTTTGACGCTCATAGATGATCAACTTTTGGGGCCCAGCCAAAGCAAACCCCCGGCGTCCCGCCCTGGCCGCCCATGAATTACCAACCTGTAGAGGCAAAACCCCGGGACGGGACTCCTGGCCCCACCTGTCTTTATATGCTTGCCCCGGACACCATATTGAATTTTCGTCGTGGGTCTGGACCTGCTCGGATCGCTTGCGAATATGCCCGGACCCGGGTCTGAACTGCCGAAAGAGTGGAAATGACCCCCTACCTATAAAAAAAACACCCTTGCCTGCACCGAACAAAGGCAGCTCTCCCAAACAACCGGGCGCAAAGGTCAGAGGTTTTTTGGTACAGATAGGTTCATGTAACTCCTCCAGAATATCGATATCTAAGCTCACAAGTGATTAAAGTTGATTGCCCATAGCCGCCGGGTAAACTTAGGCACCCCTCCCGGATTTCTAACGACCATCATTGTCGGCTCCGCCATCTTTTTTGAAACTCCTTAAAAACCCTCGGCGCTGCCGGCGCCGCCGGCCATAAGTATAAATTAAGTGAGAGACCCTGGGCCGCCCTGGGCCGATATGAAAGGAAAAGACCTTCTCCTCCACGGCCCGGTCCGCCACAGTTAGCCGTTCGTGCTGCCTCAGATGCTCGATCCAGGTTTCCACTATAAAGGTTTCCAGAAAGCGCCCCGGCTCGGCGGCATCCTGAAACAGCCCCCATCTGATGGCACCGTCCCGGCGTCGGATGTGGCTCCAAAGGCGCATGGCTTGGGCAAAACGGCGTGATTTTGCGGGGTCGATGAGATACTCGAGCATCACCAGGATTGGACCTTGTTCAGGATAGGGCTCGAGCACCAGATGAGGTTCGGGCCAGTGCAAGGAGGGGGACAGATCGGATTTATCATCAAGATTGAGACGATAGCGGAGCGCCGGCAGCAGGCTCAAGGCCAATCCCAAAGCGGAGTACAAGAGGGCGGCACGAATGGACCGATGGGTGGCCAGCGTCCCCCAAAGGAGGCTCCCGGCGCTCAGGCCTCCGGAAAAGACCAGCATATAAACCGCCAAGGCCCGGGCCCGGATCCAAGCAGGGACAGCGGTCTGCACCGCCACATTGAAGCTGGAGACTACCACCAACCAGGCAACGCCGCTGAGTAGCATCGCCCCGGACAACACCACCATGAGGGGGACCAGAGCGAAAACCGCGATCATAGCGGCAGTTAAAACCGTCATCAAGGCAATCAAGGCCTCGGCGGAAACATATTTCTGGAACCGTGGTAAAAATGCGGCTCCACTGACGGCGCCGGCCCCGAAACATCCCAGAAGGACGCCGTAATCGCTGGGGCCGCCCCCCAATTCGTAGCGTACCACCAGCGGCAACAGGGCCAAGAAAGAACTGGAGGACAGCATGAAGAGGCCGGCGCGAATCAGCACGGCCTTTAGTCTCGGGGCATGGCGCACATAGCGAATCCCGCTGCGCATGGCGGCCATCATGCGCTCTCCCGGCAGCGCCGCTTCAGTAGCCGGGCGTCGCCAGCGATAGAGAACCCACAGTACTCCCAGAAAGGAAAGGGCATTCAGGACAAAGGCCGCTCCGGCTCCGGCTGCCGCCACCAGGGCCCCCCCGACCGCAGGACCCACGGCCCGGGATAGATTGAAACCGGCGCTGTTGAGGGAGATAGCTTGGAGCAATTCACGACGCGGCACCAACTCGGGCACTATCGCTTGCCAGGCCGGTCCGTTTAGGGCGGCGCCCAGGCCCAGTATGAAGGTGAGCGTCAATAAAAGCCACGGATTGATAAGCCCCGCCATGGTCATGGCTCCCAGAATGGCCGCAGCGGCCGTCATCCACCCCTGGGTGAGCAGAAGCAGCCGCCGGCGATCAATGATATCGGCCATGGCTCCGGCCGGCAGAGATAGCAAGAATATAGGCAAAGTGGTAGCGACTTGCACCAGGGACACCAATACCGGAGATTTGGACATGGACGTCATGAGCCATGCCGCACTTACGTTTTGTATCCAGGTGCCGACATTGGAGACTAAGGTGGCGATCCAGAGGGCTCGAAACACCGACTGCTTTAAGGGGCTCCAGGCCGAAACGGTCTCAACTGGCGAATTCATGTGGCGACCGGCTTTTCCCCCCTGTTTAAGAGATAGGTAAACCCCCGCATCGATAACATAATAGTTGTCATGGGGGAAAATTCGGGGCTGGCGCCAACGTGGCTGCTAAGGGCGGAGGAGTTGGACCAGATTGGTCAGTTGACGCACCGTGATATTTGGTGGGAAACCAAACTCATCCCCGGGCTGATCCGTGCGGTTAAGCCAAACCGTCCGGAAACCGAAGGCACCGGCCCCCTGAATATCCCAGGAGTTGGCCGAGACAAAGCCGATGGCACCGGGCTCCAGTCCCAGTCCTTGGGAGGCCAGAGCGTATACCCGGGGGCTGGGTTTGTAAATTTTCACTGCATCGACGCTGAGCACCTGGGTGAAGGTCTCGGTAAGCCCGGTGGTTTCCACCACGCCGGCCAGCATCCTGGGGGAACCGTTGGAAAGAATGGCCAGGGGATACCCCTTCAACGCCGCTAGGGCTGTCGGGACCTCGGGGAAAGCCTCCAGGCGCAGATAGGCATTCATCAGATCCACCTGCCGGGCGGGAGAGCAATCCAGATGCAGGGCCCGGCAGGCAAAGGATAGGCCCATGGCGGTGACTTGCCAGAAATCCTCGTAGCGCCCCATCAGGCTGAAAAGCCAGGTATACTCCAACTGCTTGGTGCGCCAGACCCGGCTGACTTCTTGACCCCGTCCCGGAAAGAGTTCCTCTAATAGGGAGACAACGGAGTGGACATCGAACAGGGTGCCATATGCGTCGAACACTAAGGCTGTGATCTTTTGGTTCATAAGGACCTTCTTGGCATCTTGGTATAAGCTGAGATCATGCCGCATCCTCAGCTTTGTCTATCCAAAATCGGTAGTTGGGAACCCTTCCACGATTTTTGATTCCCAAACAAACTTCTTTCCGAAGGCAACCATTCTTGTAGGCAGCATAGTAGCACAGGTTTCGCCGAAGGGGCAAGGGTAAGGGAAGCGGTGGTCCAGGCCATTCAGGGAGGGGTTCTCAGAGGCTTGCTTGAGAGGTATGGAGCCGATCAAGGGTCAAAGGAGATGAGAGGGAAATTGCGATAGGGTCTTAATGCGTCCCTCGTCTGAGCCAGCGGTGCCGTCCACCACCACTACCTCTGTTTCGCGCCAGCAACTCCACCGCGGCGCCGGCACGGTCATCACAGGATCGGTGCGGCCGGATCGCCAAGGCCAGCAAGAGCCAGGCCTACCTGAAGGATAGCCTCTACTGCGATTAAACACGGCGCTGGAGGGCCTCAAAACGATCGGTCACATCATAGACATAGGTAATCAGGGGTCGGAGGGTATCGGAGCTTTTCAGGCCCGTGGGCGACCACTATAGAGGCAGACAAAGCAAATCTCCCACCTTTCCCCAGCACCACCTAGCAGTGGCCCCAGGTGGCCTGCCAGGGCGCCGGCCCTACCCCTACTGACCGCGCCCCATGTACAAATACTCATCGACCGCCTGCCCCGGCCAGGGGTGTTACTTGCCTCTGAAAACTTTTCGGCCTCGAACCCAATACCCCAGTGGGGCCCCAACTCCCCCCTCTTTCAGTAGGCTCCCCGCGGGGATTTTTCAAAATTTCAGTCCAGGGGGACCAGTAGCAGACACCTTCCCGGATGATGGGACCCGGACTTGAATTTCCCATTTAGCGAAGGTTGTGCTATCATGTTGCTCGCACCACCTCCCGGGCTAGGGAGGCGGCCTCCTCCAGGACCTCCGACTGCTTGTCCAGGTCCCCGGGCTCTCTCGCTCCCGTAGCCCGGAGCAGGTACACCGGATGGAAGCCGAAAAACTTCAGCCAACGCTGGTAGCGGGGAAAGATGTCGTCGAAGCTGAAAGGGTCAGGGTTACCCTGGACCAGGACCATAACCGCTTTTTTACCCGGCGGCACCCGGCTGGAAAAATCCGGGGTGATATAGGAATAGGTCCGGTCAAAGAAGCTCTTCAACTGGCCGCTTATATCCCCGAAGTACACCGGGGAGGCCAGGAGGAGGAGGTCGGCTTCCTTGATGGCCGCCAGCACCGGGGCCAGGTCGTCCTCAAGGATACAGGCCTCGGATTCGGTCTTACAGCCCATACATCCCTGACAACCCCGAAACTTCATCTGGTTCAAGCGGTAGACCATAGTTACCGCACCCAGCTCTTGGGCGGCATCGAGGAAAGCCTGAGCCAGCCTAGTGCTGTTGCCCTGAGGCCTGGGGCTTCCCATCATAGCGACGATTTTCATGGGTAAATCTCCAAATGGTAAGTGAGATTGGTTCAATATAGCCTGAGATTATGCGGCAACTCTTACCACCACAATTAAAAAACGGTTTTGGGAAACCCCCCAAGTTTAACCACGAGAAGGTCTTGCGATCGCGATGATAACATAATTTTCCCTGAATTTATCAACAAATCAACCAGGCTAATCGAGGTCAGGACCCCCTTTCCGCCAAGCGCCTGCCAGGTCCCTGCATCCCTGGCCAGCACCCCTCATGATTTTGCGGGCCTGAAACCCAAACCCCCGGGACGGGACTCCCGCCCCCCTGGCTATATATGACCGCCACGGAATTTTTTCAAATTTTCATCGAGGCGCGCGAGCAGCAGGCCCCCTGGTATAGGCCGGCCTAAAAATTTTTGATGAAAAATTCTCGCCGGTCGGCTGGGCACCTGTGCCCGTAGGAACATGATTATAAATATTATTCATAAAAAGTACAAATTAGCAAAATGAACATCATGCTGAATTAATTAATAAATTAATTTATAGTGCAAAATAAATACATATATTTTTTAGTATTCCTATGATATTCTAACGAAGGCTTTGGCATGACCGAATTATCAGTCAACGACGAATTCTATTTTCAGTGGCATCTGACCGAGCGGTGCAACCGAGCCTGCAAACATTGCTACCAGGACGGAAAACCTTCAACTGAACTTTCCCTGGGAGATCTCCGAACCATCGTCGGTCTGATGGAAGAGGCCGTTACAAAGTGGGGAAAAAAGGGGACAATCTCCCTGACTGGGGGAGAGCCGTTCATCCGGCGGGATGATCTCCACGCCATCATGGACCAGATAGACAAGTCCGACAATCTCATCTACTATGACATCCTCACAAATGGCTCCCTGATTGTTGGAAGCGAAGCTGATACGTTGAAAGCCCACAGCAAGCTGCGTAGGGTTCAGGTTTCGCTTGAAGGCGCCACAGCCGAATCGAACGATGCTATCAGAGGGCCTGGCAGCTTTGATTCGACGATTACGGCAATACGGCGATTACGAAATGTTGGAATTGACGTCTCGGTGATGACCACCATCAGCCGGGCCAATAAGGATGAAATACCCTGGCTAGTTGATTTGCTGGGCTCAGAGGGCGTAACTACCTTAGCTTTTGAGCGTTTGATTCCGGAGGGATCAGGCGCCGGCCTTTCTGAACTAGTTCTAAGCCCATTGGATTTGCAGGAGGTTTATAAAACCATCCATCAGATTGCCTCGAATCAGCCTCCTGTGCGGATACTTCTTTATAGGCCGCTTTTTGCCCTCTTGGCACCGGAAGACCCCACGGTGGGTGCGCTTTGTTCTGCCGGGAACAACGCCTTGACGATCATGCCGGATGGGACCATTTTCCCCTGTCGTCGGTTGCCGATCGCAATCGGAAATGTGCTGGCAGATGGTTTTTATAAAGTCTGGTATGGTTCTGAGGTTCTTTGGAGAATACGCAATCCTCAAAATTTGAATGCCAAGTGCCGTGATTGCACCTTGCTAACCCAGTGCCGGGGCTGTCGTGCCATGGCATACTTTACGACAGGTGACTACATGGCGGAAGATCCACAATGTTGGCAATAAAAACTGACGTGAGGCTGGCTCTGGCAGAGGGGATCATGGTCCAGGCTATTCCTGAACTTGACCATTACTATGCTTTTAACATCAAGGAAGGTGATCAGTTCGAACTAAACTGCACAGCCTACTGGGTTCTGGAGGCAATAGGGAACGGAGCCAACCTTCAGGCACTGCTTGATGAGTTCGCACAGAATTTTGACCTGGAAGAGGAAAAAGCCAAAGAAGATTTGGCGGAGGTCATTCAATTCGCATTAGAAAGCAACATCATAAGGGAGATAGAACCATGAAGATTATGAAGAAGGTCGAGAAATACGAGAAGCCTAAGATCGTTAGGCAGACCAAGATGAGTTTTCCCATTGATATCATCGAGGCTACCGGCAAAGGGGTCGTATGCAAGCAGTGCTCATCATGTCATAACTGCCGTTGATTATGAGAGGGCAGCTATTGATTTCAATTACGACACATGCTGAAGCATGCGTCTCATTGTCTGGCTTAGGCATAAGGACGCTCTCGATGGCCTCATGATGTTTAAGGAGGAAGCTTTTCTACGGTTCTGGATTGTCTCAGTCTATACTTGAGATGGATGATTGCATACGACTAATCGGTGTGGGGGTCGCCATATGTCAGAACTCTACTCAAAAATGGAGATGATCGACGCAATTCGTGAATTCTTAGGAAAGGAAGGCTTTACGGTATGGCCCGACTACGACTCCAGGCTCGAACCAGCGAGGGTTCCTATATTTGCCACGAAAGGTAAAGGTAAAGGTGCGAGGGAGATATTTGTAGATATTATTACAGAGCGAACAATTACTCTTGACGATTATTTCAAGGAAAGAGCTTTTGGCGCCCTCAAGGGTGATATTACTATAGATAATGCAAGCTCAGCACAGTTTTTTAGGCATTACTTTCCATTTGCTGAAGTTTATTGGGCAATACCTTCCTATGTGGACAAGAATGGAGACTTAATAAAATTCCGTAAAAAATGTAAAAAAGGAAACATAGGCCTCTATGAAGTGGAAAAAGTTAAAGAAGGCGACGGAGAGAAGTTTATTGTAACAGTGTTGCAAGGTCCGCCGTCCTCACTGTTGGCAGAACGCGTTCAATCTACTATCAAGCAGATAAGTGATGAAATAGAAGATAAGGAAATGGTTAAAAATCTGACCGATTTATTCACGAAATACTGTCAAGACGATATATCATACCTGGTATTCTACCCTCAACCCACATATCTCGCTACCGACATATCTATTAGAGACTATAAGCTTAGTATCAGTAGACAGCTAATTCTTAAAATGGGGGATTTGCAAAATGTATCGTATAAAGATGAATTAATTGAATTCGGTAAGAGCTACTTTCGTCAAAAAAAAGCAGTGGATGATTACAAAATTGCCTTTGACATTACTAGAAAGCTGTGGTCCAAATATGATCTTCAATTCCCCAATCTCCACCTGGATTTCGAGAGTATACTCAAATTAGACCCTCGTTATCGAGATCATTTCTTGCATGCCTTTCAAGTTTTTTTATTTGGGGTTTATGTGATAGACAGTATGTATGCAGAAGCTCGCGGTGATTCTTTTGGAGATGATGAGGGCGATCGAATCGAAGATGCCTGGCTCTTTGCTGCTACTTATCATGATTTCAATTATATGGTCCAGAAATTTGATGAGTGGACTAAGACTTTTTTTCAGAATGCTCTGCATTTGGAAGCAGGCGATAAAAACCCAGCATCCCTCCATCTTAGTGAATCCTATGTCCTAAAAGGATATATGTTAAATACGAAGAAACTTGCCGAGATGTTGCACATCGAGAAAATGGATCAAATTGTTTTGAATTTTTTTTATGATAGGATTTTGGAAAAAAAGAATCATGGAGTTATATCATGTCTTTCACTGCTAAAGTATTTGGATAATAAGTCAGATCATCGTTTAAGCGGTCGAGTGGTAGACGCCGCATGTAAAGCAATTGCGATACATGATAAGCACATATGGAAGTATTTATGCGGGATATCGGTTGTAAAGGGTGATGATGATAGGGGGAATGCATTTAAAGAGAAGCAGATAATCAAAGAACTCTCCTTCAGTCACGATCCTGTCCCATTTCTACTAATTCTGATCGATAACATACAGGAAGACGCTCGCTCTAGAGATGATAAATTGAAAGTCGAGCTCGAGAAGGTGGAATGTGGAGGTGGAGAGATGCGCTGCGAGATAACTTTTGAAGGAAACGGATCTGAGGAAGCATATAGGGATAAGGAAGGTGATCTAGATGATGTTAAAAGGTTTTTGAAGGGCAATATGAAATTTATTATTACTATGACAAACAAGGACGCCCATAAAGAAATAAAGATCACAGTATAAATATATCATAGATACAATGTATCTTTGTCTGTTACCGTTCCCATGCCATCCAAAATAATTGTATCATCGACTAAAGCACTTGCTGATTTTGTATTACATTTTTCAAGCAAGACAACTGATCAGGTTCGGGTGGCGCGTTCGCTTTATGCTCTATCATTGTCAGGGGTCGATGTAAACTGCAACAGATTTAGAATACCCTTGAATAATGTGCTTAAAGGCCAGCGAGCTGATGGTGGGTGGTGTGATACAGAAGAGACAGCTTGGTGCGCTGCGTTAATGCGCTACAAATACGAACCCGAATATCCCATCGTTCGTTCGGCAACTGACTGGCTAAAGAGTGTTCGAAGGGCAACGGGCGGTTGGTCACGTCATTGCCGAGATGGAGCAAGAATACCTACTACCGGGCTAATTTCGGCACTTCTCCCCGACATCATTGAACCTTCTGACATAGTTTGGTTAACTGGTGAATGGCGGCGCGACTTTGAGGGACCGGTCCGCCTGTCTTACAAAGCTGGGTTTGTTCTCCTTGCCATGCCAGAGGGAAATGCAGACGCCCTTGTTGAAAAGACCGTTGAACATCTGTTTAAAGACCAGAATGAGGATGGGGGTTTTGGACCCTGGCGGAACCACCCCATCGGCAGTGACCCCTGGTCCACCGGTGTTGTACTATGGGGACTCTCACGCTGGATAAGCATGGTAGATAAAGCTGTCGTTCATAAGGCTGTCTCATGGTTAGAAAGAACGCAACTCCCGAGCGGCTACTGGCCATACCATTACCTGGATGATGGCACCTCCCTTGCCTTGATAGGCATCGTATCCGCCATGAAAGCTCTGGCATCCATAGAGTAGATATGTGCACAATCGCTGTAACTTTCAATGAAAACGAGCCAGAGATTCTTCGGGCTATGGCCATGGCTGTACGCCACAGGGGCCCGGACACTCTTGAGACCTGGACTATCGAGTGCCATGGGGTAGCTGCGTGCCGCCTTTCCATTTTTGGAGACCGGGATGCTCCTATGGTTTATCGCGATCCTGTGACTGGCCTGATTGTTCTTTTGAATGGCGAGATTTACAATTATTACGATTTGTGGAACGAGCTATCAAGACAGGGATATTGGCCCACCACCGACCTGGAAACTGAGCTAATTGCACGGCTGTACGCAATACATGGAACAGATTTTGCCTTCCGCCTCAAAGGCATGTTCGCAGTCGCGATTTTGGATGACCAAAAACTTGTTCTTGTAAGAGACAGATTTGGCATCAAGCCACTCTATTACTATCAGGTCGGGAAGACCACCATTGTATGTTCAGAAATCAAGGGTCTTCTCGCTCACCCAAAGGTTAGCCCCGTTCTCAACACCACTGCCCTGGAAGAGACATATGTTTTCGGCTATGTCTACTCTCAGGAAGAGACATTTTTTCAGGGAATTAAACAAGTACTTCCTGGATCGGTCGTTTCCATAGACTCTGCCGGTGCAGTGTCCAGGTCGATATTCGGCGTGCTTCCTCCAGCCCGCCAGCTTAACGGCTGTTTTGCGTATGATTATCCTGCAGCCGTTAAGCAAACGAGACGTTTGCTAATACAGGCCGTTGAACGGATGTTGCAGCACGGTGCCATGGAAAAGGGACTTTATTTGTCAGGTGGGGTTGATTCCACGACAATAGCTTATGTGGCTCGACGAGAGTTCGATTACCCGCTCAAAACCTTCACCTTGGGTGACAGTCTTGATAATCCGGACTTTCAGATGGCAAGATTGGTGGCCAACGTCTTGGGTACCGATCATTGGGAGTTTCTAATTTCGACCGACGATTATTGGCGATGCCTCCCTGACTATCTGGCCCATTACGAAAGCTTTATGGCCGGCGGGGTATTCCATATTCAAGGAGGACTTGCCTTTCATATCCTCTCGAGATTAATCTCAGATCACGTACGGGTTGCGTTCTCAGGGGAGGGAGCCGACGAGTTATTCGGAGGATACTGGATTTACACGCATCCCCTTGGATTTTCTGATCGTATTAGGGGGAGGCTATCAAGGCTTCATAAAAGCAGTAGGTTGATGGATTTTGTAGAAACGATATTCCCGGAACCCGAAGACGAAGGCTTATACCGGCGGAACCTATTTGACCATCTTCTGCGCGGAGGCCTCTCCAATTATCATCTTCAGAGCGTAGATCGATCTGGCGGGGCTTTTGGGTTTGAGATTCGCCCTCTTTATCTTGATGACGACCTGGCCCAGTGGGCTATGGAATTGCCCATTGAGTATAAAGTTCCGGATAATAAGACCACTAAGAAGATTCTACGAGACACATTCCGGGAGGACTTTGAGAATCTGGGGATTCAAGAAGTAACAACTCGCCTCAAGATGGGCATGCCTTCGGCGGTTGCAAATCTGGATGCCAAAATCTCCGAACAGGTGGAGGGCGCCATCACAGATGAAGAAATCCGAAAACATCCCTTGAGCCATCTTCTGGACTCCAAGATGGGCCTCCTGTTATTTGATCTTTTCGAACACATCTTTTTTCATGGCTGGGACCACCACAGCGATACTCCACCACCGGGCTCTTTGCTCTCACGAGTATGGCCACAATAGCCGGCATCGGCAAATTTCCACCTCTGCAAGGCGGCATTTCGTCAAGGGCATACTGGTTTGCCAACGCAATGGCAAAGCGGGGCCACCTGATTCACATGGTGACTGAGCGAACCGATGTTGATGAAGTGTACGCCATACCTGGAATCAATTCAATTCCCTGCCACCCAAACGTTGTAATCCATCGTCCAGATGAGGTTGTTCCCTGGCATATCCCGGATGACCGGCACAGGATTTTGGGTCTTCTGAACAAGCTCTTGGAAGTTCTGGAGAGAGAGAAGCCTGATGTTATCGAGGCCAATTATCTTGTCCCCTATTGCCTGGTAACTTATCTTGCCAACCAAATCACCGGCATTCCTTATGTATTGCGTCATGGTGGTTCAGATATCAGGAAGTTCCTTGCCGGCGGTTTATGGCCTGTCCTATGGCGCAAAGCACTCCAGGGGGCCAGCCTCATAATCACCGATGCTGATAGCCAGGCGCTCATTCGGAAATGGGCGCATCGAGTGAGAACCCTGACACCCTATGTACCTGATATCTCCTTTTTCCATTCAGCCCAAAAGCAAGGAAAGGCTCGTCCGGTACTTGCTCTCATAGGCAAGACGAACTTCTACTGGCGGCACAAAGGATGGCACCGAGTTATCGATGTTTGGGAGCAGTTGGAGGGATCTTTTGATTTTCTTGTAGTCACCCAGGGGATAGGGATAGAGGATTTCAGAAGCTATGTCAACTCGCGAATGGGAGACAAAGTAACCTGGCAAGGTTTTGTTTCCCCATGGGAAATGCCCAGCCTGTTGAACTCTGTTGATGGTCTTTTTTTCTACGAAGCTGATCTTCCTCATCCGGCATTTTCGAATCTGGCTATAGAGGCCCTTTTCTGTGGGGTACCCCTTTTTGCCGATAACGACAAATTGGTAGATCATTATCATGCGCACGGCATTGATTTAAGCCAAACAGCCGAACTAATTGTGACATTGCCGAGCGATGACCCGAAAAAGGCAGCAGATATTGTGACGGCCCATTATCATTCAGAGGGTTCTAATGTTGCCCCACCTGATAAGGCTATCTACAGTAATTATTTTTTAACCAATGAACAAGCGATACTTGATTGCAATGGACTTTTAGAGTAGATGGAGCGAGTTAATTTATACCTATAGTCAAGTGGGCCTCATAGTCAACATATCTTGCTCTAAGGCGACACACCCAGGCGCCAAAGCAATGTGGAGGGGGGAAGGAAGGCTAGATTAGGCCCTGATCGTTCATCCTGGGCGGTCTCAGGCGCTCCCGGGAAGGTTATGGAGGGGGCTTGGACATCTAATATCTGGCGAAAAGAGTTACCTAATCAGTCTGGATAAAGACCATATCCACGGGAGGGGGACACCATCGCCCGGGACACGGTGAGGGATAACCAAGGCCCCCCACCGGGAGGCTAAGGGAGTGGATAGTGGGGTGATGCCAGGAGTCTTTAAAAAGCCACGATTACGGTTTAATGGGAAGATGGGGGGGCAGATGGACAAAAAGTGGGATTTTGTCCAGTTATCTTTTTACCGCGCTCCAGGGGCTGGCACCCTCGCTAAGGATTGGTAATATTTATATAGTGATTATCAAAACATCTTTTGTCATCTAATCTACTGATGAGTCCATCTCTCCACCACTCGTACAGTACCCTTGGCTGGAGGACATCCTGCCCTTCCAGTGGCCCTAGCGTGTGAATCCACACCAAATCAAGGCCGGGCTTATTGTTAAAGAAATTAAGTGGTGCTGGTTCTGGAATATCTGCGATTCTTCCAATAACCAGGGGACTGTGTTCCTTCATTACACAAAGCAGGATGCCAGCAGACTTGTCATTGAGAAGACCCAAGCTCACTGCTTCTTTAAACTTTTCGTTGTATTTTTTCCTTACCTTTTCCACAACTAGTGGACGATCTGATTGTATGGTGCGGCGGCCCACACACTGGTGCAAATTACAAGTAATGAGGGGAGCATTCAATTTTTCAGGGCCGACACTGTAGGCATCAAGCCACCATTCTTTACCTTTTAAGGTTGTTATAACAAAATCTACGTCTTTCGAGTTCATTGGCACGTCCGGTCTGACTACAAGACCCTTCTTGGTAAAATGAATGTCCCACACTGCTTCAACTAAGGTATCTAGAAACTTGTTATGGCTACCTTTTTGAAGATTTTCCCATATCTTCGAAGGAGTTCGGTTCGTTCTCTCGGCATATTCATTAAATGTACCTAAGTAATTAAACGGATCGATGTTGGCATGCCTTGGCTTTTCATTGCGAACGAACCAACAGCAGTCTGCAAGTTTTAGATATGTATCCTTAGGGGATTTTGCGCTTTCAGCTAGTTGGTTCAGTGATCTTCCATGAGATTTAACCACGTTAGAAAGATTTTGGTAAAGAGCATCAACGTCTGCAACCATAGGATCACCCCTTATATCTGCACAAGGCACCAGTTCCTCTATTTGATTGCCTTGGAGCTATTTCGCCCCTGATGCGTCACTCATTACAGATAAACCTCGTCTGACAACTTCCTCCACGCTGTCTCTGGCAAGACAGGTAACTTTAAATTTTTGCGGTTGCGTTCTGCCACCTGCACAAATTCTTGACACACTTGATTTTCATCGAACTTTAGTCCGAGGATAATTTCGATAATCTTGTCAATTAATGCGGGCGCCAGAAAAGCATCTTCAACCATAAAATCTTGTACATTTAAGGAAGCGCGTAACTGCGGGTCTCCGATCCCGCCAGTGTTTTGCGGGCCGTTTAGGTCAAGGTAACAGACCTCAAAGATAATATTTTAAGGCTTCTGCTGGCTTTTGGTGGTCTTCAAGTATGGCGGCCATAGAAAGCCTTGTGTTTCGATAGAGGCCCCAGTCGCGTTGCTTTGCATGATGCATCGTTTCTTGATTTAAATATGCCCATGCGACATCCATGTCGGGAGGTGACTTACCAAATTTTTCTGCAAGTCGTTCCCGGCACTTTTCCATTTCTTGCTTGTCTAAGGAAGGTGAAATTCTGGCCCGCGGAAAGCTCCCCCATTCATTTTGGAGAAGCTTCGCTTGCTCCTCCGTTACAAGGACGCTCTGGCGATCAATCGGTCGAGTACGGACAAAGATAAATTGTTTGCAGTGTGGGCATGCTGTCTTGCGTGATGGGCGCTTATTGAGGCGTTGTCCACAATGGGGGCAGACATCATCCAGCTGACCAATTTCCGTCAGCGTCACTTTAAGTTTGCGCGGTGGCATGACGCTTACCCTATGTAAAAGGCTAATCTAAGGCATAGTATATATGATAAATGCGATCACTCTTAGAAAAAATTCCTGAAATATGTCCTCGCTTCCCCGTGCAGGAATGCAGCATTTGTCATTCCATTTCTGCCCCAGTTCCAACCCTTGTCGGGGCCATTCAGATATAGAAACTCCACAAAATCGTCTCCATCCAATGGTTCCGGTATGGAACGTATTATTTGGGACTTCTCTTCTATACTAATTTCTCGATCATACTCTTTATAGAAAATGTCCCTCATCCGAATCATGAGCGGGGTCCATAATGGCTCACCGAGATCGTTGCCATGGGTGTATGCATATACGTCGAGCAGTTCAATGAGACCGATCCGTTGCTTAGCGCTTGGATCAAAATCGATGATCAACCGCCTCGTCTCATAAGACTGCTCTCCATCACTTTGAAGTCGAATGAGTTCATCAGCTGCTACGTGCCAACCCTTATCCGTTGGGCTTCCCCTTTTTACCCAAGCCTTGTAAACAAGGTTGTAACCTGCAAGGCTAAAACTCTCGTTGGTGGGTCGCAAAAAAACTGAACCACCTTCCTCGATTCGCTCGAACATTAGAAATGCCATTGGACATCTCCTTGTAAAAAATCGTTTTGGGGACACCTTTTCCCGAAGTATAAGGCCGGAAAGTTTTCTTTTTTTGTAACCAAATTGTCCAGTTTTGAGTAAGGACAAAATATCAGTGTTGTCCGGTTAGCTGAGTAAAAAAAGTCCGAAAACTCCTTGAGATCTGTTAGAATGGGTTAGCTATAACTCACTAAACAGAAAGGAGATTTCGGACTATGGCCCATTGTAACACAATCTTTCATCAGATGCTCAAACTTATTCCGAGACATCATTTTGCGAAGCTGGAAGCCCAGCACAGCACCGGCCGCAAGGCCCGGTCTTTTAGCCGTTGGAGCCAGTTAGTGCATCTGCTTTCCATGCAACTCACGGCCCGAGCCAGTCTGCGGGACGGCGTCGCCAGCCTGAAGGCCCGCATCAAGAGCCTCTACCACCTGGGAGTCAAGCCGGTGGCCCGCTCCACCTTTGCCGATGCCAATAACCGGCGCCCCGCCTCCTTCTTTGAGGCCCTGTTTGCCTTGATGTACCGGCGATGCCAGCCGCTGGCCCCGAAGCACAAATTCAAGTTCAAAAACAAGCTCTTCAGCCTGGACGCCACGGTGGTGAGTCTCTGCTTGTCTCTGTTTCCCTGGGCTCGCTTCCGCCGCACCAAGGGCGGCATCAAACTCCATACCCTGTTGGACCACGGCGGTTATCTGCCGGCCTTTGTGGCCCTTTCGCCGGCCCGGGAGCACGAGGTTAGAAAGGCCCGCAGCCTCTGCCTGCCCAAAGGCTCCATTGTCGTGGAGGACCTGGGCTATACTGACTATGACCGGTATGCTCAACTCACCGCCCAGGGAATCTTCTTCGTCACCCGCCAGAAGCGCAATGCCCGCTATGAAGTGCTGGAATCCCGGAAAGTCAAGAAAGACCAGGGCTTGCTCTCCGACCAAACCATCCGGCTGACCGGCGTCCAGGCCCAAGAATGCCCGGTTGCCTTGCGCCGCATCGCCTACCGGGACACCGCCAGCGGCAGGCGCTATGTCTTTCTCAGCAACCATTTCAAGTTGGCGGCCAAGACCATCGCCGATATCTACCAGGAACGCTGGCAGATCGAGATTTTCTTCCGCTTCATCAAACAGAACCTGAAGATCAAGGCCTTCATCGGCAACTCGGAAAACGCCGTGCTGACCCAGATCTATGCCGCCCTTATCGTCTATCTCTTGCTTTGTTATCTCAAGTTCATGTGCAACTTGCACACTACTTTGCAAAACTGCATCAGAATATTACAACTTAACCTTTTTAGGACCTGCACCCTGCAGGAACTCTTCCATCCGATAGAGACGATACCCGTTAATATCTGTAATTCTAAACAGTTAACCCTAGCCCTGGCTTAGCCGGACAGAATTGACAAAATATCACGAATTGTCCAGTTCTACAAAAGGAATATTAGCTGGGGTGCGGCAAATACGCCGCCCACTTCCTGCGCCACTCGTTTAGCAGTCCCGCGGCCTTTGCGGTTGAGCGGCACCTAACCAAACGGCCAAAAACCTCCCTCTTCATTAGGATTGTTCAAGAACCTGCCGATCTTGCGCAGCGAATACTTCGGGGTTTTCATCTTCCGTGTCTCACTTTTGAACTCAAGTCATTCCCAGCGCTTTCATAGCGGCTGTCATCGGGTCCGAGAAGAAGATGGGGTCGACCCGTTCGACAATGTCGCCCGACACCTCAAGGAAGTTACGCTTGTTCTCTAAGGGGATTAGTGCACGCCGAGCACCATTATCCATGCCGACCTGAAGCGGTTCAACAAGCGAACGAAGAGCCTTGATGTTGCCTTGAATGCTCAGATCTCCCAGAATAAGCAGTCCCGCTCGAACAGACTGCTTCTTGATGGCGGAATACACTGCGACGATGAAGGCAATCCCCGCCTCACATGCGACGTGATTGCTGAGCAGGTCGATAGCTTCAATGTGAAAATTGGTCGTATCTACTTGCTGCGAAATACCGATTCTTACCTTCTGACCAGACAAGTATGCGAACGCTCGCTGAATGGACTCCTTCATGGTACCTTCAATGCCGCCTGCGATTTTCATCTTACCAGTTCCTGGGGAACATCCTACCTCCAGACGGTACAATCCGACCTTACCCTGGTCATCCACAGAGGCAGTATATACCGATCCTGGAGCCAGAGGGTCAGAGGCAATCATGTCCCGTCCACCCTGCTCCGGAACGCCGACAAATCGCTCTTCGCGCGTCTCGTTGTCCGTATATGAGAATGACGTCTGATGGTACTCAAACGATCCCAATTTCTTGAGCTGCTCCTTGACACGTCGCCGTCCTTCCAGAGCTATCTCGACGAGTTCAGCCAGTTCGTCACGGTTTGGTTCGCCATAGGGATAAATGAGCTTAACCAACCCGGAAACCGTCTTTCTCACCGCTTTCACGTCACGTGCGTTGAGGTGAGAGCCGAGGGAGAAGAAGCGGTCCGTCATTTCAGTGAAGTTGTGTTTGCGGAGTTCACGAAGCGCCTCCGCTAGGTAGTCAACTACAAAGCCATAGTGGTCGGTAAAAAACTCGACTCGCATCTTTGGGAGTTCCCAACCGGGGATATAAAAATGGATACGATCCAGAAATGCCATATCTTCCCGGATCACCTCCGGCATCGGCATGAAGAGATGCGAAGAACGCACCATCACATCCACAGGCTGGTTGGTATTGCCGAACATAGCGATGGAGGCCATGCCCGTCAGGGCGTCTTTGCCTCGGGCGAATGTCCCCGACTCACAGTACGTCTTGAGAGTTGTGATGATCTCTTTGGGCATCTTCTGGAGATCGGCTACTTCATCGAAGGCGACGGCGTCCCAAATTCCCACCAGCCCCATTTTCCCGGTCGCCATGTTGTAGAAGAGATTGGCAACGGTGGTCGGACCGGTCAGCAGGATAGTATAGGGCGAAAGTTCCTGATAGGCGTAGCTTTTGCCTGTGCCACGAGGCCCCAGCTCCACAAGATTGTAATTGTGTTCACAGAGAGGAATCATGCGCAACAGGAAGAGCATCTTGAGCCGCCGGTCGAAGTTATGGGGTTCGAGGCCGATGGTCCGGAAGAGAAGGTCGAGCCATTCGTCCGAGGTGAATTGGGGACGACATTCGCGGAACTCTGCCAGGTCAAACGTAGCGATCTGAATGGGCTTGAGGTTCTCAATCCAGAATGGACTTCGTTTACCTTTGGCGTCTTCGTCATATTGGTGTCGGATGTCAACCTGGGCCCAAATGCCTCCCATGAGGAGTCGATCATATTCTCGCAGGAAATGCTCCGGTACGTGGACGAACTTGTTGCCGAAATTGACTAGCTCTGCCCAATGTTTGTCGTCATCCGAAAGATAGCGTACCTTCACCTTGTCGATCAAAGTATGTTTACCCTTGTCTTTGACCATGGACTGGGCCTTGTTGGCCTCATCCGGCCTGACAAAGTTCAAACTAATCGTGGTGTTCACGACGCGAAGGCCGGCCTCGATAGCGGCCGTGTCATCAGTGGCACAGTACTTGCCGAGAAGGTATTCTAGAACGAAGACTGGTACGTTGGCGCCGACCTTCACCTTCCGGACGAGGTCCTTGCGGACCACCTTCCCTGCGAAGACTCTCGTTGCTTTGCGATCTAGTTCAGGCATCGTTCAACCCTAGATGGCTATTGCCACCTCAATCTTCTCCAGCCGTGACAATTCAGCCCCCGTCGCGGCGTCAAACAAATACAACCCGACGGTTTTCTGACTCGGTTCCTCTCCGACCATGAGAGTAATGGTGTTGGACGCTATGTTCTTGGGTTTCTCCTCGTCGTTCCGAAGAGCCACATCGCCGGTGGCCTCCTCGAATCCGTAGGAGGCACTCACGGCGCGCGAAACGGTCTTTCCTTTCGCTTGCAGTTCAACATGAACCTTCGGCGGCTCTACGTCGAACAGTCCCGTATTTACGCCTGTGACCTGAACGGAGAAGAACCGAGTAGTGAGCTTCTGACTTCCAGGCACAAGCCGCCAAGTGATCCCGGTCGGCGGCCCCGTAGGGGGGATCGCCGACGGGCTCAGGATCATGACCGGCACAAGCAATTCTTGCGGCGAGAGCCCGCCGTGGAAGTAAGCCCTCGCGCCGCCCTTGCACTTGAAGCAGGCGAACGTCCAGGGCGTGGCCAGGTCAAACTCGCCTTGCATGTCAAGCGCGCTGAGAGGCGCTCGCAGGAAGGCATCGTCAGCCTTGCCCCCGTGGCCTACCCAGACGCGCCGATGTAGGTCCACGGTCTCGCCGCCCGGTGACTCCACTTTCATGTCCTCGCTCAGTTCATCGGCGAATAGATGACCGTGATCAGAAGCCAGAACAATACGGTCAACGCCTAAATCGATAAGAACTCGAATCCCTCGCCTGAGGTCGTTCAGGACGCCATCCATTTGCCTTCGGGCCTGAGTGATGTTGTCCTGCTCGCAAAGCTCGTCGATTTCTTGCGAGGTCACGAGAACCAACTGCGCCTCCGCGATGCCTTCTCGAACCTTCTTTGAGGGCTTGGGCAGGAGATTGTCCAGCTTGGTGTCGAAGATTTCGACGCCCGCGTGTTCCTTCAGGAACGTGACGCGGTCTTTGCGATCCTTGATGACCGTTCCATTGATCTCCAACGCCAGCTTGCCGACGCCCGCTATCACAACCTTGGCGGCGTCGTGCGCGCCGGGCAGGAGCGCCGCCATACCGATCTCGGTCACGGTCGGAACTGCCGCGAGCGCAGGGTAAAGCTCGACCTCGAAGTCTTCCTTGAGTAGGCGGGCGAGTTCCCTGGCCATTTCAAAGCGCAGCGCGTCCACCCATACGTAGGCGACCTTCTCCTTAGCCAGGGCTGGCTTCACATGCTTCTCAAAGACCTCCCGCTGGCGAGCAACACCCTTGCCAGGAATTTTCTTCTGGAACTGGCCCACGAAGTGCCGGGCGATCTCAGACCCCACCTCCACGTACCGCTGTCTTGCCTTGACAACCAGCTTTTCAATACTGTCGAGGTCATCGCCATACGATTCGAAGTTGTGCCAGCGGCTCTCCATGTGACGATGATGGGTATCCAACATGCACCATGGCTGAGCGCTCTCGGCGTATTCCTTGATCACATCGGTGACGGATGCCGGAGCCTTCGTCAGCGCCTGCTCAACGCGATCCGCCTCCAACAAGACCTCCATGGCAGTGGCAACGAGCGCCCAGCGGGCCTGAAGCTTCGGCTCTACATCGCACCAGAAACGAGTCAAGCGGGACTTGGCCAAGGTGAACATTTCGCCGTCGGCTTTCTCCAGGAGCCGATTCTCGACATATCGCAACAATGCCCGCTCAATAGCCGGAAAGGTTTCGACCTCCATAATCGCCTGCGGGTCGAATTCCACAGTGGCTAAACCGAACTCCTGCTCGACCTGCTGCGCGGCGGCGACATAGCTTTCCCGCGTATCCCGGCGCAGTCGCCACGCCCGGGTCAGAGTCGTACAAGCCTCTCTGCTTCCCGGCGTGGAGGCGACCTGAGTAGAGGCAAGCTTGGACGGGACGGCGTCACCGAGACCAAAAATCAGGTCAGTCAGAAGGACGTAACGGGCCAGGCGCCGGCGGAGGTCGTCCAGTCCCAAACCATCAGGCGCATCAAAGCCGTAGTCCCGCCGCAAAAGCTTCACAAGCTCGTCTTTCGCATCCTTCTTGATGATACTTTCGTCATAATGGTCTCTGTCGAGGAAGGCGAGGAGAACCTCTTGAGGGTTGCCGGTGCCGAAGATGAGGACAAGCACGCCCTTGGAGATTTCGCCGCCTTTGTCTGCCAAGGCGTTAAAGTCGGCCAGAGTCAACTTGCCCGCCTCGGCCTGTTTCTCAACCTGGGCAGCGGTCTCATCACCCAGGACACCCCTGAGTGCGTTGCGCGCCACGACGACGAGACGTGTGTTTCGTATGGGCGGCTGTTGCCCTGGCTGCATGACCACGCCAGCTGCTTCCAGTTCGATCAGAGCGTGGTGCGTCTGGTCCTGGGCCATCGGCACATAGACCACCAAGCGCGGTGGCTCCTCGCCATCCATGAGCTTCTTCTGGTCGATCTGCCAGCGGAGCTCGATGAAGCTCTTCTCGTAGCGGAGGACCATAGTATCAGACAGTTCCAGCGCCTCAGCCACCTCGCTGTATGCGTGGTCCGGGTCGTGCCATACCACCAGGCCATTATCCTCTACCTGCTTGGCGATAAGGCTTATCAGATGCTGCGTTACTATTCCATTTCTACCCATTTGGCAGACCATCAATGGAAGTTGGGGTATTGCAGAATTCCTCAAAAGAGAGCTGCGTATAGTGAACCCTGGACTTATCGCGAAAGAACCTCAAGTAGCGATTCTTCTCCATGTGGCGGGACGTATCGTCTTTCCCACTGTGTTCGTTGATGATATACACATCCGGCGTTTTCTGCCGATATACCTCGACTCTTTTCAGGAGGTAGCGAATATGGACATCGGCGTCGGGGAAAGAGTAGCCGCAGAACACCAGCCTGCTGCACTTCTTAAGTGTTTGCTCAGCGGCATGCCAAATCTGCCTGAGGTACAGGTTCGAAAGCGCCTTGAAATATGTAGGAGGAATGATGATAGGAACGGCGAGTGTTTTACACCTTCTGCAAATGCACTCTGATGGTCGCCACTTAAGGCGGCATACTCCCTTTTGTTTCGGCGTGATCCTTATCGCCCTACAACTCGGGCAGTACAGCCAGTTTAAGCTACCATGAAGCTTGAAAAGTGTGATGCTCCTTTTTGGTCTGGGTCGTTTCCACTGCCGTCCGAAATTCATGAATTCGATGGCATAATCCAGGTCCAGATTGGAATCTTCCCTGGCGCCTAACAGGGCGTTGTCAATAAGAATATCGTAATTTAAGCTGATAAAGGATGTGTTCCGAAGCCACCCTGCTTCGTGAAGGGAACCGACCAGTTTGGGATGGTGTGTTGATCTGTCCCTCAGCTTGTGGTCAAGTATCTCAGCAATGAGCAGGATAAGTACCTCATGAATGTGTTGAAGCCTTGGCTTCTGTTGGGCATTGACAATATGAGCCGTCTCCCAATTCCGGAAGCTCTCATTCTGTGAGTCAGCGATCTCAATGATGCCGAGAACTTCCTCGAACGTGGGGAAATTTGCATTCTTGACATTATTGATCTGGTTAACATCAATTCCAAAGAACGCGGCGAAAAAAGTGGCGAGCTCCCTGTCCCACGAATGGGATTCGCGCTTCCTCCCTAAGTCGTTATAGTGGAGGAAGTATTCCCGAAAGAGCTGATTCTGTAAAGGTGCACCGTCAGCGAATGATGCACCGGCTCCAAGAAACACAACTGTCTTCAACCTCTCAGAAAGCTGGGGGGTCATCTGATCAGTTCCTTTTTGCGGAGTTGTTTGCCGATGCTGGACCATTCGTATTTGCCCTCGATCAGTTCATCCCAGTACTTCTGGGCTTCCTTCCAGGGCACGATCTCCCATAGGGGCGCGATGTTGAGGACTACGCCGTCATTGAGATCGGGCGTGAGGTGCAAATCGGCGGCGCGGCGGAGCTTATCCTTGAAGTCGTGCAGTTCGGACACGAGCTGTTCCAGGCGGTCCAGGTCACGTTCAAGTTGCTTGGCCTCCTGCCCGGAGCTGCCCGCCGCTTCTTTCCGGCCGCGCAGTGTTTTCAGGCGGTCCTCTTCGAGGCGAATCTTGGGCTCGACGTAGTTGAGGAGCGCCTTGAAGAGGAGGTCTTTATCCAGGCGGTGATAGTGGAGCCAGAGTCCATAATTGCCCCTGGCCGAGCGCAGGTACCAATAGATAGGGGCCTTGCGGCGGCTCTTGGAGTAGCGTTTGACGTGGTCCATCCAGAACCCGCCGTTGCCAGGTTTGCGGAAGTAGTCGCGCAGCTCCCGGACGCCCAGGATGTCGCAGGCCTCCTGCTCGATGGCATCGGAACGTTCCTTCCAAATAACCTCCAACACCTCGCGCACGCGGCGGATGATATCATCCTGGTGCTCCGGGTCGTCCACCAGGATGCCGTCCCAATCGATGCGCACCGGGTAGTCTGACGGCACGTCCTCGGGCTTGGCGGGCAGACCGTCCGGGCCCTGGAGCATCCCCGGCGGGCAGACGGGCAGGGGATCGAACGGATCGGGGAGTTTCGGCGGCTGGCGCTCGCCTGTGGCGAAGCGGATGTCCCATCGGCCATAGACGCAGCCGATAGCGTAACTTGTATAGGCTTCTCCCCGTGAGATCGTCCAGGCAGTGTCCGCTACTTCGGTCGCATCTTCACTATCTGAATCTTGATCACTATCTTCGTCATTTGTTTCGACACCGTAGTCCTTCAAAGACAATGCCAGCCCTACTTCTCGACTGAGCAATGCTTGCTCCTCTTCTGTAAGATTGTACTTGGAGGTCACGAGGGCTTCGATCTTTGCGGGAAGAAGCTGTGCTTCGGTGAATATCGGCTCACACGCACTTCGCTCAGATGAATCAAGGCATGGGAACTTGAATTCATGGTAGGGCTCCACGGTGCCCAGATACTCCCTGATCTCATCCACCTTATCACGCGCGAATTGTTTCATATTGGCAGAATTTTCCGGAGAAACCTCCGGCCAGGGCAGCAACTTAACTTTCCCTTCGAGGAATTTGGGCCAGACAATCTTTTCGGCATAGAAACGCATCATGGCAGAGGCAACATTTGACGAAGAAATGACCAGAAAGGCATACTCTAATCCCGGCGCAGGAAAGAACATTGGGCGACTGCCTGTCGGTATTGCTCCGGCAGGCACGATATAGGGCATAAATCTCGTGGCGCGGCCGGTCCAACTGACACCAGGTTTAAAATAATACGATTCGGCCTGAATCAGTCTTGACTCGCTTCCATACTTAAGAACATACTCACGTAATTCCTCCCCGTTATTGCGCCAGTTCAAGGCAACGGTTAAAGGTGAATACCAAGGGCGAGACGTGCCCCCCAGTACCAGGGGCACCCATCGCGACCGCTTCCTCTGCTCGTCTGAGTCTTTCGCTGAGACATCAGGTGTGAATTCAGTATTGGGGATCTCCCACAATGCCCTCACGAACCTGAAGTTGTCCCCCGTACGTAGTCCTTTCCTAATTTCGCCAGCCGAGGGCTCAGTTGATGGCAAATTGCGTAGCTTCTTGGCAAGGGAATCAGTTATCCAGTATACGAAAGGGCTTTCTTTGATACAGTTGAAGGAACTAATTGTCCTGAAATAAGCATCATCCAAAAGAAATGTCTGGCGATAAGATGAAATCGCCTTAAGTAGAATCTCTTCTCTGTCAGATGGACGACACGCACGAATGAAAAATCCTTTAGATTCGGAATCTGACAACCTTGCTTGGACAATGTAAGCAGCTGCTTCAACCGTTGCGCAGTCCATTACCTTTTCGCCAAGGTCAACAAAGCACGGCATCTGCGCTTTTTTAAGCAGAACCTCCTCTCGCCACGGTTGATAGGAATTAGCGTAAAATGCCGTGCGGTTTGTGATGGCTCCGATCAGTGGGAAGCCTGGGTTACTGACAAACTTTTCCACAAACGTCGTGTAAATGTCATTCTTGGAAAGCGGATAGACGGTTCGAATATATGATAGGGAACCCTTTGTGAAAGCACCAAATGGCGGATTCATTAGAACCACATCATATTTGTTTCGACAAACGTCAACAAAGGCGAACCCTTGAGTTGCATCCTCAGAAAACAGCCTCCGCCTGAACGCTTTGCCATTGGCCGTCTTCTCCGCGTACTGACTTAAGGCTGAGACGATCTCTTCCTCGGCTCGGTCCAGGAACTCACTATCTGTCATATCGAAAAAATCGAAAAGCGTCATTTCACGCGGCGGAGCCATGCCCGGGAGATATCCTGCCTGTTCTTTACGCCGTCGCAGTTCCTCCTGATACTCTTTCTTGGCGGTCGAGGCGGCCTCTCGAATCTCTTCCTCGATTTTGAGCAGGCTCCCGGCTTCTCCCGCCAGCTTCATCTTCTCGAAGACCACCTCGACGAGCTGCCCTAGTACCTTGGGTTGCAAGGTGGCCGTGAATTCCTTCAGAAAGTCCGTCTCGCCCGGCATGGGCTCGGCGCAGACAATATTGGAGCGGGTGATCTGGGGCCGTTCACCGTTCTTGAGTCCAAGATTTTGGTAGGCCCGCTGGCAGCGCAGCCACAGGGCCAGGGCGGCGATCTGTGTGGCCCGCAGATCAATGTCGATCCCGTGCAGGTTGTGCCTGAGTATCAGCCCAGGCACTGCGCGACGCAGGTCATCAAGTGCGGGGTAATCCTTTCTAAGCGCCATGGCGAGGTCTGGGTCGTCATAGGCTTCCTCGTAAATGACCTGCAGCAAGTCAAAACAGTAAAGCAGGAAGTGCCCGCTGCCGCAGGCCGGATCGAGAACTTTGATTTCTCGCGGGTCCTTTTTGGGCCGGTGCGGGATGTAGACCGGCTGCTTGAGCAGTTCCTCCTGTGCCAGGTCGTCCTGGGGCTCTTTGGCCGCCTCGGGCGGCTTTTCGCCCTCTTTTAGGAAAATTTCTGTGGGCCGTCGGACCAGATAGCGGCAGCGTTTCTTTAGGCTGGTTTTGCCCTGGCGCATCTCATACCAGGTGAGGCCGAGGGTGTTGTCGGTGAGGAACTCCACCACGTATCGGGGCGTGAAGAACTGATTGCGGAAAGCGAGCTCGTAGGAGTTGCGCGGCGCCTGGCTCTCCTTGCGGGCCTGGTCGCGCAGTTCCTTGGGTGTGAAGTACTGGTAGACCCAGCCGATGGTTTCATCCTGGCCCCAGATTTCCGAGAGCTCGTCGCTGTTGATGAGCCCGAGCACCTCGTCCAGCACACGCTGAGGAGGATAAATGCGGTTGGCCGGGTCATTGGGGTTGAAGAGAACTCCGATCTCTTGGGATAGCGTTCCGCCCAGCCAGTCCAGGTAATTCCGGTAGGCCGCGTCCTGCTGGCCGCTCTTGTGGAGTTTCTCGTCCTCAGGGTGGTCGGACAGATAGAAGAAGAAGCCCTGAGACTTGAGCCCCCGGCTCACGGCCTCCCGGATGAGGCCGGGCGCCTCCATCATCTTGTAGGCGCAGAGGCGGTTGAGGTGCGTGAAGGCGATCTCGCGGATGAGCTGGTCCAGGGCATCGCGGGGGCTGTAGCCAATAGCCTTGATGTGCTCCAGGTGGTCCAGGAGGTCTTGGCGGCAGGCGCGGTCTTCTTCGGCGAGGTGCCCCATGCGGGACTCGTCCTCGACCTGGACCTCGCCCTTCTTGTGCGCTGCGTAGATGCCGAAGCGTCCCTGGAGCGCCTGAGCCGTGGCGTCCTCCAATAATTTTCGACACTGGGTGACAACGTTGCGCAGCTTGTTACGAATGGCTTGGTCCATGTATCACTCCACCACGATCTTGACGCCTTCTTCGAGCAATTTGAGCAGGTGGTCTTGCAGCCGGGCCACCGCTTCCTTGATTTGGTCCGCCGACTCAAAAGACCCCGAAAAAAACTCGGAAACCCGCACCCGCTCGATCGGCACCTCGGGAGGTGTGGTCAGACGTTGAATCTCGGAGACGACCTTGGCGAATAGGCCTCCGAGGGCCTCAATGTCAGACTCCATCTGGTTCACGCCAGCACGGCAGGCGTTACAGGAGAGGCTAATCTCCGGGAAGTCGGAACTAGCGCAGCCACGTGAGGTTAGCGGGTATATCACCGGCTCGCGCATGGACTCAGGCACCTGCTCCCATTCCGGGCGGCCCTTGACCTTCTCCATAGCCTCTTGGTACAGGGAGGCTCGTTCGGTGTGTGTCTTTTCGTAGAGTTCACGATACGCAGCAACGACCTCCTGCGCTATCGATACGATCTGCGGCATGGACTCAAAGAAGGTTTCAGACTCGATCAGTTCACGAAGCTGCTCACCCTTCTCGGCAATCTCTTCTTGGCCGTGCGCCTCGAGTTGAAGCCTCATGTCATTAGCCGCCAGTCGCACCTTCTGCAGTAGCGCCAAGCCTTTTTCGTTCAGGCAGTCGGCGATCTTGCGGATGCTTTCACGGCCCTCCTTGAGAGACGTGGCGCCGCTGGCCAGAATGTTCACACAGTCGTCGGCCGAGCCGTTTTCGATGCTCGCAAGAGCCTCCCGGTATTCGTCGACGATAGATAGCACAGGAAGATAGAGGGCCTTGGCCTTTTCAACGATGGGCAATACTTCCTTTGTTTCAGCTTCAGAGTACTGTTTAGCAGCCGCAGCAATGGCGTTTTTCTCGACGTCCACCGTCTTGCCCGTCAGTCCTTCATAGCTCTGAACCGCCTTGGTGAGTGTCTTCAAATCGATGGGCTTGACCGGGGTAAAAACAGCAGACTTGAATTTGGTGTTGTTAATAAACGGCTCGCGGCTTCGGGGGTCGGTATAGGCATTAAACTTCTGGCCGTCGAAGGAGACCTCGATGACCCCGGCGCGGAACAGCACGGAGAGAATCAGCCGCAGCATGTCGCGTTCCCAACCATAGGGCGTGCCGCTGAACTGGCGCTCAAGCGCCTTGCCCAGGCAAGCCTCCCGGTTGCCATACTCATACTGGCTGACCAAGTAGTCCCGCACCTCCTTAGCCACGTCGGCGTTCGGATTGGGGATATATTTTAAACCCTCCTTTGTGACCAGTCCCAAACCGCGTTCGCCGATGTAGAAGACTTGGGGGAGGGCCTTTAGATCAGCCGCCTTGAGAAAAACGTCAGGTTCATCCCCACGCAGGGGCCGTGATCCCATCTCTAACTTGGGATAAAGGTCGGGGATAACCTGCCCCAGGAGTTTCTTGATAATCTCACTCGGATTCTTGCCGAGGGATGCAGCATCCCTCGCCACCCCGCGGAACATGCCTGTTCCTCTTTCAAGCGCTTCAGTGATCTTGTCCCGCAATCGTGATTGAGTATTCAGGACGGCGTTTTTTTCATCCTGTAGGCATATAACCTGTTCACCCGAGATTTGACGTTGAGCACGGAGCTGGTCGTATTTCTCGACCATCTTCATGGACGCAAAGAGCTGGGCGATAAGCTCGTCGATTTCTGGCACCAGCGAGAAAACCCAGTAGAGGTCGTTCTCGTGGGACTTCTGACGGCTTTCATCCCGCACCTCATTAATTCGGCCGGGCATCTCAGCATCATCTTCGGCCTTTGATAAACCCAGCTTGATATCGCCCTCATCACCTACGGTTGTGCCGTCAACGCTAATGCCGACCCGGAAAGTGCGGTAGTCCTTGTGGCGGTAGGTACGAAGCGAGGGCTCGCTGAAGACTTCCCGCAAAGCATTACGGACTATTTCATTTCGATCACGGGGTTTCGGGTCGTAGGCTTTCTTTTCGGTCTCCCAGTTCTTCTCCTGAGCGGTCTGGAGCTTCCACCCGTCCTCGGTGTTGCGGATGAACTGCGCAGCGTAAAGCTTCTTGATGGCCGCCTCGACCTGGGAAACCGGTGCTGGGTCGCCAACCTTGTCCACCAGGAAAGCGGCGATATTGGCTTCCGTTCGAGGCAAATCGCGGACGAACTCGAGAAGGCAAATCGCCTTCGCAACTCGAAGCGTCCATTGCTTAGCTTCGGGGTCGCCCTTGAACCGTTCGCTTATCTCGTGGATGTCGGTTCGCCTTTCGTTCGATAGGTTACCCTCTACAAGTTCATACACCCGATCTAACGTGACCAGGGTGCAAACCGGACACTCGGCAAGGTTTGTTCTATTGGAGACGAGCATCTCGTAGGCCTGTTTAATAATAGTCCGGTTGCTCCCCCCAAAATGCCCGGGGGCTCCCGGCTGCAGTCGAATTCCCGACATGATGCTGATGCAAATGTCAATGTAATGCGGAGGGTATGGGTAGAATTGAATAAAGTCGGCTTCGCTGATGTCCGTTCGGCGTGAGGTGCGTTCAAGCCGTAAGGCAGAATTCAGGGACCCTTGATTGCTGTTGTAGAGCTTCTGGAGAAACGAAACTGCATCATCTTTCTTAGCAAGGACGCGCCGTGTGGCCACCTCGCGGATATCGGAGGGGGCGAGATCGACGCGATGGCGAAACCGGTCCTGGAGTTTTGCCAGTTCTACGCGCTTCGAGTTGATGGCGGCCACCACCTCGTCCAGCTTTTCCTGGGAGGTCACAACGATCCAACAAGGGGCAGGAATTCTCCTTGCCTTTAGCAGGTTCCTGCCGACCTTGCCGAACTCTTCGATAGTGGCCCGCAGGTCTTCAATTTTGTCGCCGCTGCGCGCCACATGCTGGCCCACCTCATCGATCACTAGGACAAGGGCCTTTCCCGGACGCCTGCGGCCAAAGAGCTCGAAGGTCCGGTGGACCACCTTGCTGACACTGATGGCCGCATCACGACTGCGCTGGGTGTGTGCCCACGAATCGGATGCTGGGTATGTTACAGGGTCAAGCTCATGCAGAACCGCACTCGCCCGGGAGAGTCGTTGCGCCCCTTTTCTAACGATACGCCACTCCTGGCTGTGAATCTCTTTGCACTTGGCCATGAACTGATTCAACTTGTCTTCTGCTTCGAGTTCGATTTCAAGCTCGGCAATATCGAAGTCTTCGGCGTAGTCAAGTTCCCTCAACAGTGCTGTATAGATGAACTCTGCTATCCGCTGGGTAATTCGGCGTGTGTCCTGCTCCTTAGCGACATCGAATAGGATTACGTCCGTTGGGAACTTGGCGTTGATGAAGTCGACTAGGTTGCCAACCTGCTCATCGTGAATCTGTAATTTGAATAGAGATGCGAAGTCCTGCCCGAGAACCTTCCGATTCTCCAAGGCATATCCGAGGTTCTTGGCGAACGAACTCTTGCCTGAGCCAAAAAAGCCCGATATCCAGATGCCCACACTTTCATGCGCCTCTGAGGGGGCTTCTGCGACCGCCTTCAGAAGAGCACCATATTGATCGCGGATGCTATCTGTAGCGATGTACTCGGTGATCTCCGAGTACACCGACTGCTCGTCGTCTTGGTCGACCTGGATGATTTCCTCGATCTTCTGGTTCAAGTCTCGCGCAAGGAGTTCGCCTATTGTTTTCATGTGCTCTCCTCAGTCTTACCCATAAATCTTGACCCGGTAATTGCCCAGAGCTTCACGATCCTTCAGGGCCATGAATCTGAGGCCCGTCGTGCCTTCAATTGAGCCGGGATAGAAAAGGATCGTTGTGAGTGATGTCTTCCCCAGCATCTGATCGAGCAGCTTGGACATTTGATATATGCCGGGGGCCATGGCCGCCGCTCGCATCAGAAAGACAACCTTCGTTGAGTTATTCAACGATTGGAGACGTTCCGTCAGGAGACCCGCTAAAGGTCGCCAATCCCGGTCGGACAGGTAAGTTGTCACTTGTTCCTGAGCCGCAAGGAATCCTCGATCTTTTTCGAGGTCAACAACCGCTTCGATGCCTTCGGTATCCTCAATTGCTTTCCAGAGAAAATCCGACAGGTGAATAATGGAAGTACTCATACCTGTTTCTCCCAGCCGTGTTGCCAGCAATCGCGCCTCCCGGCGAAGCGTCCACTCCTCCTCCGGGTTGTACCGGAAAATAGCGAAAGGCAGATCGTGATAGACGCTGATCCGAGGTGGATCGGCGTTTAGATCGCTCTCGAGCTGCTCAATTCGATTCTTGAGCGAGTACATCTGTATACTCCTCAAGGTCCGATGCTGGAAACGTCAAGCGAGTGACACTTCCCGCAACATGGTACTCAAGCAGGCCATGCTGGTGAGCCTCCAAAAGCAGGCGTTCCACGCCTTCTCGGGGGAGGAAGAACAACTTCCAATCGGCCAAATCAAGCAGTTTGGTTCCCGAGGGCTGTTGTTGCTTCAAATAAAATGCGATGTACGCAAAGGCTTGAATGGACAAGTAGGCTGGAGCGATGCGTTTATTAACCGCTCCCTGGAGGACTCCGAAATCGCGAAGTGTTGAGAGTACGCCTCGGGTGACCCGACGGACAGTGTCATCGCTCCAGGTGCCTGAAGTCTTTCCCTCTTCAACCCATTTCCTCAAGGCCAGATGAATCTCCCGAACATCAATAGCCACAGCCCCCCGTGACCATTGTGGCACCAGAAGCTCCACTACCACATCGCGCAAGAGGGCATCAGAACGTACAGCATGGAAATACAGGATTCGCTCAAGGGTATTTCCGTTGCATTTATTCCTGACAAGGTGTGATAGGGCCCGAGCAACGATGTCTTCGACAAGATATCTTTGTCGGAAGATCGCAAGGATGTCCTCAGCCCGTGATCTGGATGTCTTCCCCAGCAGGTTTTGACGACGTACATGCTGGAGGTTCTCGCTGACAGACAGCCGGGGGTCCCAATAGGACAGAAGAGCCTTCGTGTCTGGCAAGAGTGCTCCAGCTTTAATGATCTTGCTGCTATATGGCAGTGAATTCCCGTAGATACTCCTGCCACCGTGACTCTCGTCCCTGGCTGCGGCCGGTTTCGCGGACGGTCCTGCGCTAGTCCTAATTTTCTTCATCGATCCTATTTGCCAATGGTGGATGGATTGCCTGATTCACTTGCGCCACCAGCACGAACCCATTCATCGACTTCTGAGAGCTTGAAGCGGAAAAGTCGTCCTGCGCGGTGGGCAGGCAATCCCTTCTTCTCTATCCACCGATATATGGAATCTTTGTTTACGCCGACGTGTGCGGCTACATCTTCGACACCGACCCAGCGTTCTTCAGTGGCCATTTCATCTCTCTTCGTTAGTTCTTAATTAGATGCATACCAATACCACGAAACCTGATCAAAGTATATGAAATCAGTCAAATCCCGTCAGGGATAGAAAACTTTCTCTGCCTGTGGTTCTGACCATTGCCGTTAATCTGTCACAGATAGTCAGGCAAGGTTCCGCTGAAAAGGCTGAAACCCTCTATCCGGCCAATGGGCGGGAGGCAGGCGGGGTCATTGAAGGTCAGAAGGTTCCCCCACAAGGGGGCCCAAGGCGCTACCGTGGCGTTCTTCCGGAGGGCCGCGGTCCGTGTCGGGGGTTCCCCGCCTCAGCCGCGAAGCGCGTGTGCATCGGACAGAGACACGGCGTTGTCATGGGCGAAGATGCCCTCCTTGAGGATGTGGAGGGGGGAGGCCAGAAGGGTTTGAAGAGGCGGTCACGCACTGCGGCGTCATCTGCAACCCCTGGGTGATGGTCCCGCCGCCCGGCCTTCATGAGTCCGGCCACAGCCGGGCAGGTTCAGTCGGCAGGGGAGCTCGGCCTGGGCGGCAGGTCAGCAATGCAAGCCAGGAAAGTTCAATGAATTTATTCTCCAGTTGATTTAATTGCGGGGTATCGGTAGAAAAAATAGACCTGATTAAGAAGGGATTGCGACCTAGATCCTGAGAGAGTCGCCATCCGGCCATCCTTTCGTTATTTGGTTTTTCCCTTACTGCATACACGCCTGAGTGGCCTGTCATAAGAAAATACCGCAATGAGTAATATAATAATTTAAAAAATAAATTGATGATATCTGTTGAAATTTAAATATGTTAGGCCATATAATTCCAAAAAATCAGCAATCTAAATTTAAAAAATCACGTTTTTCGGAAGCAAAAAATCAAGGGAAACAGGAATGGAGGCAAAATTTTACGGCGGAATCGAATCAGGCCAGATCGATGGCCTGGGGATCGTAGACCAGGACTGGCGCCTGGTCGAGGCCCGCCGGTGGAAGACCTGCCCACCGAAGCGCAGCAGAGAGCTAGGGCTCGAAGGCAGCGCGTCAGGCTATTAATAAATAATATATTAATAAATAATATAGGTAGTGAGGTTATTAGTCTAGGATATGATAAGACTAGTAACCTACCGATTCTCTTGGGGGAATTAGAGAAAATAGCTCAAGAGATTGATATAAAAGCTAAAAAACTGACTATTCAGGAACTTAAATTACTGGAACTGCATTTAGTGAAAGGCGAGGGCATTAAAAGGGCAATGCTTTTAGCCGGTTACGAAATGCCAAAAGTCCTTGGTACTCTATATTGGCGCGCTAAAAGAATTATCAGAAAACTTGAGGAGACGGCGCAAGGCCATCGCACGTTAATGCGGGCGGTCGGCGCCGGCGAAATAGCTGTGACGGTCGGTCTCTTTGCCCTGGCCCGGTCAAAGGATACTCCACCAGTGGCCCGGGTGGCGGCCTACACCACTTTAGCCAAGATGCTTGGCATGGAAAAGGATATTATTCAAGGAACTAAGGTAGTTACCATTGTTATCCAGGGTCCCGACGGACAGCAGGCAGCATTACGGCCGGCGCCTCAAGCTGGTCCAGCCTTGCCGGCGCCGGAGCCTCACCTTCTTCCACCAGGGAAAGCTGTTCAAATCACTGACTAGTGTGCTTGTGAAGGAGCCAGAATTGAGGAAGCCTATACAATATATAGACTTGCCGATGTTTAGGGAGGATTGATAATTTTTCAAATATTAATTCTACTATTAAAATAAATAGCTTACCTATTTCCCCTTACGTCCAATAACCGTCATTATGTAAACCTGGGCCTCGCATCTTTGGGCACAAGCGGCCCTGGGCCTGGGCGCTGGCCCGGCCGGCCCCCGGCGCCTTGGTAGGCCGGACCTCCGTACCGCGGCAGACCGACGGCGGCCAAGCGGCGCCTCCTCATGCCTGCGCATTTTCCCCGCCCGAAATCGAAATCCCGGGACCGGAGTCCCGTCCCCCCTCACTTGAATGATCCCTCCGAGAAACATCTCAATTTTCAAACGGCCTTTTTCTTCCCCGCCCTGAAACCAGCTTTGTTTGCCCTTGTAATATTCGCCTAATTGGTCTATGAAAAATTAGAACAGAGCCTCCCTAACCTCCGGCTGATCACCGGGGGGACAGGGCGGCATCCCTACCGTCTTGGGAGGCCAAACCTTTGGGGAGGCCTTAGGAGAAGCGGCCTTGGCGAAGACTACTGACCAGATTTATGCAGAGCGTAGGCAAAAAATTGAGGAAAGGCGGAAGTATTTGATAGAGAATCCCGAGGTATATCAAAGGGACTTTGATGAGGCTTTCAAAAATTATCTTATGAGAGAGTATCCAGAGCGTCCAGAGGGCCTCGACCCCGAAGACTGTGATAACAGATTTGATCCTAGTTTATGGGAAGATTTTGCTAATTCACCGGAAGGCAGAGGATTGGCTATAAAATATAGTCTTCAAGAAGCCTGGAATCCTTATGGCGATGAGCTACCTTCTCCATCTAATTTCTCCTCTGTCCGCATAATCCGGCGTCAGGATGACAGAATATGGCAAAACCAAATCCGCAAGGACAGCATAATAAATTTAGCTCCCTATAAACATTTCGGAAGGTTCTTAATTGTTGAAATCGACTTAAGCTACCCCCAGAGAGAAATTAATGCAGACCTCAGAGCTTGGGTGCATCAAGAGTTAAAAGAACTTAAGATTACCGAACTTGAGACTGGCTCCCACCATGAGCTTGTTGAGCGTCCTGAACCCAGGGACAGAGATGGCAGCCATACCTATAAACCGATGGAAGTTTGGAAAATGGTAGAAAGAGATCGCCAGACCCATAATGAGGATGAAATTAAAAACATTTTGTGGAAAATTACTCAAACTAAAACGAGAGAAAGCACTGATCCAACTGATGAGGAAAAATGGCAGCGAGAAGAGAGAAGAATTTATAATGCTCTCATCAATGCCTATGAGAGAGATAAAGAACTATATTACGGAGGACCCATTTTTAGAGGCATTTCTAAGTAGAAACTATCAATTGGACCAGTCAGGGGTTTTGAACCTTTTGAGCAACCTTTTAGGTTGCCTTTTTTATTGTTGCCTAGATTGAGATTATCCAAGTAAGTCCTAAGCGAACCTTTTACGCCTTACCTCAGTTTCTTGATTTTTACCCAAAATTCCCCTTAGAATTTATGCAGTAAATGAAGGGAATATTTCTTTCCCTTCCATGATCCGCAAAACGGAGGAAAATATGCAATTAGTTCCTCTTTTCGATGAAGTTGCTTTAAAGCAGGCGGGGGTATTTTACCGGCCTGGAACTCTCCGGCGCTGGTATTACCAAGGAGTAGAGCCCCAGCTTTTCAAAAAGATTCGGCGGCGCCTTTTTATTGATCTATCAGCCTGGCAGGAGTTTTTGCGAATGGAGACCGCAGGGAAATGAACAATGACCTCAACAGGGTCTTGGCTGAACTTCAAAAGCTGCGAAAAGAGCTTGCGGCCCCGCAGAAACGACTTTTACCTGTGGAGGCGGCGGCAGCCTACCTGGGAATCAGCCCAAAGACGATCAGAAATGGGCTGGGGCAAAAAGCCCCCAAGCCGTTTCCGATTCGGCCAGTGAAGGTCCAAGGCAGGGTTCTTTTCCGAAAAGACGACCTGGATGCCTTCATTGACGGCCTAGGAGCGACTGATGTTAAGTAGATTAGATCCCGAACCAGCTTGGCAATATTTGGAAACTCTCCACCGATCTTTTTTTGCCCAAAACAAAGGTTTCCTTGAACTTAGGTTTAAGCCAAGAAATAGTGAAATTAGGCAGAGGTTTTATCCCGGCCCCGAGGCCATGTTAAAAAATATGACCTCATGGGAAGCCGACTGTGACTACTGGGTAGGAGTGGCTCCAAGATCAAATAATCGGAGCGGGAAGAAGAAAGATTGTGCGGCCCTGAGTGCGGCCTTTGCGGACGTGGACGCAGAAGCAGCGGGCCACAAAGAGAAAATCAAATATCAGACCAAGGAGGAGGCCCTGGCCGTCATAGAAGCTTTTCCTTTGCGGCCTTCCCTTTTGGCGGATTCGGGCGGAGGCTTTCAACTCTACTGGCTTTTGCTGGAACCTGTAGCCTTGACGAACGGCAATCTTGCCAGGATGGAGCACATAAATCGGGGGCTGGCCATGGCCCTGGGGGGCGATGTGGGGGCATCGGACGCCTCCAGAATTTTGCGGTTGCCTGGAACCTTTAATATGAAACTGGCCGGGAACCCGCGGCCCGTGAAAGTCATGTGGTGTGAACCAGACCGGGTCTATAACTTGGCCGACTTTTCCGAGTATGAGGCCCTGGGCCGGGAATACGCCCAGGGACGGCGGAAAACTCACCAGGAGGGGGCGGGGCAGCCCGCCGATGGTGACTATGCAGCCTACGCGCAAAAAGCTATGGTTGACGAACTGGCAAAGCTGGCCCAGACTCCTGCCCATAAACCAGGGCGCAATAATCAGTTAAATAAATCAGCTAAAGCCTTGGGTGAACTGGTAGGAGCCGGGGTGTTAGACCGGGGCAGTGTAGAAGCAGCCCTGCATGGCGTGGCGGTATCCATCGGACTGACAGAAACGGAAATCAGAGCCACTATAAGGAGCGGAATCGAAGCGGGATTGAAAGACCCCAGGAAGTTACCGGAGCGGCCCCGAAGTATTGAGCAGGATCAAGGACAAAAGGCAGAGGCCCCCAAAACTACGCCGGCCCCCTCCCCCGGCCCTCAGAGATCCGCGCCGATCCGTTTTGTTTCCGGCAAAGAACTTGAAGCCCTGGACTTCCCCGAGCCTGTCTGGGTAGTGCCCGAAATCTTACCAGAGGGGCTGTGTCTCTTATCTGCCCGGCCAAAAAAAGGAAAGACCTGGGTCGGATTCAATATCTCTGTGGCGAAATCAACTGGCGGCTGCGCCCTTCGCAAAGCCGAACTTAGAGTTACTCAAGGGAAAGTGCTTTATCTATGTCTTGAAGATAAGCTACGTCGGGCACAAAAGAGGTTGAAAATCATCTTAGGCGATGCTCCATTTCCAGAGGACCTAATCCTTGCCGAATCCTGGCCCCGCCTGGATAAGGGGGGCTTAGAACCCCTGCAAGAGTTTTTAAAGGAACATTCCGATTGCCGCCTGGTGGTAGTGGATTCTTACGCCAAGATCAAACCCATACGGCCCAAGAATGCCGATCCTTATGAATTTGACATGGCCGTGGGGGGAGCCCTGCAATCGCTGGCCCAGGAGCGCCATGTATGTATCCTGCTTATTTACCATAATAGAAAAACCCTGGGGGAAGACCCCATTGATGACGTTATCGGCTCAACCGGATTGACCGGCGCGGTTGACGCTGTGCTTGTTCTGAGGCGGGGCCGCGGACAGGCCGATGCGACACTTTTCATAACTGGTCGCGATGTGGAGGAACAGGAACTCGCCCTCAAATTCCATCCGAGTGAAGGACTTTGGGAACTCATGGGGGCCGCAAGCGAATATGCCATGAGCCAGGAACGCCAGGAAATCCTTTCGATTTTGCGAAACGTGGGGCCAAAAACAGTTTCACAACTGGCTAATATTCTTGGTAAATCTCAAGATGCTACACGCATGAATCTTGCCAGAATGAAGGGCGCTGGAATCTTAGGAATAAATGAAAAAGGAGAATATCAGATTATATAGATAAATATGTTCTCTCTGTTCCATATGTTTTACCTGTTCAGGGTGTTCGAGGTGTTCAAGGTGTTCGTGATGTTCAAGTCAAATATGAACAGGGTGAACAGTTGGGGTGTTCGCGGTTTTAGCCCTTAACCATGCGTGTTAGGGAAAACTTGAACAGGTTGAACACCTATTGTTAAGGAACAGCTTTTTGATACAGATATTGTTGACAATCTGTTGACCAAGGCCGGGAAAGCCAGCAATGGCAAGGGCATTAAACCGACATGCGGATACCGTAATCCTTTGGCCGGGAGTGATTGAGTGGCAATTCGGGCTAACCCAAGTTTAGCAGCCTTAACGGGCGGGCGATACCGGATTGCCCTAGAGGAATCTTGGCAGCATGAGCGTCCGGAGGTTCGCAACCCTGATAAGCTGTGGATTGAGCAAATCCCCTGTCGGGGCGGGGCTTTCATCTGCCTTTATTCTCTTAAACCCCTCATTTTGCAGCTATACACCCCGCGGGTAAAAAATGCCAAGACGATTTGGGAGGCCATAAAGGACATTCCGGAGGCCAGGCCCGACTTTCACTTTGTCGGTGAGGCAGTGCTTCACTTCCCCTTGGAGGCGGTTCATACCGTGGCGCACCTGTCCGGGGCCAGGAAGAAAAGAAGGTTATCGGAAGCCCATAAAGCAAAACTGGTAGAAGCTAATCAAGCCTACCGATTTAAGCCTAAAATTAACGCTTCTAATGCCACGGAAATGACCCCAATTTGAGGCGATAAAGGGGTAGACAGAACTATTGGGAGGCAGCTTATGAAGGTGAAGGCTCACCAGCGAGGCGAGGGCAAGCCACTTAAGGTGCTCTTGCATCTGGCCTCGGAAGAACCGACAGACCGAGCTGATGGCGGAACGCAGACGGAGCCGCCTAAAGGAACTGACATGAAAAAAGAAGAAATTTTGGACAAAGCCGCGGATTTAATGGCAGAAGAAATTTTAACCGGCAATATAGATATTGCTAAGTGCTTTGCCATCGGGTTGAAAGCTATGAAACAGGCTTCTGATGTAGAAGCAGAAGAAATGCAGGAGCCTTCGCCCGAAGGCGCTGGTTTCTCTCCTACTCCCCTGAGGAGAAAATTTATCAACTATTTTGGAAAAGTTAATGGGCCCAAGGACCCCTGACCAAGGGTCCCTTTCTTGATAAAATTTTATTGATGGCAATGTGAATTTCAGAGATGGGTGAACGAGCGCGGCGATTCATGGGATTGACAAAATGAGGATTTTTTGCAGTTAGGGAAACTAAGGTAGGAGGGGAGAATATGACATAATCTGAATCGATTACCGTTCATTGCGCTAATTGTGATGAGCCACTTCCGCGCGAATGGGCTCATTCTTTCGTTGAAGAAAAGTGATTATGGACACGGTTCTGCTAACTTGAACAAGGACGAGGGAGATAGCGAATGAAAATTCCCAATAGGCAAGAGATAGTTGCACTGGCGAGATTCCACGCCACCCCCATTGATTTCGAGCAACTAGAAAAGGAAGGGGTCATTGAAAAGAAAGGAGCTTGGTACAAGGTCTTGAAGGCCCTTCCAGAGTATGCTTCAAGGCAGGTCAGGTCAATCAAGAATGATAGGGAGGGAAATCTTCTTGTTCAGTTTCAGAAGTCTTGGAAACGAGCGCAGCAGACATACCGAAGAATTACAGGCAAAGAATACAATGAATAAGATCTCCAAAGACTACTTCCTAATCGTCCTGATGTGGTGGGCTATGCTTATTGGGGTTGAAAAGCTTGATGGTGGAGATTAATCGTTTGAAATTAGAGTTAATATGTTCTTCTATCTCTTTAAGTGGTAATCCGTAAATATCTTTTAATGCGATTAATAGAGAACTAATGTCGGTTGGCATTACCTCGCGATTTCCCAATTTAATATAAGGTCCGTCAGTTTCCGTTAAAATATGATCTATGGCAATAGCACGGATTATCTGCCTACCTTTGTTAGAGCGTGTCATCGCATGATTTATAGAAAAATAATGGCCAGATTCAATTGCTTGTTCCAAGATAGTCAGCGGCCCGCTATACCAGTGAAAAATGCAACTTTCAATATTAAATTCTTCTAAAAGCGCCAAAACTACACTTTCGGCCTTACGGGCATGTAAGGTAATAAATCTGGGGCGGTCTTTGATGTTACTGAATATAAATTTTAAAGTTTCAATTTGAGAGTTTTTAGAGAGCTTATTTTCATTTGAAAAATCTAGCCCTATCTCCCCTATGTAAGATGTTTTAGAGACCATCCTTTCGAAAATAGTCCGTTCAGTTTCACTTTGTCTTGCTGATTGAGGGTGAAAGCCCAAGGCGAGTCGAATCTTTTTAAATTTCCTAAAATAGGGGTATATCCTCTCAAAATGACTCGGGAGATTTGTTACCGCAATTGTGATGATGCCGTGCCTCTCTGCTTCTTCGGCTACTGTAATGGGATTTTTATAATGGTCAATATGGCAATGAGCATCAATCATAAATAAAATAGGTCTATAGACCGGCTAATCTTTTAATTTTGGCGCTTCCTTTACTGCTAAGAAAATCACGAACCTCATTAAGTGCACGGAATATTAAATCCGCATATCTTGGCAAAAGGGGAATATCAATGCTCCCATTAGTTAAGAGAAGGGATGCTATATCCTCTCTGGAAAGATTCTTTCGCAAAAGGGATATTAAGGCGCGAAAATCGTTTGCTATTTCGCCCGGATAATCTAAGTCGACTTCATCCTTACAGATATCCCTTCCATATGCTTCGATATCCAGATTTGCTTTTTGCAAAGCTGCACGTCTGAATATACAAGGAATACAAAATCCACAACCTTTGGCACTTCTCAGCCAATGTATTTTGTGACCGCGCTTGGCACATGACACTGATTCTAGGGCAGCTCTTCGCAAAAGAACCAGGTCCAGACACTGCTCTACGCACTCACCTTTTGTCTTACATTCTAATGGATTAATTAAGGGGTTCCTTATCGCTAACTCGGAAAGTATCTGCCTTATTGTATTCAAGAAGAAGGGGTGGGCTGTCCTTGTACTACAAGATCCCCGGCGTGAGGGAGTTAGTGGTATGTTTAAAGAAATAGTACCATTCTCTGGAATTAACAGAGGGACTTCCTCTCCTTTCGCTTGGGCAGCGTAAATACCTAAAGCAATAAAAAGCAGAGATCTACATCGAAAGCTGGGTTCCATACCAGGCGGTTTTTGACCTACCCTGACCTTCAAAGACATAACTCTTTGTCCGTATTGAGTTTTTAATATCTGAAATAACCTATCCTGGTCAGCGTGTGGTCCTGAAATATCTCCATCATAATGGCTTACAAGGAGAATATTTTCCTCTTGGTTTGTCTCTAACCAATCAATTGCTCCAACCAGTGAATCTAAGCCACCAGAAAATAGGCAAATTGCATCAGCATGAAAGGATCGGCCAATAAATAGCCCCCAGCGTCTTTCCAGGGGACGAATCAGTCTGCGCTGAAGTTGAGAAAAATTGATTCGCCAATTATCTCCAGAGAGAAATGAGAGGGCTAACTCAAGATGCCTATTTAATGTAGCCCACAAACCTAAATTGGATATAGGTAAATTCAATTCTATGTCGCGTGTCCAATTATCTCGAGCTATATTGCGTAGGATCACTTTATCAATAACATATACAATCGACGAAAGAAAAAGGAAATCCAAGGTAACGGTTGAGGATTCTCTACAATATTCTCTTATTTTTGAAAAATATAAATCAAGGACAGTAGGATACCTCGCTCCAGGACTATGAATTACAACTTTTGCAAATTCGTGACGTGGTGCTTCAATGTGACTAACTAAAACATTAATTTGCATATGTTAGCCTCCAAATACTTCAAGAGTTGTTTGGAGCATATTGTCGGTAAGTTGTTGGCCTTCCGCTCCTGCCCAGTCTATCTTGCTAATGTCTTGATCTAATGATTTAAAACGCAGAGCTTCCTTTATATAATCGAGGATACTCCCTAAAAATGATTCTGCTTTGGCCTCCCCCACACGAGTAACTAGTCTCTCGTAAAAGACACGGCAGAATTGCTCATAAAGATAATATCCGAAGAAAAGTATTAGTAAATTAACTAAGGTTTCACCCTGCGATTTCTCCTCCAATATATTTTCTATACTTTCAAAATCGTCAGCATCACCAAGAAGTTCATCTAAAAGCCTTGAAAGGGCGTTCCTGGCATCTACTTCATCAATTGTATTGGAGGGACCGCCCAAATAATCCAATAGAAAATATATTATTTCTTTAAATGGCTTTCCTGCTAATGCCTCTAAACCGGCTTGGCGAAGCGTTTCTCGGAAACCTAATTCGCCAATTGAAGAAAAGAATCCGCCAATATTTCCAGCGACTTTTTGGGAAATTTTTCCCCCTCCAATAGTACCTCCGCCCTGGGCTATTCGCTGTGCGCCGCCATTTGCTCGAATGTAGTTGCCCAAAATTCCTTTCGCTGAGTTAGGGGCTAATGCCCCTTCATCTGCAAAACGTGTGACACTTTTCTTTAATTCTCCCCAAGGAGGCATTGTCGGAGCACTATACCCTTTCGAGGTTCCCATACCTTAGACCCCCTTAGCATCCTTTTGTTTTTTAATTGCTCTACCAATTATAGTATCTGTAGATGCCAAAAATTCGATACAAGGACTGAGTATCGCCCTTAGTTGTGGTTTGCTTGTAATAAGTGTTAAAACGCTTAAACCAATGGCAGGGGGAATGACACTCGCAGGGCAATTCATTAATGTCCTGGCCAGCGTCTCTGCGGATCCTTGAATATCTCCTTCAATTAATGCTCTTAGAGCATCATAGCCTTCTTTTTGATCAGCATGTCTCGAAATTTGTTGTTCTAGTAGATCAAAAAGAGAAGCAATCTCATCAGCACTCCATTGGACAACAACTTTTACCGCCCGGTTTCTTCGCGGAGTGTCGGAAATTAGATCCTCAAACAATTTTCTCACAACCGGTGATACCATCGATAATCCAGTGAGGGTTGTTTGGAGGCGATCCCTTGCAACCCAGAAATAATCCCGTAAATCTACATCTGAAAGTCGTGGCTCCATCGCAAGCCACTTGCGCATAAATGTAGTGCCCCATTGTGGATCAACTTTCTTGGCACCTTCTTCATTATCCAAGCTACCATTAGGAGGCAAAATGGCATCTTCTAATGCTTTAAGTTCCTTGGGGAAACCATCTTGTGTCGCTTGCCACTGAAAAAGCTGCCGGAATTCCCGCGTGTGGCCATACTCTAATACCATCAGTTTGACCAATATCTCATCCAGAATATTTGCCAGATTAGCGGCAAAAGCTAATTTTTTCCGGAGGATAAACGCATTTAAAAATCGCTTAACTTGCCTGGGATTTCCTTTAAGCCCCTCGGTAATGAGCGGGGCAGCGGCCGCACAAAAAATCAAACTCTGGGATAATTGGTGGGGGATTTCAATTCCTTCTAAGGCTTCTTTGACGGCAGCATACCCAAAGACAGAATAGCGGTTTGCAGTTCTCTGCTGTTTACATGCAATAAGACATTTTTCTGCATACTCAGGGGGTAAGTCTCGTAAGCAAAAAAGGAGGACCATATAAGTCTCAATCTCTGCCGGAGACAATCTCGGAAGATGATAGGGTATCTGGATTAGCTTTTCCAGATAATCCGTGACGAGGCGCTCTCCTGCTTCATCTTGACCCTCAGGTTCCCTAATTTCTTCCGGCTTATATCTCAGTGAGATGGCATGTCTCACTATACGGGGATCTGCACCAATAACAAAGGCGCTATGCTCAACATTTAAAAATAGTTTTATAGCTTCGAGGTTTTCTATAATCCTTTCGGGAGAACAACGATCCAAATCATCAATGAGTACGACTAACGAATCAATGTCTGCTTCTTTAATCATTTCCGAAAAGCGTTCACGAAATGACCTTACATCCATTGGCCCCGAAGAGGTTTTGTCTGCCTTAATCAATTCTTCCCAATTTATAATGGTTTCTTTCTCTCCTGACGGAGATCCAGAGGTTTCTACATCTTTTCCATTATCAATCCCAACAAGTTTTTTCATTGATCCTGCGAAAGTAGGAATTAAACTCGCCCCACCAGATGCGTAAGCTATTATAGCAGGCAACGCTATTTCCTTAATGCCAAGCTTAACTAGCCTCATCCAGTTTACTAACTTAAGGAGAGACGTAACCTTATCACGAATTTTTGGCCCAAACCGTTTGTGTTCTCCCAACTGAAGCAAAATGGAACTTAGAATAGCAGATTTTGCATCATCATATCCTTCAAATAACCAGCCATTAAAATAGAGGCAAGCCACTCGTTCATACTTAGCTCTTTCTTCTTGGTTCTGGTGCGACTCTGGGTTTAGTTCTACTTCGATCATTTTCATTATGCTCGTTTTCCCGCCGCCCCAATCACCAAAGATACCAATAGTTAAAGGGAGTAACTTGGGATCAGTCACCAGAGAGCATATTAAATTTGCGTGAACCCTAAACCCGAGTAAATCCTGTGTTGTTTCGTTGTCATCCCACATATTCTTTTCCCTCTTTCCGCGCATATTAGACCAACATCTAAAACTAGTCAATTATTAAAATCCAAGTTTAACTCGACAATTCGTTAATTAGAGACTCGCTTTTTCGCTCCAATGCGACCTTCCTCAGGCCGATATTTCTGGTGTATTGAGAAGGTGGGTCAGATACAGCCACGGGGCGGGGAATGGAAAAATGAAGAGGCAAAATCAAAAGTCTCACCTGAGGCTTTTGATAAATCCGCAGCCAAGACCGTCAAAATGGTCGGCGTATCACAAGCCACGGTCGAAGGTGCCCGCACCGTCTTATCCGCCCCGGAAGAAAAGGAAGCGGTTCTAGCCGGGGAAGAATTTCCACCCCGACTATTTCTAACTGATTTAAACTATTGACAACTGATATTAGCTGATTTAGAATGCGTTCAAACCTCTAAAAAGGAGCCTGCCCATGCCGGAGAAGAAAGCCCATGACGAGCTTTTAACCCCAGAGGAAGCGGCTACACGACTGAAGGTTAGCCGTTTGACCATCGGGGATTGGTTAAGGAGTGGCAAACTCAAAGGCGTTAAGGTAGGCCGCCTGTGGCGGGTCCGTGAAAGGGACCTGGAAAATTTTTTGAAAGGGGGTGAAAGTGACTAATGGCAATTCTAGCTGAGTGTCCACGGTGCCATAAGAAGCAGGCAGTCAAGAACCGCAACTGTGATTGCGGGGCGGACCTGGTGAAAGAGAAGAGGCTTCAAAAGGTCCGTTACTGGGTAAACTACCGTCTCCCCAACGGTAAGCAACGCCGGGAGGCTGTAGGGTATCTCATCGAAGAGGCCAGGGCCGCAGAGGGTAAGCGCAAGGCCCAAAAGTACGAGAACCCTGGGATATTGGAGAAGGTGCCCGCCGAGAAAATGACCTTTGCCGAGCTCATCGACTGGTATCTTAAACTGAAATCAGTACAGAAACTGGCATCTTTTAAACGGGTGAAAGGCGCCCTGGCTAATTTCAACCGGGTTTTCGGGGATAGAGTCGTAAGCTCTATCAGACCAGTGGATTTAGAAGATTATCAGTATCAACGGGAAGAAGAAGGCAAGGCGCCGGCCACCATAGACATGGAGATTTGCATAGCCAAAACCATGGTGACAAAGGCCTTTGATAACGATCTTGTGGATGGCCGCACGGTGAAAGCCTTCAGAGGAGTTAAGCGGAGATTAAAGAAAGCAGCCAATGCTAGGAAGCGAACCCTGAGCGTTCAGGAATACTTGCAAATATGCCGGGTAGCCCCTCCCCATCTAAAAGCGATCATTACCATGGCGTATAATACCGGAATGCGGTTGGGAGAGATCCGGAATCTGGAATGGGGCCACATTGACCGGGGAAATGGATTAATTCGCCTGCCAGCCGAATTGACCAAAGAGAGTAAGCCCAAAATCATTCCCCTGAATCATCACGTTAAAAAGGTCCTAGCCGAGCTGCCGCGAGCGATCCATCATGATTTCGTTTTTACCTACATGAATAAGCCGATCACAGGCGAGGGCGGGGTAAAAAAGTCATTCAAGACAGCTTGCAACAAAGCCGGGGTGTCCTTCGGCAGGGATCTGGAAGGCGGGATCATCTTCCACGACATTCGGCGCACGGTCAAAACCAATATGCTCAACGCTGGCGTGGACAAAATCCACCGGGACATCATCTTAGGCCATAGCCTTCACGGTATGGACGTTCACTACATGGCCCCCTCTAAGGACGACCTTCACCGCGCCATGGCTCGGTACACCGACTGGTTAGATGGTCAACTCAATTTGCAAAGTGTTGACCAAAACGTTGACCAAAACATGGAAAAAGGGCAACCAACTTAGGATAAATACTTGATATTACTGGTGCCCCCGCCGAGACTCGAACTCGGGACCCAAGGATTAGGAATCCTTTGCTCTATCCATTTCTGAGCTACGGGGGCCTGGGGCCGCTGACTTCAAAATTATTTTGGTGAATATCCAGGTGAATATTGTCTCAGACTTTGTCAATCACCAGGGCCTTTAATTCCTCCCGGCTTACCGGGTTATTTCGCTGGAAAACGCTCATGGTCTTGGGTCCGGTGGCTTTCATTATACGGAAGTAGTCATTGCCCTGCAACCGCCAGTTATTTATATCATTATGCCGCTGACCGTGGAAGGTGAAGTCCTCTATTCCGGCCTTTTGACAGGCGGGCGGGGGGGAGGGCAGGGGCCGGTGGCGCCGGCGTCCTCGCTTGCGGGAGCCCCTGGCCCTCCCCCACGGTATCTTTAGGTTCACCCTTTAAACCGCCGCAGGCGCAGGCTATTGGTGACCACGGACACTGAGCTCATGGCCATGGCGGCGGCGGCCAGGGCCGGATTGAGGGTCCAGCCCCAGAGGGGATAAAAAGCCCCGGCGGCCACGGGGATGGCCACGGTGTTGTAGCAGAAGGCCCAGAAGAGGTTCTGGCGGATGATTCGCATCATCTGGCGGGAGAGCCGGATGGCCTGGGGGATGAGGGCCAGGTCGTCCCGGATTAAGGTCAGGTCGGCGGCCTCCACGGCCACGTCGGCGCCGGTGCCCAGGGCGATGCCCACATCGGCGGCGGCCAGGGCCGGGGCGTCGTTGATGCCGTCGCCAACCATGGCCACCACTTCGCCCTTCTCTTGTAATTCCCTCACTTTCTGGGCCTTGTCGCCCGGCAGGACTTCGGCCAGCACCTCTTTAATGCCGGCGCTCCGGGCCACGGCCTCCACGGTAAGACGGTTATCGCCGCTGAGGAGGAGAATCTTCAAGCCCATCTCCTGCAAAGCCTTAACTGCCTGAGCTACCCCGGGCTTCAGGGTGTCGGCCGCGGCGATCAGTCCCACGGGTTTGCCGGCCACCGCCAGGAAGATGGCGGTCTTGCCCTCCCGGGCGTGTTCCTGCTGGGAGGCGGTGAGGCTGTCGGTGGGGACCTGTTTTCCGGCCAGAAAGGCGAGATTGCCCAGCAAGACTTCCTGTCCAGCAACTTTGGCCTCCACCCCCCGCCCCGGCAAGGCCTGAAATTTTTCCACCTCGGGCAGAATCAGGTGTTTCACCGCGGCGGCGTGGGTCACGGACTCGGCCAGGGGGTGCTCCGATTTGGCCTCCAGGGCCGCGGCCAGGGCCAGGACCTGGTCGGCGCTCCAGCCCTCCCAGGCGTGCAGGTCGGTCACCTGGGGGGTGCCCCGGGTGAGGGTGCCGGTCTTGTCGAAAACCACCGTGGTGAGGCGGTAGGCCCGCTCCAGGGGTTCGCCGCCCCGCAGCAAAATACCCAACTCCGCCCCCCGGCCGGAGCCCACCATGACCGCGGTGGGGGTAGCCAGCCCCAGGGCGCAGGGGCAGGCGATGATGAGCACCGCCACCAGGCTGATGATGGCCCGGCTGATGGCCGGGGCCGGGCCGAAATAAAGCCAGAGCAAGAAAGTAAGGCCCGCCAGCCCCATAACTACGGGCACGAAGACCGCGGCCACCCGGTCTGCCAGGCGCTCGATGGGGGCCTTGCTGGTCTGGGCCTCCTCCACCAGGCGGATAATCTGGGAGAGCACCATCTGTCCGCCCACCCGGGTGGCGGTAAATACCAGAAAACCCCGCTGGTTCAGGGTGGCGCCCCAGACCTCGGCGCCCGGCTCCTTGGCCACGGGGAGGCTCTCGCCGGTGAGCATGGATTCATTCACCGCGGAGGAGCCCTCCACCACCACCCCGTCCACCGGAATCTTTTCGCCGGGGCGCACCAGCACCAGATCGCCCACCCGCACCTGCTCCAAGGGAATCTCCACTTCCTGGCCGTCCCGGCGCACCCGGGCGCTGGGTGGGGCCAGGGCGAAGAGGCGGCGGATGGCCTCCGAGGCCCGCCCCCGGGTGCGGGCCTCCAGCCAGCGGCCCAGCAGGATAAAGGTGATAATCATCAGGGCGGTGTCGTAATAGACCGCCGGGGCCTGGCCGGCCGCGGCCACGGTGCCGGGGAAAAAGGTGACCCAGGCGGAATAGAAGTAGGCGGCGGAGGTGCCCAGGGCCACCAGGGTGTCCATGTTGGTGGCGCGGTGCCGGGCGGCGGACCAGGCTCCGGTAAAGAAGGAGGCGCCGGAATAGAACATCACCGGGGTGGAAAAGGCCAGCAGGATCAGGGTCATGGCCCGGTGTCCCAGGCCCAGGGCGGCCTCCACCGGCGGGATCATACAGGCCCAGACCGGCAGGCTCAGGATCAGGGCCAGCAGGAAGCGCCGGCGGAACTGCCGGACCTCCACCGCGGGCGCCGGGGGCGGGCGCTGCTCCCGGGAGATGGCCTCCACTTCATAGCCCGCTTCCCGAATCGCGGCGGTGAGGGCCTCCAGGCTGGTGGCCTGGGGATGGAAGCGCACCCGGGCCTGGCGGGTGGCCAGATTAACCAGGGCCAGCTCCACCCCCGGCGCCGCGGTAAGGGTCCGCTCCACCCGGGCCACGCAGGCGGCGCAGTGCAGCCCTCCGAGGCTCAGGGTGACTTCTTCGGTTTTATCGGGCAAGGAATCACTCCAGTCCCTGGCGTTCCCGGCGGCGGGGTGAGTAAGATATCTCCCGCCAAGTCGCCAGGATATCTGAGGCGGGCTACGCCCACCTGTTAATAAAAATAATCCGGCGAAGGCGGAAAGGCAAGGATGGAAAGGGGGGCAAGCCTTGCCGCCCCCGCCGATTACTGGTACTATACTCGGCATGAGCCTGATTTCTTCTCCGCGTTTCGGCAAGAAAGCGGCGCTTGCGCTGAGGGTCGGCCTGGGCGTAGCGGTCTTGGCTGCCCTGGGATGGCTGCTGTTCGCCGGCCAGGACTTCGGCGCCCCAGTGGTCCGGTTGCAGACCCCGGTGGAGGTGGTGGGCGTCAAGACCCCTATCACCCTGGAGGCGGTGGATGAGGGCAGCGGCTTAAGCGAAGTCAAAGTCACCTTCACCCAGGACGGCCAGGAAAAGGTGGTGCTGGAAAAGAAATTTCCACCGGGCGGCGCTCCGGGGGAAAAGGTGGTGCTCCCCCTCGTCCTCGAGCCCAAGGCCCTGGGTTTTAAGGAGGGCAAGGCCACCCTGGCCGCGCAGGTTCGGAACCGCTCCTGGCGCCAGATGTTTAAGGGCCCAATCACTGCCCTGAGTCAGGAAGTGACCATTGACCTGGTCCCCCTGAATGTGGCGTTTCAGGAGATGAGCCATTTGCTCCGGGCCGGGGGCACCGGGGTCATCGCCTATCGCCTCAACAAGCCGGCCAAGGAGTCCGGAGTGCTGGTGGGGGGCCAATTCTATCGGGGCTATGCCAATCCCCGGGGGGGCCAGGGGGAATATGTGGTGCTGTTCCCGGTGCCCCAAGAAGGGCCGCCCAGCCTCACGGTGGAATTGCTGGCCCGGCCCGGCGCCGGTCAGGAAACGAAGCAGAGGGTGGAGCTGAAGATTATACCCCGGAAATGGCGCCACGACAAAATCACCCTCCAGGATAACTTTCTGCGCAAGGTGGCCGCCACCCTGCCGGGCTCCAACCCCGGCGACCTCCTGGGAAACTACCTGGAGGTCAACCGGGAGATGCGGCGCCGGAATCATGAAAGGTTTCGCCAGGTCTGCTCCCAAAGCTCGCCGACGCCCCGGTGGACCGGGGCCTTCAAGCGTTTTCCGGGCAAGCGAATGGCCGGTTTCGGGGACCGGCGCACCTACATGTACCAGAATAAGCTGATGGACCAGGAGGTGCACCTGGGGGTGGACCTCGCCTCCCTGGTGAACAGTCCGGTGCCCGCGGCCAATAATGGAGTGGTGGTGCTGGCGGAGCCGGTGGGCATCTATGGCAATACCGTGATGCTCGACCACGGCCTGGGAGTCTTTTCCGGCTACAGCCACCTGAGCCAGATTGACGTGAAGGTGGGCGACCAGGTGGAAAAGGGCGCGGTGTTGGGCAAGACCGGCACTACCGGCCTGGCGGGGGGCGACCATCTCCATTTCGACATTGCCCTCCAGGGGGAATTCGTCGATCCGGTGGAGTGGTGGGACGCCCACTGGCTGAAGGACCAAGTGGAGAAGGTGTGGGGCAAGGCCGGCGCCGCGGCCAGCGCCGAGGCCGTGGTCCCGGCCAAAGAGGGCCCAGGCAAGAAAAAGGCGGCCAAGGCTGATCAGGCCAAGAAAGATAAAGGGAAAAAACGGAATTAAAGTCAGTGGTCAGTGGTCAGGGGTAATGATGTTACTTAAGCCCTGACAATTACATATTCATCTATTCTGTCATTCTGAGGGAGCCGTAGGCGACCGAAGAATCTCTAAATACGAGATGCTCCGCTTCGCTCAGCATGACCAGAAAAGGATAAAAATGTGGGGCGGGCACTGCCCGCCAATTCCTTAAAAAATTAGCTTATTAATGGGAGCGGGAAAGCAATTACTTCCCCCTCACCCTGACCCTCTCCCCCATTGGGGTGTTTGGACCGGGGAGAAGGGTAACAAACGTTCGGGTACATAGGTAACACTTTTTGGGTTGATGGGGCTAACAAAAAGCGTACATTTTTTCT